>Ga0187870_1000545_pt1 | contig 42547 bp, 37 predicted proteins | sample June2016WEW_13_1_3_FD_132974 | JGI IMG/M metagenome (GOLD analysis project Ga0187870, IMG submission 132974) | Peatland microbial communities from SPRUCE experiment site at the Marcell Experimental Forest, Minnesota, USA - June2016WEW_13_150 | ecosystem: Environmental > Terrestrial > Soil >... | reverse complement strand
TCCTGGGTGCGACCGCCAGTCCCGATTCGGAATCGGGAGCCCGGTGGTCGTTCCCCCTTTACCCTGAACGACCACCGGCTACTTAACGGAGAACGGAGAACGGCGAGCGGCGAACGGAGAACGGCGAGCGGCGAGCGGCGAACGGGGAACGGGGGGGAGCGGCTCTTTCACGCACCCGGCATCATCCCTGACGGTCCTGCTCCCAAGCTGCACCCAGATGCACCCAATAGCCAATAGCGAATAGTCAATAGCCAATAGCCTGACCGTGCTGCTCCCAAGGTGCACCCAGATGCACTACCGCTGCCACTACGTGATTGAGTACGCTTGCTTGGGGCTGTAGGCTAATTCCAACGAGCGATGTTAAAACGTTTCGCACCGATCCTCACGCTGACCGGCCTCTGCTGGGTGGTGTACCTGGCCGATCGCCTGCTCTGCCACGGCCACCTCAGCCAGCATGGCATTACGCCCCGCCGCCTGGCTGGCTTGCCCGCCATCCTGTGGGCGCCTTTGGTGCACGGTTCCTTCCGCCATCTGGCGGCCAACACCCTGCCGCTGCTCTTTCTCGGCGGCATCCTCTGCGCCCGCAGCAAAGCCCAATTCGCGCTCGTTGCCGCCGCCGGCACGGTCCTGGGCGGGGCTTTGACCTGGTTGCTGGCCAGAAACGCCTCGCACATCGGCGCCAGCGGGCTGGTCTTCTGCTTCTTTGGTTACCTGGCCTCGCTGGCCTTGTTCAATCGCACGTTGGGCACCCTGGTCCTGTCCGTGGTGTGCCTCCTGGCGTACGGTGGAATCCTGCGCGGCGTCCTGCCCACGGCGGCGCCGGTTTCCTGGGAAAGCCACGTTGCGGGGCTGGCCGCGGGCCTGGCGCTGGCTTGGGTGACGGCCAAAGTCAAGAAGACCTCCAAGGCCCCGGGCGAGCGCCTCCCGGCGGCCAGTTGATCATCGGGGCAGCGGCCCTTGGAGCGACGGGCAAAGATCGACAAATGAATCCCCCATCCCTTGCAGGGATACCACTTCGCATGAAGATGACGTTTTTGTTCATTTGCATGGGGTTATGCGGCTATTTTCGGGGTAACAAATATTCGTTGCCTTCGCCAAGGGTCTGTCTCACCTTTGCTGCGCGCTGAGCATCCGCGCTGAAATGAGTTTAACTTCCGCCCAACAGGCCGCCATTGCCGCGCGCGGCAACGTCCTGGTGGTCGCCGGGGCGGGCACGGGCAAGACGCGCACGCTGGTCGAGCGTTGTCTGAACTGCCTGGTGGCCGGCCAACCGCCGGCGTCGCTGGATGAAATCCTCATGGTGACCTTCACCGAGGCGGCGGCGGCGGAAATGCGCCAGCGCATCCGCGCCCGGCTGGAGCAGGAGCGCCAGCGCCACCCAGAGAATCCGTGTTGGCAGGAGCAACTGGCCCTCTTCGAGACGGCTCACATTGGCACCCTGCACAGCTTTTGCCTCGAACTCATCCGCCAGCACTTTTACCAACTCGAACTCGACCCGCAACTCGCCGTGCTGGCCGAAGAAGAGGCGCGCCTGCTGGCTGATGAAACGCTCCAGCGCCTCCTCCAAGAGCATTATGCCGGCCGGTCCAGGGCCGCCGAGGCCGTTCAGCAGCTTATCCAGACCCAGGGCCGCGGCTGGGACAAGCCCATCCGCGCCCTCGCTCTGCGGCTGCACCACTACACCCAGACGTTGCCCGACCCGGCCGGTTGGTTAGCCGCCCAGGTGGCGATGTTCGCCGCGCCCGAACCCACTGCCTGGCAGCCCTGGCTGCTGGCCGCCCTGGCCGAGGCCCGCGACCGCTGGCTGCCGCTGCTCCAGCGTCAGACGGCCGAGAATGAAGTTGCCGCCAACTGCGCGGCCGCCCTCCGCCAACTCAATGCCAACCCCTCGCGCGCCGAGGCCGCCGCCGCCCTGGAAAAGATGGCCGCCGCCGGGCGCCAGTGCCCGCGCGGGCGCAGAACCGTCTGGCTCGGGCCGCTCAAGGAGTGCCTGGGCGAGGCCGAGTTCCTCCTCTCGCTGGCCCGCGCGGAGGCCGGCGCCGATCCCCTGGCCGAGGATTGGGAGTGGGTCCGTCCCCAGATGCTCACACTGCTGGAATTGGCCCGCCAATTCACCACCGCTTTCACTGACGCCAAGCGGGAACTGGGCATGGTGGATTTCCACGACCTCGAACAATACGCCCTCCGGCTGCTCTGGGACCCCCAGACCAAAGAGCCAACGCGCATCGCCCGCCAATGGCGCAAGCAACTCCGCTACATCTTCGTCGATGAATACCAGGACATCAACGCGGCTCAAGACAAGATCATCCAGGCCCTCTGCCGCGAGGGGGCCCTGGCCAACCGTTTCCTGGTGGGCGACGTTAAGCAGAGCATTTACCGCTTTCGGCTCGCCAACCCTTACATCTTCCAAGGCTACGTGGAATCCTGGCACGACGGTCGGGGTCAGGCCATCCCCCTGGTGGACAATTTCCGGAGCCGCGAAAGCCTCCTGGCCTTCATCAACTCGCTCTTCGGCCTGCTCATGCAGCGCGACTTGGGCGGCGTCCAGTATGACCAGCGCGCGGAGTTGCGCTTCGGGGCGGCCGCCGAACGCCGCCCCTTGAGCGCCGCCGCCGACCCCGCCCCAAGTGTCGAACTGCACCTGCGCCTCAAACGCGGCGGCAACCTTCAGGACCAGGAGGAGGAAACCGCCGCCGCCCTGGCCCAGGTGAGCGACCTGGAAGAGGCCGAGAAAGAGGCCCGGCTGGTGGCGCGGCGGCTGCGCCAACTCAAGGCCGCCCAACACCCGGTCTGGGACGAAGCCGCCCGGGGCTTCCGGCCTGTGGCCTGGAGCGACATGGCGGTGCTGCTGCGCGCGCCGGCGAACAAGTCCGAAAGTTACGCCAAGGAATTCGCCAAGCTGAACGTCCCTTTGCAGGTCGCGCGGGGCGGGTTCTATGAGAGCACCGAGGTCTCCGACCTGCTCAGCCTGCTGCAATTGCTCGACAACCCGTTGCAGGACTTGCCGGTGCTGGCCATGCTCCACTCGCCCCTGGTGGGCCTGACGCTCGACGAACTGGCCAGCATCCGCCTGGCCGGCAAAGGCCCGTTCTGGACCGCCCTGGTGCGGTGGCACAAAGCGCAGAGCCTCGGCTTGCCATCCCAAAACGGCCCCTCGCCCGCCACCCCTCGTCCCTCGCCACTCGCCGCTTGCCCCTCCCAACTCGACCTGCCGCCGGGTGCTGAGACCTTTCGGAAAGTCTCCCGGTTTCTGGAGCGCTACGCCCACTGGCGGCGGCTGGCCCGCCAGGCCTCGCTGGCCCGCTGCCTGGAGGCCGTCCTCACCGAGACGCATTACGCGGAGTGGCTCCTGACGCAGCCGCGCGGGCAACAGCGCCACGCCAATGTCCAGCGCCTGGTCAGCCTCGCGCTCCAGTTCGACCAGTTCCAGCGGCAGGGCCTCTTCCGCTTCCTCCGCTTCATCGAAGCCCAGCAACTGGCCCAAACCGAACCGGAGGTCGCCACCCTCAACGAGGACAATTCCGTCCGCCTGATGAGCATCCACCAAAGCAAGGGCCTCGAGTTCCCCCTGGTGGTGGTGGCCGACCTGGGCAAGCCCTTCAACCTCTCGGACCTGCAGGCCGAGGTCATCCTGGACGAGGCCTACGGGCTGTGCCCGCAGATCAAGCCGCCGCACACCGGTCAACGCTACCCCAGCCTGCCCTACTGGCTGGCCCGGCGCCGCCAGCACCGCGAAATGCTCGGCGAGGAACTGCGCCTCCTCTACGTCGCCATGACCCGCGCGCGCGATACCCTGATCCTCAGCGGCAGCATCTCCGAAACCAAATTCATCCAACTCTGGCAGCCCGACACTGAACTCAGCCCCGCCAAGCTCTCGTCCGCCCGCTGTTACACCGACTGGCTTGGCTGGTGGTTTGCCCGGAACTGCGGCTCGGCCGGGCCCGAGGCCAGGCGAGGCGAAAACGCCCTGGTAAGCTGGCAGATTCATGACGACACCAGCCTGCGCGAGCCCGCCGCCGAGCCGGAGGTGTGGGCCAGGCTCCAGCAACCCGGAGCGGCAGGCGGGACGCCTGCCCCACTACAGGCCGGCGCCGAGCCGGAGGTGTGGGCCAGGCTCCAGCAACGGCTCCTGTGGGCCTATCCCTTCCTGGCCGCCACTCGCAAACCGGCCAAGACTTCTGTAACGTCCCTGCGCCGCGCCGCCGCCGCGCCAGACGAAGAGGCGGTGTCCCTCTTCGCACGCCAACGCCCGGAACTCGGCGCCGATGAATCGCCGGCGGGGGCCGAGCGGCCGGCTGGCGGAGGCCCGGCCCGGAAGTCCGGCCCGCGCCTTGCCCAAGCGGGCCCGGCCGCCGCCCAGGTGGGCAACGCCCATCATGCGTTCCTCCAGCTTCTTTCCCTGGACCGCGCCGGCAGCGCCGAGGAATTGAACCAGGAAGCCCAACGCCTGCAAGAGGCAGGGCTCTTGACTGGCGAAGACGCCGCCCTGCTCGATTTCAAGGCCCTGGCGGCCTTTTGGCAATCGGACCTCGGGCGCAAGGTCCGCGCCCAGGCGCAATACGTGCAGCGCGAACAGGCCTTCACTGCCCGCTTTTCGCCCAAAGAAATCGCCGCCCTTACCGGCCAACTGGTCGAGCCGGCTTTGGAGGACGAATTCGTTGTGGTGCAGGGCGTGGCCGACCTGGCCGTCGTGCTGCCAACCGAGCTCTGGCTGCTGGATTTCAAGACCGATGCCGCCGGGCCGGACGAACTCGCCGCCAAAGTGAAGCTCTACGCGCCCCAACTCAAGCTCTACGCCCGCGCCTTGTCGCAAATCTATCGCCGCCCCGTCTCGGCCGCCTGGCTTTACTTCCTCGCCTGCCAAACTGCCGCGCCGGTGGCGCTGACGTAGCCCGAGCCAGTCTGTTTTCCCCTGATTCAGCCGTCCCTTCGGGACGGACGCAACGCTAAACGGCTTCTCCCGGCGCTGAAGCGCCGGGCTATTGTCGGGATGTCCCTCCGGGACAACAAGCGACCTCAAGCCACTTGACATTTCGAGAGGCGCCTACGATGCCGAGGCAAATGCATGGGTGCGCACCTGAACAGTCAGGATTTAACCGCAAACAACCCAATAGTTGCGCGCTTGGTAATTGTTGAGATACCCGCCGAGGGCGCCGCCACGCAGGAGCGCGGATGCCTCATCCGCGCGAGAGGCGAGGATTTGTCCGGCGGCATAGGGGCGCGGGCTTGAGGCTGCGGCGGGCAGAGAGTTCTACCAGCCGAGGGAACTTGCGGTTGCGGTCGGTTATTGCCTGGCGGCGGCAGCCTGAAGGCTGCGCCCGGGTTGCGGCGGCGCCGCGCTAAGAGGGATGCGGGCTAGACCTCGTGGACGATGCAGACGCAGTTTTCGCCGCCGAACTGGTTGGGCGTCCGGTTGGGACACTGCGGGTCATCCCGCCATTCACAATCCACCAGCAGGCGGTACTCGTACCGGCCCGGCGCAAGGGGAATGGTTATTTTCCACAGGCCTTTTTTGTCCTTTTTCAGGTTGACGGGCCCCTGTTCCCAACCAGTGAAGTCGCCCGCGAGCGACACGCTCTGCGCCTCCGGCGCCAGATAGGAGAAGGTTACCTTCTGTTTGGCTGACTTTGGCTTCAACATAACACTTACCTCGGTATTGCCAGGGCCTCAGAGGGCGTTCGCAGGACTCTCCCCGCGCTCTCCGGCGCGTCGTCCTGATCCTTGGTCTGCCGCCCGGCTTTTCGAGCACGAGGACCAGGACGGCCAAAGGCAATTGCCCGGCGGAGGTTCGGACCCGCTCCGGACCCGGCTACTCGTAAGATTGGGACGGGCTGCCTTGGAAATCAAGACAAAATTGGCCCCGGGAACAGGATTGCCAAAGCCCCGAAAATCGGGTTAAACAATCCGGGTCATGTCCACAGTTGCCGAACAGCTTCACGAGGCCCGCGAGGCCCGGCGCCTCACGGTGCAGCAAGTGGCGGAGATTACCAAGATCCGCAGCGACCACCTGCGGGCCTTGGAAGAGGGCAATTTCGACGCCTTTTCCGCCCCGGTCTATATCCGCGGGTTTGTGCGCACTTACTCGACCTTGCTCAAGCTCGACGTGCCGCAAATCATGGCCGCCCTCAACCAGGAACTTGGCCAGACCACGAAATTCTCCGAACCGCCCCCGCTGGCGGACCACCCGCGCAGCCTGGTGGATGCGTTCATGCTCGAGCTTTCGAAGGTGGATTGGCGGCGGGCCCTGGTGGCGCTGGCCGGGGCGGTGGTCGTGACCGGCCTGCTGGCGGGCTATTTCGTATGGCGGCATTACCAGACCACCGACCCGCTGGCCGGTTTGAAGCCTGGCGTTTACCACTCGCCCTCGAATGCCCCGGGCGAAACGTTGCCCCTGCCCGCTCCGGCCCCGCGGCGTTGAAGGCGCCCGCGCCTGATCGTGGGGCCGGCCTCCGGCCGGCCTCGCCAACCCTCCGGGTTGGCGAGCGGCAGGGTGCAACCAGCAAGCCGCAAGCTTGCGCCACTGCGCGGGGGCAGGATCAACCTGCGCCCCGTCACAAGTCATTCAGGTATAGCGGGCGATTCCGCCAGAGATAGAGGCACCCGGAGACAAAGGTAAGGGCCACGGCCACCCAGATGGCGGCGGTGGTGAAGGACTTCACCCACGGGATGTTCCCGAAGAGGTGAAAGCCGAAGATGGTGCGGCCGAGCCGGCCCCACTGCTCGTAGCTGTAGAGGACCAGGATGGAGACGATGGCGACGATTTGGGAAATGGTCTTGTGTTTGCCGTGAACCTCGGCGGCCAGGACCACCTGCTTGGAGGCTGCCAGCAGGCGCAGGCCGGTGATGGCCAGTTCGCGCGCCACAACCAGGATCACCATCCAGGCCGGAATCCACCCCAGCCCAACGAACGCAATGAACGCCGAACAGACCATGATCTTGTCCGCCAGCGGATCCATCAGGGTGCCGAAGTTGGTGATCTGCTTTTGACGCCGGGCAATCTGGCCGTCGAGAAAATCGCTCACGCCGCCCGCGATGAAAAGCGCCAGGGCGATGGTCTCGCAGAAGCGGACCCTGGAAAACATTACGGCCAGGAAGGCGGCGGTGAAGAGGAAACGCGAGATGGTCAGTTTATTGGGCAGGTTCATTCAAGAACTTTCGCTGGACACAAATGCTTGCCATAGAGGCAGCGTTGGCGGACCAAAGGCGATTGTCAATGACGTAAGCTATGGCGCCCGTCGCCGCCGGGCGCATCGGCGCTGCCACCGGCCAGGCAGCGGCGCGGTCGCCGCGTGCCGGTGAGTTTGTTGGGCTCGGCAGGAGCCCCGCCCCACCGGGCAGCGCTCCCCGGTTCCAAGCGCGGCCCCGGTTTGTAATAGTCCGGGTCTCAAAGGTGAGGTAAAATGGCTTGAGAGGCTATGAGACTGCGGATTTTCAATGGGCTGCTCCCGGGCGTGCTGTCGGGGTTGGCGGTGCCGGCGCGCCGCGGGCCGGGCCAGGCAGACTGTCAGCGCATAGCCAACCTGGAGACGACATGAAAGTGCTCATCCTGTTTATTGGCTGGTGTATTCTGTTCGTGCTTTGCTGGCCGGTGGCCTTGCTGGCGCTCGTGCTGCTGCCGCTCGTCTGGTTGGTATCTTTGCCCCTGCGCCTGCTTGGCATCACCTTGGAAGCCGTGTTCGCGCTGATTGCGGCACTGCTGTTTCTGCCCGCCCGGCTGTTGCGATTCAGGCCGCGCCGGCGCTGCCGCTGAACCGGCCGTGGCCGGCGAATTCCATCTGGCGGTCGGTCTTTCGTAGAATGCCAAAAAATGTCAACAAATGTCTTGCATATCCATGCCGGTGGGGTAGGTTCTTATCAATCCAGATTGCTGGAGTTGGATCGCCCGCATGGGCGAGCGTGAGAAAGCCCCGCCAAGGGGCTTTTTCATTTCGGGAAGAACACCTTGCCATAGCCTTCCACCCTCCCGTCATACAGATGGCGGTTGAACTTCCGGTTGACAGATACTCCGGGTTGCGGAACCAGCAGCCCAGCAGGCACAGAAAGCGGTGGCTCGGCTTTTCGAGGTGGTTGAAGACGTGGTCGCCGGATTCGTCCAGGTAGAGCCGATACCGCTCCTCGAAAGTCGAGGGACGATTGGTCAAAGGCTGGACAGGGCCATTCATTTGGTGGATTTCGCAAACTCCGGCAGGCGGAGGCGGGCGGTCAGCAGGTGGTGGAGTAGCGAAATGAACAGCGCGCCCGGCGCCGCCGGGGGCATCGGCACTGCCGCCGGCCGGGCAGCCGCGCGGTTCCCGCCTGCCGGTGAGTTTATTGGCCTCGGCAGGAGCCTCGCCCCACCGGGCAGCGCGCCCGGTTCCAAGCGCGGCACCGCATGTCAGGTGGTATGGGAGCGCGATCCTCCCGGCGACCCAATTAGTCGCAAATTTCATGCGCTAAAGAACCGCCGACGCGACTCCTCGGCGTGCTCGTGCCAGAGAATGAGATTGCGGCTGTCTTCGCGAGCGCATTCCAAAAAATGCTTGAGGCGTGCAGTGTCTCTCCCTGCCAGAGAAACGGCGCACTTGAGTACTCTCTCACGCAATGCCGCGTCATCGCACTCGTATTCCGAAAGCAAGCATAGGGCCTCGGCCTGATGTCGGCGAAGGAAATGGCGACCAACGGCTTCGGTTACGGAATTGGGCAATGGCACGCTCATAAAAGCGAACAATGCTTATTCAACGAGCCGTCCGTACATTGAAGCGGGCAAATTCGGCTTCCAAACCTTTTCATACCAGGAGCTAACGCCATTCGGCACCACTCGGTCAATACCGAAGACGAAAGCGCGCCGTTGTTGTGTTCCGCCACGCCACCGCCATCCCTGAACCGAAAAGGCCAGTCGGTTCGTTCAGAAAAGAACAGGGGCCCGATTGTCAGCCCTCAGCGGTTCTGACGTTCATCACGAAAGGGGTGCCGGTTTGCGCAGGATTGGGGACCGGGCGTGTTTTCCTCACTGGATGGTTATGATTTTCCCCAAACACGTCAAAAACCCAAGCCAGACGGTCGGAAAACCCCTTTTCATTCAGTTCCTTGAATTGTTCTGGTTTCTGTTCTGGTTTGGACGGTGATTCGATCCATTTTCCGACCGACGTGACCCAACTGATTGAGAACCTGGATTACCCCGAATCCATTGATTTTACTGAGATTGTGAAGGGAGCCTGCGAGCGAAGGCTGCCTGTGTTTACAGCCTCTTCTTGGCAAAGGCGCGACCGGAGGCTGATTTCAAATAGCGCTCAAATTCAATCGCGCGCTGGCGGTCAGTAAAGGCGATTGCTGTCTTGATCCTCCAAGGACGGAACTTGGCCGTGTGGAAAACCTGTCCGGAATTGTGGGTTTTCAAGCGGGCCTGTAAGTCTTCGGTAAAGCCGACATAGAAGGTTTCCGATGCCACCTCGCTTTGCAGAATGTAGACGTAGAAGAATCTCATCCATTTTGCTGCTGGCTTGCCGAGCCGTAGCTCGGAGCGCTGATTCTTCGGACGCTCCCGCCCGCCTTCGCGCTTGGCGCTGCGGCGCGGCAGCCTTCGCTCTACGCTGCGCTCCGAGCGAAGGCTGGTACGCGAGGCGGGGGTCGAACCCACAACCTTCGGCTCCGGAGGCCGACGCTCTATCCAATTGAGCTACTCGCGCAGGGCGGCATTAAAATAGGCCAAACGGCAGGCGACGGCAACCTGTTTCTGTCAGGAGAGGATTTTCCTGGCGGCGGCGATGAGCGCGGCGGCGTGCGCAGGGGTGCCGACGCTCATGCGGAGGCAGTCCCGCACCAGCGGGAGATCGAACCAGCGCACGAGGATCTTCCGCCGCCGCAGCATTTCCAGCCAGGTTTGGGCGGCGAACCGCGGGGGCCGGGCCAGGATGAAATTGGCCTGGCTGGGAAAGACCTGGAACCCCAGCTCGGCCAGTTGGCGGGAGAGCCGCTGCCGGGTGCCGATGATTATGCGGAAGCGCGCGCGGTAATAGGGCAGGTCGTCGAGCGTGGCCAGCGCGGCGACCTGGCCGAGGCCGTTGACGTTGTAGCTGTCGCGGATTTTGTGGAGGGCGGCGATGAGGTCGGGGTGGCCGACGAGATAGCCGACACGCTGGAAGCAAAGGGAGTAGGCCTTGGAAAAGGTGCGCGCGACCAGGACGTGGGGGTATTTGAGGGCGAGGGCGAGGGCCTGCTCGCGGGCGAAGTCGGCGTAAGCCTCGTCCAGGATCACCGCCCCTTGCTGCGCGCGGCAAAGGGCTTCCAACTCCGCGGTGGGGTAGCCCCGCCCGCTGGGGGCGTTGGGGGTGGTGATGATCGTCAGGGCCGCCCGGAAGTCCCAATGTCCGCCCCGTCTCAGCTCGTTCAGCGAGGGCAGACTAAAGTCGGGCTTAAGCGGCAGGCCGAGCCTGGCTGCGCCCTGGATTTCAGCCAGGACCGGGTAGAGCGAGTAGCTCGGCACAAAGTATTGGACGACGGACTGGCTAGGCGGCCGGGCGGGCACGCCGGCAGGTCCAGGCGGGCTCGCGGCGGAGCCGGCTTGAGGCTCCACCAAAGCCCGGACCGCCAGGTTGAGCAATTCGTCTGACCCGTTGCCCACGATGAAATTCTCCGGCCGGCAACTGTGCAGGCGGGCGAGTCTTGCCCGCAAGGCTTGGGCGGTCGGGTCGGGGTAAAGCCGCAGCCGGGCGTCGACGGCGGCCCTGGTGGCGGCCAGGACCTTGGGCGACGGGGGATAGGGGTTTTCATTGGTATTGAGCTTGATGAAGCCCTTGAGCTTGGGCTGCTCGCCGGGGACATAAGGCTCGAGGCGGCGCACGAGCGGCCGGACCAGGGTGGGCCAGGGCGGCAATGACATGCCGCAATTCAACCACAAGCCCAAGGCGCGCGAAATCCCAAAAGGCGACAGCCGGGCGCGTCGGGCGCATCCTGACACTGCCCCCGAGCGCGGGCGGAAGCCCTCCCCCCTTCCCCCCTCCCATCCCGCCAGGGCGGGATGGGAGGGGGGTGATCCGTTTTTGCACTTTACCCAGGGCCCCGGCGCGCTGGGGTCCCGCTCGGAGCGGGACGGGCCGCCGCCCTAGGCTACTATCTTGCTGCCTCTTCGGGGCAGAAGAGAGCCGCGCTGCGCGCGGGTAGAGTGGAATTAGCGGCAGTGTCGGGATGTGCCCAGGCAGTGGGCGCCCCGGCCCAGGAGCGAGCCGCCGCCGCTCAATGGTTGAGGGTTCCTGCGTAAGGGGTAATGCGCGCGGCGAGCCTGAGTGGCGGAGGAGTCTGCCGTTGGAAGCTGCGGGCAAGGTTCAGGCCTGGCCGCGGCGCTCACTTTGCATAGGCCCGGATGACTTTCCTGAGGGCGTCGCCGATCTGCTCGCAGTGATGCGGTTCGTAAGTGGGGTAGGCGAAGCAAGTGAAGGTATGGCTCTGGTGCCAGAGGGCATGGGGAACTTCGACCCGCGAGTAATCGACGCTGGCTGGAAGCGAGTACTCCTTGGATTTGAAGGGAAAGCCGGAGCGGCCGAAGGCGTTGCCCTCGCGGAAGGCCCGCTCGGTGTGGCATTGGGGCCAGAAGACGCGCCAGCAAGGCGCCCCTTCGGCGGCGGCCGCCTGGACGAACTGGTTGATATCGCAGCGCAGGCCTTCAATTTCCAGCGAGAACGCCAGCACGTACCAGCCGTTTTGCCGCTCGGCCGTGTCGATGGGCCGGAACCGGACCAGCGGCTCGTCTTTGAGGGCGTCGAGGATGAGGCGGGCGTTGCGGCGTCGGCGGGGCATGTTCCAAGTGTCCAGGCGCGCCAGTTCGGCCAGACCGATGGCGGACTGCATCTCGGTCAGGCGGTAGTTCCAGCCCACCCGGTGATGGATGTAGGAGAGTTTTTGTTCCATTTCGAGCAGATTGAGGCGGTGCTGCACGTCGTAGCCGTGGTCGCGGAAGCTGCGCGCCGTCCAGGCCAGTTCTTCGTTATCGGTGCTCACCATGCCGCCTTCGCCGCCGGTCGTGAAGGTCTTGTTCTGGCAGAAACTGCAGCCGGCCACGTCACCGAGCGTGCCGGTCTTCCTGCCCTTGTAAGCGCCGCCCAAGGCCTCGGCATTGTCCTCGATGACGAACAGTTTGTGCCGCTGGGCGAAGGCCTGGATCGGGTCCATGTCGCAGACGTTGCCGTAGAGATGGACCGGCATGATGGCCTTGGTGCGGTCGGTGACGAGTTTCTCGGCGGACTCAACGCTGATGCAGTGGTCGGCGAGGTTGACATCGGCGAAGCGGGGGATGGCGCCGGCTTGCACGATGGCGAAGCTGGAGGCAATGAAGGTGTAGCTCGGCACGATGACTTCGTCGCCGGGTCCGATGCCCAGGGCGGTGAGGCCGACGTGCAAGGCCGCCGTGCCGGTGGCGACGCTGATGGCGTGGGCGCTGCCCTGCCAGGCGGCGAAGCGCTGCTCGAATTCTCTGCCTTTGGGGCCGGTCCAGTAATTCACCTGGCCGGAACGGAGGGTTTGCTCCACGGCCTGGATGGCCTGTTCGTCGAAGGCAGGCCAGGGCGGGAGTTTGTCTTTAACGGCCGGGGCGCCGCCATGGAGGGCCAGTGGTGGGCTGTTCATGTGAGAGACCTATTTGGGAAGTAAACCATGTCCCTTCGCAAGCACTTTGGCAAAGAAAATGGCCAGGGCGCCAAACAGGGCGGCAAATCCCAGGAGCACGGGGCACTCCAGCGTCAGCACCTGGTAGGACCGGCCAAAGTACAGGACACTCTGCAGGCCGTGCATTGCCCAGTAGCTGGGCATCAGCAGGGCGACGGTCTTGAAAAGGTCCGGGACGATCTCCATGGGCCACCAGCAGCCTCCCAGGGCGGACAGAATCATCGAACCAAAGATGGCCAAAAGGATCACCTGCTTTTCAGTCTGACAAAGGATGCCGCCCAGGATGCTCAAGCAACCGGCAAAGGCGGCCAAGGAAACCACCACCGGCAACAGGAACAGCGGATAATCCCCCAGGGGAATGCGGAATAAGATTGAGCCGCAGACCAGGAGCACCACCGCCTGCAAGCCGGCCAGTAGAACCCGTGCCAGAACCTTGCCAAGGTAAACCTCGAATCGGTAGAGCGGCGCCGAGATAAGACGCGACAACTGTCCGCCGGCTCGATCCTTGATCAAGGTGGCGCCGCCGTAGGTCAGGATCATTTGCATCACGAACATCACCAGCATGCCAGGCAAGCTCTGGCTAAAGCCGGTCGGCGGCGGTCGCAAGGTGCGGTGGCCGCGGCGGACCATGGTCAGAAGCTGGGGACGCGTTAAGGCCTGCTGGAGCGCGGTCTTGGACGCCTCGGTCCAGGCCCGATGGCTGACATCGGCCAGGGCCAGGCCGGTGATAAAACGCACGATGGCCTGGGTCAACCGGGACTGCACCTCCAGGACCCTCTCCGGGGAGCCGTCGCCTTTAACCAGGGACAGTTTGACCGCCTTGCCGTGCAAAATCGCATCCCCAAAGCCGGCGGGAATAACCACCCCGTAAGGCCATTTCTGCTTGAGTTCGCTCTGGGTCTCCGCGCCTTTAAGCTCGATGTAGTAGCCCTCCCCCCGGAGTTGCTCGACGAAGAGAGCGGAAAGCTCCTGGTGGTCCAGATTCACGACGGGAATCCAGGTGGCGGCCGCGCCTCCGCCCCGCATCGTGGTGCCGAAGATGTAGGCGAAAACCAGGGGCATGACCAGCAGCCAAAGGGCGGCGTGCCAGTCTTTGGCCACCCGTTTCAGGTCTCCCAAGGCAATCCGCAGCATATTCATCTTCCCCGTCCTTGAGCCAGTTGGCGCCCGAAAAGAAAAAAGGCCATGAGGCTCCCCAGCGCGCCGAGCGCCACCAGGCCCAGGAGCGGCTGGAGGAGTTCCACCAGGGGTTTGGCATTGGCCACGCCCCGCAGGGCGAGGACGCCCCAGCGATTGGGAGTAAACTGCCCCAGCGTCTGCAAGAACCCCGGCAGATTCTCGAAGGGGAACATGCCGCCTCCCACCAGGGCAAAAACCAGCAGGACGACTGATGACATCACATTGGCTTGTTCCCTGGTTCTGGCCAGCGAGTAGGTGAAGGCCAGCAGGCCGGTCATGGAGAGCGCGCAGGCGGCAATCACGACGCTCAGCACCAGAGGATTGCCCCACTTCATTCCGAACAGCAGAGCGCTGCACAGGACCAGGAGCAAAAGCGCCAGGGCGCACAGGACGAAACAGCGGAGCATCTTGGCGAGCACGAATTGGAGCAGGGTCACGGGGGCAGCCAGGAGGCGAGGCAGAATCTGGTTCTCTTTTTCCTGGAGCACCTCCTGCAGGGGTCCCTGGCCGATGAACAGGACCCAAAAGTACATCATCCCGGGCAAGAGGATTAAAAGGAACTCACTCATGGCCGCGGGTGGAGCGCCGGGGCATTGGTGGCGGCCACCTGATAATCCGCCGCCGCCACCGTCTGGAATTGAACCAACGGCGGAAACAAATAGGTCCGCACTCGGCGAAGCTTCTGTACGGATTCGGAAGCGACTCCGATGACGGCGGCATCGGCCGGAAAATCGTTGCTCCGCACTAATTCCCGAAGGTCATTCAGCGGTTGCCGCAGGAGCTCGGCGGCGCCGGATAATCCCACCGCCAGCAGAGAAACCCCCTCCCGCACCACCTTGGGCAAGACCTGCTCCGCCGGATTTTCATACAGCTCGATGGCGTTGGTCTGGCCGTTGAGCAAAGACTCCGTCATGTTCCTGGGCAGCACGACCAAAGCGGAGGCCTTGCTCTTTTCGAGCAAGCGCAAGCCCTCGGCCCGGTTTTCCACAAAATGCAGCCGCAGTTGTTTGGCGGCCTCCCCTTGAGCGGGCAGGGACCTTAACATGCCCGAGAGCAGGTCCTTGTCCTGGTCCAGAATGGCCACGTGCACTGTGGGCAGGGAGGCCGGACCGCCTTTGCCGCCGAAAATGGCCGCCATCAGCACCGACATCGCCAGCGGCAGCGCCGCCAGCAAGAGGATCGACCAGGGCCGTTTCCAGTCCCGCTTCAAATCATTGAGCACCAGCGCCAGTACCGTTTTCAATCGCGCAGTTCCCTTCCCGTAAGCTTGAGGAAAACACTCTCGAGCGTGGGCTTTTGGATCGACAGGTCGGCCAGCTCGATGCCGGATTTGCTGAGTTGGCCCACCAGCGCGGCCATGCCATAGCCCTCGCCCACCAGGTGCAGCGTGGCGAGTTGATCGGTCAGACTAAGAAAAGCGACCGGCGCGTGTTCCAGGCATTGCTGCATCTGCTGCGCCGAAAACTTGCCCCGCAGCGTGACCAGGTCGCGGTCTCCCACCACCTTGGCCAACTCGCCCACGGAGCCGGTTTCCAGGATTCGTCCATGGTCCATGATGGCAATCCGGTCACACAATTTCTCCGCCTCCTCGAGGTGGTGCGTGGTGAAGATGATCGTGGTCCCCTGGCGGGCGATGTCGCGGATGATCTCCAGGATATTGTGCCGGGCTTGGGGATCAATGCCGACCGTCGGCTCGTCCAACAGCAGCGCCTTGGGCCGGTGCACCAGGCCAATGGCCAGGTTGAGCCGGCGTTTCATTCCCCCCGAGTAGCGGGAGACCGGTTCCTTGGCTCGCTCGGCCAGGCCCACCCGTGCCAGGATTTCATCGCTGCTCTTTTTCAGATCGGCCCGGGAGACGCCGTACAAGCCGCCCCAAAAAAAGAGGTTTTCCTTCGCGTTGAATTCCTCATAGAGGGCCACGTCCTGCGGCACCAATCCCAACAGGCATTTGGCCGCCTTGGGCGATTCCCAGAGATTATACTCGCCAATGAAAACCGTGCCGTCGTCCGGTCTGAGCAAGCCGGAGATCATGGAGATGGTAGTCGTCTTGCCGGCGCCATTGGGGCCCAGCAAACCGAAGAGTTCGCCTCGGGCGACGCGGAACGAGATGCGCTCCACCGCCCGCAGTTCACCAAACCTCTTGGATAGCCCTTCCACCGAAATCATGGCTGACCTTTCGCTATGGTGATGATTAAGGTCTTCACCGCAAGAGTAAAGAAATTAGGCTGACCGATAACCCCTTTCCTCCTTCAAAGGGATTTCGCATACTCTGGGCAGCGGAGTCATGCCGCTCGTCAAAGGCTGCTTATGGAATGGATGTTCACGGCGGTGTTGGTCAGCCTGGCCGTATGGCTGACAGTGCGGGCGGTCTCAGCTCGCGAGCGCATTGAGGCGCTGGCCCGGCGTCTTGAGGCGCTCGAGTCGGAAATCTCCCGGCTCAAGCCGAGGCCGGAACCGTCCTCAGCAAAACCTATCCAGGCGAAAGCGCCGGCGGCTGCCTCAACCGCCATGCCAGCGGTGCGCCTGGAGCCAGGCACAACGCTTCCGGAGCCAGCGCGGCTCGCCCCGCCACCGCCGGAGCCGGGCGCCCCGCCGCGCTCCGCTCCTGCTCCTCCGCCGGCCTGGCGCGCGGAGCCAGTGCGCCCCTACGAGCCGGTCCCAGAGCTCCTCTCCAAGCTCAATTGGGAACAATTCCTGGGCGTGAAGCTCTTCGCCTGGCTCGGCGGGCTGGCACTCTTCCTCGGGGTCGCCTTCTTCGTCAAATACTCCTTCGACCTGGTTCCACCCGAGGCGCGCATGGCGCTGGGTTTCCTCGCCGGTCTCGGTCTGCTGGTTGGGGGCGTGGTGATGTCGCGGAAAAACTATCCCGCCCTGTCGCAGACGCTGTGCGCCACGGGCATTGCCATTCTTTACGCCGTCACCTTTGCCTGCCGCTCGTTTTATCACTTCCCATTCTTTGGGCTGGTGGCGACCTTTCTGTTGATGGCGCTCATCACGACGGCGGCCTTCCTGCTCGCCGTCCGGCTTAAGGCCCTGGTCGTCGCCCTGCTTGGGATGCTCGGCGGTTTTCTCACGCCGCTCCTGCTCTCGACCGGCCAGGACAATCCATTCGGGCTGTTTGGGTACATCGCCATTCTCGACGCCGGGCTGCTGGTGGTGGCGCTGCGCCGCCGCTGGTTCTTCCTGGCAGCGCTGGCCGCCGCTGGGACCGCCTTTATGGAGGTCGCATGGGCCGGCGAATTCTTCACGGCGGAAAGATATTTTGAAGGCAACAAGGTTCTGATCGCGCTGGGCGTCCTGCTGGGATTCGAGGCGCTGTATCTGGCCGCCTCCTGGTGGGCAAAGTCGCGCCAGCAAACGAACAAATGGTTTCTGGGTTCGGCGCTTGGACTGGCCGCCGTGGCGCTCGTCTTTGCGGCCTGGTTTTTAACCTTCGCTCCGCTCGCGCAACGGCCGTGGTTGCTGTTCAGTTTCGTTTTTCTCATCGATCTGGCCGTCACGGCGCTCGTTTCACTGGCTGATGAGATGGCTCCGGCTCACCCCATCGCCGGCCTGGCCGTTTTCGGGTTGCTCGCTCTCTGGACGGCAGCATCACTGCGAAACGAATTGCTCAATGCGGCGTTGGCCTTCTATTTCGTCTTCGCTGTCGTTCACTCGGTTTTCCCGGTATGGCGGGCACGCGCGCGCGGCGGGCGCGCGCCGCCCTGGGCAAGTCACATCTTCCCGCCGCTGGCGCTCGTGTTGGTGCTCCTGCCCATCTGCCAGCTCGCGGAAGTTTCGTTCCTGGTCTGGCCGTTCGTCCTGGTGGTGGACTTGCTGGCCATCGGCCTGGCCGTGCTCACGATTTCGGTTCTGCCCATTTTGGCGGCGCTGGTGCTGACGCTGGGCGCGACTGGCGTTTTGATTTTCAAAATCCCCGAGGCGCTGACCGGGCTGCCGACCTTCCTTTGCCTGCTGGGCGCGTTCAGCGTTTTCTTTGTCGCGGTTGGCCTCTGGCTGGCGCGCAAGTTCAAGCCGGACTCATTCCCGGGGGCAATCAAATGGGGTGACGACCTTACCGTGCCCGCGAACCTGGCCGCCCAGTTGCCGTCGCTCTCCGCCGTGCTGCCGTTCCTGCTGCTCATCCTGGCCACGCTGCGGTTGCCGTTGGCCAATCCTTCGCCGGTCTTCGGCCTGGCCTTGCTGCTGGTCGTGCTGCTGCTGGGGGTGAGCAAATTGTTTGCCCTGGACTGGCTGCCGGCCCTCGGGCTGGCCTGTGTAACGGCGCTTGAATGTGCCTGGCACTTCAACCGGTTCGACCACGCCAGCGCCGCTCAACCGCTGAGTTGGTATCTGGTGTTCCTGGCCCTGTTCGCCCTGTTTCCGTTCCTGTGCCGGCGGCAGTTCGGCGACCGCGTCGTGCCGTGGGCCGCGGCGGCGATGAGCGGTCCGCCCCAGTTTTTCCTCATTCACCGTCTGGTGGCGGCGGCGTATCCGAACCAGGTCATGGGTTTGCTGCCGGCGGCCTTTGCCATCTTGCCCCTGTTGAGCCTGGCGGTGGTTTTGAAAAATGCCCTTGGGGCCGGCCCGGCGCGGATGACACAGCTTGCCTGGTTCGGCGGCGTGGCGTTGTTTTTCATCACGCTGATTTTCCCGATTCAATTCGAGCGGCAATGGCTCACCATCGGCTGGGCGCTGGAAGGCGCGGCCTTGCTGTGGCTGTTCCATCGGCTGCCGCATCCCGGTCTGCAGTTGGCCGGCGGCGGCCTGCTGCTCGCCGCCTTTATCCGGCTGGCCCTTAACCCAGCCGTGCTCGAGTATCATGCGCGCAGTGCCACGCCGATTCTCAATTGGTATCTTTACGCCTACGGCATGGTGACGGTGTGTTTGTTCACCGGCGCGCGGCTGCTCGCGCCGCCGCGCCACCAGATTCTGCGCCTGAACGCGCCGCCCCTGCTGGCCGGTGCGGGCGCCGTTTTGGCGTTCTGGTTGTTGAACATCGAAATCGCCGACTTCTTCAGTGAGCCCGGTTCGACGTTGACCTTCCAATTCAGCGGCAACTTCGGGCGCGACATGACTTATTCCATTGCCTGGGCTTTGTTCGCGCTGGTGCTGCTGGTGCTGGGCATTCTGAGGACGACGCCGGCGCCGCGTTACGCGGCGCTGGGGCTGTTGAGCGTTACACTGCTCAAACTCTTCTTCCACGACCTTGCCAGCCTGGGCCAGCTTTACCGCATCGGGGCGTTCGTCGGCGTGGCGGTGATCGCCATGCTGGCGTCGTTCGCCTATCAGCGCTTCTTCACCGCGGCCGGCAAAGAGAAAGAAGCTGAGCATGAAACGACCCCATGATTCGTGGGCCCGCTGGCTTTGCGGCTGGGCGCTGGTTCGGACCCTTCCCGCCCGCCCGGCGAGTTTGCCAGCCGATTGGCCATGCGAGCAGCAGTTCAATGTGCCCGCGCCCGGGCTCGTGAAAGTGAGTTTGCCGGTCCAGACCCTGGACCGGGCACGCCCCGCCCTGGAAGACTTGCGGCTCTGCGACGACCCGGGCCGCGAGCTGCCCTGTTTGATCGAGCGCCCGAGGCCCGTCAGCAAAGTCAGCCAAAGCGCCAAGGCCTTTCAACTTTCACTGAACCTCGCCACCGCCCTCCTCACGCTCGCAACCGGACTGGCGCAGCCGCTGGCAGACAATCCGAATGATCGCCCGCCGGCGGTGTGGCCCGGCCTTCAGGCGGAAGGCACGCCGCTGGACGTGGCGGCCTGGCGATTCCGCAAAGCGATCCGACTTGCCCGCCCCGGCGTGCAGCAGCTCGAACTGGACCTCGACGTGCTCTCGCACGCGCAGCCCGGCTTTCCAGACCTTCGGCTCCTGCGCCAGGGCCAACAGTTGCCTTACATCCTCCAACACACCTCCATCAGCCGTGCGCTGACGCCAGCCGTCACCGCCACCAACGACGCCAAAGACCCGAAACTCAGCCGCTGGGTCCTCAAACTCTCCCACTCGGCCTTGCCCGTTACGCGCCTGAGTTGCAGCCCGCGCACGGAGTTGTTCCAGCGGGATGTGACGCTTAGCGAAGAAGCCACCAGCGAACGCGGCGAAGAATACCGCCGCCCTTTGGGCGCAGCTTCCTGGCTTCAGGCGCCCGACCACCCGAGCAAGGAATTCTTTCTGACGCTTGAAGCCCAGCCCCAGGGGAGCACGCTGTTCCTGGAAACGCACAACGGTGACAACCCGCCGATTGAACTGCACGACTTTCAACTCTTCTACCCTGCGACGCGCGTTTTGTTCCAAGCCAAACCCGGGGATGAGCTTTTCCTCTACTACGGCAATCCGCGAGCGGCCGCGCCGCGCTACGATCTCAGCCTGGTGGCCGGGCAACTGCTCGCGGCAGACAAAACGGCCGCCGCGCTGGCCACCGAAGAGCAACTCAAAAAACGGTCCTGGGCTGAGAGCCAGACGCCGGGCAAAGGCGGCCTGGTGTTCTGGGGGATTCTGGCCCTGGTCGTCGTGGTGTTGCTCTTTATCATTTCGCGGCTGCTGCCCAAATCATCGGAACCTGCCGCTTAACGCGGCGGAGCCGCAACCAAGAGCGAAGCGTCAATTCCTGAGTGGGAAGAGCAGCGTGGGCCTTCCCCCGCCGCGTTAAATGCGGCGCTCCGCGCCGAAGAATCAGGCCCCTCCAAAGGAAACATGCCAAGACATTCACGCAAAAACGTGGATGTTGCGACCAAAGACTCTAATGGAGCAATAATAAAACGGTCACCCCGATTACCGTCGTCAGGATCGTGACGGGAATGCCAAACCGGGCATAATCCCAGAAGCCAACTTCCACATGCGGGCGGGCGGACTCGACCACAATAATGTTGGCGACCGAACCGAGAATCGTAAGATTTCCGGCCAACGTGGTGGCCAGGGCCATGACTTTCCACATCAGCTCGGGTTGCGCAAAATTGTTGATCCATTTGCCGGCCACCAGCACGAACGGCACATTGGAGAATACGTTGGACCCGAGCGCGGAAAACCAGGCGAAGTTCCACGACTGGCTCGCGGCCGATGCGCCGAAGAGGCCGTGCACCTGGTGATAGGCCTGGTCGGGCAAGCCGGTTCCGCTCAGCCCTTCCACCACGATGAACAAAGCCGCGAAGAACAGGAGCAGATGCCAGTCCACCAGCTTGAGCACTGCATGCGTGTCGCGCCGCGCCAGAACCATGACCAGGGCGCCCCCAGCCAGGGCGGTCCAGGACAAATCCAGTCCCGCCAGAAAACCGGCGAACACCAGCGCCAACACGGAGAAGGTCAGGGTTAAAAGGCGTCGGTCCAATGGACGCGGCTGTGTCTCCGGGCGATGGATTACAACCTGATTGAGAACCTTCCGGAAGCCGATTCCCAAGACCGCATACTGGAGCGCCAGCCCAGCGACGGCCACGGGGAGCAGCGAGGCGGAGAATCGCAGGAACGGAATCTTTGACAGGTGGCCGATGATCATGTTCTGCGGATTGCCCACGAGCGTGGCGACGCTGCCGATATTGGCGCTCATGGCCAGCGCCAGCAGGTAAGGCGGCAGCGGCAACTTGCCTCGAACCATGACGGCCACGACCAGGGGTGTCAGCATGAGACACACCGTGTCGTTCACCAGCAGCGCCGATAAGGCTCCCGAAGTGAGGACCAAATACAGGAGCAGTGCCTGCGGGGTCTGGGCGTGCCGCAGAATCCCGTCGGCCGCCCAATCGAAAAATCCCGCCAGGAAAAGATAGGCGGAGATCAGCATCATCCCCAGGAGCAACACCAACGTGTCGTAATCCACCGAGCGGTAGGCTCGCTCTGGAGTCATCACGCCACAGGCGACCATCAGCACCGCGCCCAGCAACGCCGCCGCCGGCCGGTTCAAGGGCAAGATCTTCAAGCGCCGCCCGCTGATCAGCAGGTAGGTGACGCAGAAAATCACAATCGCGAAAACTTCTTTCTGTGTGGCTTTCACGGCCTTGAGCTCTTGACCAAACGACTTCCCTCGGGAATCAGCGCTTTCTGGCAGCCGGTTCGACCGGATTGCCCCAGCCAGAAGCCAGGAACCGCCCGCGCCACGCCAAATCAGAGATTCTTCCTCCAGGCGCCCGGCTGGCGGTGGAGATGCATTACCGATACGATGAGGATGTGGTCGCCTTCGACCATATAGACGATGCCGTAGGGGAAGCGGGCGGTTCGACACCGCCGGAACTCGTCATCCAGCGGAGACCAAGCCTGCGGGTGTGTCAGAATCCGGTGGACGGCAGCCCGCACTTCGGCGATGAAGTCGAATCCCAGCCCGGGCACTTTCCCCTCGTAATACCGGGCGGCTTCCCTGACCTCGCGCGCGGCAGGGGGAAGGAACCGGTAGGTCATGGGCGCAAACCGGTTTCGATTTCGCGCAGGGTTGCCTCGCCCTCCAGCGCCTTGAGCTTGCCTTCCCGGTAAGCCTGAAACCGGTCGCGGGATTCCGCCAGCCACGCCTGGTCGATGGAGGCCTGGTCGGCTGGGTCGAGGCTCCGCCAGAGCGCGTCAATGATTTGCGCCCGCTCCCAGGCCGGGAGTTTGAGGGCTTCGCTTGCCAAAATTGCGCTGTCCATGCTGCGAAAGCTAACCCACGAGACGGCCGAAAGCAATCACGCTCCTTCAACCCTCAACGCATCCGGACAATTGCTTCTTTGCTTGGGCGGCAGTTCCGTCGCGTGGGGCGCTTTGTCACGCAACTGTAACAAGTCCGACATTTCCCCGTAACCGCAGTGCCCCAGAGTTCGGTGCTGGAACATGAGTGAGTACCGCCAATAGTACGAACTTAAATGAAAAAAACACTGATCTGCAAAACCCTCATCAGCGCGGCGCTGGTCTCCGGCGCCTGCGTCTCGAACCTCCACGCGCAATCCGCCGATGCCCTCGTCAACAAGCTCGTCGAAAAGGGCATCCTGACGGACAAGGAAGCCAAAGGCCTGATTACCGAGGCCAGCCAGACCAACCACCTGGCCGGCGCCTCGAAGTGGAAGATCAACGACGCCATCAAAAACATCAACCTCTATGGCGACGTGCGGTTCCGCTATGAGTATCGCAGCGCGGAAAACCCCGCGCCTGGAAACGCGTACTACCGGGAACGCTTTCGTTATGCCCTCCGCTTGGGGGTGCGCGGGGACCTGTTCGACAATTTCTATTACGGTCTGCGCGTCGAGACCTCCAAGAACCCGCGCTCGCCGTGGAACACCTTCGCCGACGACACCGGCGGCACGGCTCCCGGCGCCGCGCCGGCGGACAAGAACAGCGACGGGGTCAACATCGGCCAGGTGTATCTGGGTTGGAAGCCGACTGACTGGTATGAGATGACAGTGGGCAGAATGCCAATGCCCCTGTATGTCACGCCGATGATTTGGGACTCGGACATCAATCCCGAGGGGGCGGTCGAGAAGTTCAAGCTCGCGCTGCATGACGTGGACCTGTTCGCCAACTTCGGCCAGTTCATTTACCAGGACACCAATCCGGACCAGCAGTTGCCCAGCAGCGACACCTTCCTGCTGGCCTGGCAGGTTGGGGCCAATGCGAAGCTGGCCAAGGACATCTCCCTCAAAGTGGCCCCGGTGCTTTACACCTACACCGGCCAGGGCGTGAGCGCCGGACTGAACACTGCTTACACCGGGCAGGGCGTCGGCGGCCTGAATCCCGATAACAGCCTTCAGTCAAACCAAAACGGCATCAATGACCTCACGGTGCTGGAAGTGCCCGCCGAGCTGAATTTCAAGCTCGGCAGGTACGGGGCGCGTGTCTTTGGCGATTTCGCCTATAACTTCGAAGGCGACGACCGCGCGCGGGCGGCGTTTACCGGCACCAAAGGCGGAGTCGCGCCGCTGCCGCATCCCTTCACCGGCGAGGACAAGGCCTACCAGTTCGGCCTTGGTTTGGGCAATCTCGGCCTGGTTTACGGCCAGACCTCCAAGAAAAACACCTGGGAGGCCCGGGCCTACTGGCAGCACGTCGAGCAATACGCGGCGGACGTGAACCTGCTCGACTCGGACGTCTTCGAGGGCCGCGCCAACTTGCAAGGGTTTTACGCCGCCTTTGCCTACAGCTTCACCGACAACATCATTGGCACCGTCCGCTACGGGTACGCCACGCGCATCAATAACAACCTTGGCACCGGCGGCAACAACCCGGACTTGTCGGGCTTCAACCCCATCCGGAACTATCACCTCTTGCAACTGGACCTGACCTGGAGGTTCTAAGGCGTTACGTTGCCGCCAGGGCGGAGCGCCGGGCTCCGGCTCTGCCCAAATAGGCGAAACCAGCACACGCAGACCTGATTGAAAATGAAAGATTGAAAATGAAAACAACGACCTTGACCTGCTTCGCGGCGGGCTGCCTGTTGGCGGCTCCCTCCGGCGCGCTAGCCCAGTTGCTCATCAACGGGGCCGGCGCGACTTTTCCCTACCCCCTCTATTCCAAATGGTTCGATGAATATGCCAAGGTGGATCCCACGGTGCGTTTCAATTATCAATCCATCGGTTCGGGCGGGGGACAGAAACAAATCCTGGAACGAACCGTGGACTTTGGGGCGTCGGATGGCCCGATGAGCGACGAGAACCTCGCCAAGGCCCCCGGAAAAATTCTGCACCTGCCGACGGTCGCCGGCGCCGTGGCCATCACGTATAACTTGCCAGGCGGCCCAAGGCTGCGGCTGGATGGCCCCACGGTGGCCGACATTTTTCTGGGCAAGATCATCCAGTGGAACGATCGGCGGATAGCCGCGCTGAACCCGGGCGTGAAATTGCCCCAATCGGACCTGGTCGTGGTGCATCGTTCGGACGGCAGCGGCACGACCTTCATTTTCGCGGACTATCTGTGCAGCGTCAGCCAAGAGTGGGAAACCCGCGTGGGCCGCAACACCTCGGTCAAGTGGCCTGTCGGCTTGGGGGCCAAGGGGAACGAAGGCGTGGCCGGCCAGGTCAAGCAATTGCCCGGCGCGATTGGCTACGTGGAACTGGCTTACGCCCACCAGAACGCCCTGTCGTTTGCCGAGATCGAGAATGCCGCCGGCAACTTCGTCAACCCCTCCCTGGAATCGGTGACCCAGGCCCTGGCCACGGCCAAGGTCCCGGGCGATTTCCGGTTTTCGATGGTCAACCCGCCGGGCGGGCGGGCCTATCCGATTGCGGGCGCGACCTGGCTGCTGGTTTATGAACGGCAGCCAGACCCGACCAAGGGCAGAAAGCTGGTGGAGTTCTTGAACTGGGCCTTGACTAAAGGGGAGGGCCTGGCCGCCGCGCTGGATTACGCACCCCTGCCGGCCAATCTCCAGGCGCGCGTGCTCGAACGGACCAAGACCATCAAGTACTAATACGACGTTTCCTAGAAAAGGGAACACATTTCAAGGGTGTTCCCCGATCGGGGGCGCATCTCGCCTTTGTCGGAGCGCGGACATTCCTGTCCGCCTTGGTGTTGACGGAAGCCTAACAAGCGGAGAAGATTGTCCGCGCTCCAATCGCCGAGCTTGCGGGGGAGCGACAAAGGTGAGATGGGCCCCTGAGCGGAGTCACTTCGTGATGCCAGGAGAGACAGGCTGGGGGAGAGCGCGGGAATGTGAGTATAGGTGCTGCGACAACTGAGAGTCCGTCGCCGGCAGCGCCGGGCAGCCGGTCCGGCCACGCGGCGGCCGATGGGGCGTTCAAGTGGCTGACGCTGCTGATGGCGCTCTGGGTTTTTGCCCTGATCCTCGTGATCGGCTACGAGCTGGCCCACGGTTCGCAGCTCACGCTGCGGAAATTCGGCTGGCGGTTTCTGACCAGTTCGGATTGGGACCCGGTGAACGAACAGTTCGGCGCGTTGCCCTTTATCTTTGGCACGCTGGTCTCTTCGGGCATCGCGCTGGTGATTGCGGTGCCGCTGAGCGTTGGGACGGCGGTTTACCTGACGGAACTGGCCCCGCGCTGGTTGAGCCAGGTGCTGACGCTCTTCCTGGAACTGCTGGCGGCGGTGCCCAGCGTCATCCTCGGTCTCTGGGGCATCTTCGTCATGGTGCCCTGGCTGCGCGAGCATCTGTGCCCGGGGCTGCGGGGGGCGCTGGGTTTTCTCCCTATGTTCCAGGGGCCGATCTACGGCGTCAGCATGCTCGCCGGGGGCATCATTATCGCCATCATGATCGTGCCCATCATCGCTTCGGTTTCGCGGGAAATCCTCCGCTCGGTCCCGGGACTACAGCGCGAAGCGGCATACGCTTTGGGGGCGACGCGCTGGGAGGTGACCCGCATCGCCGTGCTGAGCTATGCGAAAAAGGGCCTGTTCGGGGCCGTCATCCTGGGCCTGGGCCGCGCCTTGGGCGAGACGATGGCCGTGACCATGGTCATCGGCAACCGCCCGGAAATCGCCGCCTCGCTCTTCGCCCCCGGCTACACGCTGGCCAGCGTGGTCGCCAACGAATTCACCGAAGCGACGACCGGTGTTTATACTAGCGCCCTCTTCGAGATTGGCCTGGTGCTGCTGGGGGTAACCGTGCTGGTGAACGCCTTGGCGCGGCTCTTGTTGAGGACTTTTGCCGGCCCGGTAGGCGCCCCGGTGGCTTGAGCCCATGAATACCGCTTACCATCGCTGGCGCAAGTTCAAGAACTGGCTCATGCAAGGCCTCGCCTGCGCCTGCGCGCTGCTGGCGGTCGTGCCCCTGGCGCTGGTGTTCTATCATGTCCTCAAGTCCGGCCTTGGAGCGGTGAACTGGGCCTTTTTCACCCAATTGCCCAAGCCGGTCGGCGAGGCTGGCGGCGGCATGGCCAACGCGATGGTCGGGACTTTCCAACTGCTGGGGCTGGCCGCCCTGCTGGGCGTGCCGGTGGGGGTGAGCGGCGGCATCTTCCTTTCCGAATACCGCTTCGCCCGGTTGAAATGGTGGACTCGGTTTGGCGCCGATGTGTTGAACGGCGTGCCTTCGATTATTTGGGGGGTGGTCGTCTATGCGCTGGTAGTGGTGCCGATGAAGGGGTTTTCGGCCTGGGCGGGGGGCATCGTGCTGGGCCTGATGATGGTGCCGCTGATCATGCGCACGACCGAGGAGGTGCTGCTGCTGGTGCCGCAAGGCTACCGCGAAGCCGCCTTGGCCCTGGGCATTGCCCAATGGCGCACCATCCTGCAGATTGTCGTGCGCACCGCCCTCAAAGGCATTGTCACCGGCATCCTCCTGGCCCTGGCGCGGGTGGCGGGGGAGACCGCCCCGCTGCTCTTCACCGCCTTTGGCAACCACTATTGGAACCATAATCTCTCCGACCCCATCGCCGCCCTCCCGTTGCAGATTTTCAACTACGCGATTTCACCTTACGAAGACTGGCATCGGCAGGCCTGGGCCGGCGCCCTGGCCCTGCTGCTCATGGTTGCAATCATCAATGTCAGCGTGCGCCTGCTCACCCGCGACCGCTTCAGCCAAAGCCCTTAGCCAGCACCGCGCCGATACGTTCCCATACCGACTGTGGCCATGACCCAAGAGCAGACCAGCCCCATCCTGCCAGCGCGACCGCTGCCGCGGCGGGCGTCCGCCGCCCCGGCGGCGGGGTCCGGCCCGGTCGCCTTGACGATTCGGGAGCTGTCGGTCTCCTTTGGAGCGAACCGCGTGCTCAAGGGGGTGTCCTTGGACATCCCGGCGCACGCGGTCACGGCGATCATCGGCCCGAGCGGGTGCGGCAAGTCCACCTTCTTGCGCGCCCTGAACCGCATGCACGATTTGGTCCCCGCCGCTCGCGTCGAGGGCCAGGTCCGGCTCTTTGGCACGGAGCTCTACGGCCCGGGGGTGGAACCGGTCGCAATCCGCCGCCGCATCGGGATGGTGTTCCAGAAATCAAATCCCTTTCCGACCATGTCCATCGGGGACAATGTGACGATCGGTTTGCGGTTGAACGGTCTGCGCCAGCGGGCGGAACTGGCCCGGCGGATGAAGCAATCGCTGGTGATGGCCGCCTTGTGGGACGAAGTGGCGGACCGTCTGGACGCCCCCGCGCTCAGCCTCTCCGGGGGCCAGCAGCAGCGGCTCTGCATCGCCCGGGCCCTGGCCGTCCAGCCGGAGGTCCTCCTGATGGACGAACCGGCCTCCGCCCTCGACCCGCTGGCCACCGCGCGCATTGAAGACTTGATCCTGGAGCTGAAAAAGGACTTCACGATTGTCATCGTCACCCATAACATGCAGCAGGCCGCGCGCATGTCCGATTACACCGCCTTCCTGTACCTGGGTGAACTGGTCGAATACGGGACCACGGCGGCAATCTTTACCCATCCGGCGAACCAGCAAACCGAAGATTACGTCACGGGACGCTTCGGCTGAGGCTTGAGCTATGCAATACTTCCTAACTGAACTGGCGGGGCTCCGAGAGAAGCTGTTGCTGATGGCCAGCTACGCGGAGTCGGCCGTCCGTGCAGCGGTCCAGGCGGTGGTCACGCGCGACCACGAACTGGCCCTGCGCGTGCGGCAAGAGGATGAGGCTCTCGACCGGTTTGAAATCGAGGTGGACGAGTTGGCCATCAACCTCCTGGCCAAAGCCCCGCTCGCCAGCGACCTCCGGCTCGTCACCGTGGCGATGAAAATCTCCCAGAACCTCGAACGGGTCGGGGATGAGGCCACCAAGATTGCCAAGCGCGCCCGCAACCTGAGCCAGGAACCGCCCTTGAAGCTGGTGGTGGACATTCCCCAAATGGCCAACCTGGCCCTCCAGATGCTCAAGAGCGCCCTCGATGCCTTCGTCAACCATGACCCCGCCGCCGCCCGCGCCCTCATCCCGCAGGACAAGCAGGTCGATGCCATGAACCGGGAAATCCACCGCCTGCTCGCCACCCACATGAGCCAAAGCCCGGACGCCATCTCCCGCTGCCTCAATCTCATGGTCGTCGCCAAGAGCCTCGAACGCATCGCGGACCACGCCAAGAACGTGGCCGAGGAAGTCGTCTATTTCTGCGAAGCCCAGGACATCCGCCACCCCGGCCAAGGCAAGCCCGGCCCGGCGGCTTAAGCTTCACCGGGTTCTGCCGATAACTCTGCCAAGGGCGCCGTAGGCCCTTTTTTATGCCGTAAAATGCCGCCCGCGGAACCGGGCCGGGAAACCAGAGCATGCCAAACGTTAAACTCGAAGCGTTGCAGGAAGGGATGGTCGTCACGACCGATGTCCGGAACCTGGATAATATGCTGCTGATTCCGGCCGGCTGCGCCCTGAGCGACCGGCACATCAATATCCTTTGCGCCTGGGGCATTGCCGAGATCCAGGTCGAGGCCTGTGAGGACTCCGAAGACGCGAAGGACCTGCTCCAGCAACTGCCGCCCGGGCGGCTGGACCAGCTCACGCGGGAGCTGGCCGCCACCTTCTGGGAACCGGTGGACAAGGGCCCCGTGCAGCAAGAAGTCTTTAACCTGGTGCTTCGCCGGCAGGCCAAACGAGCCCTGGGAAAATAGCCCCTCCGGCCATGACACCAACACTAGGTCATCTGATCAACGGCATCCCCAGCCTGGGTTCATACGCGCGGGTGATGGCGGAGATGGAAGCGGTTCTGAATCATCCGCATAGCACCCTGGCCGACCTGGGGGAGGTGATCGAAAAGGACCCGGCGCTCACGGCCCGGCTCTTGAAACTGGGCAACAGCTCGTTTTTTGGCTTCCCCAACCGCTTGGAGACTGTGGCCGAAGCCGTGAGCGTGATTGGCATCCAGCAAGTGCAGGATTTGATCCTCGCCTCGAACGTGGTGGAACTCTTCGAGGGCATCGCTGCGGACCTGGCGGACATGGAATCGTTTTGGAAACACTCCCTCGCTTGCGGGATTGGCGCCCGCTGCCTGGCGATCGCCCGGCAGATGCCCAAGGCGGAAAAGTTCTTCGTGGCCGGTTTGCTCCACGATTTGGGGCGGTTGGTGCTCTTCTCCCGCGCCCCCGACCAAGCGGTGGAGATCTTCCGAGTCTATCGCAGCCGGCGGATGCTCTTGCGCGAGGCCGAGGTCGCCGTCCTGGATTTTGATCACGCCCGGATCAGCCAAGCCCTGATGCGCTCCTGGCAGTATCCGGCCAACCTGGTGCACGCCGTGGCCTATCACCACTTTCCGATGTCCGCCGGCCTTTACCAGTTGGAGAGTTCCCTGGTGCATCTGGCCGATTACCTGGTTCATGCCATGCAAATGGGCCACTCCGGCGAACGGTTTGTCCCACCGTTGAACCTCAAAGCCTGGGAACGGGTCGGCCTGGCCACCAGCATCCTGGAATCGGTCATGCGCTCGATCGACGAACAAATCGAGATTGTTCAGGAGACCTTTCTCAAGGTGCCCGAAAAGGTCGAAGGCCCCGAGCCCGCACCATGCGCGCAGCCGGCAAAATAGCTCTGCCAGGCCAGCCGCGGAAACCCCCCTCGCGGCGCTGAGAGGACCGGGTGAACTACGATTCCATTTATCCCGAGTTCTTCAAGACCGGCGTCGGCCGACTGCAAAAGCAAGGCGCCTGGGGCGGGGACTTTCAGGGTCTTTTCACGGCCCTGGAGCATTTCCGGCATGACCTGGCCGACCAGCGGGAGGTCAAAGCCATCCTCCAGGTGACCGCCCTCTATGTCTTCGGGCTGGACCTCTTCAAGACGGTTGGCTTTTTCCTGATCAATCCCCTGAATCTCGATTTTGAACTGGCTCATTGCGCCCCGTCCGACCAGTCCGGATTCCTGGATGAGCTGGTTCGCCAGGAGATCAGGGCCGGGCGGTTCGCCTGGGCCTTGCGGCAAAGCCGGCCCGTCTTTTTCAACTGCCAGGGGGAAAGCGGGCCCGTGCGGGGGGTCTTGCATACGCTCGGCGTGGCGACGCACCGGGTGGGCATGTTCTGCGGCCTGCTCGAGCGCGAGCGCGCCCCCAGCCAGGAGGTCACCTTCAGCTTGCTCTCGATCCTCTTAGGGGCCAGTTCGGACGCGCTGGGCGTCTGCCGGACCACCGAGGAACTGCAGAACAAAATCCTCGCCGCCCATAACCATCTCCAGCAAGCGGTAACGGAAAATGAGGTCCTCGCCCGCATCCCCGCCGAAAGCCCCAATCCGGTCTTGCGCCTCCAGCGAACGGGCCGCGTCCTCTACAGCAACCAGACCGGCGCTCAAGTGCTGCGCGCCTTGGGCTGGCAGGTGGGCGATTTGATTTCCGGCCAATGGATGGACCTGCTCGCCAACTCGTTTGAACAGGGCGCCCGGCACGAATTCGAGGCCGTCTTTGATGGCCGGGTCTATGCCTTCTTGATCGTCCCGATGCCCGAGGCTGGTTACGCCAATTTCTACGGGACCGATATTACGGCCCGTAAGCTCGCCGAGGAGGAGCGGGAATCGCTCATCGCCAAGTTGCAGGAGGCCCTGGCCAAGGTCAAAACCCTTAGCGGCTTGGTTCCGATTTGCGCCTGGTGCAAGAAAATCCGCGATGACCAGGGATTCTGGAAACAGGTCGAGGTCTTTATGCAAGGCCATTCCGATGCCGTTTTCACCCACGCGGTCTGTCCCGATTGCATGAGAAAAGTCAGCGCCGAGCTCGTCGATCTCAGTGAACGGGTCTGACCTGCCCGACCGGGCGCCGCGTATTTCCATTGACGTGGAAGGGGCCTTTCTGCTCTGTTCGCGCCATCTTGAACGCGAATTGGAATTAGGTCTGCTTTATGAAATCCTTCCGGTTTTTCACCCGTCGTGCCTTTCTGAAGAGCGTCGGCGGCACGGCCCTGGGCGGCCCGTTCGTGACAGGCGACCTGCTGGCGCGGGCGCCCGGCCGCCTGCTGCGCCATGCCAGCTTCGGGGCCGGCGGCATGGCCTGGGCCGACCTGAACGAGTTGACACGCTTCAAGCAACTGGAGTTGGTGGCGGTGGCGGAAGTTGACCTCAATAATGCCGCTGGGGTCAGGCAGCGGTTCCCCGAGGCGAGGGTCTATCAGGACTGGCGGCAGATGCTGGACCGCGAAGCGAAGAACATCGATTCGGTGAACGTGTCCACACCCGACCACATGCACGCCGTCATGGCCATGAGCGCGATGCAGTTGGGCAAGCACGTCTATGGCCAGAAACCGCTGGCCCACGACCTCCACGAGGTCCGGAAGCTGAGCGAGTTTGCCGCCCGCCAGAGGGTCGTCACCCAAATGGGCATCCAGGTGCATGCCACCCATCAATACCGCGCGGCGGCCTTGCTCGTGCAGGCCGGCGCCATTGGCCGAATCAAAGAGGTTCACTCCTGGTGTCCGAAGTCCTGGGGCGATCCCGCTCCGCGTCCTGGCCGGGAGGACCCGGTGCCGAGCGGGTTCAACTGGGACCTCTGGCTCGGGGTGTGCTCGCCCCGGCCCTTCCTTGGCGAGGCCTATTATCATCCCGCCAATTGGCGCAAACGCCTTGACTTCGGCACCGGCACCTTCGGCGACATGGGCTGCCATCTCTTGGACCCGGTCTTTACCGCCCTGCGCCTGCGCGCGCCGCTTTCCGTCCGGTCCGAAGGCCCGGCCCCGAACCCATGGAACTGGGCCCTGGACTCGCGCATCCAATACGTCTTTGCCGGCACCGCGTTTACGGCGGAGCAGACGCTTAATGTCACCTGGTACGACGGCGCGCAGAAGCCGCCGCCGGACATCCTGGCGCTGGTGGAAGGCGACCCGCTGCCGGCCACGGGGTCGCTCTTCCTCGGCACCGAGGGCACGCTGGTCCTGCCGCACATTGCCCGCCCCATGCTCTATCCGGACAAGAAGTTCAATGGGCTGAAGTACCCGGAGGTCGCCTCCGGCAATCACTGGGGCGAGTTTGTGGGCGCCTGCCTCGGCCATGGCCCGACTGGGGCCGGGTTCAACTACTCCGGGCCGCTGACCGAAACGGTCCTGCTGGGCGGCGTCGCCTCGCGTTTTCCGCAAACCACGCTCAAATGGGATGCCGCCAGGCTCCAGTTCGAGCTCAAGGAAGCCAACCCGTTTGTCCGCCGCGAGTATCGAGCGGGGTGGAGGTTGAAGGAGTTGGCCTGAGCCAAGGAAAGCCCCAAGCCCGGAGGCCGAGCGAAACCCGAGGTTTCTTTCGGGCTTAGAGTTTTGGGCGTCGGACCTCCCAGACGGTCGGTTGCGGCTGCGCGGCGCTAAGCATCGTCACCTAACTATCACACGACCGCCGTTGTCAGCGCTGCCGCTGCTGTGTTAGACGGGTGAGCGTGCGAAAAAAGATTCTAGTGGTCGAGGACGATGCCGAGCTTGTGGAACTGCTCTCCTTCAACCTGAAGCAGGCGGGGTTCGCCATCGGGACCGCCAGCGATGGGGTCGAGGCCCTCAAGAAGGCCCGTTCCGTGTCCCCCGACCTGATTCTGCTGGACTTGATGCTCCCGGAGTTGGACGGGTTCGCCGTGTGCGAGATTCTGCGGCGCGACCCCGCCACGGCCTCGGTTCCGATTATCATGGTGACGGCCGTGTCCAGCGGGCTAGCCCGTCTGGCCGGCTTGGAAGCCGGCGCCAATGACTACATTACCAAGCCTTTCAACCTCAAACAGCTCCTCGCCCGCATCGCCACCTTGCTGCGCCCAATTGTCACGCGCTCGTAACCGGCGTGTCACAAGACTGGCATTGTCGGCAGCCGGCAGACCTGGTAATCTTATGCGACGTGAGAGCTAAGGTCCTGGTGGTAGATGACGAGCCTGAGGCAGTCGAGTTGGTCGAGTTTAACCTCAAGCAGGCCGGGTTCGAGGTGGTGACGGCGGCGGATGGCGCGGAGGCCCTCAAAAAGGCGCGCGCCCTGCTGCCGAGTCTGGTCGTTCTGGACCTGATGCTGCCGGAAGTTGATGGCTTGGAGGTCTGCAAAATGCTCCGGCGCGACCCCGCCACGGCCTCCGTGCCGATCGTGATGGTGACCGCCAAAGCCGCCGAGATTGACCGCATCCTCGGCCTGGAACTCGGGGCCGACGATTACATCACCAAGCCCTTCAGCCCGCGCGAGTTGGTCTTGCGGATAAAGAAAATCCTGGAGCGCCCCCAGGTGGCCGCGGCGGAGCCGAGCACCCTCCAGTTCGGCGACCTGGTCATCGATGCCCCGCGGCACCTCGTAAGCTGGCGCGGCAAGCCGATCGAACTGACGGCCACCGAATTCAAGTTGCTCACGCTCCTGGCCCAGCGCCGCGGGCGCGTCCAATCCCGCGACCAACTCCTGCGCGACGTGTGGGAATACAACAGCCTCATTGATACGCGGACAGTGGACACGCACATGCGCCGCTTGCGGGAAAAGCTCGGGCCGGCGGCTAGATTCCTCGATACCGTGCGCGGCGTCGGCTACCGCTTCGCCGAGGGCTAACGCGTGCCCAATTCGGACTTCGGACTTCGGGTTTCGAATTTGGAACCCTGGCATGGGGAGATTAGGATCAGGATTAAGATTAAGATTAAGAGGCTTTTGAATTTGGAAGCCTGGGATGGGGAGACACTTTAATGACCGCCGCTACAATTATCCTGGCCTTGGCCGCCCTGGCCGCCCTGCACCTGTGGTGGCGGGCCAAATGGCGGCGGGCGGAGCAGGCGGCCCGGGGTGAAATCGAGAAACTCAACGAAGCGCAACAGCGCGCCGCCACTCAACTCCAGACCCAACAGGAAGCCTTGTTCAACAGCATGGTCGAGGGCTTGGTGGTGCTGGACGAGCGCGGCCGCATCGTGCTGGCCAATCGCGCCTTCAGCGACCTGTTCGGCGTGACCCAGGAAGTCCGCTCCCGCACCCTGCTGGAGGCCCTGCGCCTGCATGAATTGACCGAACTGGTGGATTCTTTGGGCACCCGCAAACAGGTGCTCGGCTGGGAATTGCGGCTCTCGCGGCCGACCGAGCGCTGGTTGCAGGTCAACGGCGCCGCCATCTTCGACGATGAGGGCCGGCGCCATGGGACGATCCTCGTCTTCCACGACTTGACCCGCCTCAAGCAGTTGGAGAACACCCGCAAGGATTTCGTGGCCAACGTCAGTCATGAACTCCGCACCCCCCTTTCCCTCATCCAGGGCTACTGCGAGACCTTGCTCGACGGCGCCAAGGACAATCCCGAGGTGGCCGTCAAATTCCTCCGCACCATCGAGCGCAACGCCGAGCGGCTGCGCTTGCTGATCGAGGACTTGCTCGTGATTTCGGAGTTGGAATCCGGGCGCCTCCAACTCGACCTCCAGCCCGTGCCGCTTCGCTCTGTGGTCCAGAAGGTCCTCGACGACTTCAAAGCCCGGCCCCAGGCCGGTAGCGTGCGCTTGTCCAGCGACGTGCCCGACCTCAACGTGCGGGCGGACCCGCGCCGGCTCGAACAGGTCCTCGCCAACCTCGTGGACAATGCCATCAAGTACGGCCGCCCCGACGGGCAGGTGACGGTCGGCGCGCGCGCGGCGGACGGCGGGCAAATCGAGGTCTTTGTGCAGGATGACGGCCCGGGCCTTCCGCCGGAGTCGTTGGACCGCCTCTTCGAACGGTTCTATCGCGTCGATAAGGCCCGCTCCCGCGAACAGGGCGGCACCGGGCTCGGCCTCTCCATCGTCAAACACATCGTCCAAAGCCACGGCGGCCGCGTCTGGGCCAAAAGCCGCCTCGGCCACGGCGCCACCTTCTTCTTCACCCTCCCCCCGGACGCTGGCGGTATCCAACCTGCCGGACAGGCGGCAGCGGCAGCGGCGGCGGGGTGAAAGCCGCCCAGCGGCGGGCCGAGGCCGAGCGCATCCTCTGACCGATGATGCAGACCTTCGCCCAAGGCGGCTTCCAGAATGGCGTCGGCCACGGCGGCGAGTGGCGTCACTGGGACGGCCGGCCTTCGGGCTACGAAGGTTTTCCGGCCGATGCTTATTATGCCCAACTTGCAGTGTGGACCGGCCACTACGGCATCGGCTTCCATCCCGATGGTTTCCGCCTCGAGGCCTGGTCGCCTTTGAAAGGCAAACCGGCGCCGCTCGGCTTGAAGTGTATGGGCAAGCAAGTGGACGCGATTGAGTAAGAAACTTAGTCGGTCGTTTCACAAATCCGCAGGCGTATTCGGCGGCTCTGCGCTCTCAGCCGCCACAACATGCAGCCCGCCTGACCGCTGACCAGTCTCGCCCGTCCCATCCGTCCCGGTTCCATCCGTTCGCGTGGGCAATATTCCGCTTGCTTGCCAGCCGGACCCGATCTACAAGTGCCCCGATCTGCCTTCACGAGCCGCTGACTGGCTTCTGTTTCAGCCAACGACCCGCGGGCGGGTGGCGGCTCGGTAAACGTGGCAGCCGGAATGAACCGCTGGCCTCAGATCTGGCGTGGGAAGGGTGAATGGTTTGGAACGTTCCCCCGACTGACCTCCGCAATCTTCGTCCGGCAGTTCTCTGGCGTTAGACTTCACCTCTCGGAGTGAGGACAATATGAACCATCCAATTCGTCCGGCAGTCATCACTTTATTGCTCGCGGCCCTCAACCTCTCCGCCGCCACGCTCTACGTATCCCCGGAGGGCACTAACCCGACGCCGCCCTACACCAACTGGGCTACCGCGGCCACGGTCATCCAGGATGCCGTGGACGCCGCAGCAGCAGGCGATGAAGTCGTGGTCACCAACGGCACGTACTCCACCGGCCGACGGGTGATGTACGGCACGATGGCCAACCGCCTCGCGATGGCCAAGCCCCTCGCGTTGCGCAGCGTCAACGGCCCCCAGTTCACCATAATCCAAGGCTACCAGGTGCCCGGCACCACCAACGGCGACGGCGCTATCCGCTGCGTCTATCTGACCAACGGGGCAAGTCTGTCCGGCTTCACCTTGACCAACGGCGCCACCCGGGGTCCTGCTGGGGATTACAGTCGCGAGCGATGCGGGGGCGGGGTGTGGTGTGAAGCAGAGAATGCGGTGGTTTCCAACTGCGTGGTGGTGGGCAACTCGGCTTCTTGGGACGGCGGCGGCGCGTACATGGGCACGCTGAACAACTGCACGCTGAGCGGCAACTGGGCTGCCAACCACGGCGGCGGGGCGTGCAACGGCACGCTGAACAACTGCTCGCTGAGCAGCAACTCGGCTCCTTACTGGGGCGGCGGCGGGGCGTACTGGGGCACGCTGAACAACTGCACGCTGAGCGGCAACTCGACTGTTTTCTTCGGCGGCGGGGCGTATATGAGCACGCTGAACAACTGCACGCTGACAGGCAACTGGGCAGGACACCTCGGCGGCGGTGTCTCTGGGGCCACGCTCAACAACTGCACGCTGACAGGCAACTCGGCTGCCTACTACGGCGGCGGGGCGGATTCGAGCACGCTGAACAACTGCACGCTGGCAGGCAACTCGGCTGCCCAATACGCCGGCGGGCCGTACTACGCCACGCTCAACAACTGCATCGTCTATTTCAATACCGCTCCAGTTTTAGCGAATTGCGACCCCTGGAGCACCATCAACTGCTGCTGCACGACGCCGCTGCCCACTAATGGCCTCGGCAACATCACCAACGCCCCGCTCTTCGTGGATTACGCCAACGGCAATCTGCGCCTCCAATCCAACTCCCCCTGCATCAACGCGGGCAACAACGCTTTCGTGACTGGCACCACTGACCTTGACGGTCGCCCCCGCATCGTCGGCGGCACGGTGGATATGGGAGCGTGCGAGTTTCAAGGGCCGTTCGACACTTGGCTGGCGCAGTATGGCCTGCCCACGAACGGCTCGGCGGATTTCATCGATTCCGACCACGACGGCCTGAACAATTGGCAGGAGTGGATTTGCGGCACCTGCCCCACCAACCCGCTCTCCGCCTTGCGCCTGCTTCCACCCTCCATCACCACCACCAACGCGACCCTCACCTGGCAGAGCGTCGCTGGCGTCAACTATTTCCTGGAGCGCAGCACAAACCTGGCCTCCTCCCCGCCATTCAGCCTGCTGGTTCCCAACCTCCCCGGCCAGCCCGGCACGACCACCTTCACCGACACCAACGCCACCGGCCCCGGCCCGTTCTTCTACCGCGTGGGCGTCATCCCTCCGTGAGCGGCATTCGAGCAGCTTCCCGTTCTTTCAGCCCTAAACGCCCCCGCCTGGCGCAATACTCCATCGCCCACATTGGCTGCATTGGCCCCATTGCCTCCACTGGCCCCATTGCCTGCATTGGCCCCAGCGGCTCGCCGCCCCACTCGTCCGTTGGCCACATTGGCTGCATTGGCCACATTGGCCGTTTTGACCGAAAAACCGGCCCGCCCGCGTGTGCCTATTTATGAAACCGCCCGCTCAGGCCTCTTCTCCAAATGCGAAAATGGTTCCGCCTCAGGGTTCTCACTCAGTACCTCGCCCGGACCACAATCGTCTCGCCCGCCGGCGCCAGCGTGATCGTTTCCTTCCTGCGATCAAAGTCCCGGTGCGGCTTGCCCTGGACTTCGACCGACTGCATGGGCTTGCCCTCGGGATGGCGAAGGCGCAGGACGACCTTGCGGGCGGTGATTCGCGGGGGCAGTTCCACGCGGGCCTCGATTTGTCCTTTGGCCGCCGATGATTGCAGGGTGTAAGCGACTTTGCCGAAGCGCGTGGGCGCGTTGCGGACCACGACCTTCATCCCCTCTTCGAGCCAATGGCTCGTCACGAAGGGGGCCAGCCACAATTCGTCGCCGCGTTCCATCAGGAACATGGTGGCGGCCTGGCAGAGGAACCAGCCGGTCTCGTGGGTCTTGTTCCACGCGCCGAAGTTGTGGAAATGCTCGCAGAAAGAGAGGTTTTCGCCATTCAGCAGCGAGGGAATCGTGTTGAAGCAGGAGCGGACGAAAGGTTTGACCTCGTCGCGCAGGGCATAGACCTCGGCGATGCGGCAGTAGTAAGGCTGGAGCTTGGCGAACCCGCCGAAGTCGAACACATCCCGGCGATTGTTCGCTTCGGGATAATCCGGCCAGCCGGAGCGAAGGAATTGGACGTCCTCCAGGTAATCGACCATCCAGTCCACGTCGCGGGAGGCCGGGGCGAGAATGCGATTGGCGGCCAGGTGGTGGGCGCCGGCCTCGACACTGTAGCACCAGGTGCGGCCGCCGTCTTCGCCGGGCAGAAAATCCTCCACGCGCCCGAAACAATTCAGAATGGCCGGGTCGGCCGGCACCCAGGTCCCGTTCGCCAGCGCGACCACGGGGGCCCGGGCCTGGGTCCAATGGAAGGCCCGGACAAGGTCGGCGCGGTACTGCCTGGCTTCCTCGAGGATGGCCGCCGCGGCGGGCTCGCCGCTCTCAGCCAGGGCGCGCCCGGCCAACTCCAGCCCGGCGCAGTATTGGGCGTCGTTGAAGAAACGATAAGCGAATCGGCCCCAATCGGCGGTCACGCCCGGCGGCATCAAGCCGTACTCGGGGACTTTTTGACCGTTAGGCTCCAGTTGCCTGGTCTTGGCCCGTTGGCGGATGACCCATTGGCAAATCGGCAGGAGGTCCGGGGCGAACTGCCGCAGCCACTCGCGAGGGCGCGTCCGTTCGTAGTGCTCGCCCAGGGTCCAGAGAAACTCGCCGGTGCCGACCAGCGTATAGCCCGTGGTGATGAACCCCGCCGGCTTGCGCTTCGTGAGGAAGTACTCCAGGCACCGCCGGGCAAAATCGGCGTGGCCGGTCATATCCATGCCCCGAATGATCGAGTTGGCCTCGCTTTCCAGCGGTCCATAGGCGGCCGAAGCAATCCACGGCGCGATGCGCGCGCCGTGCCCCTCGTTGCGGGCGGCGATGGCGCAATGGACCTGTGAGGCCCGAATGATATTGTTCAGGAGCACGTCCGGCGCCTCAATCTGCATGGCCGGCGCCAGGAACGTCTTCCAATAAGACTCGACCCGCGCCGCCCAGGACGCCTCTCTCACCAGCGAGGCATAGTCGGCTGGCGCGCTCTTCCAGGCGGGCAAATAGGCGGCGCACCGGGCGCCGGCCCCGCCGGGCAGACTGCCGGACACGACCAGGCCTTCGGGTTCCTGTTTCAGACTCAGCGGCGCCGCCAGGCGTGTATCCAGCAGCGCCAGCAGGCGGTCGCCGCTGGTCACCAGCAACCCTTCAGGCACTTCCTGGAATTGACCCGCTCGCTTGGGGCCGCCGCCGGAACTGAGGTTCAGGCGCAGCCGGGCCTGGGCCGGCTCGGTCCCGCCGTTCGTGAGGGTCCACTCGACCACGCACAGGGCGCGCTCGCGCAGCCAGGCCGGTTGGCCCTCGGCGGCTTCGCTGGCTGGAGCGACGCAGGTGACCTGCTGGCAGGTGAGGTTCCCCTCGGTGATGATGGTTTCAGGCATCGGGAGCCAGCCGCCCCTGAGCTGGCGGGTGACCCGCGGGTTGGGGCTGCTGCCAAAGTGCGGGACAAGCTGCCACTGCGCGGCCAGCCGATTCTGCCCCGGCTCAGCCGGCGGCGGCTCGTCCGGGCGATTGTATTCCCCGAAGGTCAGGGCCCCGTCACGCCGGACGATGAACTTGCGGTTGTCGCACGCCAGCGAGAGCATGGTCGGTTCCAGGTCCTCGACAGGGAGATGGACCGCCGCCCAGGCCTTGGGAAAATCCTGGTCGGGTCTGCGGCGCACCTGCTCCAGGACCGTCGTGCGCGAAGCAATCCTTTTCAGGTACTCCTCCAGGCCGACCGGCGGCGGGACGCGCGTGACAAACAGGCCGGCGTGAGGCACATACACGCAGTCATTGGCCAGCAGGTCCTCGATGGCCACGCCAAAGGCCGTGTCCGGCAATTGAAACCGCAACACGGTCCGGTCCGCCTTGTAAGGCTGGGCCACGCTGGCTTGCACCTTGAGCAGGAGCGGCCTCGAACCGTCCCAGGCGCAACGGTAAGGCGATGCCTGGGGCGGATTCAGCAGGATGCCGTTATAGACCTCGAGGGCGGCTGGCCGCACCCGCCCAGGCTGGGTTGGCTCGATGCGGATAGCGATGGCCCGCCACCGGGAGCGCGAGAAAGCCGAAAGGCCCTTCAACACCAGCGGTGGCCGGGCCTCGGCAAACAGCCAGCGCACTTTCTGTGTGCCTTGGGCGGCCTTTTGAAAGCCAAGCCGCCAGACCAGGCGGTTTTCAACCATTTCCGGCGTGACCCCCGCCGGCTGCCATTTGCCTTGCCAGGCCGATTCCCCGCTCCAAAGCTGCAACTGGATGGACTCGCCTGGCGGCGGGGCGGCGCCCTCCGGAAACTGCAAAACCAGTTGCCGCAGGCGCCGGTTTTCCTCCCATTGCAGGCCGATGCAGCCGGTGTGGTCCGTGACCGGGACAAGGTAGCTTCCGTCTGCGGCGGGGAGGACTGCTCGCGCGGGAAAAAGGTCTTCGGCGGGGATTTCCTCGACCCGGCTGGCCTTGGTCCCGCCCATCGCTTTGGGGTCCCAGGTGGCGACTCGGGCAAAGGGGGCAAGGTCAAGGCCCGGCTCGGGGGAGCGTCTGGCGGCGGCCGGGTTGCGCACCAACCGGGCGTCCGCCCAGTCGGCGCAGTCGCAAGTGATCCCGTCGCCGGCATCGCCGGCCACCAACCGCAACTCGTCGGCGCCCTCGACCGAGACCGTGACCGGCCGCGGCGGATCGCTTTCGTGAACAATGCCGCTGTCAAAAACCTTCCTGTCGTCCACATAGATTTGAAACACCACCGAGGCGACGTTCTGTCCGCCTTGCCATTGGATGCCAAGTTCCGCCTGGAAGGTCTGGAACTGGCCGCCCAGGTCCACCACGATTTCCCCGTTGGCATGGTGGCCCAGTCCGTGCCTGTACTCCTTGTCCTTGATGCGGAGCTTCAGGGCCGGCTGGGTCGGCGGTTTGACGGCCGTGTTCAACCCAAGCTCGCCCCATTGCTGCGTGACCGAACTGATGTGGTCCGAGAGGGAATCGGAAATGTATTCGGCCTTGGGCGGTTCGGCTCCGCCTGCGGCCAGGTGGAGGAGCAGCCAAGACGCCGCGGCAAAGGTGAGGAGCGAGGGGCCAGGGGCCAGGGGCGAGGGGCGAGTGGACATGCCAGGGCAATCCTGGCTGCTTACGTAGTTTTTGACAATGAGTAAATAGGCCGGGCTAAGGGCTCGTGCAAAAATAAATTCCGAGATCTGGCTGCTTGGGTGGAGCGTGAAGCGTGAGAGCGTGGAGCGTGACAAGTGCTCCGATGCCCTCACGCTCTACGCGCCGACGAGCGCCAATTGGCCTTCGGTTGCCTCCCGTTCCACATTGCAATTGAGCTCGACCTCCATCTCCTGGCCTTGGAACTGAGGATAAGGCGAGGCGAGGCGTGGAATCGCTGTTTCGGCGAGGCGGAAATACTCCTTTCCAGTTTTTTTGACCTGCTACCACTGACGGACGCGGTAAAACCGACCCGCGCCCGTTGCGCTTGGGTCGGTCAAAATCTGAGTTCTGCCACTGCCGGCCACCAGCGGGAGGGCTGTCCAAGCGCCGTCGTTGAGCGAGTCCTTGAACTCCAAGGCGTACACCCGCCCGTTCCGGGTGGGCGCCGAGACGCTGAAAATGCCATCGCTGAGAGAAGGATTGGCCAGGGGCGTCTTGAGCACCGGCGGCCCGTCGCCCACCAGCGCCAGGCTGTGCCCTCCTCCTCCCGCGATCGCCCACACGTTGTGCAAGTCAGGGGGAACATTCGTCTGACCAAAGTCATTTGAGCCCCAGGCGGCGACTGTTCCGTCGGCCCGCAACGCCAGGGCGTGGCCCCATCCGCTGCCGATGGCCACCACGTTGCTTAGCCCCGCCGGAACGTTGGTCTGACCGAGGGAGTCGTCACCCCACGCCACAACCGTTCCGTCCGCGCGCAGCGCCAAGCAGTGGCTGTACCCGCTGGCAATGGCGACCAGATTGGTCAGCCCCGCAGGGGCGGTCATCGGAGCCCAGAACCCCCCGATTCCC
>Ga0187870_1000533_pt1 | contig 42945 bp, 64 predicted proteins | sample June2016WEW_13_1_3_FD_132974 | JGI IMG/M metagenome (GOLD analysis project Ga0187870, IMG submission 132974) | Peatland microbial communities from SPRUCE experiment site at the Marcell Experimental Forest, Minnesota, USA - June2016WEW_13_150 | ecosystem: Environmental > Terrestrial > Soil >... | reverse complement strand
GAACGGTCCTTTGACCTTTCTCGTCGCGATCCCGGAATAGAGGGATAGTTTCAATCTAAGCCGTCCCTGTGCTGCTGAGGCCAGGGTCCTCGGGGGATGGGCCTCAGTGCTTTTGCGACATCGACCGCCCGGACTTCCTCACGGCATACTCGGCACAGATTCTCGCCGGGCGCGACTGGATCTTGGCAGACCCAGCAGAACGGTGTTTCGTCAACAGTGGGAATTGCGGTACTCTTCACGACAAGCCTCCTGCGCCCTCGGGCGCTGTCCAAGAAAGCGGTGGCGGGGCACTGTTGCAACTCTCCCCGGCCACCGCAGGAGGCCCGACGCACTATGAAGCGAGTGACGCCGGGCTTCCGCCAAACCCTCTCAGCCCTCCTTCACAAGGCCATACTTCTCGCGGATCGCCAGGTTGATGAGGCGCACCATGGACTCGCCCTCGTTGGCCTCTTTCGCCTTCCGGAGCGCCCGGTAAACGTCTGGATCAAACGGGATGTTCATCCGCATGACCTTCTGCTTCTTCACAGTTCCCCTCCTTCTCGTAGCATGGCGAAAGTATAGCCACACCTTAGCCACGTTGTCAAGAGTTTTTTTTGTGTTTTTTTTGTGTTGCATATGGACATACTTTGTGCTATCTTTGGCCTGTGAGCAGGAAGCGGGAGGGGCGCCAAGCTGTGCATCTCTGGCTCCCGATTCCACTCGTGCAGAATGTGGACTCCCGTATCGGGGAACTCGGCCCCGACCGCACAGCCGTAATCGAATTGATCCTCACGAGATACTGGAATCGGCCTCAGATAGAGATAAAGGACAGGGCAAGGAAGTAGTGCTTGACGTGTGCGTCTTTCTATAGTAGGAAGTTGATGTCTATGCGGCTTCGGCCTCATAGGTGACGAGGGTGGAGGGTGCGCTCCTGCCAAGTTGCAGCACCCCCCGCCCCTTTTCCTCCTCCCTCTTTTTGATGACATCTACCTTTTTGCGCAGTTCCTCAACATCACCTGCTACCACAGCAAGGGACTTTCCCATATCCCACAAACGGTCGCTTTGCTTTTTCAGAGCGATTTCCAACTGTTCGGTGTAGTACCTGTTGCTGTCGAACATCTTCCAGATGAGTGGGTCAAGACCGAGCGGACGAATGGGTGTTTTTGACATATTGACCGAATCCCCCTTTCCCTGATGATGTTTAAGATTTTTCCTTCCGATAATCTTTGAAACATCATCGGCATTGAGAAGGAATCGGCCGTCAACTTTTTGTCCTATCAGGAGTTGCCGACATATCAATCTGATGCTAACCGGCTTGTATCCGGTCATGCGGGCCACCTCGCGCGGGGAGAACAGTCCTTCTGCTCCGGGCAAGTAGATATTCTGTCTACTATTGCGGAACCTATCGTCCTCAGGGGGATTTGTGTCTGGCACGATATAGCGCCTCCGGTAAGACTCTGTTCCCGTTCAGACCAGAACATTATCCCCTCCCGATGCTGACACTATCACTTGTCTTTGCACTTGTCAAGTGCTATTCTTATGTTGAATCGAGGTCGATATGAAGAAGGTGATCGTTCTTTTCTTGGTCGTAATCCTTCTCGGCCCACTCATGGCAACGGCGCAATCCCCTGCCCCGAGTTCTTTATGGGACACAAATTGGCCGGTCGATGAAAAACTGCATACTCTTATAGCACTTCATCAAGGTTTCTGCGTTGGGATAACAATCACGGGTAAGGGAAAGATGGGAGAGTATCTTGATCGCCACTCCTCACCAGAACTGATTGTCGCCGTCCATGACTATCTGACATTTATGCCGAAGGCAACGGACAATTGGCCTTTCTTCAAATATGGCATGAACTTTATGGATGACTATTTCACTTATCACAAAGACGCAGTTCTCACCCAAGCATTTCTAGCCCTCATACTACGTTGGCATGACATTACTTCGGAATCGCCATAATAATCACAATGCTCGTTCCGTTGCCTACCACCACCGCAACGCTTTCCCGCCCTCGTAGCCTCCGATCACGACTGCAGCCACCAGGAGCACGGACCCGCCGATCTTCAGGATCTTGTTCTCCAACTCCACGGCCTTCACCCCGTCTTGGATATGGCCCAGGGCAACCATTGCCTTTGCGTGCTTCTCATCCTCCGATCCCGAGAAAATTCCTAATTGCTTCAACAAGTCGTCTGAGAAGGTCTGTAGTGTTCCCACTCGAAGACTGAGCGTCTCTGAGATCGTTTGCCAATTGGTCAAATCGCTCATTCTCTGCGCGTTGTCGATCTTGTTCTGCTCCAATAGCGATGAGTAGTCGCTGTTTAAGGTCAGAAACTTCTGATCCGAGTTCTCGGATGACGAGAGCGCTCCCTCGGCCATTGGCAATAAGGTCTGCGATACGAAGTTTTCTATCGGCGTAGTCTGCGGATTCAGAAGCGCGATAGCCGGCGAGGGCGGCGTCAAGTCCTGACCCGCCACCGTGGTAGATGGCAAACATAGCGCCAGCGCCAAGAAAAAGACCCAGGCCCAGCGTAGCGAGGAGCCACTTCCATTTGACCATTTCATTCCTCCCTCCTTATGACTTGAAACTCTCCTGTCGTAACTGCCCCGGCGACTCCCTGGAAAATATGACCTTGAGGAAATTGTCGGAGGCCCTCAGCAGACCGATGACCACCACCATGCTGCCATCGGATGAGATGTCGTACACGGCCACGAAATCCCCCACGCGAATCACGTCGGCGTCGTAGATATAGCGGTGGGTTCCTGCCAGTGGTGACCAGTTAGGATCGTCCGAAGCCACGGTGATGGCCATCATCGATTCATTCACGACCACCGTGATGAAATCGGCCCTCCACGTCCCGATGAACGGATTCGCGAACGACGCGACGCTGATGGCCAGGAGAGCAAACAGAGCGAGAATGCCGACTCTCATGGACTCAACCCCCCGGCTTGTCGGTTGTGGTCACCACTGTGGTCACTACCGGCTGGCCGCTTGCCACGACGTTCAGGATGCCGAACGCTGAGAACACCGCCACGGGCCCGCCGAGGAACGGGAGCACCATGTCGCCCGTGAACTTGCCGGTCGCCACCAGCACCATGAACATGAGTACCTGTAAGACCACGCATCCGAGTGCCAGCCAGAACTTTGTACCTGTTCTCATCCTACCCTCCTCAGAATCCGTCTTGATATGAGCGTGCCGTGAAGACGGCAATTGCTCTCTCCGCACGAGTCCCACAACATCCCGGGCGCCAGGTAGACGAAGTGCCCCAGCGTTGTGGTCACCCCGGCCCCGTCCTTGACGACCAGTTCGTAACGCCCGATGTCATGCTCCCTTGGCTGGATCACGTAGCCCATCGGCAGATCGTAGGGCCGTCCGTGGCTGTCCACGCCGATCCCCGCCTTCAGACAGTCCCAGCGCGAACCGTCCCCGCAGAGCCACCCCATCATGTCCCCCGCAGGTCCCACCGTGCAGTCGGGGGTGACGTACCCGCGGCGCAGTGCCTCGACGTGCAACGCCAAGGGGGGTCCCGCTTCCGTGCCGCGTTCGACCTCGGCCGCATGCATGATGGCAAACTCGAAGCAGCCCCACTTCCCCAGGGCCAGGGCAAGGTTCTGAAGTTCTGCGATCATTTCATTCTCCCCATGAGTTCCTCTCCTTCTTGAGCCACTTGATGTCAGCCTTGATTTCTCGAATGTCCCCGGCCATTTCATCTATTTTTGTTTCGTGCGCTTCAAGAGCCGATACTTTTTCTTTGAGGGCAGTCACCTCTTGAAGGTGCCTTCCCTCGACCATTGATGTTTTTTTCCAGACCTGCACGACGGCGATGAGAGAAAGAATGCAGGCGATCGCCGCTACGATGATCCCGACAACGAGCCACGCTTTTTCCATCACAGGTGGACCTCCGCCGAGAACTTGACGTGGAACTCGTCATAGCCACCTTCCCAAAGTGTCTGCTCGCTGTATGTGGGCTGGAACGGCATCACGGGGTGAGTGCAGAGGTGACTCCACCCCACCTCCACGCCGCCGAACCGCACGCCCGCGCGGACCACGCTCTGCAAGGACTGCGGCCAGTAGCCGCCGGGGACCGACCATACGGGGACGCCGAGCGACCCGCCGACGTACAGTCTGCCCCAGGCCCGGACCTCGGCATCCATGACCACGATCAGCGCCGACTCCGTTGACCAGACCGTGGGCGGAGGCTGGTACTGCCACACGTTGTTGTTCGGCGTGTACCCGAGTGTCAGGGCGAAGGCAAGCACCAGCCAGTTCATCCGTCAGTCTCCCATGGACCACTCGACGACGGCCCATCCGACTACACATTGTGCCTGATTGACATTGGTGAGAACCAGAGAAAACGCATAAAACTGACCACTGGAATTGAGCGGAACGTCTACCTCTGTATAGGGTAGCTGGAACCCTCCTGCCGCAGCGGCATAACCATTTCCTCCTACTGTTGGGAATGCCATATAGGTAGGAGTGCCGGTTGGGGTTTGGCCGTTGTTGTCAGAGAGACAGATAGTGAGACCGAAAACACCAGCCGCCGTAACATAAGGAATCACGGCGAAGCGGAGACGTACAACCTTCGCCCCTACGGGTACTCCGTAAGATCCGGTCACCTGAATTGGTGACCCATACCAGCTACCCTGCGCGACAGGAACGAAACTCGTCCCCCTGGCTGTTGTATTTCCCAGCGGCAGGTGCTTGAACTTTCCCAGGTGATACTGAGAGCCATCGGTGTCCACTGTCTGGTGAGGGCAGAACTGGCCTCCGACCACATCCCAGTAGCCGGCTTTCGTTGCAACCAGTTCGATGTATTGGAAAAGGTACGGTGCACCGCTCTGGTCAAGGTTTTGGAGATAGACCTCTGTATTCGCGGCGAGTGAACCGATCGCGTCGCCGGTGTAGGGAACAATCTTGACGAGTCCCGTTGCCAGTGCGCTACCGTCCATGATCTTGACCCGGTACCCGACACACGTAGTCGCTTGCGGAAGGTTCACGATATACGGGTTCGTGGTCGCCGTAATGATGAGTTTTTCAGTGGACCAGGCAACGAGTGTGTAAGGGCTTCCCGTACTCAGAATTGTCGGTGCCTCAAACAACGCCGAAAGGAGTTTAATATCAGCCGACGCAAGGCCCGCTTGCCAGAAAGTGTGAATCCCCAATGTGGTCAGCGCCGCCGCCGCCGACAGATCATCCACGACCGTCTGCATGAACGCACTGATGCCAACACTACTTGCGGGGTCTGCGGGAATAGGATCACCGTTAGTCACGTCGAAATACAGGAAGTGACCCTTGCGAGCGTTCTTGCCAGGGAGTTCCGCAGGAGGTGCGGCATCAGCCAGAGGTGTCTTGATCGCGTAATCAGAGTTCCCCGCGATTCGGTGAATCACGAACAACAGGCGATCCAGCGCCGACTCAAAGGTTCTCGATGGAAACTTCGTCCCGTAGGGGAAGGTGTAGGGTTGGGTCAGGTCAGGATACCGCAACAGCGTCACGGTGTTGGTGGCGTCATAGGAGGCTGTGGTGTAGACGTTCATTCCCGTGATGGTGCTGGTGGCAGTGATGTCGGTTATCACTCCCGCCGAGTCTTGAACCTGCACCAGGATATCGGAGGCGTTTCCTCCGGCGTCCAGATTCACCGAGAAGTTGATCGCATACGGGCCAGTATCACCGCGGCCGGTGTAGGACTTCTTGTACAGTGGATTCGTGACGCTCATCGCTTTACTCCTTCTTCACCGTTGGGCCAGTACCGCTCAAGGTTTTGTAAACTCCCACCACAAGATCGCGCATGGCCTGATAACTCACGCCGGTCGTCAGGCTGATGGTGGTGTTGGCCATGTTGTCCACCATCTTCCACGCCGCTTTCCGGCGGGAGTCCTGACTGGCCGCCGTAAACGCACGGTCCATGAGATAGACATTCCTGCCAGCATCCCCCACGTACTTGTCCAGAAAGAAGGTGTTGGCGTCAGCGGCCGGGGATGAAGGACCGTATTCGATCATACGAAGTCCCGAGCCAACGACATCACGCGCCACGGGCAACCCGCCGATGGCCTGAGTGATCATTTCGTCGGTCCATTTCGGGTCACGCTTGGCGAGCAACTTCGCAAACAAAGTCCGCGCCCCCCATATCGCCGTCGGTTCCAAAGCGCCGAGGATCGCCACGGTACGGAGTGCCTTCCACCATCCGTTCGGCGTGTATTTCGCCTCCATGAACGAACGGCGGACAGCGGAAAGGGCGGCATGAAACTCGGATTGAAACGTGGTGAGTTGTGCCCCCACGGGATTCTTGGAAAGAATCGCCTGCATCTCGGGCAGACTCGATGCGTGCGTACGTTCGACCGAGTATGTGCCGAACTTGGATGCCAGAAATGGCAACTTCTCTGCGGGCATCGCCTTGATCTGGTCGGCGGTCAAGATATTCCCCGTCTCATCCCGCATCGCCAACCCAACGCTGGCAGAAAGGGGCGTATCCCGTGTGCGCAGGGCTTTGATCTCTGCCATGGCTCGGTTGTACGCGCCTTTCATCTCCCCCGCGATGGCCCATTGGGTCAATATTCTCGTCGGAAGCGCCCCTGCCCGGCCCACCTTGCCGAGTATCTTTTGGGGAGTCGTCGATGCGAAGATGTCGGATTGCTCGCGCGTGAAACCTCTGGTACTTCTCTCGTGGTAGTAGGGGTTGACCGCCATCAGAAGATCATGGACACCCTTGGGGTTGAATAGATTTTCGGCGATTCCCGTGAGGCCGTGTCCGAATCCCGCATAGATCATGCCCCGGAACTGTAGTACCGAGTTGATCACGGCGGTCTGCAGGCGTCCGAATAGAATGGCGGTCATGGCCTTACGCCGGAGATCCATCACCATTTTGGCCGCGCCCCGGTTCGGTTCCTTCATTCCCGCCGCATCCTTGAGGTTGCGGTCCATCACCGAGAGAAGCCAGTCCCCTCCACTTCTCGCCCGCACCTGGTCCTGGAAATCCTTGGAGTACAACACGCGCCCGGCGTTGCGGATGTCCTTCTCCATCGATCGGTAGGTTGCGATGTTATCGGCGTGCCGCAAGTAGGCATCCACGGCGCCCCGGATCATCAGGGGTCCGACAAACCCCGTGCGTTCCTGCATGTGGCCCTTGTCCACTCCCGCGCGGGTGAGTCTGTTGGCATATTCCTTTTTCGCGAGCTCGAACTCGATGGGTTCCCCGCGGTTGCCGGGCAAAAGTGTTATGGGCACATAGTCCGCGAGGAGTTCCAAATGTGCACCGTTCACATCATAGGAAACCGAGTCCGCTTCTTGCCCGCGCATTTTGTACTCGCTGGCGAGGATGCCAAGGAGTTCCTTCTCCTTCGGGTCCAATCCAGAAATGATCTGTTGGATTTCCTCGGGCTTGAGGGTGTACTTGTGATAGGGATGATCGCCGTTGACCGTGCCGTACCCGGCCTGAAGATCGGCCAGGTTGTCCGGTCTCTGTGCGTGTTGCCACATTTCCAGCACTTCGTCGCGGGTGAGTTTCACACTCCTACCGCCTCCGAGGTCGAAAGACTTCGGTTCCAATCGCCACCTGTCCAAGTTCAGGTTGTGCTTGGCAGCGAAGTCGTCCAGAGGTTTTCGATACTCGGCGTTGTACTTTGCCTTCACTTCCTCATTGGCAAGTATCTTGCCTTGGAACATTTCATAGCCGTTGGACTGCTCCCCACCGAATGCGGAATTGATCGCAATGTCGGGGTCGTTCACCAAGTCCTTGAGGAACGTTGCGGCCTTTATCCTTGACTTCTCAAACTCACCGGCCATGGTCGGGATGCTGGACTGTATGTTCTCGTCGATGCCCTTTGTCGGGCGCATTTCAGCCGTGATCGTCTTCACGGCAACATCACGGTCCACCACCTGCCCGCGCAAAGTAGCCTTGTTCGCTGTCTGCGCCAATTTCGCGTACATCATCACCGCATCGTGGATTGTGCGCAGATCGTCCACCGACAAATCCCGAAGCGGCGTCTTGCCAAGATCGGCAAGTCTGGCCCGGTCCTCCTTGTTCACGGGGAAGTAGGGATCTTTTTCAAGTGCGGCCGCAATGTCCTTCAAATGACCGAGCGTTTTCTGAGTGTGCCGAACCGTGGCGAATGCATCCTTGACTTCCTCGATGGCCTTTCGGTACTCGTCGGGCATCCGCACACCCTTGGTCTGTATGCCGGCGATATCCTGGATCATTCTGTTGACTGACTTCCGAGCATCGCTCCTGGCACGGTTGACAGCGATGCGGTGTTGCCAATCCTGCTTGACGGCATCCGCAACCTGATTCGCCCGGTCCGTTGCCGATTTCAGTTCGGCGTTCAGATCCTCGATGCTTCCCGCCTTGGTGCGAATCTGCTCTTCCACTCTTCTTACTTCCGCCACGGCCCGGTCATAGCTCGGGTCGTGGATGAGGAAGTTCTCGAAGTCTGAAGCGGTCATGGGTTCGTTGCCCGCAGGCCTCACGGCTTCCGGCACAAAAGGTTTGATCGGGGGCAACTCGGGTGTCTCGGCCTTCGCGGCAGTCTTGACGGGAGCCTTCTCGGGTGCGGTAGTCGCTGTCTCCAACGTTCTCGTTATAGGTGCCGCTTCCGCAGACAATCCCGCCTGCTGGCGCAACTCCCGCACTTTGGCCGAATCCGTGTACCAGTTCGACCAGTCCGCGATCTGTTGCTCGAGTTCGCCGATCCGTGTCTCGACCGCCGCACGGTCGCCCGTCTTGAATCCATATTTCTCAACAAGCGCCGCCCGTTCTTTGGTGGATAGGCGGAGAGCCGACTTGAGAGCCGCATTCTCGTCCCGGAGCCCCGCCATCTTGCGGGAGGCTTCCTTGGCGACTGCCGCGGCCTCGACCATCACGGTGTCGTCACGGCCGAACAGGTCGAGATTGACACCCGATGTCGTGGACTGGATTTTTAGGATGTTGACGTAGTTGGAGAGTTCGTCGGCGGTCAGTTCCTTCGCGCGCTGGATTCCCGCATTTTGCAGGCCCTCGTCGCGGGGAGCTGCCGCCGCTATTGCTGCGGCTTTTCCTTCGCCAATCTGATCGTTTCGATAGAGGGTATAGAGACCATCGGAGGCATACTGGCCAATTGCGAAGCCCTTTCGTCCTTTGTCGCGCGCCAGAAGTCCTCGGCTGGATGCTTCTTGTTCTGTGACTTGGTTGGCTTTGAAGTAGGCCGCATAGTCTTTTACACTTCCTTGTCCATCACGGATGTTCGACTCTGCATCGAACGTGGCCGCCTGGACCGCCGTGAAACCGTCCGCCTCGCGTACTACCTGGGCGGGGATCGTCTTCTCTCCTGAGCGTACCGCAAGATCGTAGCGGTGTCTACCTGTGATGACTTCCATCCGACCGTCGGTCCGTTCCCACACCACGATGGGGGCCGTCCCGAGGCGTTCGTACTGCTTGCCTGCCAGGGGTTCAATGATGCCCTGCGCATTCGCCCCTTCCTTGAAGTTGGGGACATCCTTGGAGATTGTGATCTTGTCGAGAGGGACTTCTTGAACCGGGATCTTGTTGGGGTCGAATTGCGTCACCGCAGGAAGCGGCTCGCGGGGGGCCGTCTCAGGTGCAACGATGGACGCCTGTACTTCCTTGGCGACATCGGCGAGTCCCCACCCGGCCCCCACCATGTCACGAATAGCCTCTTCCTTCGTGGCGTAGTCCATGTGGCCGGTGGGTTCGTTGGTGGCCCTCTCGAAGTTGGTAATCTGCCATCCCCCACCCTCGCGCGTGCTCGGATGTAGGATGTCGTAGTAGTCGGGCTGGTTACCCTTCGTCCATTGCGAAGCCGGTTTGTCCGACAGATACGCGATGACTTCCTCTGGCGTTTTCGGTTTCTCGAACGATTGAGTCGCACGTCCGGTCAGTAGAACGATTTCCGCATCTGAATACTTGACTACATCATAGCCGTGTTTCCGGGCAAAGGAATCAACAGCATTTTTCCATTCCAGAGGGTTGGTCCGAATGCCTTTGATTTCTTCGGTAAGAAACGCCTCTTTTCCGCGCGCCTTCGCTCCTTCAATCGCACGATCGTAGTAATCTGATGCCACGGCATCGACAAGACCTGCGGGTGCCTTCTCGGGTTTCAGAGATGCATTCAGGACTTTCGCTTCGGGATTAAGTTTGATTTCACTTACCGTGTTCCCATACCCCTTTGCATATTCGGGTTTGGTAGCTCCATAAAACCCCTTGCCGTAGAATCCATAGTCCCGTTGTTGTGTTTTCGAGAGATCCACGGATTCAATTTTCTTTGTACCGGCATGATAGATTATTCCGAGTTCGGAACCCGTCATATCCCATGCGTTTTTCGTGGGTGCCTCGAACATGCGCATCTGCTGCGCTTCATCCTTGACTTGCCCGGGCGTCATTTCTGCGAAACCAAACTTCTCCTGCACCGCTGGCGCGGGTTTGGGAACCGCCGGCGTCTCTTTCGGTTGTTCGAGCTGGAAGTCTTCCGAGTGCAGTACATCCCCGACGTTCTGGTCACCGGGTTTTTCGGAGAACCAAGTCACGGGCATTTCGCCAAAGGTAGTCAGAAGTGTCTTATTCAAGTCGGCAAGATCGGCTTCGAGTGCAAGACGTTCCTCTGGTTTTGCCGTGGCCAGCCGCGCCTTGATCTCCTCCACACGCGCCCGAGCCTGTGCCATACGCTGGTCGTAGATCGTCTGTTTCTGCTCGACGGTCATTTCGGGCCGGGGCGGTTCGATGGGGACCGTCTCCAGGGGTTTCGTGGTGGGTGTCACAATGTTCCGCACCGTGTCTCGCACCTGCGTTTCAAGTGCCGAATCCTTGGCGATGCGGTATGCTCCTCCCACGGTGCTCGCCCCGGCTATCATGGTTCCCATGATCGCCATCGGTTGCGCTTCGATCCCCGCCTCTTTCAGCATGTTCAAAAATTGTTCGTGTGGAAGATTGGTCCCGGCCCACTGGTTGCTCGCCTCGACCGCCGCCTCATTCACGGCTTTGTTGGCGAGGGTCATGCCGTAGGCGAGTGCCTCCTGCTGGGTGGCTTCCAAGCCGAGCCGGACTACGGATTTGCTCAACAGGGCCTTTGCAATCGCGGTCCCCGCGATCCTTTCTCCTGCGCCGGCCGCCGCCCCGATCTGCAACGTGTTCATGGCGTCAAAGATGAGTGCCGATACCCCCGCTTGCACACGCGCGACCGTGGGATCCATTCCTGCGTCAATCGAGGCTCGGTAACTGGCTCCGATGGCCTGCTCGTTCATGTCCTTGATGATCCTGCCGCCCTGGATCGGAACGACGCCAACGGGTGAGAGGGCGAGAACGGAAGCAATCCCCGCCACAACCTTGTCAACGGTCGATGCCTTGGGATCGGTGAGAGCGCCGGTGTAAGCCTCTTTGGGAAGTTCAAAACCGAAGGAGTAGATTTGCTTGATAAGGTCACCAGGAAGACCCTTGATGGTCGTCTCAGGGTCGGGAAGTAATTTTTTCTGTTCGTCTATCGCCACTTGCGTCTCGGGTGAGGTATCCCCGAATGCCTGTCGAGCGGATAACTTGGCAATCTGCCTTCCAACCTGTTCCGTCTTGATCGTGTTGCCGAGCCGTTCAACCGCATTCGGCGTCTTCTTCCCGTAGAACTGGTCCGCCACCGAGTCGAAGTTCTGGTGAATGAACACCGGGGACATCCCCGTTTTTTCGGCGAGGTACTTCGAGAGATCCATCTTCGCATCTTCCGTCTGCGGATCAGGGGACACATTGAGAATGTCCTGTCTCGCCTCAGCGGGATCAGGAGGAAGTGGTTCGATTCCTGGAAGCGCCGGGGCGTTGGTGTTCTCAGGGAAGGAAAGGTCGGACATTATCTCCACACCCCGGGCCGTCCGGCCTGCGCATCGAGCCACTTCCAAGTTGTCTGTTGGGTCTGCGGATCATACACCGGGGTCCACCAGATGCCCTTGGTGTCCTGAATCCGAATCTGCGCCGAAGAGGTATTGACGCTTGCGATCTTGTTGCCAGTTTTCAGGAAATCGTCCATTGCCAGGGTCTGTATTTTCTTCTTCGTGGCGATCGCGGCCTTGTCACCTGCCGCCGCCGCCTCATCGATCTTCGGCAATTCACTCATGACCGTGGCAAACGCCGTTGCAGGTTCGTTGCGTGCGCCCAAGACGCCAAGTATTTTCCCTTGGGTCTGCGTGGTCCCGTACCACTGGTTCAACTTGTCGGTGATGTACTGGTTCTTGTTGAAATCGAGAATCCTCTGCGTACCTTCCTGCAACTGTTGGGGAGTCATGGTCTGCGCCTTGGGAGAGTTTAGGAAACGTTCGACATCCGCCGTCGCACTGGCATTCCTCTGCGTGTTCTCGGCGGGATCGTCCTTTCCCGTAGGTAGAAGAGTGCCAGCATCATGGATGAGCGTTGATCGAATCGGATCGGGATCGAGTTGCAATCCCTGAAGGAGCGAGGTCATGTGTGCGGCGGTGATAGAGTGATCGACTGTACCCGCTTTGACGATCTGATTGGAAAGTGCCGCCGCTGAAACCGGGTCTTTCTTCCTGTCGAAAGCATAGACTTGGGCCGCAAGCGGAAGATAACCCGTGGAATCGTTCCAATTCTCCTTGTCCGTTGCCGGCTTTTTGAACGAATCCATCGCAGACCTCAGACTTGTTTCCCACTCCTTCTTCTTCTCACCAGAGTCTACCTGCGGCCACTGACCGGACTGGATCATGTCCAAGGTCAAAGCACCGGGTTTTCCTTCCAACAGATTGATGAGGGCCGTCCCCATCTGGCTGTCAACGGTGGACGTTTGAACCTTGTCGGCACGAGTCTGCATTTCCCGACGAACGGTGAGGTCATCGGTGAACCACTTCAGCAGACTCGCCTGGTCCGCAGCGGGCATCTCTTTGTCCGTGCCGTCACGGGACCGATACTTGAGGTTCTCGGGATTGACAAGGAACTGGCGCCCGGTGAGTTCGTCCATTCCCGCAACGTGCATTTGAATATTTTGCTTGGTGATGTCCTTGCGCGCGAGATCGCCGTACTCATTCTGTTTCGCCTCGGAAATCGTGCCGTCCAGGGTTGCCGCCTGAAGGAGGTCATCGACCTGGCCGATGTTTCCCTGCTCGATCGCACTTGATACATCGCTGGTGAGGTTGTCGGCCCTGACCTCTTTCGCCTTCGCAAAGTCGAACCTCGCCAGACTGTCCTTCTGCGCGATCGCTCTTTCATCGGACCAAGCCTGGAGGGCCTGCCTCACCTTTGGGATCTGCACATCTTTCATCACCGTGTCGATCCGCGCCTGGCGCTGTTGCTGGAAGAGCCAGAGGTTCGGAGTGGCCTTCATACTGTCGGGAACATCGTTCATCCGGGGATCCCGGGAGGTGATCGGCTTCTCCTCGATGTTGCGCAGGTCCGTGGTGTCCCCGTCGGAGATCTGCTTCATCTTCGCGCTGTACTGGTCGTTCTCGATCTTCGTGATGGTGGAGTCTGCGAGTTGAACCGCCCCGTCGAAGAGGGTGGAATAGAAGTTTTTCTGCGCGTTCTGGAGGGCAGCGAGACCCTGGAAGGAAGGGTTCGGCTGGTTGGGGGCCGGCTTCTCGACTTCCTTTGCCTCGTAGGTGGGAAGGTTGATGATACCCATCAGAGGAGCAACTTTGCCAGGCCGGCGATCTTAATGCCGGCACCTAAGATCGTTTGCCAGGAGTTCCAGCTCGCCGCCTCCTTCGCGTACTGCGCATTCACATCGTACTGCTCACCCGCCTTCAGCATGGACACGGCTGTATTCTCCCCGCTTCGGAAGAGGGTGCGCTTGTCACGTTCCATCTGGTCGCGCGTGCTCACCATCGTCAGGAGGTCACTCCCGCCGGCGTGAAGGAGGGCATCGGGATTTTTGATATCCTGGAGTCCCGCTCCGCCCGAACCCATGGGAGTGAGTTTCGTCTGGACGTCGGTGAGTTTGCTCTGAGCGTTCTTGATCTGCGTCTGGAGCGTGTCGTACTCGGAAGGCCCGTTTTGGCCTCCCTTCCCTCCCTCCACCTGTGAAGCGGTGGGAAGTTTCGAGGCCATGGCCAGTTTCGCCTGCGCGTCTGCGATCTGCTTGTTGAGATCCGTGGCCTGGTTCTGGAGGTCGGACTGTATGGAGGAGAACTCCGTCGTGTCCTTCGGCCCGGTTGCAATCCCCGACTGCATCGCGGTTCCCGTGTCCACGGAGAGGTTGCCCGTCTTTGCCAGGACGGTCATTCCCTGGGCGAGTTGCTGCTCCGCCTTCGTGGTGAACATCGCAGCGTTCGCGGTCGCCTCGGTCATCAGGTTGCCGGCATCCCGCCGGGACATATCAGCGTTGTACTGTGCCTGCTGGACCGCGGCTTCGTCAGCCGGACTTGCGCCCATCGATGTCCTCCCTGATGCGCGCGTAACGGATCATGTCGCGGCCGAATATGTCGTAACTGCGCATCACTCCTTCAGCCACGAAGCCGAAATGCTCGACGAATCGGCAGGCGACCTTGTTGATGGAAAGTACGTCCGCCTGGAGCCGCCTCAGATGGAACTCCAACTGGAGCCAGTCCAGGATGTCGCGCGTCCAGATGACCACCTCGAAGGCGTAGGATTTCAACAGTGAGGAACACGCCAGCCACGCCTCCGCCATGCCCTTCCAGTAGATCGTCGCCCCGAAGCAGGCCACCACCAGGTCGTTGACCGTGAAGGTGAGCGCCGGCCCATGACCCATGCGGGTGCGTGCCGTGCGCGCGTTCAGTTCCTCCATGCCGGGTGCGGTCTCGTTGAGGATGTCGATGAGGTCCTGCTCTTCGAATTGACGAATCTTTCCGTCGAAGACGAATCGGTGGTGAAGTTGCCGCAGAGGGATCATGAACCCACCTGCAATTCGTAGACGAGTTCCGCGACTGTCTGCGGGAGCGGTTGCGTACTGGTGATCCGAACGTTGCCCTCAAAGTCGGAGAATCCGTCGAAAAGGAACCTCATCCCTTCGGTCTCCTCGACGGGGTCTACGTCCATCGTGGGCACCCCGTCGAAGACGATCTGCTCATCCGCATGTACCCCGTCCCCCGCCTGGGCATCTCCTGTCTTGTAGAAATGGGCGAAAACTTTCTTCACACGTTTCAGGTGGTTGCCGCCAACGGCGACCGGCATCGGCTGGATGATGGAGGTGAACGGAAGACCCACCCTCACCTTGTTGGCGTACTCGGCCAGAGTGATCGCCCCACCCGTGACCACCGCATCGGAAATGACTGAGGCATCCCCCAGGGTCTTCACAGTGCAGCCCTCGAGATGGTCCAGGCCCGTGATGTGGTTGTACACCTTCTCCACAAGGCCACCGCTGCCAGGTACGGGCTGCCCTGAGAAGTCGATCGTGGTGCTTCCGTCTCGGGTCCAGAGTTCGAAGGTATCCGTTGCCTTGTTCTTGACCGTGTAGACCTGACCGTTGGCGTCAGTGATCCCTGCCACACCAGAGAAACGCACCAGGTCGTTGTTGGCGAATCCATGCGCAATCGCAGTGCAGACCGCGGGATTGGCCTTCGTGATCCCGCTCACCGTCACCTGCGCTCCGCCATCCCACACGATTCCTGCATCCACGCCGTGGTAGTCTTCCATGTAGTCCCAATCGCGAGGTGCGAAATGCTCGATATGCCTGACCAACACTCCTCCGATGGTCCTGGCAACAGAGACCCAAACTTGGTCTTCTACAGTGGTCGGGATGACGCAAGCGGATTCTACCAGGCCGGTGAGGTCGTGCTGGCTCCATCCGATGACAATGGTGCTCGGGTGCACCGTGGTCCCGTAGATCCCGCTCTGCACCATCGTCTCCGTCTGCTCAGGAATCCTTCCGTAACTCCCGCTGATGAGCACACCATCCTGCGTCCAAGCCCAGAGGATGGTCGTAGGATCGCGCTGGTGAACCATCCCAATGACCCCATGCCCGGTGATGTGACCGGCGAGAAAGGTGATCTCATTGGGCAGGTACTTCTGAGTACTGGCCTCGAACTGGAACCGATAGATTTTCTTTCCGGACTTCCCGACAAAACATGCGAAATCATCGACCATGATCGCAGGCACGTCCCCGCAACCGACTGCGGCCTGGAGTTGCGGCCACCACACCGCATCCCCGGTGAGAGTGCTTTCCTCGCCTGCCACTCGGTACGGCCCGAGGGAGGTTCCGAACAGGAACGCATCACCGGCAAGAAGCCAGAGGATTTCCGCGTTCTTCTGGACCAGGGGCGTCTTCTGCCAGGCGTCGGTAGCAAGAGCGGGAGTCGCATATCCCGTATGAGTTCCGGAGGTCGAACCCGTGAAATTGATCGGAGTCCCGCTCCCGGCAACCGCGCTGACCTGGAAAGTGTCCGCAGTGATGGAGGAGCCAATGATGTAATACTCCACCCCGACCAGAAGGCCGGTGGGAAGTGCGCCGGTGGTGGTGAAGACCACTGACTGATTCGCCGTCAGTCCATGCGCCGTCCAGTAGACCACGCCAGGGGAAGCCACCGGGCAGGTGACAACCGCCGATGTTTCAAGTGAAAAGTTGTTGTACTGCGCCGTCCTCGAACCCCAGAATGTAGAGAGTGCAACCGGAGTCTTTGCCAGTATCTTCCTGTCCTCATAGAACTCGATCAGCGCAGGGTAATTCGTCGCGAAGTTCTCTTCACCCGCACCCGCGGTGTTCGTCACGTCCGCCAGGGTCCATGAGTTGTCCGATACCCTTGTGAGCATCGCCTCCTTGTGGCCTTTGCAGACGATGTACATATACGATGAGACCTGGCGCACCCTGATGAGGGGAAGGTCGCTTTCCGTGTAGGTGGTACTCGTCTCTACCGGCGTCCCCGGTGGGTTCTCGATCCGTAGCCCCGTGACTCCGCTGTAAAAACGGATGTAGTTGTGGCCGAACTCCAGGACGCGCCCCTCGGTGGGAGAGATGACCCACGGAATCAGAAGGACTTTTCTGCTCAGGGTCTTCGCGCTTGCGGCGTAGAGGGTGCCGCTTCGTTTCTCCGCCGGTCCCTGGGAAAGAGCGAAAGCATTCCTGAGCTTTCGGCATCCCTGCTTGTAGAAGGCGGAGTCGGACCTGCCGACGTACTTTTCCGACAGCTCCCCGTAGGCGAATGATGCGATGGGGTAATCGGTGGCAGGCATTAGAGCCTTCCCCGCGGATTACCGAACCTCCCTTGGACCCAACCCTCATCCTTCAGGCGAGGTTCCTGTGCTCCCTGGGAATCGGCCCCGAATGCGGCGAGCACCGATGCCTGATACATCTGCAACAGGCCAGGATCGAACTCCCCATTGATCGGTTTCGCGAGGTTGGAGGCCAGCAACCACGCCAGGGCATCGACAAAGGTGGGCGGGAACTGGGTGGGGTCAGTGATCCTCGCCACGTACTTCAACCCTGCGACTGCCAGGTTGGTAATCAGCGTCCGCCCTTCTCTCTTGAAGACGTAGCCGATGAGTTCAAGATAGGACCCGGAGCCGAATGGATCCTCCCATAGACCGCTCTCGCCTTCCGTGTCGGACATCAGCAAGAAATTAGAGATCGGGCCGAGAAGGACGAGGGGCCGCAGGCAGTAGGGTTCCTCCGGCAATTGATAGATGTACGTTTTCGATGTCAGGTTCACTCCCGTCACGACTGAAAGCACCTGACGTTGGATGGCAAAAGCCCAGGGACGCTCCTCGAGAAGAGCATCCCTGGTCGGTTCGTAGAACGTTCGGCAGAGCGTGGCCGACTTCGTGGTGTCGGACACCAGATCCGTGATCGGTTCTCCCTGCACTCTTGCCAAGGCGATGTTGCAGATCTGGACCTCGCTGTCTGCCATCTGACTTTCTCCTTACGTGGTCGTTCGCACGTCGCTGTCCTCACCGAGGGTGAGGAATGCGGTGATCGTGCCCGCCACCAGTGCCGTGGTCGCCAGGTAGTACAGGCCCAGTCGCTCGTAGGGGATTCCTTCCGGAAGCGCCATGCGCATCAGAAGGCCCGTGGTGAGCATGGCCGATGCCAGTCTGGCTTTCATCACTTCCATGAACACGTCCGAGGACCCAGGGTCGGCTCCTGAGGAGGAGACGAGCTGGATGGTCAGGCCGTTCGCTGAGGTTGTGAAGACCGTGGTGAGGTAGATGTTCAGGAAGATCGGATTCCCCCTCGCCATGTCCCTGAGTGCCTTCCCGTCGATGATGTTCGTGGAGATCGCGGAGGCGGTGATTGCCTGGTCCTTCGAGAATCGAAGGTTGCTGTCTTGTAGTTCTCCCATTTCCTTCTCCTTCTCTTACGAGACCACGGCTTCGACGTTGGTGAGGGCTTCGGTCAACACGATCGACGTGTTGTAGAAGTTGTCCCTCATCTCCCCGTACTTGTCGGGGCTCATCCCCAGGAGGGCCTTGTTCACCGTGTTCTTCTTGAGCTGGTACTTCGCCTGCCTGTTGCAGAAGATGTACCGCTCACCCTCGGGATCGGGCAGGGACTCGATCATCCAGATCACCATGTCGGGATCGACTTCGCCTGCGCCCGTGGTCGTGTTGATGTTGCACAGCCTTTGGACTGCGCGGTCATCGTAGGGCACCATTCCCATGAAAATGTCGAAGAGGGTGATGTACTTGTGGAGTCCCGCACCCGTGGCCGCCACGGTGATGCACCACTCCAGCCCCATGTCCTGCATCCGGATGAATCCGCCGCTCCACTCCCCAACGGGCTTGGCCGGCTGTGCCGCCTCACCGTAGAGGAGATTGAACTTCGCGAATCCCGGCTGGATGACCCAGAGGGAGGTGTTTGCGGATGAGACCGCGCCTCCTGCGTTCTTCACGCTTACCGTCTGCGCCAGCGTTCCGTAGCGGACGTTCAACCCGCGTAGCTTCCCGGGGGTTCCTGCCCCGTAGAAGATGCGGGATGCCATTCCCTGGCCGAGACCTTCCGAGTGGATCATGTCCATGGCGTAGCGGTACTCGGCAAACGCCGGGCCCTTGATGCGCTCCAGGATGATGTCCTGCTCGGACCGGCTTTCGATGTAGGACAGGGCCTCCGTCCCCTGCCCGACCTGGCCCTTGCTTCCGACCGAACCTTCCCCGATGGCCCGCTCTGCGGCATCAGGGAGGCCGACTTCCTTGCTGTAGATGTGGCTGGTCAGTTGGTTCGCCTGCTCCCAGCCGGTGAAACGGAGCACCCCGTTTTTCCGGTGGAGGTTCGTGGAGATCTGCAACTGGACCTTGTTGTCGTGGGTCTTCGCGATATCGACTATCGTATAGACCGATGAGAGGTCAATTCCTGCCATGACCTACCCCCTCAGAATCGCTCGGTCCCAGCCCGTGCGTTCCTGCTACCCAGTCGAGGGGGTCGGTCTTCCCGAAGTGGTCGGGCCAGACGGCCTTGAAAGGTTTGCAGCGAACGAGGTAGAGGTCCCTCAATCGCCGGCGGGCAACGCCCGCCTTAGTGCATCGCGCCTGTAAGATAACTCTTCTTGTATACTTCCTTCAAGTCGGGTCCTTCGTCAGCAGCGCCCGTGCCTCCGCCCGAGGACGATGCGGTTATGCCCTTCTCGGTGAAGAGGGTCCCGATCTTCACCAGCATCTTGATGAGCCGCGGGTTGTTCCCGAGGCCGGTGGCGTCCAGCTCGTCCTTCAGCTCCTTGCCGCCGAACTTCTCCACCAGCGTGAAGGCACCCGCCAGGCGCTCCTCGGCCTTCTCCTTGTACTCGGTCTGGAGTTCGTCGCGGACTTTTTTCGCGTTCTCCTTCTGAAGGTCGGCGTATGCCTTGCGGGCAGAGACAGTCCGCGCCGTCTCGAAGTCCACGAGGCGCTGAGCTTCCTTGCCGTCGAGTTTCAACTCCAGGGCCAGGGCAGCGAACCCCTTTGTGTCCTCGGGTCTCTTCAACTCCTCGGGGAAGTCCTGGGGGAAGGTGAAGGCGTAGCCTTCGGGTTTCTCAGGGACTCCCGGTTTCGGGCCGACCTTCGCCTTCAGCTCAGCGTGCTCCTTGATGATGGTGCGGACGTTCTTGGCAAACTCCGGGAAGGTGCTGCCCAGTTTCGCGAAGTCCTCGCCTCGGTCCCCCACGGGGATCTGCGCCATCCACGGCGCCCGCTCTTCAAGAGTGGGCGTCGATGCAGCGTCTCCCATTACTTCTTCGCCGCCATGATGAGCCAGTGTTTGATGAAGAGCTGGAGGAAGTACAGGTCGTCCGAGAGCTTCGTCCTCGTTCCCGCCAGGGCGGTCTTGTACTTCGCCAGGAACTTCGACTCTTCCTTGCCCGTCGTGTAGACACCCAGCACCATCTTGTCGATGATGCCGTTCGTCTGACCGACAACCACTGCAACCGGGTTACTGCACAGCATCGTTCACTCCTCCTGCGCCCATTTCGGCGCTCTTTTCCTTTCTCCACTCCTCAGTTTTCGGTTCCACCTCCGGCTCCTCCGTCGGCTCCGGCGTGACGTCTTCGATCATCTTGTCCAGGTCCTTTAGGCGCTTGTCCAGGCTTTTCTCCAGGTTGACCCGATCGAGTGCGCGGAGTTGGTTCTCTTTCGCCCGGATCAACTCACGCTTCTCCGCGATGCGAATGTTCTCCGTACTTTGTCCTCTCCGCTGCTCCAGGCGCTCCAGGAGCATCGTCTCCCAGTTGTCGGGGTACACGGCGAAGAACTGCCGGCCCAGGTCGTAGGCTTCCTGCTCGCCCATCCCTATTTCCTTAGCCAGCGCCAGGGCTTGCTCACTCAGTAGCATTTCACGCTCCTTTCTCAAATGCGGCGATATCGCCCTTCCATCCCATCTCGGCGACGTGGGGGAACTTGCAGATCCTCCTGTAGCCGAGGTCCGTCTCGTAGAACTCCTGCTCGTCGAACCAGCAGCGGTGCCGCTCCAGCTCGTTGCCCTCGACTTTCTCCTGCGGGTACTGGAAAAGAGGTGTCGAGACGATCATACGTCCGGGCAACTCCAGGAGGCGTAGTGCCGCCTTCTTCTCGAAGTGCTCGACGACATCCATGCAAAGAATGAGATCCGCCTTCACTTGGATTGTCCCGTCCAGAACGTCCTCGATCTTCGCGTAGATGAGGTCGGCGTAGTACTGTCGCACCTGGTCCTGCATGAGGTAGGGAAGGAAACCATCGAGGCCGATCCACTTGCACTCGTACTTATACCAGACGTGGGCGCAGGCGCCGTACAGCCCGATCCCGCAGCCGAGGTCAAAGACGGTCCGCGGCTTTATCACGGTGCAGATGTACTCAGTGACCCACTTACGGACCTCGAGACTGGAGAGGCCGCGGTTCTGGATCGGGTCGGCCATGATCCTGTTCATACGAACTTCCCCAGGGCCGCGTCTATCGCTTTCCGTGCAGCATCCCGAATGGCCATGTCAACGTCATCCACTGTGCGCAGGTCGCGCCTGGAGATCCGAACGCCGACCTTCTTTGTATCCGAACCTACCTTCACGGTAAGAACGTAGTACACCCATACGATGTCACTGCGCTCCTCGACGCTCTTGACCCCGAGAGCTTCCCTCCAGTCGAGCGGGAACATCTCCTCACTCACGGTGCCATCCTCAGCCGGCGCAGGATCGCGCGGCGGTCCCCGTCAGCATCGCCCCACACGCCGAGGCGGTGGAGGATCGATTTCATGGCGTTTTGCAGGGCCATGTCCTGTTCGTTGTAGGCGGGTCCGAAGAAGTGCAGAATCTCCCCGATTTCTTCGAGAACCGTGAGGCCCGCATCCCCGGTGAAGGCAATCTGGAAAGCCGCCCGTAGCCGGTTGCGCCGGCCCAACTCCTCCGGGGAGACGGTGAGTTTTCCAAGTCCCTTCTCATCCATATCGGCCATCAAGGACTTCCCAGTGTCTGCACGGGTGCCATCCCTCCGCCCGCTGGGGGAGTCATTGCGGGAGCCATCGGGCTGCCCGGTTCGACGGTCTGCTGCGGGTTGACCTGGCTCTTCTGAGCGTTGGCGACCGCCGCCTGTTGTGCGGCTTGCGCGGCCTTTGCCGCAGCGTCCAGGGCGTCCTGATACTCCTTGTCTGTCCGAAGACTCTCACTCGGCGCACCGTTGGCCGCCCATATCCGGTCGATGAGAATCTGCGGCTTCACCTTCATCAAGGTCTGGTTCCACAACTTGAACACGGGAAGCGCAGTCTCCAGGGCGTTGGTGATCCCCTGCTCCATGGCGACCATCTTCTGCTGCTGGGAAAGAGGCCCCTGGTATTCGACGCGCAGAGCCTCACTCATCAGTTCCTGGGGTAGATCGGGAAGCCTACCGGCATCTGCCTCGATCTGGAGAAACCGGGAATGAATCCTATCGAGAGCTTCGGTTTCAAACTTGCCGACCGTCGATGCCACGACTGAAAGTGCCTCCCGCTTGCGTTCGTTTACTTCACGAGCGGTCATCTGCTGTTCCATCTGCTGGAGCATCAGGTAGTAGTCAACCTTCATGCCCTTGCGGACCTTGGTTTCCATCTGCTGGAGGGCCTCGTAGTCGAATCTGTACCCGGAGATTTCGTCTTTGAACGCCCTCCGGTTAGGGTCTCGATAGTAGTTCGTGGCATCCGGGTCAAGTGACCATGCCCTGCCTTCCTCTGGGAGGAACTTGGCGGGTTCAGCCTGCTTGTTTGCCACCAAGAGGAGCGTTCGGATCATCTGGTTGCAAGTCCTGATGTCAGGCATACAATCATCCGAAGGACCCCATCCGTAGGGTTCATTTCCGCGAACACTCCAGCGCCAGATGACCCTGGGCAGTTCCTTAGCCCCCGACTCCAGGATCATTTTCTCCCGGTCGTCATTCAACAGAAACACGTACTCCCCGTACTTCCAGTCGGCCGCCAGGGGGCTTTCGGGTTTGGCAGTGACACGCCGGCGCACGCAGGTGATGACTTTGTACTCGGAGTTCCCGAGACTGGAGATCTCGCTTTTCATCGCATCCGTGAGTGCATCCTCGCCATATTCAAGGGAGATCTGCTCGGCGGTGAGGAAATTAATGACGTAGCTTTCCACTACCTCGTTCCTGGCATTGACCTTGCAGTACACGGAGCGAGGGTGTTCGATCGTGCAGATGATGCGTTCCTCTTCCTTGTCCTCCCGGATGTCCATCGTCGCCGTTGCAAAACTGTTCCCGATCTGAAGGTACTCAGGCACGACGTTGTAGAAGGTCGAGCGAGTGAAAACGTCGGCCATGTACTCGGTGAGCTTCTCCAGGTGTTCCCCACCCGCGGGCGTACTGTTCAGTTCTTCCTTGACGAACTGGTAGCGGAACCATTCTGAGTTCGAAGGACACAGGTTTCCGAACATCGCCTCAGCCAGGAGGCTCGAGTCCTCAGTGCCCACCGAGTTGAAGCGCCGGTCTTCCCATCTTGGATAGTCACCAAGATCCCCGTAGCGAGGGACAACCAGGTGAACGACATCCCTCCAGCGAGATTCGACTTTCCGTTCCCGGTAGGTTTTCGCCCGGGTGAAGGTGTCGGTCAGCTCCTTGAAAAGAACTGCGGGGTCCGCCATGTGCTTACCGGCTTATTCCCTCTCAGGCCAGTGCCAACTACCCGCAAGGTTGTCGCCGTTGTAGCGAACGCTGGTACGCCACGCCATCCCCGCCGAGCACTCACTGGAAAGTACACGGCCAGCGTCCTCTCCAGCGCAATCACTGTCGTTTTTGCCGTCGAGGAAAACCTGGACGTTGATTCCGTCCTTCACTTCATCGTTCCCGTATTCCCCTGGCCACACCCGGACAATGATCGCCGGTCGATGCTCGCCAGTTGCCAGAACGTAATGAACGATTCTCCCGATTGAAACCTTGTCCATATATTCCTCCCTACCTCAACCCGATCCTCTTCTCATGTGTGGGCCTCACCATGGGGTCAGCCCATATCCGAAAGCCGGCTTCCTTCAAGGTCTCGCTGAATCCCAGGTCCTCCGTGAGATCGAGTTCCGCTGCCAAGTAGGCCGGTTCGCCTTCCCACTGCTTGAGGCTGCGAGTGCGATACCAGGGATACGGGATGGCCTCATAGACTCCGCGCTTTACGCAGAGGAAGGCGCTCCCACAACCGCCGACCTCTACCAGGCCGTCCTCGTTGCGCAACTTCAGGAACTCGTCGAAGCCGTTGATCGGGTTCCCCTGTTCGTCCCGCGCGTACTCCACGACATCGGCCATCGCGCTGAGGCCGTTGTCCAGCTTTCCGTAGAACTTCAGGGCAAAGACGTTGAAGTCGCGCTTGACCAAGCCCGTACAGACATCGACATCATGGGAGATGACGTTCTCTACATCCTGCGGGCTGAAGGCGACATCGCTGTCCACCCACAGGATTCGGTCGTACTCGACCTTCCCGCCCCAGGGCTTGCGCTCGCTGAACAACTTCACCGGCGGCCCGAGTTCGGGCGCAGGAGGGATGAGACAATAGTTCCGTGCGATGTAGATATCTCCGCCACCCCAGGTGCACCAGTTGACGATGTGTTTCCCTTTGAACGCCCCGATGAGACGGAGAACGCTCTTCATGTAGCCTTCTGTGATCGTCCCACCCGTGGGCGTGCAGAGTTGGATGGTCAGGTTGCCGCCTCCGCATCCATTGCGGCCATGTCCTTCTCTTGGTCGGCCTTCCGCCCCTCGATGTCTGCGATGAGCCGCACCCTCCAGTTCTCCCCGTATTGCGCCGAATACTGGAAACCTGCGGCGTGCAGGTCTGAGGATGACAGACCCACGGCCCCCCCGAGAGTCTCCAGATCCTTGTCGATGCTGATTTGCATGGTCCCTCCTATACAGCCGCCGGGGATTCGTTGTACGCGATGACCGCTCCGCTGGTCAGGGTGATCGCCGTGAACAGTCCAAAAAGCCAATCACCATCGTGGAAAGTCGGAAGGCTTCCGTGTACCGCGGTCATCGTCCCGGTGAGCACCGCGAATACGGTATCCGCAAGGACTTGGATCGCTGTGAACCTTCCTGTCACCGCATCGGTGTTTGCAATCAGGACCGATCCGTATTTCCCTAAGTCCTGCTGTGGTATCATCTTTATCTCCTTACCATTCTGGGGTCTTTCCTGCGAGCAAGGAGACCCCGCTTTGAACTGCTGGTCACCGTGATGACGAATAGAGGCGCATCATCGAGCCACGCCCTTGAGGGTTCGCCGGTGTAGACCATTACCTCTCCGTCCCATTCGAAGATCATGTCCAGGGTACCAATGTGCAGAATGTGTCCTTGCACCCTGTTGCCGTGCAACGAAGCACGATGACGTTCCCGTTCGTGTCTCCGGCTCCGAAGTCGACACAATATTCCCCGTTACCTACCTCAGCGACATTTGCGAGAGTTCCTGCTGCCTGGGCACCGGCATCGATAGAGCGTGTGCAGGTGACTGTCTTTCCCGCAACGGGAAGGCCGGTCGCAGAATCCCTCATCACGAAACCGTACTTCGCCAGGGCCACATTCTTCCTCACGGGCGCCGTGGCAAGTGCCTTCTTCGGTATCGGGGTTAATTGTATCTTGATGGGCCGGGGCACCATGTTCGTGGCACCTCTCAGCACCAAATCCACCGTTGTCCCATCAGCTCCCGCGAGAAGTGCATTCGGCACGCAGAGTTGATACTTGCCCGGCAGGTTCGTGTTATCGACGGGGCAGAAGCCTGCGTGAGTGGCATCGGCAGAAACCCACGTTCCCTTCGTCATGGTGACAAGGTTGAGTTGAATTGCAGCCCCCGCGACTCCCTCGATGTCGTACCAGCAGACAAGACCTGAACTGGCGTAAGTCAGCCCCGCAAGCAACGCGCCGACCGCGGATGACGAGTCGAAAATATCGACCTCGATTATCTTGCTCGTTGTCCCAGAATCTACAGTCAAATCTGGCATAGCCTTCTCCTTCTGGCGCGTTCCTTATCGGGAGTCCACAAGTCATGCGATTTTGTCCAGAGGCGATGATGCGAACTCGCAGGCGACTGCCACCAATAGCCACCCTGGAGCCATCCTCCGCCGCCGCTAGCCATATAAGCCCCGATTGGCCCCGTCTGCTCCACTCTCAAGTCGTCGATGTACATATCACAGGCAGCATTGGGAGTCCCTATCCAATTCCCGACTAGGACCGTATTGCATGGCTGCGCAGAGGTATCAAGGTTTAATTTCGAGAAGCTGTAATCCGGGAGACTCCCGTTCAGCCATCCTTCAACGCCGCCCACAGAGGCATCCTGTTTGTAATGGATTTCCACGTAGTACAGGGTGTCCGCAGCGAAAGCGAAGGAACCGTTGTTCGATTGATACGTCCCGCCCTGCGCGGTGTAAAGATATATGATATCAGGAAGCCCACTGCCCCCGGCCTGCCTCTGGGCCTTCATGATCGCACATACGGTTGATTCTCCGGATGAAATTTGAATAAGAGCCATACCCGTAGCTGTCGGTAAACTGAAACCGGCGTGAAACATAAAATAGACTCTTGCATAGACATTGGCGTAACTGGCTCCGAGGCTCTTATCTCCATACGCACTACTATGTGTTCCATCGAAGTAAGCATCGTATCCGATGGAACCATGGAGGGCTGACCCCACAGTGGATGTGAAGGTATTTGCCCCGTTGTGCGAAACCGACGTGAACATGGCCACGCCGGGAGGGGTCTCATCCTCGGCGTCTACTCGAATCCAACCAGATTCACGTGCCATTCTCTATCTCACTTCTTCCCCATGATCAAAGAGCCACCACCACCACCGCCGCCGCCGCCCTGAAGAGGATGCGGGTATGTGTACGGGGTGTATGGATAGTAGGCGTTTGCTCCGCTTCCGGTAAAAGCCATGCTCCCTGTGTCACTGGAAGTCGGATCTGTCTGCGAACCTCCCTGCCGTGCTCCGGTATAGTACTCGTGCCCTCCGCTTGCTGCGGGTTGCGCCATCCAGTAGTCGCGACCCGATTGAATAAAGGTGGGGTCAGTCGACGGAAACCAAAGAGTGACATCCGTGATAGTCGTTCCATTAAGCGTGTTGTTCCAGAAGAAGCTGTTATTGATCTGATCCTGTGCGGGCCACGCCGTTCTGGTGGGATTAAACCAACTAATATGGCCCGGGTCTCCCTCTTCTTCGCCAAGTTGAATAGGATTTGACCCGCTTGTGATGTACGTGAGGGCGTTATCATGCATGATGATTGATCCACCACGCAATATGACAAATTGGTATGTGTGGTGAACGGCGAACGTGTTGTTATAGATCTCTATGAGAGGTTGCCCACGGAAATCAGTTCCTCCTGTCCAGTAGTTCTGATTGCCATGGGAATCGAAGCACGCACAGTCGGCCCCCGTTTCGGCGGTAGCAGTGAAAGTATTGTAGCGAACGACCGTTCTGCCGCCCTCTTGATGATAGATCCACTGGTCAAGACCTACGTGATTATTTGTGTAGACGAAAGTGTTGTCCTCGATGAAGAGCGAGTGCGAGGTGCCTGCCGCTATCTCCCGACTCCAGGAGTAGCTGGAATCGTCATCTCCCTTGATCAGGATCGTCCGGTTATTGTCAGTGAACGAGTTGTGATCTATGAGACTTTCAACCCAACCGGAGACAAAGATCGCCTCTTTATGATTCTCGAAGTCACAGTGGTCAATGCGGATCTTGTCTAAGACGTAACTTCCGCTGCCACTTCCTGCGATATAAATCTTCCCATATCTCCCGCCGGACGAGACACCCCCGCCGATGAACCCGATCCCCGTGACCCTCTGCGCCTTGTTAGACCCGGGTTGGAGGATGAGGTACTGCTCATCGACTGTGCCATTTAGGAGAGTGAGCGCCTTGCCCGCGCCCTGCATGGTGATCGCCTTCGTGACCGTGAGGGTAGATGTCCATGTTTTCGAATCCGCAGGGATCGAAAGCGTGTCACCGTCAGAGCACAGGCCGTATGCATACGAGACATCCGCATAGGATGCGCTTGCTGCGGTGTACGTCGTTGGGGAGAACCATTGAAGATGTACGTTGGAGAACAATCCCACGAACAGGATGAGGGGGAGAAACAAAATCCTCCTCCTGGGTTTCAGTTTGTCAGGAACTATCGTGTCAGCTACGAGCCGGCCGTGCTGAACGTCGGGGTCGAGACTCTTTACGACCTCGAGCCACCCTGCGGCCTTCGGGTGCCTCCTCAGGTAGATTGCGTTCCAAAGCTTTTTGAATAGCGGACGCACTACGAAATTGAGGAGGAAGGTGAGTGCGGCGGAGTAAAGAAAGCTGAGAAGAAGCGATCTGAAGAACTGCCTCATCTATCCTCTCCGCACCGCCGAGGCAGACACTCTACTTTTTCCCTCCGTACTTCATGCCCTGCTTGGCGAGGTTGGCCTGCCGCTTCGTCTTGGTCGAAGCCTTGCTACCCTTCTTGGTGGCACTCTTCACGAATGCCTTTGTACTCTTGCCTGCGGCCTTGGCCTTGGCCTTGAGTTGCCCGTGCGCGTTGCCGAATGCCTTTTCCATCCAGTACGGATCCTTGGACTTCGCCATCAGCGTCCCCTCCCCTTGTTCTTGTGCTTTGGTTTGCGGCCCGTGGCGAGTGCCTGGCCGGTTTGTGATTGCGCGATGCGCGCGGCGGATGATTTTGAATAGCCCTTCGCCAGGAGATCCCGGTAGAGCCGATCGACCTTCGTTCCTGTTGGCATCAGTCCCCTCCCAGTCCACACTCTAGACAGACTGTGGCTATCCTATCCCCACGTTGGAAAGCGTCAAGAGGGGTCAGTCGGTCAAACCGTGCGTTGCGGGATTAAAAGGTTTCTGAGGTTCGCCCTGGGGCAACTCGATGCGGTGCGCCATCACCTTCTCGGCGTACCAGAGGATGATCGCCGCAGCCATCGGCAGGTCGTCGTGCTCGATCTCCGCGTCGGCAGCGAAGGACTCGTATCCGCGTTCGTTCACATGGCTGCTGTAGTGCTCTAGCTGCCCCTTGAACTCTTTTGCGAGCTCGAGTTCTTCGGCGATCCTCACGCGCTCCAACTGGAAGAGGAGTTGAAGGTTCACCACCAAGTCGCGCTTCGGGACGTTGTAGCCATACTGGCTCATCGTCACGGCGGCCCCCGAAGTGAAGGTCACACCGATCGGGTTCAGGTTATAGTCGCCCCGCAGCATATCGATCACCGCCTGGCCGACGCCCGTGGCGTCCACGGCGAGGATGTAGTCGCGGGAGACCTGCGGGTTGTCCACGATGTTCTTGATGCGCTTCGCGGTCATCGGGTAACTCACGCCGGTCCACTGCATCATGTCGACCAGGTTGTAGCGGCGCACCAGGAGTGAGGGCACATCCCGGTAGCGCGGCGGGGTGCCATCAGGCATGATGGTCACGGGCTTCTGGTAGAGTTCGTCCTCGAAGATCACGGGCGCAGCGAAGTCGTTGCGCCGTCCGAGGTCAACGCCGATGAGGTGCATCGTATCTCTCAAGGAGGCCGTGGATTTTCTCGTCCTTCTTTATGCCTCCGTACCAGAGAATGCGTAGCGGGTCCTTCGGCTTCCTCCAGGAAACCGCCGACAGTAGAAGGTTGCGTCTCTTCAGGAGTCGAGACCAGCGCCGGGTCATCTTTGCGAATACGTGCGCCATTTTCCCCCAGTCCATCGGCTGAACCGGGATCTGGTCAAGTCTCCGCTTCACATCTTTCCACGGAATCCACTTCGGTCGCATGCCGCCCAGGTAGTGCCCCTCGCGGCGGATGAGATCCTCAATCGTGTACTTCATTTGTCAAGTTCCAAGTAGGCATCGATCTTGCCCGCGGTCGGGGGCAACCCGGTAGTCACCACCTTCACGTTGACATATCGCGCTTTGCCCAGGGTCACGTGAGTCGAACGGTCGAACGACAACTTGATTGCCCTGGACGGTTCGGGGTACCTCTTGAACACGAGGCCAGGCTCCGGGACAAATCGGTAACGCGCCATTGACTTTCCGCCTGGCTCGCGACCTTCCTTCCTGATGAGATCCTCGATGGTCACGCGACGTTGCCATCCAACTTGTCGCTTTACTTCTGCGCGCCACAGCCGATTGAAGATGCGTCTTATATTCATTTGATTCCCTTCAGATGCACATCCACCGCCTCAGAAAGCCAAGATCCTTCTCGGAAAAGACCGGAGCCGGCCGCTTCATCATGTCGATGAAGGTGAAAGGTTGGACATCGAACTTCTTTCGGATGGCCGCACGTTTCAGTTTCACCGGGTCGATGACTCGAAGGGCGCTCGGCCACGCCTCACGCCACATCCGCTTGATCTTGGCAGGGTGTTCCTTCCAATATCTTCCAAGTGCGAAGGCGAGTGGCATGAGTGACCGTCCTCCCCCCGGCTCCCGCCCCTCGCGGCGGATGAGATCCTCGATGGTGTACTTCATTTGATTCCTTTCAGGATCCCCAGGCCCTTGACCCCGGGGTCCAGCCCACCCTTGCGGTTGAACAGTGGCTTCACGTCCCTGGTGAAAGCGCTGGCGATCCACTCTTCGTTGAATACGTTACCGACCTTGTCCTGAAATACACACTCGTATTCCTGCTGGTAGTTTCGCTCGGGCATCGTCCTGCGTTCCCGCGCGAGAAACTCCGCAGTGATCCGCGGACAATCCACGGCGAGGACTTGTGATCGCCACCAGGCGGGGTCATCGCCTTTCCACGTCTCATAGAAAAAGCCCATCTTCCACGCCGGTGTCGATGCCAGGGTCAGCCGGACAGGGTGAGCAGCTCTCATCGGCCTCACGGCCTGGTACACGTCATCGGGAATGCGGCTCGCCTCGTCCATGTAGATGTCATTGGGGCTGTACCCTCGCACCGTGTCAGGGGACGCGGGCACGCTCACGACCTCGCTGCCGTTTGCGATCTGCATCTGAAGCACGGAGCAACTCACAATCCTTGAGTCAGGGTCCAGGAGATCCTCGGGAAGATCGATCTCACGGACCACCCGGGCACTCGTATTCATGTTCAGCCGCCGCATGCTGTTCAGTACTCTCTTCTGGAGAATGCCGGCCTGGCGCTGAGAGGCGGAGACGACGAGCTGGAGAGATCCAGGTTCCATGATCGCCGTGTGGCTGATACGGATTCCCATGATCTGCGTTTTCCCGACTTGCCTCGCCCACAGGAGGATCTCGTCCATCGCCTCGGAGTCGAGGAACCGCGTTTGCTCCTTGTCGGCATCGAAGCCCAACCGATCTCGCGCCCAAGCGCTCACCTTTGCCGTATTCCAGGCACCGCGGAGGAACTGGTCCATCATTCGGTCACCCCGATCGACGTGAGGAAGTCCCGAAGTTCGGCAGGGTGCTTCCGCTTGACCCACTGCACGGCCCGTCGCCCCGCAAGATTCTGCTTCAGCTCGTCCATCCGAAGGCCGACCTCGCCGGTCAGGTTCACGTTTTCCTGCGCCTTGCCGTCAGAGCGGTCGATCACCTCTTTGATTGCAGCCAAACGCACGCGGGGATCCGGATCTCTGGTCAACTTCTTCAGTTGGGCGACGAGGTCGCCCGGCGCCTTTCCGCTGCTGAAAGTTGCACGGACCCGGGTGGTGATGGAAAGCGCTCCCTTCGCACGACCTCCCGACTTTCGCCGCGAATCCTTGCCCTTTGAGAATGGGCGTCCGCGCGGCTTCTTTTTTGCACGTATTCCCGCAGTGCTCTGCAAACGAGTCGCCTTCCGAGGCTTCCGCTTGGCGATCATGCATTGCTCTCCTTCCACTTAGGTGGATCGGGAAGACGCATCCAGTGGGTCGGGCTGCATTCATATTCCCCGTCCTCCCACCATTTCCCCTGTGGACTCAGCCATCCCATCACTGAATATACATTCCGCCGCATGTCGCAAATGAGATACCAACCTGATTCTTTCGGTTGCTCTTTGCTCGCCAGGACCCAAAATCTCACCGTCATGTTGGCACCTTCCTCTTGGCGATCACGCTGGTCCGGGGCATCAGGTTTTCTTCCTCCACCTTCGAATCTTCCAGGCCGTGAGGGTCAGGATGTGCCTCCTCCCGCGGTGGGTGATCTTGTAGTGATGGAGGTGCTTCAGCCCGCACCGGCAGCAAACCAGGTAGACCTTTAGCGGGATCTCCAGAGGGTCACCGTCCCAGGCTTGGATCGTCGTGTCTTTGGCCATCAGTTCATCCATACGACCAGAGCGAAGATCACAGGATCCTCTCGAGTCCCGTATCCGATGACCAGATAGCAGCCATGATCGTGAAAGCAAGTCAACAGCAGAGACTTCATCAATCCCTCCCCGGCTGGAAGGCCAGGACGTTCCGAATGAGACGGTGCAGAAGCACTTCCTCCCACATCTCCCGGCCACCCTTGACAGCCACCGACGACCGCCAGAGGGCCTTCTGAAGGATATGGGGGGCCTTGGCCATCTGCCGATCCATTATCGCCTCGAGCATGGGTTCCATCAGCGTTTCTCCCACCAGTCGCAGACGTAACTCAGGCGAATGTCGGTTGCCGTCCCGCAGGACTCGCCCAGCCTGGCGCACTTGTAGTACCGGCGCTGGTGCGTGTGCCCGAGGAGATGTACACAGGTCTTGCAGCGCCGTTCTTCGGTCTCCGCCGCCTTGTGGTAGTGCAGCAGGAACGCCCGCTTTAGGGTCCAGCCCGGCGGGCGCCGCGGGGTTTCTGATACTTCCTGGCCGAAGAGGTCGATCATCAGTTTTGTATCCACGGGTGCTTCACGCACGCCACGATGAGCATCAGGCACCACGGGTTGAAGTGAAACGACATCGGGAATGACCCCAGGTACTTGCCGCCGTGATACTCGGCCGGCGGTGGATCCCCGCCGAACTCCTCGCCCCAGGAGGCGAAGCCCTCGAACTGGATGAAGGTCACTTCAAACTCCACCAATTCAAGTCAGGCGTGTGGGTGTGGGCTTCGAGGCAATCCCCCAAGACCTTCAGGAACTTGGCCATGAGCCACCGCTTACGGAACTGCCACCACTTCAGCCCCGGCTTGTACGCCAACTGGAACCACCTCACGCCAGCAGCCCCCTCTCCGCAAGAACCTCGTTCAGCCGCTCGGCGTAGCGGCGCATCCGGTTCTCCCCCGAGTAGCCGTCAGGTTCCATCATCACGGTCTCGGCGACCACGGCGCAACAGACCATCCGCCGCAGGGTCCTCTCCGCCCCCTCGCAAAAGGCCGTGATCTCTTGGTCGGTGTTCGTCAGCTTGTCTCGGTACTTGTAGCCACCCGTGGCCCGGATCCCGATGAGGATCTTATCCAACTCCTGCATCCGCACATCCAGCGCGTGCTTGCACAGCGCCTTCGGCTCAAGCAGTGCTTCCACGCTTCACCTTCTTCGTCTTCTTCACCAGGTCCCGCACCTCAGCATCGGTCATGGCCACCAGACGGTTGCCGATGTACACACCCTTCACGCCGGGGATCCGCTTGGGTTTCATGCCTTCAACCCCATCTTTAACGGCTCCGTCCGATGCTTCTCCAGATCAGCCATGTACTCACGCGCCTGGTTGTAGAACGTATGGACGGGCAGGATCAGGAAAGTGCGACCCTCGCCGAGGCCGCGGTCCACGATCTTCTCCGGGTTCTTGCTCCAGAACAACTCGGCGGCCTCCTTAAACACGCTCGGGCTCGCCAGGATCAAATTCATACCGTCCATCCCGCCTGCGCGGATGTCCTTGCAAAGTTCCTTAGTCACTGCCACCCCGGCCAGCGTAAGAACGTGCAGAACCGTTCGGGCAACCACGAGGTCTTCGAGGTCAAAAACGCGCCTGCCGTTGTCACCCTTCTGCTCGCTGACCAACCCCTGACGGATCCAGCCGTCCCATCGAGCGGTGCTGAACCGCGGGTCAGCCGTCTTGCGCAGGAATGCCAGCACGTCGCTGGTTGTCAGGGTCGCCTCTATTTGGACCCCGGGGATTCGCTTGGCTTTCATTCTGCCACCAGCAGTGGACAACTCGGGTAATCCCCCGGCACCGTACTCGCCTCCCCCCGGTCCGGCCACAGGTCAATGCCCATGGCCTTGTACACCTGGTCCACGAACTCCGAGCAGTTTGCCCCCAGGTAGCGGGAGCTGAACGGAATCCAGCCCACCTTCTGCCAGAACCATCGAGTCGGGTAGATGATGATGTCGAAGAAAGTCAGGAGGAAGTTGTACCAGTGCCGATCGTTGATCTGCTCGACGGCATAGTTCCTGCCTGCCATGTACTCTTCGTCTATCAGCAACCTCGCGAGTTCCATCGTCTTGTCCGCAGAGAAGTATCCCCACGTCTCACGGATGCCGCTCTTGTAGGCCCACAGCATCCAGACCTTCTTCCCTTCCGGCAACCATACGGTTGACTCGAAGGTCATCCCCGCGAGAAACACCGCGGCGTGAACGTAGGGACTCCCCGTGAAGTAACGGATGGCGCGCGATACCAAATCGTTGCCACCCTTGAAAAGCATGATCGCTCCGTCTTTCAAACCGCCACCTCCTCCTCGGCTTCGCCCGTCGCCGCATCCTTGCCCGACTTCCTCTTCGCCTTCCTCGATGGTCGCTCCACCGGGGTCGGCAGAAACGGCCGGCAGGAAACACACCACTCCCCCTCGAAAACTCTCCCGCATCCTGGCATGTATCCGACGAGCGTGAAAAGTCTGTCCTCGTGTTTGTATAACTGCCCGCTGGTCAGCCAGATGTCTTCCTTCGCCACCGATCGGAATAGCGGCACCTTCTCGCACCACCGTATCTTCCCCGGATCTCCGTTGATTCCGCACGTCGCGCAGGAGATGTGACCCGGCTGCACCCGTATGGAGTTGCTCCAGCAGTTCGGACAGATCCCGGCGGCGAGACTCTCGGCCACGGTCATTTCTTACCCCTTGCGAACGTCGTGCTTCTTCCCTGGCCGCGCAGTAGCCATCCTGAGATGAACCTCTTGAAGTCCTTCTTCTTTGGGTTCGAGTCCAGCCAGGCTTTCATTTTTTTGAGTTCGCTGATGATCTCCAGCCCGTCGAAGTCGTCCTGCCAGAAGTCAATGTCCGCCTGCGTGATTCCACGCCACACCTTCTCGTCGTAGTCGTAGAAGATTTTCTTTTTAGGATTCCCGAGACGTGCCGAAGCCTCTTGTTCGAGTTTTTCTCTTGCTTCTTTGTGAAACTTTGAGATCAAGGCTGCAACTTGCGGCACCGAAGCATCCAGATGCGCCGGTGCAGAAGATGTACTCATCTTCTGAGTACTCTCATTGAAATTAGAGTTTGAATTAGGATTAAGATGCGATTGAGTATCGATACCATATCCCTGGACGTAGTTTGCCAGATCCTCGGGAGCCTCTTTCAGCAGCGCGGAGATACCCGTAAGCACCTTCGACGATGGGTTCTGGTGCTTCAACCAGTTGTGCATCGCCACCCAGCCGTCTCGGTAGATGCACTTCCCATCGCACTCGAACCGCTCCAGGATGTGCGTAACCACATCTTGGTCGAAGCCGGTGTCGAAGGCTATCCGTTTCACGGTCACCTGGTAGACTCCCGAGATATTGGTCAGAGGGTTGGTCAGCAGGTACATGAAAAGCAACTTCTCGCTGGGGTCCAGGCGCATGATGTAGGCATCATCCCAAAAGCAAGTGCTGACGTAACGGTGCTTGGTCATGGCCTTTTCTTTAGACTCATCGCCGAGATGTCCATACCAAGGAATCGCCGGCCCCATTTTGCGACCTGCGTTGTTATGTAGCGCCAACGCACGAACTTGCCCGATGGAGTCCGGATGTCCATGAATTCGATAGTTTCCTGAAGGCCGAGACGGTTATTCCGGTAGTTCTTCAGTAGGTGGTGGTACTTTGAAATCCGCTCCACGTTGCTCAGGATTTTTTCAGCTTGGTTGCCATCCAGATACAGGATGTGATTCGCTCCGCCGCGTCGCGCTGGCACCAAAAGATTTGATTTTTCCCACATAACGAGGCCATCCAGACTTCCTTTGTAGTAGAAGTCTCTCAGAGCTGAACGGCGTTTCTTTATCGTATTCGCCGCGATTGGCAGGGAATTGATTTCTTTGAGCATCCCCGGAAGTGTTTTGCCATTTACCGGCCGTCCCCTTACGATCTGCTTTTCGTTCAATCCCCGTTCGACTTCATATCTTGGGTTCATCGGAGTCCTCTCTGGTTGTTTATAGGGTTTCGACATCCGCCGTAGACCCAGCGATGCCAGTCGTTTTTGTCGCGCACGAGTTCTTCAATCACTTCCTCGTCGGCATGACGCACGTTGTACACTGGCTGGAGAGAATCGATGTACGCCTGCTCCCTGCACAACAGTTCTTCCGGCTGGCAGAGTTCGAGAACCTTGAAGGAAAAGGCGGCCACCCCGTACTTTGTGAATGACCTTTGAAGGTAAGGGTTATGATGGTTGCCTCTCCTCAGAGCATCCAAGTGCTGACTTTTCCGGTTCCCAATGTCCACTGAGGAACCTACATATACTAGGCCGGTAATGTGGTTGTAGATCGCATACACTCCGCAGGGCATTTTATACCTCCCGGCCGGGTGCTAGATTGCCACCAGAAGCGGGGCGTTCCGTTACGCCCGCACTTTTCGGGCTATTCCGGGTAATTGGGCGGCGATGCGATCCGGGCTTGTTCATGCCCAGCCAGACGAAAATGCCGTATCGGGCCAGTGCGGGTACATCCTTGAAGTGTTTGGCCCTGGCGGCGGCCTCCAGACTCAACTTTTCTTCTTCTGTCACCCCGAATGCGACCATCTTCATGTCCCCTCCCCTTGAATGCCGCCTCGATGTCCTCATCGGTGTACCCCGCGGCCTCGGAATACGCCCGGTACCAGAGGCGCTCGAAGAAGACCTCGGCGTCCCGTTTCCACTTCACCTTCTCCCAGTGAGGGGCCGAGCCGAAGCCTTGGCTCCCCTCCTCCAGATCCTCGAAGCTGCGCTCGAGCACTGCCCGCGCGAGTCTCTGCCAGGACTGGCGGAAGGTCAGTTCGGTCACTTCATTCCCCTGGCGGAGTCCAGGCGCTCACGGTAATCAACGTCCTCGGTGTCACGCGGGCCCTCGTCGTCCTCCTCCTCTTCCAGCAGCAGGTCCTTCCAGGGGACGAACTCGATGATCTTTCGCCCGCAACAAGGGCAGAAGGCCACCTCACTCTCTGCGGGTCCTTCCTCCTCGAAGACCCACTCCAGCCCGCACTTCTCGCACCGCCACACCTCGCCATCCCAAGGGTTCTCGTCGCAGATCCAGCGGGTCGTCTCGGGCTTCTTCGCCTCCAGCGTGTTCGCGAAAAGCAGGCAGGCGAAGCCACACCCGGTGGAGAATACCAGAGGAATAATCCAGATGAGATTCAGCGCACTCACGCCTCGCCCTCTTCCACGACGCGCATGGCACCGACTCCGCACGCATGACATGTGCCATAGACTTTGAAATAGTTACGGGATGTCCTCTCGAATCCGCACTGCTCAACGTCACATCGGTATCTCCACCACTTCTGCGCGGCGGGAGCCCCGGGAGCGGGTGAGGCGATAGCGGCACGTGGTCGCCAGATGCCCAATGGTCCATCCCACTGAGCTTGTGTGATAACAACTGCGCGTTTGTGCCCTGATTCATGCGGACCAGCCGAATATCCATGCTCCGCAACGGCAACACCACTCGTGTAGGACTCCCGGAACTTTTCTGCTTCTTCCCAAGTAGAAAACACGATGATGCCATCGTCTCGGCCGCAGCAGGACATATTGCACATGAAGGGGAGCCCGTCGTCCACCCCGGCCTCGGGCTGTTGCGCAAGTTCATCATCCTCGGGCATCTGAGTGACCGCCTCTACCATCCGAGATCGATCAAGCGGGGATAGTACCACCTCGGGCTGTTGTGCGGGGGAATGGTCGATATGCCATGGGTCAGAACAGTTCACGTCTTGGCTCTTGCATGTCGGGCATTCCACGACTTGCGGCGCGGCGGGGCGAAGGGCGGCGATAGGATCGGAACGCTCGCCAGGGCCGTATCGCTTTTCAGCCTCCTTCCATGTATCGGCTTGATCGCTTTGCCACATTGTCGCATCGGTGGTGTGGAACTCCCACCATTTTGCGCCGGCGAGAAACGCCTCCCGCAGGCCCTTCTCCCCCACTGGCGGCATGAGGGCGAGGATGCGATCGGCAAGATCGCCATATTCGCTGTCGGAGAGTGGCAACTCCTGTTTGATCTCACGCTCATAGGAATGAATTGCAACGATTATCTTCTCCCGCAGCTCCTCGTTATGCATGGTCCCTCCTGTGGTATCCAACGGCAACCGATCTATGCGTTCTCTCCCATTCAATTTTGCATTGATGGCATTCGCGGCTTCCATCATATCTGATTATTAAATCGTCTCCTAAAAGTAAATGACCCCGTTTACAATGCATCTTCGATGAATTGAGCAATCTCTTTTTGGCGGATGCATCCTTTGCATTGTCTGAGGCTGTACCGGGGAATATATGATCCGGATTCACACACCGGGGATTATCGCAATGATGAAGTGCGTCCATCCCGATAGGAAATGATTTACCATTTGCCATTTCCCATGCCACTTGTGCGGCAGGGCGTGCTCTCCCTCCATCCCAGAATTGTCCATAAGCTCGATCGGGATTTCTGGATTTTGTCGCCCCTACCCACAACCAACACCTATTCGACTTCTCAACCTTGGCCAAGAATCTTTCTTTTCTGTTCATGACCAAGGATTCTATCACTTTTCCAATTTCCTTTCAACGCTATTCACGTGTAGCTCCTCGCGTGAGGGTTCATTCATCGTCATCCTCCCTTTCTGGTTCTGGCCTCACGATTTCCGTGATTTTTCGCCCGCATCGATGGCAGTAATTCATGTTGTTTTCCTCCGGCGTTCCATCCGTGAAAATCCATTCATCCTCACAGGCTTCACACCGCCAGATTTCTTCGTCAAAGGGCGCGTCGCATATCAGGCGTGTTTCCTCGCGTGAGGCGGGGGCGGTGGCGGGATGCCTGCTTATTGAATGACCGACCATTGCGTGATGAGCATTTGCGCCCTCTTCGGTATTGAAAGTGAACCGGCAATCATCACATTCCCATTCGTTCGGCTCGGCAGGCCGTGAGGGCGGCTCCTCTTTCGTGGAGGCGAGAAGGGCCGTTAAACGTTCATTTTCATCGTTCAATTTATTTAGCGTCAGGAGCATATTTTCATGGCGCATTTCAAGTGATGCCATATGTTTAGCACTGGCCTTATCCTCGCGTGAGGGCGGCTCCTCTTTTGCTTTATTCAAGTGTGGACATGGCGCTGTGCCAATCGCCATTCCGCCTGTTTCGTACACGGTTATTTCGCTAGTTCCGTTACACATAGGGCAAGCCGGCTCCTCTTTCGTGGAGGCGAGAAGGGCTCGGAGACGAGCAGCGACTATCTTTCCCACGCTGCCATAAGAGATCCCATCGCTACTCGTGGATTCCAGTTCATCCGCCAGCGCATCCAGCCCCCGACGCAGTTCGGTGTCACGTCCGTTCATACTTTTCTCCTTACTTCCACGTTCCAAGAAGGATCTTCTTCGCATCCGGCCAGCGTCGCTCGCCCACGGCCTTCGAGAGAGCCGCCACGCCGTCTATACCGTTGCGCACCAGGATGCAGAAAAGCCACCAAGCCACGAAGAAAAGCGCACCGCCCCCGCTGACGGCGAACAGATATGCGAAAGTGGGGTCGGTTCGGAGAGAGCCAAGGACTTCCATCATGCCGGCACCCTCCTTGCCGCCAGCGCGGCCTCGATCTTGTACCTCAGCCAGGGATGCCGCTCGCAGAACCGTGTCGTTCCGCCTTTTTCGATCTCCCGGTGCTTCTCCCACGAAAGCGCCAGAAGATTCCCGGCTTCATCCCCTCCGCCTGCTCCCCTGGTTCGGATATGATGCGGTGCGACGGAGAACTCTCCGGTCCTCGCCTCATCCTTTGGGTGCGCAAGCCAGTAAGCCGTGTACTCGGCACTGTACCCGCGCAGTTTGCAAAATTGCTGGATATCATAAGGATACGTCACGTTGCTGCCTCCTTTCCGTACCACACACGCTTCGCCTCACGGACCTGCTCTGCATTTCGGCAGGTCTCGCAGAGCCCGTCCCCGATGTCGATGTCGTATCTCGTGAGCGGGGTCTTCCTGTCGAGTTCTCTCTTGCAGTTCACGCACATCTTCATCACATCCCCCTCATCCGCATTTCGTACTCGGCCTCAAGGTCATGGCCTCTCTCGGCCCCGATCTTCTGCGCGGTGACAATCAGCATGTGTTCCTGCGCCGTGGATGCGTCCGCCTCCGACTGCGGCTCGCTGTACGTGTATTCGTGCTTCGTGCCCTTGAACTTGGTCTTCTGCACCATCGGGTAACCCAACTCCGTCGCCTCTTTCTTCACGAACAACTTGCAGTCATCGAACGTCATGTCGATGATCGGGGCCAGGGCGCTGATGAGAGCATGTAGCTTGCCCTGGGCTCTTGACGTTCTGGGCTTGAACGGCTCGTCGATCCCGACTTTCGCGTAGTTGTTATGCTTCCTCCAGCAGCGGGCGACGACATCGCCGACCGCGGGCCGATAGGCCGAAGGCACCCTCAGATGGAGATCCCCCTCGGACCACGCCAGGACGATGGCGTTCGGAACGATGATGCTCACGGGTTGTCTGCCTCGAGGACCTGCCGCCACTGGTTGATCCACGAACCCGGGTGCGGTGCCACGGTGAAGTGAGGGTGCCCCTTGTTGTCCAGGTTCAGCAGGGCCAGGTCGTAGTCCTGAACATGTTCCTCGTCCAGGGCGCACGCGCATGCGGCCACCTGGAGCCAATACCGATCTTCCTTGCCGACGCCGCACTTGATGTCCGTGACGATAGGCCGGAGAACATCGTGCAACCTGAAAACTCGATCCAGCCGCGCGCCGAAGGCGTAGGAAGGATGAACGACGTTGAGTTCGGTGGCTTCGATGATCGGGCGGACCAGCAACAGGAAATCGTTGTACGCTTGGCAGAAGGGCAGGAGTTTCTCGTCCAACTCCTCCCAACTTAGGAGTCCTTGGTCGATGTAGACGGTGGCGGCGTGGACGAGTTTCCCCCGTTTGAGATACCAGGGATCTAATTTCTCGGGCAGGGGGTAGATCCGGTCGAGGATCTTCGACACCGACCGGATAGGTTTCCCGTCCCTCCACGGCCAGGTCCCCCCGTCGTCGAAGTGACTCAAGGTGAGGCCGGCCGGGAGGGTATAAGAGATCACGAAGTCCTCCGAACGGTGCCGACATCGGTGAAGGTGACGCCAGGGACGCTCGCCTTCCCCTTCATCAGCTTGGCGTACTTGTTCAACTTCGAGAGATCCGGAGTGCAGAACTCCCGTGGCACCTTGTCGGCATCGGTGACCTCGGCCTGCCAGTTTTCGAGGTTCGACTGGCCCACGGGTTTTGCGACCGGCGCGGCCTGGGCGACTGAGGGTGCCACTGGCGCGTTGCGGACCTCGGCTGCCTGCTCGGGCAGGCCGGCGGCCTCAAGGTTCTTGGCGACCTTCGCCCGCTCGTCGTCGATCTTCTTCTGTTCGGCCTTCCGCGCGACCTCCGCCTCCTCCTCGCGTCGCCGGTCCTCGGCCTTCTTCCAGGCGTACCGCTTGCGGTCCAGGGTCTTGCACGCCTCCAGCGGGTCGTCGATGTACTTCTTCACTAGGGCGCACATGCGCTTCCAGGTTTCGGTGGCCGCTTCCTTCGGCGGGAGGAGTTCGGCCTTCCGCTCCTCCACCTTCACGCGGATGGCCTTGATGATTTCGTCGGCGTCCAGGTAGGTCTGCTCGTCGACCACGGCGAAGGCTGTGGCCTTCTGCATGATCGACTGCATCGCCTTCTCGCTCCTGACCGCCAGGGTTCCGTACTCGGCAAGTTCGATCGGGTTACTCATGCGGCACCTCCCAGGATCTTCTTCTCGCGGTCGGCCGCGATCTCCTTCACCTTCGCAAGGAGTGCCACGAGTTCCGGCTGGTTCGTCTTGGCCTGGTCGGCCATGGCCTTGAAGTCGATGGCCTCGGCGCTGGTGAAGTCCCGGACCTGAATGCTGGTGCCCGGGGCTTTCACACTCTTGGAGAGGAGTTGCATGATCTGTGTGTACTCCCCGCTGGCCGGCTTCTCCTCGTGGTGGACGGGGACCGCGGCGCTCGCGGCGGCGGTTGCGGGTCTGGCCTGCGGTTGATGGATCGGCGCACGCCTACCATCGCCCTCGAGTTTCTGCTCGTTGTCTTCTCCCCTGGCCTGGATCCCGAATGCAGCCTTGAAGGCGTAGCGGCTGGCGTAGGTCAGTGCGGCGCCGGCCTTCTGCGGGTCAGCCATGTAACTGTCGGGATCAATCGGAACGGTGAAGCTGGTCACCTCTTCGTGTCCGTCCTTGTGATGGACGTGGACATGCGCCGTGACAGTTTCTTTCGTCTGATCTGGTTTTAGGGTCCACGAAAGACCCCACCTTACAAACAGATGCTTCACTGGCTCCGCCAGGTCCTCAATTGCGGCGTATTTGTAGGAGAAGCTGCTGTCCTCCCCTTTCCTCGACCTGATGTTCGCAGTCTTCTTCTTGTCGATGATCGGGCAATCAGACTGGAAGCCGGCGAGGGCAGCGAAGAACTGGTCCCGCGCCCACTCGGCCTTCATCTTGTCCCGCATTGCGAGGAGCCTCTCCATCGTTTCGATGGGAAGGTTCTTGTCGATGGCCCGGGCGAGGAGGGCCTGAGGGTCAACCGCGGCGACCGCGGCGATCACCTTGCTGGCCTTCTCGACCTGCGCCTTCTTCCTGACCGCTGGCACCCCGGCGGTCTTTTTGGAAACCTTCGTTTTCATTCCACACCCCTCTTGAAAGAGTTTTCGTGGCGGGGTAGCTTCACAACGGAAGCCTTCACGACTTCCCCTCCATGGCCCGTTGCAAGCCAAACTGCGCGGGCCTTTTCATTTTCCAAAGTGGGGCGCCCACCTCTTCACGGGCGCCCCGGTGAGGCCCAACACTCAGCCGACGACCTACCTCCTTTCTCATCTCAGTTCAGCCCGATGGTGAACGTGGAAATCCTGAAATGCTTCCCCCGATCCGGGGTGAACCCGATGACGACAATTTGGAACGGTCCTTTGACCTTTCTCGTCGCGATCCCGGAATAGAGGGATAGTTTCAATCTAAGCCGTCCCTGTGCTGCTGAGGCCAGGGTCCTCGGGGGATGGGCCTCAGTGCTTTTGCGACATCG
>Ga0187870_1000521_pt1 | contig 43463 bp, 39 predicted proteins | sample June2016WEW_13_1_3_FD_132974 | JGI IMG/M metagenome (GOLD analysis project Ga0187870, IMG submission 132974) | Peatland microbial communities from SPRUCE experiment site at the Marcell Experimental Forest, Minnesota, USA - June2016WEW_13_150 | ecosystem: Environmental > Terrestrial > Soil >... | reverse complement strand
GCGGCGGAGCTTCTTGTAGAAAAGACTGTGCAGAACACAATCTGGCGACAGCGGCAAACAATAAACCTTATCCCTTCAGAGCAAACCGTCTCCCCTCTCGTTTCGTGGCTATCCATTACGGACGCATCTCACCGGTACGCCGAACACCGTGCGATGGCGTCCTTGGGGGAGAAGGAGATATTTTACTACCAGGGAACGCGGATGATCGAGGAGTTGGAGCAACTGTTAGTGGCAGAGCTTACTGCCTATCTCGGCTGCTCTGAGGTTGAATTGAGGACTATAAGTGGCCAGATGGCCAACACAGCGGTTTTTGGCGGCCTCGTCGACTATCTCAACCGAATGGACAGGAAAGCTGAGCCACGCCGACTCCGCAAGGTGATGAATCATCACCTTAGTCGCGGTGGACACCTAAGTGCCCAACCGATGGGCGCGCTTCGGTCCTTCGTCGCTATAGATCCTGCAACGGATAGGCCGGCTGTGATCCCTTTTCCCATGCTTCGGGAAAACCCCTACAATATAGATTTGCCTCGTACAGAAGAGCTGATCTGGCTTCACAAGCCGGAGCTTATTATTCTAGGCAAGAGCATGACCCTGTACCGGGAACCGGTTTCAGAGATCTCAAAAATGATTACAAATATGGCCCCTCGACCAATCCTTATGTATGACACGGCACATGTTCTGGGTCTGCTCGGGCCTGATTTCCAGCAACCGTTCATGGAAGGCGTGGACATTGTGACAGGCTCAACCCACAAGACCTTCTTCGGGCCGCAAAGAGGTCTTATTGCGAGCAACATGTCTACCGGCAGTGATCTGGAAGCTCTATGGGCCGCAATTGTGAGGCGGGTCTTCCCGGGGAGTGTCAGTAACCACCACCTTGGCACTCTTGTCGGCTTGCTGATGGCCGCGTACGAGATGAACGCTTTTAAGTCCGAATACCAGAAGGCGGTAATCACGAATGCAAAGGCATTCGCCAAAGCCTTGAAGAATGCTGGATTAACCGTCGAAGGAGATCCACGAGCGGGATACACTGAGACTCATCAGGTAATTATACGTGTTGGATACGGCAAGGGACCCTCAGTGGCAGAAGCCCTCGAAGCGAACAACATTATCGTCAACTACCAGGCTGCTCCGGACGACGAAAGCTTCACAGCTGCAAGTTGTCTGCGCATGGGAGTCCAGGAGATGACCCGGTTCGGTATGGGCCCGAAGGATTTCGCCCAGCTGGCCGGGTTTATGGAGGAAGTCATCCTGAACGGTCGAGATGTGCGGGATAAGGTTTCGCATTTCCGCGAACAGTTTACGGAGATGCAGTACTGCCTGCCGCACGCCGAGGCTCTGGCTCTTTGCGAGAGACTTCGGACGTGCTTGTGATCGCGGAGAACCATTTGAGCGGATCGTGAAGGGCTTCGCTGCCGCGCACCGAGGCAGGCCCCCTAGGCCGATACATCGCCGAATTGGAAGGTAAGGCATGAAGTACAAGGTTGAACAGAAAGTTTATTATTCGAAGACCCACGAATGGGTAAGAATCGAAGGCGGCGAGGCGGTGATCGGTATCAGCGATTACGCACAGAATAGGCTGTCCGACGTCGTCTTGGTCGAGCTGCCCCTTTCCGGCAAGGATCTGAAGGCGGGCGTCGCATGCCTGTTTATTGAGACCATGACGGCTACAGAAGAAGTCTTCGCACCGGTTTCGGGACGCGTGATCGCTCGAAACGAGGCCCTGGAGAAGAAGCCAGAGTTGGTCAACACCGATCCCTTTGGCGAGGGCTGGCTGTTACGCGTGAAGCTCTCTGCTCCAACTGAGGTTGACTGTCTGATGGACGCCGCTGCCTATGCCTCCTATACTTCCACCTTATGAGCTTCATATTTGAGAAAGGTTTCCCATGCCTATTCCGCCTTGCGTGAGGGTCACGATTGAGGAACTCCTCTACGTTCGCGGCGCGAAGAGGGAATCGGCGGGGCTGCACCGAACGCGATCGGCGCAGCCTTGATCATTGCGCCGTCGAAGTCAGGACGGACGCGATGCTCACGATAGGGAAATCGGTGGAATACCTGGATCCCGCACTTATGCAAACTACTTTTTTCTCCCCTTTTTAAGGCCCTCGGGGGTTCGTGGTCGATAGCCCGATGCCCGCAGATTTCTTTGCTGTATCCGCAGAGCATGGTGACAAGAAAATTGACGATACAATACAAGCGTTCGAAAAAGTACTTCATCGTATGAAAACCGAAGGCGCATTCGCTGAATTCTAAGCGGCTGATTTTTGCACTTCCGGGCGAGTCTGACCAAGAGAAAGGGGGGGAACATCATTGAAGAACAAAATCAACGTCATCCAGTACGGCTGTGGGCCAATTGGGTGCAGCGTCGCAAAGCTCGCTTTGCAGAGGTCGTACTTGACTTTGATTGGTGCTGTCGATACCGCGAAAGACAAGGTGGGAAAAGACCTTGGTGAGCTTGCCGGACAGAATCAAAAGATCGGAGTCTCCATATCAAATGATCTGGGAGCAGTCGCTGGTCTCAATTCTGCAGATGTCGTGCTTCACTGCACCTCATCGCAACTGATTCGCGTTGTCGACCAACTTCAGCAGATAGTTGAGGCCGGTTGCGATGTAATCTCAACTTGCGAAGAACTCTCCTTTCCTTATAAAAAGCATCCCGAGCTGTCCAATCGGATAAACCGTATAGCCCTTGATCATAACGTCACTGTTCTTGCCACTGGCATAAACCCGGGCTTTCTCATGGATGCCTGGCCCCTTTTCATGAGCGGGGTTTGCCAAAAGGTAGACCTTGTGAAAGTTGCGCGAGTTCAAGACGCCTCGTTGAGGCGATTGTCCTTTCAGAAGAAGATCGGCGCCGGCTGTTCTGTTCGGGAGTTTCAAGCGCTGGTGGATGGTGGGAGAATACGTCACGTAGGGATAGAGGAGTCCATCGGCATGATAGCCGGCGGAATGGGATGGCAGCTAGATGAAGTAACTGAAAAAATAGATCCTGTCATCGCTGAGGCAAGGGCCTCAAGCCAATACCTGACAGTTGAGCCAGGCCAAGTAGCCGGAGTCAGGCAAATGGGCTATGGATCTGTGGAGGGCAAAATTCAGATTATTCTCGAGTTTGTTGCATATCTTGGCGCTCGCGAGACATATGACGAAGTATGTCTATATGGCATTCCGGACCTTCGCGCGACGGTTCATGGCGGGATCAACGGCGATATTGGCACAGCTGCCACAGTCGTCAACTCCATACCACGAGTAGTCCATGCAAAACCAGGACTCCTTACTGTCAAGGATCTGCCAATGGCGGTCTACTCTTCTTGATGCGGGGGCGTCGCTATCACCTCCAAGATCGGCGAGAAGAGTTCATAGTGTAGTGTCCCCTAAATAACTGGACAAGATTTTAATTGTAAGATAGTATTGCGCCGTCATATCTTGCAGGAGGAGTGAGATGGCGGCCAGGAATATCGCACCAGTTGTGATGCTTGAGCCTATCGAACGCACACAACTGGAGTCCTTCTCTCGATCACGAACACTCTCGCATTCCCTTGTCATGCGCGCACAAATCGTTCTGCGTGCTGCTGACGGCGAGGGCAACATGCAGATCGCGACGGTACTAAAAACCACTCGTGAAACGGTAGGCAAGTGGCGCAAGAGATTCGACCGAAAACGGCTCGAGGGGCTCTATGACGAACTTCGTTCCGGGCGACCTCGTTCGGTGGAGGATGAACGGATCGCGCAATTGATCAACAAAACGCTTGCGCGCAAACCTCAAGAGGCAACTCAGTGGACCTGTCGAAGCATGGCGAAATCGATTGGGGTCTCAAAGTCGATGGTACACCGGGTATGGAAGACTTTCGGGCTTCAGCCGCATCGACAGCGTAGCTTCAAATTGTCCACTGATCCCTTCTTCGTTGAAAAAGTGCGGGACATCGTCGGGTTGTACCTCAATCCGCCGCAAAACGCGATGGTGTTGTGCGTGGATGAGAAAAGCCAGTGCCAGGCCTTGGAACGTACCCAGCCAATGCTGCCCATGGGCCTGGGGTATGTAGAAGGAGTGACACATGATTATGTGCGGCATGGTACGACGACGCTATTCGCGGCGCTGGACATCGCAAATGGCCAGGTGTTGACCGATTGCAAACCCCGCCATCGGCATCAGGAGTTTCTAGACTTTTTGCGAACCATCGAGGCAAATGTACCAAAAAAACTGGACATCCACATTGTTCTGGACAACTATGGCAGCCACAAACACCCGAAGGTCAAGGCATGGCTGGCCGGCAAGCCTCGCTATCACATTCACTTCACCCCGACGTACAGTTCGTGGCTGAACCAAGTGGAGCGCTGGTTTGGGCTGATCACACAGCGCGCAATTCGCCGTGGGTCATTCAGCAGCGTCAAGGAGCTTGTGCAAAAGATAGAGGAGTTTGTGAAGCATCACAACCGCACAGCAAAGCCGTTCATATGGACCGCCACCGCCGATTCAATCTTTGCCAAGCTCCAACGTTTGTGCGAACGTATTTCCGGGACATGACACTAGAAGAGAGCACACACTGGTCCTTGAAGAAGCAAAGCGTCGACTGATGCACGAAGCTATTTGGGCGAGGCGTTTAATAGTTGGCAGGCGCACTATTTTGATAAGTTGTTGCTAAATACCAACTTACCTTTGCTGCGGACTGGACTTGAACCAGCACACCCTTTCGGGTACTAGTAGCTAGGTTCTTGCAGGGAAGGGCGTGGCCGAGACTGCTTCGCTCTGCGGTTTCGGCGATGCCAGTCATTTCAGCGACTTCTTTAGGCGCAAGACCGGGCTTTCACCGAGCACTACGCGTCGACCGCCCCGCCCGGCGCCCCGGGGTTGTCTCGTTCACTACCTTGACGCCAGTTTTCTCCAAATTCAGTGGTTCTCTCGGTCAGACGTGACTGCTCTGTTCTTCTCCCTAGTTTGACGGACCAGGATAAAAAAGATCTTGACAGATTTAGTAAGTATGCTATACCAACCAATGTGATCGGTACAAAGGGTGATCCGGAGAGCGCTCGATTCATCAACCGGGCTTTGGTCCTCAAGGGGCTGAAGTCGACGGAATCCCATTCGCGTGCTGCGCTCGCCCGGCAATTGGGTCTGAGCAAAATTACGATTTCGCAGATTGTCGCGGATCTCATCGCAGAAGGGCTCATCGAGGAGGCGGGCGAAGGGAGACCGCGGAGCACCGGCGGGCGGAAGCCGATCCTGCTGACTCTGAGTTCTTCGAGCCGTTTCGTGATGGGCCTCGATATCGGCCTGACAAATACCGTCGTCGCTTTGGCAGGTCTGAAGGGCGAACGGCTTGTTCAGTTCCGTGTTCCGACGAACGCGAAACACGACATCCAGAGCATTTTGGCCCAGGTCGACGATCTTGTGGGCGCGGCCCTGGCAAAACAGAGCGTCTCCAAGGACCGGATCGTCGGCGTGGGCATTTCCATAGGTGGGTTGATCGAAAGCCAGAACGGTTTCATCACATTCTCGCCCGACTTCGGATGGCAGGATGTTCCATTTCGAAGCCTCGTGGAGAGCCGGCTGAACATGCCGGTCACCCTAGACAACTGCACCCGCGTCATGGCCTTCGGCGAGAAGTGGCAGGAAAAGTCGCGCGATTCAGAGAACATCTTCTACATCAACCTGGGTTACGGAATCGGCTCAGCGATCGTCATGCATGGAAGGATCTACAACAACAACAGCGAGTTCGGGCACATCCGCATTACGAACAAGGACGTGCTCTGCGATTGCGGCAAGAAGGGCTGCCTCGAGGCTGTCGCCTCAGGGCATGCGATCGAGAGAATCGCCAACACGATCATCCCGAAGAAGGCAGCGGACGCTTATTACACCGCCAAGGATGTAGCCGAGCTGGCTTTGGCCGGGAACGAAGTGGCCGGGCAGATCTTTCGTGACGCCAGCCGCTACCTTGGTCGCGCGATTTCCATCGCGGCGACCCTGTTCAACCCGGACATGGTCGTGATCGCCGGCGGCGTTGCCAGCGCGCGCGAGCTGATCGAGGAACCGCTCATGGACGAGTACAATGCCACGACCATGGATGTCATCAAGAAATCCACACCGGTCACTTTTTCATCATTTGGAATGGACGCGGGAATCATTGGGGCGCTCAGTCTCGCGCTAAACAAGTACATCTTTCACGAGGAGGCCACGATTGCTGCAACGCAGGTGTAGGGCCCCGGTGCAGGGGTTTCGAAGATTCGGCGAGACTTGAGGCACGACATGGCAAACACGGGAAGAGCCCAATCGGGCGCTCGGACCTTTTTCAAAGGCATATCAAGGTCGCGCGAGTCAAGCCTCTTTCTCATCATCTTTGCAGCCTTCCTGCTGCTTGCACTGCTGAAAGGCAACATCTTTCTCTCGCTGAAGAACTTCGAAGGAATCACGACGGGTATCACGTACGACCTCCTCATGGCGGCCGGGATGACCGTGGTGCTCATCCTCTGGGGCATTGATCTGTCCGTCGGGGCCGTTCTCGCGCTCACGAGTGTCATCACGGCGATGCTGCTGCGCGCGGGTGTCAGTATTCCCCTTTCGGTTGCGCTCGGATTGCTTTGTTCGTTAGGGGCCGGCGCGCTGAACGGATTCTGCGTCTCCCGACTGAAGATTGCCCCCTTCATCGTCACCCTTGCCGTCATGTCGGTCGCCCGGGGAACTGCGCTGGTACTCTCGTCGGGGTATTTTCTTTCGGGACTGCCTGAGAGCTACACGCACATCAGCGAGGGAACCTTCATCGGCCTTCCGATACCATACTTCGTCGTCCTGTTCGTGCTGGTTGTCCTTCACCTGTTGCTGAAGAATTGGAAGTTCCTCAACCAGGCCTTCTACGTGGGCACAAACCCGCAGTCCGCGGTCCTCTCAGGGATCAACGCAAACCTCGTCACGTTCGTGGGATACTTGATCAGCTCGCTCATGGCCGGCATCGCGGCCATCTTCATGTCATCGAAGCTGGCCATGGGTTTCTCCCAGTTCGGCCAGCTGGCTGAATTGCGCGCAATCGCTGCAGCCGTCATCGGCGGCGCAAGCTTCACTGGAGGGAGTGGGAGCATTCTGGGGGCGACGCTGGGTGTCATCCTGATCGCGATCATCAGCAATGGCTTTGTCCTGCTCAATGGCTCGCCAAACTGGCAGCAGGCGGTGAGCGGCATTATTCTTCTCGTGGCTGTCGGCGTCGATGCCATCAGAAGACGAAGAGAAGGACGGGAGTAACAGATGGGAGAGATGCTGCTTCAGCTGGAGGGAATCTCGAAGTCCTTCGTTTCGAACAAGGTGCTCGATGCGGTATCGGCGGAATTTGAGAAGGGAAAGTGCTACGCAGTTGTCGGGGAGAACGGCGCCGGGAAATCGACGCTCATGAAAATAATCGGCGGCATCTACCGGCCTGATGCCGGGAAGGTGCTCTTCGAGGGGAAAGAGGTTCATTTCTTTTCCGCATCAGACGCGATCGCCGCAGGCATTAGCATTGTCCACCAGGAATTGAGTCTTGCTGGCAATCTTTCTGTAGCCCAGAACATCTTCTGCCACAGGGAGTTCGTGAACGGGCTGGGGTTCATCAACTGGAACCGCCTGTACCTCGAGGCCGAGAAAATCTTCGAGCAGATGGGAGTGAAGATCGATACCCGGAAGAAGGTCGGCAAGCTCAGTGTCGGAATGCAGCAGACGATCGAGATCGGCAAGGCCCTTTCCTTGAAATCCAAGCTGATCATCATGGACGAGCCGACCTCGGCGCTTTCGGAAAAAGAGGTCGATCACCTCTATGGAATCATCACCTGGCTGAAGGACCGCGGCGTCACGGTCATTTTCATTTCCCATAAGCTCGCGGAGGTCTTCAGGATTGCCGAACGGATTATCGTCTTGCGGGACGGCGTCCTGGTGGGAAGCGAGGAGACTGGCAGGATTACCCGGGATGAGGTCATCCGCCTGATGGTGGGACGGCACATCACTGACTTGTTCCCCGAGAAGGCCGCGTCGCGAGGAGATGTGGTTTTCGAAGCAAAGAACATGAGCCGGAAGGGTGTTTTCAGTGGAATCAGTTTTTCGCTCAGCGAGCGGGAAATACTCGGATTCGCTGGGCTGGTCGGCGCGGGCAGATCGGAGGTTGCCCGTGCGATATTCGGCGCGGACAAGATGGACGCTGGCGAACTCGTTCTCCGTGGGAAGAAAGTAAGGATCGGCAATCCGCGGGAGGCGATCAAGCAGGGAATCTGCTACCTGACGGAGGATCGGAAAAGCCTCGGGCTTTTCCTTTCCATGAAAGTGAAATCCAACATCGTTGCGGCCGCGCTGCAGAACTTCGTTACCCGGATGGGATTTTACCTTCCACGGAAAATCAAGCAGCAGTCCATGAGATTTGTGCAGGCAATGGAAATTCGCCCCTTCGACGACGAGATCAACGTCATGAGCCTGAGCGGCGGAAACCAGCAGAAGACCCTCCTTGCGAAATGGCTCTGTGCAGAACCAAAGCTCCTGATCGCCGACGAACCGACGCGTGGAGTGGATGTGGGGGCGAAGGCGAAGATACACAAGGATCTCCGCGCGCTGGCCGAGAGCGGAGTGGGGGTGATCGTGATCTCTTCGGAATTGCCTGAAATTCTCGGCCTTTGCGACCGCGTGGCCGTTTTCAGGGAAGGAACCATTTCGGCCATATTGCAGAACAGGAATCTCGGGCAGGAAGAGGTGATGAGACATGCCACGAAGTAGGTGCCGGCCATGAGCGACATATCAACCACGACGGATCGCAGCTTGCGCGGCAGGATCTTCTTTCCTCTCCTGCGGGCCATGGGGATTCAGAACTTCTGCCTCATCGCCATCATCATCCTCGTGTTCGGCGGCATGTCCCTGTTCGTCGCAAACTTCTTCAGCCCGGCGAACTTCGAAGTCCTGGTCATGGGCTTCATATTCGAAGCGATCATGGCACTCGGCATGACGCTTGTCATTATCTCGGGAGGGATCGACCTTTCGGTAAGCGCGGTGCTCGGGTTCTCCGCGATCATGATCGCTTTCTTTTTCAAGGCCCGGTTTCCAATCGCTCTTGCTCTCGCCTGCACATTCCTCATCGCCGCATGCATCGGGCTTTTCAATGCCTGGATGACAAATACCCTGCGCGTCCACCCGTTCATCGCGACGCTGGCGATGATGCTCACCATTCGAGGATTGGCGCTCGCAATAAGCAACGGAGAAAATGTGACGAGTGACTTTCCAAACCAGTTTCTTTTCCTCGGACAAGGCAGGCTCTTTGGCCTGCCATTCCCCATTGTCTTGTTCATTGTTCTTGCGATCGTGATCGGGGTCTTGCTAAAGCACCACAGGTATTTTCAACAAGTCTATTTCATTGGTGACAATTCGCGGGCCGCGCGGCTCTCGGGGATCCGGGTCGAATCCTTCATTTACTTCATCTTCATGCTCTCTTCGATCCTTGCGTGCACCTCAGGAGTGCTGACGGCGTCGCTGTACGATAATGCAAGCAATTCCTATGGAATCAATTCGGAATTGAGGGTCATCACAGCCGTAGTTCTGGGAGGGACCAGCATCGTCAAGGGCGGCACGGGGACCATTTTTGGCACCGTTCTTGGAATAATCTTCATGTCAATTGTGTACAACGCGTTTGTCATGGCAGGAATCAACCCGTATTACGAAACAATCGTTATAGGTTCGATCCTGCTCATTGCGGTGTTTCTGGTCGAGTTCTTCAGGAAACTGGAGACACGAATACAGTGAAAAAGAGAATCGGCCTCGTAGGCCTAGAGGTATGGTTTCGAAGAGCCTGCAGCCAGGATGAAGGGAGGTGAGGATGAGGAAGGCTGTCGGCGAAGAACGTCGCTGCGATTCGTTCGCGGCGAATCTGTCGCGTCGGGGCAGGGGTTTGAAACTTGCACACACAAGTGAGGAGGAGAAGTCTATGAATCGCAGATTGATCAGCGTCTTGTTAATCGTTGTTTCGATGTTTGCCGGAGTATCCCTCTGGGCTCAGGCGAACGAAACGTACGGCATGGTGGTGTTCCTGAAAGGCAGCGAGTTCTTCAACTGGTGCTATGCGGGCATGGTGGATGCGGCAAAGGAACTGGGGGTCAAGACCGAGCTGCAGGGTCCCGCCGACTGGGATGCGACGAAGGAAGCAATCGCAATCGACCAGCTCGTAGCGAAGAAAGAGGCGGGAATTCTCGCGACGGCGGGTGATGCGAAGACGATGAACAATTCCATCAACAAGGCTGTGGCGGCCAAAATTCCGGTCATCACCTTCGATTCGGACGCTCCCGACAGCAACCGACTGTGTTTCGCGAGCACCGAAAGCTACGCCGCAGGGTATCTCGCAGGCAAGACCATGGCGGGATGGCTCAAGGGAAAAGGGCATATCGGCATTTCAACAAACGTCGGTCCCGATCACTTGAAGAGGAGGGTCCAGGGCTTCCAAGATGCAATTGCGAAGTACGGACCCGATATCAAGGTGACCGTGGTCAACGATGAGGGTGATGTGGCAAAGGCCGCAACCGTCATCCAGGCGATGCTCCAGGCAAATCCTGACATGAACGGCGTGTTCGGGGCGCATGGGAACCCCGGGCCGGGCGCAGCGGCGGCGGTCAGGGCTCTGCACCTGCAGGGCAAGGTGGCGATCATGGCCTTCGACTTCGGCGGGCCGGTGATCGAGCTCATCGACAAGGGGGAGATCAAGGGCACGGTCGGACAGAGCCCTTACCTCATGGGCTATATGGCGATGAAACTCGCGTATCAGGCACGTCACCCGTGGGCGGCTCCCATCAAGTCCTCCACCGGGTTCGGCCTGCTGCCGAACTTTGTCGACACTGGCGTCACCATCCTGGGCAAGGACGACGTCGCACCGTTCAAGAACCCTCCCAAGTTCTAGTCCGAGATGAGTGTGGAATGGAGGAACCCTCAAGGTTCCTCCATTCGCTGCCGTGCCATAAGGAGAAGGCCCTGGCGAAAGGAAGCATGATGAAACAAGCAGTGATGACAGCCCCTGGCAAGATATCGTTCGCAGACGTGGCGACGCCCGACATCAAACCGGACGAGGCGCTTGTGCGAATGATTCGGATCGGGGTCTGTGGATCGGACATTCACGTTTTCCACGGCAAGCACCCCTATACGTCCTACCCTGTGATCCAGGGGCATGAAGTATCCGGGGTCATAGAGAAGGTTGGCGCCGAGGTAACGGAATTCAGGAAAGGCGATCATGTCACGGTCCAGCCCCAGCTTGTATGCGGCACATGCTATGCGTGCACTCACGGCGCGTACCACATCTGCGACAATCTAAAGGTAATGGGCTTTCAGACAACTGGGGCCGCATCCGAGTACTTCGCCGTCAGCGCGGCGAAGCTTGTAAAGCTACCGACAGGCATGAGCATGGATTTCGGCGCAATGGTGGAACCCACTTCGGTCGCGGTTCATGCGCTTTCCCGCGGCGGGAGCGTGGAAGGCAAAGCCGTGCTCGTGCTTGGCGGCGGGCCAATTGGAAATCTTGTCGCGCAATCGGCCAGGGGCCTGGGCGCTCGCAAGGTGATGATCACTGACGTGAGTAACTACCGGCTCGGGATCGCCCGTCAGTGCGGCTTGGAGTTGTGCGTGAATCCAAATGAGACCGACCTCACCGCGGCAGTTGCCCGCGAGTTCGGTCCCGATCGACCGGATCTCATCCTTGAATGCGTTGGCATAAACCAGACGACTGAGCAGGCCATACAGAATGCCCGCAAGGGTACCGACATCATCATCGTCGGTGTGTTCGGTCAGAAAGCTACGGTTGATCTCGGGCTGGTGCAGGACAGAGAACTGCGGATCATCGGGACTTTGATGTACCAGGAAAGGGACTACAAGAAGGCAGTTGAACTCATTACCGAAGGGAAAGTCAGACTTTCCCCCCTCATCACGAACCATTTTCCTTTCGAGCGGTACCTCGAGGCGTACCGTTTCATCGATGAGAAGAAGGACCAGACCATGAAGGTCATCATCGACGTGCAACAGGAGGGCTGACATGGGGAATTTCACGTATTGCCAACCTACGGAAATCAGGTTCGGGCGGGGGCGCGCCAAGGAGGCTGGGGAAGCGGTGGCCAGCCTTGGCAGGCGATGCCTGCTCGTGACGGTTCCTATATTCGACGCAATTCGACCCCAAGTCGAGGCGCTCAAGGAGAGCCTGCGCACGGCGGGACTCGCCGTGGCCCATTTCGATGGCGTGGTGCCGAACCCGACCACGGAGAGCATCACTGCAGGTGCCCGGGTTGCCCGGGAGCACAAAGCTGACGTGGTGGTCGGTTTCGGCGGGGGATCGAGCATGGACAGCGCGAAGGCGATAGCCGTTGAAGCGTCGCATGACGGGACGGCCTGGGACTACCTCTTTTTCAAGAAGCCTCCGACGGAAAAGACCCTTCCAGTTGTCGCGATCACAACTACCTCGGGCACGGGCTCCCAGGTGACCCAGGTCGCGGTCATGACGGAGACTGCCACCAAGACGAAATCTGCAATCTATCACTCGCGGATATTCCCCCGCATTAGCATCGTAGACCCCGACCTCATGGTGACCGTTCCTCATCACATCACAGCATCCACGGGTTTCGACGCATTCGCCCATGCGTTCGAGTCCTTCATTCACGTCGGCGGGTCTCCTTATGCTGACATCATGGCCGTGGAAGCCATGCGGCTGGTGAAAAGCTATCTGGTGCGAGCGCTGAAGAACGGTGCGGACATTGAGGCACGGGAAAAGATGGCATGGGCGGACACGCTGGCGGGGCTGTGTATCGCCACCGCAGGTGTCACTCTGCCACATGGGATAGGCATGACGATCAGCGGTTTCTGCCCGCAGGTGATGCATGGGGAGTCGCTAGCCGTCACATATCCTGAGTTCACACGGTTCACGTGGAGTTCCGCGGTTCAGAAGTTCGCAACGATGGGCAGGATCCTCGATCCCAAGCTGGAAGGAGCATCCGAAAAAGAGGCCGCGGAGGGCTCCTGCCGGGCGATGGACTCGTTCCTGAAAGAGATCGACATGTGGATCTCCTTCGAGAAACTCAAGGTGAGCCAGGGGGAACTGCAGGCGATAGCGGACCACAGCCAGGTGCTTCCCGACTACAAGAACAGCCCGCGGATCGCTTCCCGCGACGAGATCTACGCGATGCTGACGGCGAGCTACAGGAGGTAGGAGATGCAGGAAGGAGGAATTCTCAACAGGGAGATCACTCGCCTGCTCGCTCGGATGGGGCACATGGACGAACTGATCGTCTGTGATGCAGGTTTCCCCATCCCCGACGGTGTGGACACGGTGGATCTTGCTCTATCGGAAAACAGGCCGCGTGTGACGGAGGTGTTGGGAGTTCTGAAACCGCATTTCTCGGTGGAAAAGCTTGTCGTGGCAGATGAGACAAGGTCCCACAGCCCGTCGATGCTTTCCCAGATCCAGGCGGTCCTGGGGACAACGATGACTTTAGAAACCATCCCCCACGAGGCTTTGAAATCAAGAAGCCGAGACGTGAAGGCAATCATCCGAACCGGGGATTTCACGGCGTACACGAATGTCCTGCTTGTTTCCGGCGCCGGGGACAGGTGGCATGTGGAGAAGGCGTAGCGCCGGGTTCCGAGTCCGGCGAGAAAGGCCGCCCCGAGGCAGCCTGCTTCGGTAACGGAGGTTCTCTCGATCGGGATGCCCAGGATGTCCGCTTTCAGCTGCATCCACGTGTCCGAACGGGAGCCGCCGCCTATCGCCCGAAGGGCTCTCACGGGGATGCGGGCGCGTTGGAATGATGCGATGTTCACCTTCAGCTCGTACGCGATCCCTTCCAGAATACCCTTGAAGAGCTGCGCTCTGCCCGTCTCAAGGCTCAATCCGAACGCACTCCCAAATTGGCTGACGTAGTAGACGAATGTGTGCTGTTTGACGGTAGGTCGTTTAAAAAGGGAGCAGGGACGCCTGGGTTTCTCCATGGAGCACCTCTGCGTTGACCCCGAGTGGAATAATGTCACACTCAGTGTCAAGTTGATGCGTTCATGGAGGTCCGTTTTCGGTCCCTCCCGGCAAGTCAATACGACGTAAAGACTTGCTTTGCTGCGGACTGGACTTGAACCAGCACACCCTTTCGGGCACTAGCCCCTCAAGCTGGCGGCAGCTGCCCGTTGAGCTTGTAATCCCTTGCAGAGAACCCCATCTACTTGCAAATCAGGGGTCCCTTAGCTCCGGTGAATGAGCACTAGCTTGCAACTATTTGTAGCGAGTACGAAAAGAAAAGTGTCACAGACGAGGTCTCAGCGCCCACAAATCCAGTTTCGAAGGCAATTGGAACTCTTGGCGCTGACGAACCCGATTGCGACTTCGCAAAGGATTGACGACAAGTCTGCAACGCCGCCATAATCCGCAGCATGGCAACGCCAAGGAAGAGACAGGAGAACAAGGGGTCAGGGAGAACTGGGAAGCCGGCAAATCGGCAGCAGAATAGAAGACCGAGCGCGAAGAAAGTTACTGGAACGGTTCTTAAGATTGTAAATGGCAAACCAACTAACGAAAGGCTTACGGCGGAGAAGGCGTTTAGTGACTTGGCCCAAGCGCGGGAGCAAGTTCTCTACGTCGAGAAGAATGGATCGGGAGAAGAGAAACGTCTTGTTCGGTTGGCCTTCCGGCAGTATCAAAACATGCGATTTCGCGCAAGGTAGAGAGTACCGTCTTTCGAAGGCCTCACTTGTAAAAAACGGAACTTGACCAATCAGACAATCGGAAAGACGATGACCCGATCTGACAAAGAATTGGTGAGACGAGCTGGGGCGTAGGCTTGCTATGCGAGGTGTCCTTTCGACAGGCCAGCCTCACTTTGGCAGTATGACCTAACGCGACATCGGATGGCGTTAGCGCAAAACTATGAAATGGGAATGCTATCCGCATCTAGTCCGGCCTGAGAAGTGATTCTCCTCCAGGGTGGTGTGAACGGAGGCCAGAGTGTGGCCAGTTGCTACCGACCGTGCAACAAAACTCGTTCAACGACGTCTATAGATGTATGACCAAGAATGAGCCTATGATTACTTCTATCAGCAACGCGCGTGTTTTTGATGGTGAGCGCGTCATTAACGGTCAGAACGTTATTATCAATGGCGATAGAATCCAGGCCGTTGGTGATCTAGTTCCAACTGGAGCAACCATCATCAACGCCGAAGGTGGGACGCTGCTGCCTGGCCTCATCGATTCCCATGTACATACGGACATTGGTGGCCTTCATGACGCGCTACTGTTTGGCGTTACCACTGAGCTGGAAATGCAGGGACACTGGACATTCAAAGAGCGCAGGAAGATTGCTGAACGGAATGATGTAGCGGACATTCGGTCTTCCGGCATGGGCGTCACACCACCAGGGGGGCATCCGTCCCAGTATATGAAATCCAGCAATAACCTACTCATAAGGCTATTCTTCCGCTTTCCGTTTGTCTCGACCCCTGAAGAGGCAGTCATATTTGTAGACAAGCAGATTGCCAATGGAGCCGACTATGTAAAAGTCTTCATTGAAGACGGAACCACTGTTGGTTTTCCTGGACTTCCCATGATCAGCGATGAGACACTCTTTGGGGCCGTGAATGAAGCTCACCGCCTTGGCAAGATGGCCATCGCCCACGTGACGACCTTTGAGGGGGGTGTGAAGGCCATTTCGGCCGGTGTGGATGGGCTGGCACACCTATTCTTTGACCGCCAGCCTACCCCAGAGATAGTCGCTTCAATTGCATCCCACGGATCGTTTGTCACTCCTACCCTAGTCACTCTCTCCACAGCCTTTGGCAACAGCGCAGCAGCTCTGGCAGCAGATGAGCGCGTACGTTCTAGGCTGAGCAAGAAGTGGCTCGACTCCCTCTCGCGAAGCATGAATGTCTACCCTCAAGGTAAGCTCAAAGATGCTTTTGCCGGTGTCATGGCCCTCCACAAAGCGGGTGTGGACATTCTGGCGGGTAGCGATGTATCGGAGCCTCTTCCCATCCTCGGCGGACTTGCCCATGGTGCTAGCTTACATCATGAACTTCAGCTCTTGGTTGCTGCCGGCCTGACTCCCATTGAGGCGCTCAAATCGGCGACATCCGTTCCTGCGCGTCGCTTTGGACTCATCGACCGCGGTCGCATAGTACCTGGTGCCAGAGCAGACTTGTTGCTCGTCAACGGCGATCCAACCACCAATGTTGCCGACACGTTGTCCATCCAGTGCACTTGGAGACGGGGTGTCATGCTCAACTCGTCAGTATGATTTGCCAGATTTGGGACTGGATCGATAGTGCCCTATTTCCACAGAGACGCGGATAACATCTCGTTGCAGTTGACGCCTCAGGTGGTGGTCTCCTGTTTCGAGAGAGCGTGGTCCTTAGGGTTTGTTTAGCGCTGGTGATTCTGCGGAGCAGCTTGGAAGCGATTAGTCAGGGATGTTGATGAATGGTACGCTCATGCCAAGACCAACCTGTCAGAAGTTTAGATAATCACTTTGTTGAAAGTGTAAGTTTGAACCTTGTTTTCTGCACCTCACTCCAACCTCAGAACTCTATGGTACCGCCGGAAAATGGAGAAGTTTCCCGAATACGTCGGTCGCGGCCTTCTCTACTTCGTGAAAGACCTGTTCGTTGCTGTGGTCTGCATAGGCATCGAAAACAGCTCCGTCGGAGTGACCCGTCGCGAGCATGACCTTTCTCTTCTCGAGGCGGTCCGCCATACGCGCTGCGAAGTAGTGACGCCAGGAATGAAACACGACAAGACGGCGCTTCCAGTACTCCTTCGCGGCGATTACCTTGGCCTTATCTTTCATCTCGCTTTCGCTCAGCTTCAGGAGCAGCAGAGCTGCACGGAGGCCGTCGATAAGTCGATCAGGCTCAATGGGCCGCCGAGGGTTGGAGGCGGACCAGAAGATGAAAGTGCTCGGACCTGTCTCGTTGGGATTACTCCGTGCAAGATCGAGGAGGGAAATCCTAATGGACGGGATGATCGGCACGGTCCGTTCCTTGTCTGTCTTGGTCCCCTTCAGCGCGTCCCATTTGTTCCAAGAATGGCGGATGTAGAGGCGATCATCTCCAATGTCTCGCACTTGCAGTGCGAGTATTTCCCCCGCTCGGAGCCCCGTGCTCATTGCCAGCATGTTGGCAACTTTTGAGTGCTTGTCGGGCCAAGTGAGTGCGAAGAGTTGCTCGACCTCTGAATCAGTGAGAACACCCCGCTTCATGTGCTTGCCCGAGAAGCCCATGAGTCCCTCCGCTGGGTTCTTTGAGATAAGGTCGTTTCTTGCCGCCCAGCGGAGGGCGACTGTCCCTGCCGAAAGGACATTGTTCACAGTATTGGCCATAAGGCCCTTGTCTTGCTTTAGCCACAGGGAAAAGGTGTTGATGTCAGACTTGCGGATTTGCGAAAGCGCCTTGTCTTTCCCGAAGTACGGTTTCCAATAGTATTCAAGCCGGTTGCTTGCTTCACGGCAATGGCGGCGGCTGATTCGCTGGCCATGAGCAACTCTCTCGCGCACATACGGCGATTGTTCATAGTCCCAAAAGCGCTCAAGAAAGGTGATGAGAGGTTCCGACACAGAGCCGGTTCCGACTGTTGCGTCTTGTATCAGGTCGCGGTCCTTCAGAGTGCGAACGATCCGTTCGACGTCGTCAAGGCTGAGAGGTGCTTTGCGGATGATAGAGATGGCAACGTCAAGATCAAGCAACTCTCGCAGGCGCCGGGCTCCGCGGGATGGATCAGGCAACCCATCTCGTATCCAAGCTGCGACCGTCAGGAGGGCAGCGTTCCGATTGGACTCCCCGGTGGAGCGTGCCGTGAGATATCGGCGAGTCTGCGGATTGTAGAATTGCACATACCAAATTCCGCCGCGGCGATGCAGGGAGAACTGATCCTGGCGCATCCCACCCCTCCTGATGGATTTTTCTCACAATCCATCTCACAGTGAGTTGAGAACGCGCCAGTTTTCTGGTAGCGATCTGGCGTAACTCCTTTGTTCACCAGGAGTTACGTTTGCCCCAGGGATGACTCGAACATCTGACCTACGGTTTAGGAAACCGTCGCTCTATCCAGCTGAGCTACTGGGGCGGCAGCACGACCGCAATCCGCGGCGTACCGCGGCACAAAATCCGCAGCGTACGGCGTACTCGCCGAACGGGTACTCCCGTACCGCGGCGCAGTCAGTGATTCTATCGGCGCCTCCGGCCACTGTCAACTGGAAAGGCGGGGCGGGTCGGGCTCGGCGAACTCCGGAAACCGGTAAAGGGCGTGCGCGCGCGGGATGTCGTAGTCCGGAATGGCGTTGCCGGCCCGCACGCACTCGTTGAGCCCGGCCTCCGCCTGGTCCAGCGGTACGGTGAGCTCCATGGCCACCTGTGCAACGGTAAGCGTGCCTCCCTGCTCACGGGCAAGCTTCAGGATGCGGACGGGCAGCAGCGGATCGATGGTGACTGGCTCTCTGCCCGGGCGCCGCGTGGAGCGCCGGGATGCGCGCCGTGCCTCACGCGCGGCCAGCAAGGCCCTGCGCGCCGTGTCGCGCAGCTCCGGTCCCGCGAGGATCCACGCGCCTGTTGCGAAAAACACGATGCCGACCGCATAAGCTTCCACCTGGACGCCAAACCACGGAAGGGCGCCCACCAGGACGCTGATTGCGCCCAGGATGACTGCTCCGTATCCGATGATTCGCTGAGAGAGCTTCATTCTCGCATGTTTCCTGCTGCATCAATGATACAGAGCCAGACGATGCTTTGCAATGCGCCGGCCGTCTTTATATACTCAGCCCGCATGAAGCTCAGCGTGGTAATCCCGGCCTATAATGAGGAACACTATATCGGGCCATGTCTGAAGGCCGTCAGCAGGGAGGCGGCACGCTCGGGGCACGACGTGGAAATCATTGTCGTCAACAATGCCAGCACTGATCGCACGGCCGAGGTCGCTGCCGGTTTCCCCGGAGTAAGAGTGGTCGACGAGCCATGCAAGGGGCTTTCCCGGGCCCGAAACACCGGTTGCCGGCACGCACACGGCGAGCTGATCATGAATGTGGACGCGGATTGCCTCATGCCTCGCGGCTATATTTCCCGGGTGCTGCCCCATTTCGAAAATCCGCGCCTTGCCCTTCTCTCGGGGCCGTTTTTTTACTACGACATGCCCCCCCACGCTCAGATCGGATCCATGTTCTTCTACCTGCTGCAGTTCTTTCCCAATGTCATCGGACAGCGCATCCTGCGCCTGGGCGCGATTGCGCAGGGCGGGAATTTCGTCGTGCGTAGGCGCATGCTCGAGAAGGCGGGAGGGTTCAACACCGCGATCACTTTCTACGGCGAGGATACCGATATCGCCATCCGGCTTTCCCGGGTCGGTCTCGTGCGCTTCAGTATGCGTCTGCTGATGAGGACCTCGGCGCGGCGCCTTCTCAAAGACGGAATTCTGAGCGCCGGCTACTTTGCCGGCATCAACATCATCTTTATGCTCTTCTTCGGGAAGCCGCTCACCCGGGAGCACACGGACGTCAGGGAGTGACGAAGGCAGTGGGAGAGCCCGCCGCCGTGTTGCGGGAGATCCGCGGGGTTTCCGTCTTTTCCTTCTTTACAAGGTAGCCCGAGAACCCGAGCCCCTCCAGTTTCTTCCGTGAGTCAGGGAGGTCGCGGCCGGCAATGGCCCGCGCGGACACGCGCGTGACCCCCAAGGTGTTTCTTTGCACCGTGACGACGAAACCCGCAGCCTCGAGCGTCGCCCGGGCCTTCTCCGCGTTTTTCTCCAGGGCGTAAGCTCCCACCTGGACGGCGTACAGGTCACTGTCCGTGACGAAATCCACGATATCAAGGGTCACACGCGCCACGCCCTGGCCGACCATGTCCAGCCGTTCCGCCGCCGCCCTCGACAGGTCGATGATCCTTCCCTCGATGAAAGGACCCCTGTCGTTGATCTTCACGAGCGCCGTCTTCCCGTTGTCCTGGTTGGTGACCTTCACGATGGTCCCGAAGGGGAGCGTCTTGTGGGCGGCGGTCATGTCGTTGGTATCGAATACTTCCCCGCTGGAGGTGAGGCGTCCGTGGAACTTCCCCCCATACCAGGAGGCGAACCCCTGGAGCTCGGTTCCAAATGTCACGGGGTACCGTGACGCGGTGTCCGCGAAAAGGGAGGAGGAAACTACTAAGAGGACGACCATGAGGAGAGTTTTCACTCCTCTGTGTATCGGCATTCTGCACATATAAAGTGCGCCACTATAATGAAAATCACGCGTGGTTGACAAGGGCTATGTGTTGTGTGACTTTCGGCCCTGTCACGGAATCGGCGCTACAATGATGGCGCTCACGTCATCCCCGAGCGGATGGAACGTGCTCCGGCGGCGTACTTCGGCCAGCAAGGCCTCCAGCGGGCTGTCTCCCGTGTAGCTCCTGAAGAACTCCTCCACGCCCTCCACTCCAAACTGTCTGCCGTTGGCGCACGGGGCCTCGAAAATCCCGTCTGACGAGATGAAAAGGAGATCCCCGGGTGCGAGCGCGAAGGAGATCCCGCCGTATCGAGTCTCCGCATTCATCCCCAGCATGAGGGACGGCAAGGCGAGACTTTCCCTCAGCGTGCGCTTCTCCCCTTCGCGGGAGAATATGAGCCCCCGCGGGTGGCCGGCGGCCGTGTAGCTCCCCGTGCGGGATTCCGTGTCGTAGCTCACCAGGCATGCGCCAATGTAGAACCCGTCCACCTCGGCGGTCGCCAGAAAATCGCGGTTGACGTCGGCCAGCACCTTTGCCGGATCACGGGAGCGGCCGAAGGAGGAGTGCAGGAGAGTCTTGTAGACCATCGTGAAAAGAGAGGCGGATATTCCGTGCCCGGTCGCGTCAGCAACTGTCGCGATGAGAGTTTGCTCGTCGAGGAAAAAGGCCTCCAGGAAATCTCCGCCGATCTCGTCGACCGGCGCGTAGACCGTATCGACCCGTACTCCGTTCCTCGTAAAACCCGTCTGAGTGATCATGTGTTTCTGGATTTCCACCGCGAGCTTCCGCTGCTGGTACTCCTCGCGCATGCTGCGAAAAAGCGCGATTGCCCCGATGCCCTCACCTTCCCGGCCGTGCAGCGGGCCGACGCTCAGGGAAATGGGGTGAGGCCGCCCGGAGGCTGTCTTGATGAGGATAAGCTGCGGCACCGTTCCCCCGACATCGGTGGTCATGCTGCGAAGGACGGGGCAGGTTTCGTCGGTGCACAGGCTTTCTCCGAGAATTGTCCGGTGGTCGAGCACTTTCGGGTCGAAACAGCTCCTGCCGACCATCTCGGCCGCGGTGAAGCCTGTCAGCTCCTCAGCCGCGTGGTTCCAGAACACAATCCGCCGCCTCGAATCGACGATATAGAGGCCGTCCTGCACCTGGTCCAGAAACTCGGCGAAGGAGACCTGCGAGAGAATGGAATCGGGCTCCACTGTACGCGCGCCTCTGTTCATAGTATACGTTGCTTCGGAATGTTTGCAAACGGAAGGTGAGCATGGGGGGCATGGCGGACATCAAGAAGACGCTCGGAACTCAGGCCGTGGATCGATTCGTTCGGGACGGCATGCGGCTGGGCCTGGGGACGGGCTCAACGGCCATCTGGGCCGCCCGACGGGTGGCTGCCCGCATCACGGAAGGGACCCTGCGGGACATCCGGGCAGTCGTCACGAGCCTCCAGACCGAGCTGGAAGCGCGGGAGCTGGGCATTCCGATCTTCACCCTCAATAACGCGGCAATTGACTGCACGCTCGATCTCACCATCGACGGCGCCGATGAGATAGATCCGGCACGGAACATGATCAAGGGCGGCGGCGGCGCCCTCCTCCGGGAGAAGATCGTCGCCTATGTGTCCCGCCGGCTCCTGATCATCGCGGAGGCCTCGAAGCTCAGCGCGCGGTTGTGCGACCATTTCGCCATTCCCCTGGAGATCGTGGCGGACGCGTTGGCGCCGGTGAGCCGCAGGATCCGGGAGATGGGCGGGGAGGCGGCCATTCGGATTGCGGTGCGGAAGGCGGGCCCCGTGGTGACGGACCTGGGCAACCTGCTTCTGGACGTGACTTTCAGTGATGCGTTCGACCCGCGTCGGATGGAAGACGAGCTGAAGTTGATCCCCGGCGTGCTTGAAAACGGGCTGTTTACGAAGAATACTCCCGAGCTGCTCATCGGGCACTCGGAAACAAACATCGAGTACAGAAAGCTGTAGCGGACCAACATCTTGTTTTGAATCGCCGTGTGGCGGTCTATTCCAGGGGGATTTTCTTCCCCGTACGCGCGTCGCGCACGGAGCACTCCTCGTTCTTGCTGACGTAGCTCTTCACGTACTCCAGGTCGTCGGTTTCGACCAGGATCTCACCGTCTTTGTAAACGAGATAGATCACAGCGCCCCCTCCCCTCCCTCTTCCTTTAATATCGGCATATTCTACCACGCGGAAAAGGCCATGGGGAAGCTGCCCTCCTGACAGGCCGCCGAACTGCATGGCGTACCGCGGCCACTGTACTCAGTGGCATTCGTGCAAGGAATGTCGCCTTGACAGGAGCCCTCCGGGCATTAGACTTTGAGGAGTCTGACGAATACCGGAGGTGAAAGAATGATTTTCCTGGTCTCGCAGTTCCTTTTCATCCTTTTCGTCCTCGTAGGGATCATGGTCTGGGCAGCTTCGGATACGCCGCTCGCATGGCGGGAGATCGCGATCAACACGCGCAAGAACATGGAGCAGGGCAGCTCGTACACTTTGCTGAAAGTCCTCTCCGCGTGCCTGAAGATCTTCGCCGTCCTGCTCTGGATACTCGGCGTGGCCACCATCGTCGGAATGAATTTCGCGGGGTCCGCGTTCAGCAGCCTTTTCCAGAGCGGGCCCAGTCTCTAAGAAAGGAATCTCGCGGCGAGGACAGAATGAAATACGCCCGTTTCGAGCTCGGGGGACGGATCGCCTTCGGTGTCCTGGAAGAGGGCACCCGGTACGTGCGGGAGATCTACGGCACGCCGTTCGGCGACCCCGGCCGTCCCGGCGCCGCACACCCATTGGACGCCGTCACGCTCCTCGCCCCCTGCCGGCCGTCGAAAATCTTCGGGCTGGCGAACAACTACCGCGACCATCTGCACGGCACCGAGCCTCCAGGCGAGCCCCAGGTTTTCCTCAAAGTCCCCAGCGCCGTGATCGATCCGGGGGAGACAATCGTGCTGCCCCGGGACCAGGGCAGGGTGGACGAGGAAGCCGAGCTCGTCGTGGTGATGGGAAAACGATGTCGGGGAGTGAGCCCCGACCAGGCAATGCGCTATGTCCTGGGCTATACCTGCGGCAACGACGTGAGCGCGCGCGCATGGCAGAAAAAGGACCTGAACTGGTGGCGGGCCAAATCATCCGACACATTCGCGCCCATCGGGCCGTGGATCGCCACGGATCTCGATCCGTCAACCGCCTCCATCACCGCCCGGATCAACGGGAACGAGGTGCAGCGCTGCAGCCCGCGTGATCTGATCTTCGGCATTCCCGCCCTCATTTCGTGGATCGCGCGCGCGGTCACACTGGAACCAGGGGACCTGATATTCACCGGCACCTCGGGAGAGCCTGCGGAGCTGCATGCCGGGGACGAAGTGGAAGTGGAGATCGAAGGAATCGGCACCCTGCGCAATAAGGTCGCGCAGGGCTGATCTGAAAAAAAAGATCGCTTCGCTAAATATGAAGGGCGGCCCTTGAATCGGCTTTCCTACTGTTTGCGTACCGAATAGAACGCCTCTTTCCCCGCATACGTGCACACGCCCTCCATGAGGTCCTCGATACGCATGAGCTGGTTGTACTTGGCCAGCCTGTCGGACCGTGAGAGGGAGCCTGTCTTGATCTGCCCGGTCTCCAGCGCCACCACGAGGTCCGCAATGAAGCTGTCCTCCGTTTCCCCGCTCCTGTGCGATACGACGGCCGTGTAGCCGGCCTTCTTCGCCATCTCCACCGCCTCGTACGTCTCGGTGAGAGAGCCTATCTGGTTCAGCTTGATCAGGATCGAGTTCGCGATGCCCTTCTCGATGCCCTTCTGGAAGATCTTCGTATTTGTCACAAAGATATCGTCCCCGACAAGTTGGATTTTCCTGCCGAGCTTCTCCGTGAGAAGGCTCCAGCCGTCCCAATCCTCTTCCGACATGGCGTCTTCCATGGAGACGATCGGGTACTTGTTCGCCCAATTCACCCAGAAATCGACCATCTCCTTGGACGAGAGCTCTCTCTTGTCCGACTTCTTGAAGACGTATTTCTTTTTCTCTTTGTCGTAGAACTCGGACGCGGCCGGGTCGAGGGCGAGCATCACATTGTCCCCCGGCTTGTAGCCGGCCTTCTCGATGGCCTGCAGGATCACCTCGATGGCTTCGTCGTTGCTCTTCAGGCTGGGCGCGTAACCGCCCTCGTCTCCGACGCCGGTGTTGTACCCTTTCCCTTTCAGCACCCCTTTCAGGGTGTGGAATATTTCCGCCATCATGCGGACGGCCTCGCGGATGGAGGGGGCCCCCACGGGCATGATCATGAACTCCTGGAAGTCCACGGAGCTGTCCGCGTGCGCGCCGCCGTTGATGATGTTGGCCATGGGAACCGGCATGAGCGACGCATGGAAGCTTCCCAGGTACTTGAAGAGGGGCACGCCAAGGAAGTCCGCCGCCGCGCGCGCGGTAGCCATGGACACTCCCAGGATTGCATTGGCCCCGAGCTTGGATTTCGTCTCCGTGCCGTCCAGCTCGATCATCGTGTGATCGATGTCGACCTGCTCCAGAGCGTCCAGGCCTACGATCTCGGCCGCGATGATGTTGTTCACGTTCTGTACGGCTTTGAGCACGCCCTTGCCGAGGAACCTGGCCTTGTCCCCGTCCCGGAGCTCCAGCGCCTCGTGCTCCCCGGTGGACGCGCCCGAGGGCACTGCCGCCCTGCCCATGGACCCGTCTTCCAGCACAACGTCGACTTCAACGGTCGGATTTCCCCGCGAGTCGAGGATTTCCCGCGCCTCCACGTATTCGATAATACTCATGGCTCCTCCTCTGAATCGGGTGAGAGTATGCAGGCGCGGCCGCCCTGATGTCAAGGAATCGGGGTCGCGGGGTGCCGGCAGGAGGCGGCATTGCGGCGACGTGAGGCATGATCTACACTTGGAGTCATGAACTTCGCACTCACGCCGCAGATGATCGATAAAATTGGCTTCGCGATGGAAGACCAGAAGGAGCAGTACGCGGCGGATGTGGACTCGGGAGAGCTCGTCCCTCTTTCCACTTTGGGCGAGCGACATTCCGACGAGAGGTACGCGCGGCTGCCTCGATGGGGCTCTGCCGAAGGCTTCCACCTGATGGAAAGCTTCGTCACCTCCCTGGACAACCCCGCCTACAGGGAACAGCTCTCCCGCGCCCTGACCATGGGCAGGGGAGTGTTTCGCGCCTTCAAGGATTCCCTGAAAGAGAACAAGGAAATTGAGAGGCTGTGGTTTGCCTACAAGGAGCAGCGGCTTCGCGCGGTCATCGTGAGCTGGTACAACGCAAACCGCGAGGCGCGCGGCCTCGCGAGGCTCCCTGCCGAGCCCGAGGAAACCGAAGAGCTCGTGATGAGCGATTTCTCCTTCGCCTGGGGGGTGGGGGAGCACGGTGAGGAGGTGCTGCGGCAGGACCGGGACGCGTTCTTCGAGCTCTTTCCCTATGAGCGCCCCGAGCGGCTGGAAGAGAGATTCGCCGAGAAAAGGCGAGGCATCCCCCCCGCGGGGAGCGAGGGCGCCCCGATACTCGTTGCAGAAACACCGTCGGGTGAGCTTGCCGGTTTTTCCTGGGGCGTCATCGACGGCACCTCGGTGCACATCGTGCAGCTTGCCGTCACGCCGGCTCTGCGCGGCATCGGTCTGGGTGAAGCGCTGCTCAGGAAGTTTCTCATGGAGATGCGCTCCCGGGGCATGCGGCGCCTGACCGCCGAGCTCATGGGCAAGTCGCTCCGATCCTCCGATTTTTTCCAGTCCGTGGGTTTTACGCCCGTCACCCAGGTGATGGAGTGCAGCCTCGACGACCTGTCCTATTGAGGACGCGCCCTCTGCGAGAGTATGGCATCCGCTGCTTCCCGGAAGCCCTCAGCCGAATCCCTCTCCGTGAGGAACTCAGGTCTGTGGATGAGCCGCGGAAGAAACCGGCGAAGATTGCCCACCGCAATGCTGTGGGCAAAGCCGGCGAACAGCGGCTCGTCGTTGGGGGAATCGCCGATGAAAAGGGTTTGTTCGGCCAGGTCCTCGAGAGTCCCGACGGCCTCACCGGAGAGGAACAACCGGACTCCGGAGAGCTTGTCGAAGCTTCCGAGCCAGAAGTTCACGTGAATGCTGGAAACCTTGAAGTGCACCCCTTCCTCGGAGAGGATGCGGCAGATTTCGTCCACGCTCTGCGGCGAAAGGGGCGGCACGTCTTCGCAGTAATCGATGGCAAAATCGCTCACGCGGAACGCCTGGTCGGCCGCCATCGCCGTTCCCGGCACTTCCCGCAGAACCCGGGCAGCAGCGCGCTTCAGTTTCTCCCGACCGGATGATTCCCACCCAGGCTCTGCAGGGATCTGTCGGCGGGCCATGGTTCGCCTCTCCCGATCGTAGGCGTAATAGAAGGCCCCGTTTTCCCCCACCACCCCGGCGACCGGCCACATGCGCGCAATATGGTCGCACCACCCCGCCGGTCTGCCCGTGACGGGCACGACGCGGATGCCGGCGCGCGCCAGGTCCCAGAGCGCCCCGTAGGAGGATTCGGGGAGCATGCCGTTCGTGGTGAGAGTGTCGTCGATGTCCGAAAAGAGAATGGAAAGATCGCGGCAGAGCTTCGGCGGCAGGGCACTGAGCGGCGCGGGGCGCGCGGAGCCCGATGCGTCCGGCCTAGCTGCCCCGCTCATGCTCCCTTTCCACCAAGAGGCGCTGCCGGGCCTTTTCCGTGCGCGCGTGAAGCGCGGCCAGTGCCGCCATCACGCTGTCCGCAACATGCTGCTTGGGGTCCTCATTGTGCGCCCGGCTCTTCAACGCCCGCCTGCGGAACTCGGAGCATTTCCGAACCTGGCTGACCGTATAGATCATCACGTCCTCCGTGGGGAAATCCTCGTCCATTGAGCCCTGGGGGTTGGGAAGGAGCGTGTTCCCATTCACGGCCACAAGGACCATGCGGGAGTAGAACTTCAGGTATGTGTCGATCTCCTTGAGGCCGCGCGCCGTTGTAGGGTCCCAGGGACGGTAGCGGGTCCCGGAAGGGAAAAGGAGGATGATCTTGCCGTCCTTGCGCAGCCCCATGAGCCTCTTCATGGCCGCAATATTGATCCGCGCGCGCCGTTTCTCCGCCTCGTGGCGCTCTTTCTCATTGGCGATAGCCTCGATGCCCCGCGTGGGGTAGAGCACGACCCTCGTGAACACCTCCGTGAATGCGAGAACAAGCTTGCTCTCTTCGTTCAGCTTCACACCTGCCACTGAAACGATGGAGTCCGCCACGTCACGGTATTCGGCACCGCACCTGTCCAGCAGCTCGTAGATGCAGGGAATATCGAAATTGCTGTAATGTTCCATGAGGATGAGGCAGGGCTTTTTTCGCATTGCCAGGCGATGAAGCTCGAGCAGGTTTTCCCGCCCGATGATCCTGCTCCCCGGCAGCAGGAGGTCCCGCACGATCTCCCGCAACAGGGGCTTGTTGGCCGGTTTGCCCTCCTGGTAGACGTTTTTTTCAGTGACGAGCGGGGCGCCCGTGGAGTTCGCGATCATCCGATCAATGATGCCCGCGTATTTGCTCTTGTTCAGCACATCTTTCGGCATGGCGGACGTTCATTGTGGCCGATGAGCGGGGAGGTTGTCAATTGAACGACGGTAGATGCGGTGGATCTTGTATACTTTGCCCCCCAGCGTCTTCAGATCGGCGAGCATCAGCTCCGTGGTCTCCGCAATCTGCACTGCGTCCACGAAGAGAAACCGCCTGCGGGAGGCGATCTTTTCCAGCATGGAATACAAGAGAGCGTTTCCCCCCAGCCTCTGGTACCGGGGGAGGATGCCCGCCCCATTGACGATGAGCCAGCGCGTGCGCCCGTATTCGAGCAGGAGGTCCGCGATGCTCCACGGGGTGATCCTTCCCCGGGAACGCTGCAGCGCGGCCGACAGGTCGGGGAATCCGAAGAGGAATCCGGCGATTTCCCCTTTGCAGAGCAGGAGCTTGATCAGCGAAGGATCGGCCACCGTCACGAGGTCCGAGGTGATCTGTTGGATCTCCCGTTCGCTGAACGGACTGAACTCGTCCCCGTGGGACTGAAAGGATTCGTTGTAGACCCGGCCGATGTCCTGCGCCCGGCGCACCAGGTCCCGCTTGGACCGGAACTCCGGCACTTCGAAGCTTCCCCGTTTCATCGCGATTTCCGCGACGCGCCTGATTTTATCGGGCAGGCGGAACGCCTTTGCATCGATGAACATGGAGAGCTGGTCCCGATGCTTGGCAAACCCCTCTGCCTCCAGGGCCGGGCCATAGTAGGGACGGTTGTAGCCCATCATGGTCATGACCGCGCGGTGCTCGAATCCGTCCACCAGCGCCCCCATGCCCATGAAGCCGATCCCGAAGGGGCCCACGACCTCCTCCATTCCCCTGCCGCGCAGCCAGGCGAAAGCCGCCTCGAAAAGCGAGTGGGAGACCTCCCTGTCGTCGACGCAGTCGAAGAAGTGGAAGTGGCCCCTTTTCGATTTGTGAAACTCGTTGTAGGCGACGTTCTCGATGGCGCAGAGGGTGCCCACCGCGCGGTCTCCCTTCCGCGCCACGATGAATTGCGCCCGTCCGCGCTCGAAGAAGGGATGCCGGCGGTCGAGCATGACGCGGATGTCGTGGCGGAACTGCGGGACCCACTGGGCGCACCCGTGGTAAAGACGGTGTGGGAAGTCGATGAAATCGCGCGCCGCGCGACCCCTGGATGATTCGACCACCTCGATGGTCACCTTGTCCTGCATGTGGGTTGTCATCTCCCGCACATGGTGTAACGGAATGCCCCGTCTTGGTCAAACCCGCGCAAATCGCTATACTCCCCGCGCATGAAGAACCCTGGGGCGCAACCGTTTTCGATAAAGGAGAGAGCAGCGTGAAATCTGTTTTCGCCGAGACCCTGTACACCGGGGACGAGGTATGCAGGAACGTCCATCTTGTCTTCGAGGGAAAACTGGTGAAGGACGTCTGCAAGGAGGTCAAGGGCGAGTTCCTCGGGAAGTTCTCCGTGGTCACCCCCGCATTCATCGATGCGCATTGCCACATCGGCATGGAGCGCGCCGGGGAGCCGGGGAGCGAGGGAGAGGCGAACGAGCACATGGATTCGCTGCTGTTCCTGGCCGACGCGCTGGATTCCGTCCAGATGGACGACAGCGCATTTCGGGATTCGGTGGAGCTGGGCGTGCTGTATTCCTGCGTGATGCCGGGCAGCGGCAACATTGTCGGCGGCCGTTCCGCCATCATCCGCAATTACGGCCGCACGACCAGCGAGGCCCTGATTGCAAGGTCGGGAATCAAGGCAGCGTTCGGCTACAACCCCATGTCCACGCGCGACTGGAAAGGCACACGGCCGCACACCCGCATGGGCGCCCTCTCGATCCTCCGCGCCCGGCTTGCCCAGGTGAAGAGCAGGATGGAGAAGGCCCGCAAGGGGGGAAAGTCCGCGCTGGATTCCGCCCTGACCGCGGAGGAAGAGGTCGTCCGCTCCCTTCTCTTGAAGAAACAGGGCCTGCGCGTGCACGTGCACAAGATCGACGACATCGCCAGCCTCCTTCGGCTGCAGGAAGAGTTCGGCATCGGCGTCACCGTGGACCACGCCTGTGACGTGAACGACGGCCACATCTACGCGGCTCTGAAGGAGCGCGGCATTCCCGTGGTATTCGGACCGATGGACGCATTCGCCTACAAGGTGGAGCTGCGGCACGAAAACTGGCGCAACGTGCGACCCCTGCTGGAATCCGGCGTGGAGTTCGGCCTCATGACGGATCACCCCGTGGTGCCGCAGCGCAATCTTCTGCTCGGGCTGCGCTGGTTTCTGCGCTGCGGCCTGAACCGACAGGACGCCATCGAGATCGTGACCCGCAGGAACGCGCAGATCCTCGGCATGGATGCTTTCCTCGGGACGCTCGCCAGGGGCAAGTGGGCCTCGTTCTCCTGCTGGAACGGGGACCCGTTCGATATCACCCGTTATCCGGTCAAGGTCATCGGGGAGGGCGCGGTCCTCTTCGAGGAAGGATGAGGCGCGCGCCGGCCATGAGCAGGTTCACTGTCGTCATCGCCGACAACCGCTACGCGAGCTACCACGAGGAGGAGTCGGTCCTGCGCGAGGTGGACGCCGGCGTGGAGATCTTTGCTTCCTCTTCCGCCGCCCAGGCGCGCAAGACCTTTGCGGCCGCGGACGCCATCCTTGTGAACCTTTTCCCGATGACCGCGGACATCATCGAGGGGCTGCAGAAGTGCAGAGTGATCTCGCGCTACGGAGTCGGGTACGACAACGTGGACGTGGAGACGGCCACGCGCAAGGGCATCTGGGTGGCGCGGGTGCCCGACTACTGCTTCGAGGACGTGGCCGATCATGCCCTTGCCCTCCTGCTCGCCTGCGTGCGAAAAATCCCCTACAAGGACAGGATGGTGCGCGAGGGCCGCTGGAACCTCCACAAGGACCAGCCCTGCTACCGGATGGCCGGGAGGACCCTGGGGATCATCGGCTATGGGAACGCGGGGCGCTGCCTGCATCGCAAGGTTTTCGGCTTCGGTTTTGCCCGGGTGCTGGTCTGTGATCCCAACGTGCGGGCCTCCGTGATCAAGGCTGCGGGCGCGGTGCCGGTCCCGCTCTCCACCCTGCTGACCGAGGCGGACTACATATCCCTACACATCCCGCTCACTCCCGAGACGCGGCACCTCATCGGCGCCCGGGAGCTCGCGAAGATGAAGAGGGGCGTCATCCTCGTGAACACCTCCCGGGGACACGTGGTGGACGAGCCGGCGCTGGCCGAGTCGCTGCGTGACGGCCACCTGGCCGGCGCGGGCCTGGACGTGTTCGAGGAGGAGCCCGTTCCCCGGGGGAGCCTCCTGCGCACGCTCGACAATGTGATCTTCACCGACCACGCGGGATGGTACAGCGAGGAGTCGGTGGTGGAGCTGAAGACAAAGGCCGCGCAGAACGTGGCTGCCGTGCTGGCAGGCGGCGCGCCGGCGTATCCCGTCAACAGCATCTGAGACATTCGAAGGAGGGCAGCGATGGCACGGTATGTGACATTCGGTGAGATCATGCTCAGGCTGAAGCCGCCAGGGGTGGAGCGCTTTTTCCAGAGCCCCCTGCTGGAGGCCACCTTCGGCGGCGGCGAGGCCAACGTGGCCACCGCCCTGGCCCGGTTCGGCTGTGACAGCGCATTCGTGTCGGTCATACCGGCAAATGCCGTAGGCGATGCCTGCGCGGCGGAGCTGCGCCGGCACGGCATCGATACCCGCCTGCTGGTGCGCAAAGGCGGCAGGCTCGGAATCTACTTCCTGGAGCAGGGCGCCAACCAGAGACCGTCGGTGGTCATCTACGACAGAACGGGGTCCGCCATTGCCGAGGCCCGTCGCGGGGACATCGACTGGGACGCCGCGTTCGAGGGCGCATCGTGGTTCCACATCACGGGGATCACTCCCGCGATCTCGCAGAGCGCCGCCGAGCTTTCTCTCGAGGCGGTGCGCGCCGCGCAGGCAAAGGGCCTCACGGTATCCTGTGATCTCAACTATCGCAAGAATCTATGGAAGTACGGCAGGAATGCGCCCGAAGTGATGGGGGAGCTTATCAAGTCCGCGGACCTCGCAATTGCCAATGAAGAGGACTGCCAGAAGGCGCTCGGGATCAGCATTGCCATCGACGTGGAATCGGGGAAGCTCCGGCCCGAGCAATACAGGAAGCTCGCGGAGCAGGTCCTCGCGACGTATCCGAACCTGAAACAGATTGCCATCACCCTGCGGGAGAGCAATTCCGCGAATGACAATGGCTGGTCGGCCGTGCTGCACACCGGCAAGGATTTCCTGGTCTCCCGGCGGTACGCGATTGCCGATATCGTGGATCGGGTCGGCACGGGGGACACGTTCGCCGCCGGGCTCATCTACGGGCTCACCAATCTTGCCTCGCCGGGGGAAGCGCTGGAGTTCGCCGTTGCGGCTTCGTGTCTCAAGCACTCGATCTGTGGTGACCTGCCTCTGCTTTCCGTCGCGGAGGTGAAGGCGCTCGTGGGCGGATCCGGGTCCGGCAGGGTGCAGCGCTAGGGCGCTGCGGCACCCCGCGGATTTATGGCGCCGCGGTACCCCGCGGATTTATGGCGCTGCCGGCGCGCCCCGTCCCGCTCCCCAGATTTTCACGGTTGCGAATCCGGCAATGAACCCGCCGATGTGCGCCGCATAGGCCACGCCGCCGCTCGAGCCGCCTCCGAGGTAGCCCAGGCCATTCACGAGCTGGAACACGAACCAGATTCCCACGGCAACGAACGCCGGCACAGGCACGATGAATACGGCTATGAGCACGCGCACCCGCTTTCGGGGGAACAGGAGCAGGTAGGCCCCCAGCACTCCCGAGATTGCGCCGGACGCGCCGAGGCTGGGGACGGTGAGAGAGCGTCCCGTGAACAGGGTCGCGTAGACCTGGGCGAGGGAGGCGATCACTCCGCAGAAGAGGTAGAACAGAAAATAGCGAAAATGACCGAGCCTGTCCTCCACGTTGTCGCCGAAGATCAGCAGGTACAGCATGTTTCCGAGGATGTGGGCCAGCCCCGCGTGCATGAACATCGAGATGAAGAGCGTGAGGAACACGGGCACCGGTGTCGGCTGGAGGCCCGGCACCAGGTAGCGCCGTCCGGTGGAACGGTCCACGAGCGTGCGGTCCGGTGTCACGATGTCCTTGCCGGAAAGGATCTCCCCGGGCACGGTCGCGTACGCGTAGGTGAAACGATCGTTTGCCCCGAAGCCCTGATAGAAAGCAAAGACGAACACGTTGACGGCGATCAGCGCCCACGTGACGACAGGTTTCGTTCTCCTGTCCCGGTTGTCGTCTCCGATCGGGATCATGGCGCTGCGGTACTCCGCGGATTCATGGCGCTGCGGTACTCCGCGGATTCATGGCGCCTGCACCCCCCTGCAGTTCAGGTAAACGGAAAAAAGACTGTTGGCGCCGGTGGCGAAGAGCCGGTTCTTTCGCAACCCCCCGAACGCGACGTTCGAGATGATCTCCGGCAGGCGTATTTTTCCAAGAAGCTCTCCCTGCGGGGAGATGCAGTGCACGCCATCCCCGGCGCTCGTCCAGACGTTCCCGTATTCATCCAGGCGGAATCCATCGGATCCCCCCGGGCTCACCTCGGCAAAGACCTTCTCATTTGCCAGGCCGTTGTTTTCCCGCACGGAGAGAACACGGATACCGTGAAAGCCTGCTGGATCATGCGAAAATGCGGTATCGGAAATGTAGAGGAGCGACTCGTCCGGAGAGAAGGCCAGGCCGTTCGGCTTCGCGATGTCCCGGGAAGCGATCGTGAGCTCTCCTGTCCGAGGGTCGAAGCAGAACACGAAGCAGCCATCCTGCTCGCTGTCAGCCCTTCCCCCTTCATAGTCGGACAGGATTCCGTACGGGGGATCGGTGAACCAGATCGTGCCGTCGGATTTCACCACGACGTCGTTGGGCGAATTGAGCTTCCTGCCGGCGTATGAATCGGCGATGACCGTGATCCGCCCGTCATGCTCGGTGCGCGTGACGCGCCGTGTTCCGTGCTCGCAGGTGACGAGCCGCCCCTGCCTGTCCCGGGTGTTGCCGTTTGAATAGTTCGAGGGACTGCGGAAGAGCGACACGCCGGCGCCGTCGGTCCAGCGGAGCATGCGGTTGTTGGGGATGTCGCTCCAGATCAGGTGCTGCGCGTCGCCGAACCAGACGGGGCCTTCTCCCCATCGCGTGCCGGTGAACAGCGTTTCTACGGCTGCGTTGAACAGTATCAGGTTCCTGAATCGCGGTGAGACGACCTCGAAGCTGTCCATGGCAGAGAGTATACACGACGCACGGGAATGCTGCCCAGCAGACTTTTCGCGGGACGCGCGGGGAAATCTCCAGAAACGCGCGCGCCTATTTTGCTCCCAAGAGCTCCTCAACCTTGGCGCGCACCGCGCGGCGCGGATCGGCGCCGCGCGCAACCTCCCGCACGAGCGCGCTTCCCACCACGACCGCATGGACGAGTGGCTCGAATGCGCGTACCTGCTCCCGCGTGGAAATCCCGAAACCGCCGAATACCTTCACACCGGGGGACAGGGACGCGCAACGGGCAAGAAAGGCCCGGCCTTCCTCGTTGAGGGTGGTCGAGGGACCCGTGGTTCCTGTGCGCAGGGTGGCATAGATGCACGCGGGCTTGAGAGCGGCGATGCGGGCGAGTCTTTTTTCTTTCATCGTGGGGGACATGACGGGCATGGCGACAAGACCGAAGGCCGATGCCATGGTGAACAGCCCCTCGTCGTAATCCGGCGGCAGGTCGGGCACGATCACGCCGCGCGCGCCGGCTTCCCTGCAGGCGCCGAGAAACTTCTCGACCCCCCGGGTGAATACGAGATTCGCGTAGCTCATGATGAACAGGGGCTGCCGGGCAAAGGCGCAGATTTCAGCCACGAGGCGGAAGCCTTCACTCAAGGTGAAGCCGGCTTCAAGCGCTTTTCCGCAGGCCCGCTGGATATCGGGGCCGTCCGCGGTGGGGTCGGAGAACGGGAACTGCACCTCCAGGTACGCGCTGCCGGATTCCGCCAGGCCCCGCGCGACTTCCAGGCTCCCCGCCCTGTCGGGAGAGAATGCGACCATGTGCGCCATGATCCGTGGTGAGCCCCTCATTGCGCGCACTCCGACGCCAGGAACGCGCGCCAGTTATCCGGGTCCAGCGCTTTTGCGAGTATGAACAGGTCCTTGTCCCCGCGCCCGGACATGTTCACCACGAGGGCCTTTTCAGGCGCGTAGTCGCGGGCGAGCTTCATGGCGGCCGCCGCCGCGTGCGCGGATTCCAGCGCAAAGATCAGCCCCTCGCTGCGTGCGAAGAACCGAACGGCCTCCAGGGCCTCGTCGTCGGAAGCGGTCGTGAAGCGTATCCGGCCCGTCTCTCCGAGGTAGGCGAGCTGGGGCCCGATGCCGGGGTAATCCAGGCCCGCGGAGATCGAGTGGGTGGGCTGAAGTTGCCCGTCTCCGTCCGCCAGGAAGAGGGACTTATAGCCCTGCGCGATTCCCGCCTGGCCCCTGCCGTTCATCCGGGCCGCATGCTCGCCCACATTCCTGCCGCGGCCGCCCGCTTCCACGCCCACCAGCTCAGGTGTGGTCGATTCGAGAAACGGTGAGAAGAATCCTATGGCGTTGGAGCCTCCCCCGACGCAGGCAACCAGGGCCGCAGGCTGGATCCCCTTCTCCCGCATCTGTCCGCAGAGCTCCCTGCCGATGACCGACTGGAACTCCCGCACCATGTCGGGATAGGGGGAGGGACCGAGCGCCGAGCCCAGAAGATAGTGCGTCGTGGGGAAGCTCGAGGCCCAGTCCCTCATGGCCTCGCTCACCGCGTCCTTCAGTGTTGCCGAGCCGCTTGTGACCGGGACGACCTCCGCGCCGTAGCGCTCCATCCAGAACACGTTCGGCCGCTGGCGCCGCATGTCCACTTCCCCCATGTAGACGCGGCAGGGGATGCCGAGCCTCGCGCACACGGCAGCAGAGGCGACCCCGTGCTGGCCGGCGCCGGTCTCGGCGATGATCCGTGTCTTGCCCATGCGCCGGGCAAGAAGAGCCTGGCCGACCGCATTGTTGATCTTGTGCGCGCCGGTGTGCGCCATGCCTTCCCGCTTGAGATAGATGCGGGCGCCGCCGAGCTCGCGCGAAGCATTCGCCGCGTGCAGGAGCGGGGTGGGTCTTCCGGCAAAATCGCGCAGAGTGTCCGCAAGCTCCCGTGTGAACTCCGGATCTGCGATGGCCTCGAGGAAAGCCGCCTCCAGCTCATCCAGGGGGGTGCGAAGCATCTCCGCGACATAGCGGCCGCCGTAGCTGCCGAAGAAATCGTTAAATGTGCGCATTCCTGTCAATCTCCCTGAAGTAATTCTCGAGTTTCGTCCGGTCCTTGCACCCCGGAGATTCCTCCAGCCCGCTGGATGCGTCGATCAGCTCGGGTGACAGCTCACGTATGACCTCGCCCACGGTCTCAGGACCCAGGCCGCCCGCCAGCCACAGCGGCATGCCTTTGCGCGGTCCGCCCGCATGGCCCGCAGGGTTTTGCGCCTGGCCCGCGAGCCCGCCCGCCAGGCCCGCAAGCTCGCGAATGAGCTCTCGGGGGATCTGCTGCCCGGTGCCGCCCGCCGCGTGCGGTGACCATGCATCCGCGAGAACCCGCGGACAGCGGTAGCCCGCCATTGCCGCAAGCTCGGCAGGTCCCCGTACGCGTACCGCCTTGTAGTAGGGGAACGCCAGGGCGGCGCACTCATCCGGCTGCTCCTCGCCGTGAAACTGAACGGCGTGCAGAAGACCTGCATCCAGCAGCTCTTTCAGCTCCGGGTCCAGCCTTGCCGGACTCCCTGCGCCGCGGTATTCCGCAAAATCCGCGGTGTACCGCGATGCGGATTTATCTGATTCTCCCGTGACAACCACCGCCACTTTCAGCACATCCAGGTCCGCAAGCTCGCGGAGCAGCGCCGGCTCGACGCGCCGTTTCGATTTCGCGAATACGAACCCCAGCGCATCCGCGCCCAGCGCCGACGCCCTCTCCGCGTCCGCTGCGCGCGTGATGCCGCAAATCTTGACCAGGGGCCGGCCTGGCCTTACCCGCGCGCACAGGCGCGCCCAGAAATCTCCCGGCCTGTGCCCGAACCCGGAGAGGAGGCCCGAGACGCTGTCCGGCGATCTCACCGCGGTCTCTCCCACCAGGACTCCTTCGAAACCTGCCGAGAGGGCGAGCATGACGTCCTCGGGGCCGCGGACGCCTGATTCGAAGAGGAGCCTCGTCCGCCAGTCGATGCGCGGCTTGAGCGTGAGAGGGTGCAGGAGGTCCACGGAGAAGGTGGCGAGGTCCCGGCTGTTGATGCCGGTGAGCTCGGGCGCGAATGACCGGCACTTTTCCACGTCCGCCTCGTCATGTACTTCCACCAGGGCCTGCATGCCGAGGTCCCGGGCCTTGCGGTGCATGGCCGCCAGAGCTCCGGCGTCCAGCACCGAGGCAAGGAGCAGCACGGCATCCGCTCCCGCGCGCCACGACACCTCGACGTCCTCCTCATCGAGGAGGAAGTCCTTTCGCAGCACCGCAACGTGAGGAAGCGCCGTCTTGATCGCCGCAAGATCATCGAGAGACCCGCCGAAATTGTCTTCCTCCGTGAGCACTGAAATGCTCCGCACCCCGCGCGCGGCATAGAGGCGCGCCTGCGCGAGCGCATCCAGGTCAGGGGCGATTTCCCCGCGCGACGGGGATCGGCGCTTCACCTCGCACACGAGAAATGGATCCGCGCCGAAGGCGACATGCGGCAGCGTGCGGGCCGCGGGCAGAGACGCGCCCAGCGCGTGCCCCTGCGTCTCGATCCGGCGGCGTCTCTGCGCCACGATCCGATCCAGCACGCTCATGCGGCCTTCGCCGAAGCCTTTCCGCGAGCGCGGATCTGCTCGAGCTTTTCCGCGGCCCGACCGCTCTGCAGCGCCTCCTGGGCGCGCGCATAGCCCTCTCCGATGTTGCGCGCCAGGCCGCAGATATACAGTGACGCGCCGGCGTTGAGCAGAACCGCTTCGCGGATTGCCGCGGGCCCGGCCCCGCTGAGCACCGCCTGCGCCGTGATCGAGTTTTCCGCGGCCGTGCCGCCGCGAAGCTGCTCCACTGCGCGGCGGGAGATGCCGAACTCCTCGGGGCTGAGGAAGTAGTCACGGCGGACGCCGGACTCGTCCACTTCCACGACGCGGGTCCGTGCGCAGACGGAGATCTCGTCCAGGCCGTCCTCTCCGTTCACCACCATCACCCTTCGCACTCCCAGGAGGTGGGCAGCCTCTGCCACGGGGCCGCAGAGTTCGGGGTCGTATACGCCTATGAGCTGATACGAGGCGTCCGCAGGGTTGGAAAGCGGTCCGACGAGGTTCATGGCGGTGCGGACGCCCAGCTCGCTGCGGACCCTTGCGGCGTGGCGCATGGCGCCGTGGTAGGTCGGCGCGAAGAGGAAGCAGAATCCCGTCTCCCGCAGCAGCTCCTCGCTGGCGGCCGGCTCCACGTCCACGGCCACGCCCAGCGCCCGGTAGAAGTCAGCGCTGCCCACGGGAGAGCTGACGCCGCAGTTGCCGTGCTTGGCCACCAGCGCCCCGCAGGAGGCGGCCACGATTGCCGCAAGGGAAGAGATGTTGAAAGTGCCCAGGCCGTCGCCTCCCGTGCCGCAGGTGTCCAGCACCTTTCGGTCGCTCGCAAAAGGCCTGCGCTTGCGGCGGAGCACGGTGGCGAACCCGGCCAGCGCCTCGGGGCTGATCAGCGATCCGGTAAGGGACGCGAGCACCCCCGCGATCTGGGCATCGCTGAGCCTGCCGTCGGTGAGCTCGTCCATGAAAGCCTCGGCGTGGTCACGCGTGATCCCCTTTTTCTGCTGCAGACCGGCCAGGATGGAGGCAAGCGGAAGAGGCTCGCGGCGGTAGCGGAGGAAATTCTGCAATACCCTCTTTCCATGCTCCGAGGCGATCGACTCGGGGTGGAACTGAATCCCTTCGATCGCATGTTCCCTGTGCCGTACCCCCATGATCTCTCCATCCGGCGACGTCGCGCTCACTTCCAGCTCGACGGGGAGGGACGCCCTCTCTATTGCCAGGGAATGGTAGCGCGTGAACCGCGCCGTCCCGGGCAAGCCCCTGAAGAGCCCCCTCCCATCCAGACGCATGTCTTCCGCTTTCCCGTGCACGATCCGGGCCGCCTGCACGATCCGGGCGCCGAACGCGTAGCCGATGGCCTGGTGGCCGAGGCAGACCCCGAAGAGAGGCACCTTGCCCGCGAAGTGCGTGACCACTTCCACGCTGATCCCCGCCTCCTCGGGCCTCCCCGGCCCGGGGGAAATCACGATGCCGGTCGGGTTTTTCTTTTCGAGCTCCGCCACGGTGATCTTGTCGTTGCGGAAGACCTCCACGCGCTCGTCCGTCAGCTCGCACAAGTACTGGAAAAGGTTGTGCGTGAACGAATCGTAGTTGTCGATGATCGCGTACATCTCTATGCCTCCATTCCGAGGGCCTTTGCAAGAGCCCCCAGCTTTGCCTCAGTCTCCTCGTATTCCTTTTCAGGAACCGAGTCGTATACAATGCCCGCACCCGCCTGCAGCGTCACGGTGTCACCCATCTTCAGCGCGCTCCTGATCGTGATGCACGAGTCCAGCGACCCGTCGGATTCGACGTGCGCCACGACCCCCGCATAGAAGCCCCGTTTTTCCGGCTCCAGGGAGTCGATGACCTCGATTGCCCTGATTTTCGGGGCGCCCGAGACGGTTCCCGCGGGAAAAGTCGCACGCAGCGCATCCAGCCCTGTCTTGCCGTCCGCCAGCCGGCCTTCCACGTTGGAGACGATGTGCATGACGTGGGAATAGCGCTCCACCTCCATGAGCTCGGTCACCCTGACGCTTCCCGGCACGGAGACGCGGCCGAGATCATTGCGCGCAAGGTCCACCAGCATGAGGTGCTCAGCGCGCTCCTTCTCGTCCGCGAGCAGCTCTTTCTCCAGAGCGTTGTCCTCAGCGGGCGAGCGGCCCCGGCGCCGCGTTCCTGCAAGCGGCCTGATCGTGGCGAGCCCGTCACGAGCTTTCATGTGCACTTCGGGGGACGCACCGAAGAGTTGGAAATCCTCGAAGTCGAGATAGAACATGTAGGGCGAGGGGTTGAGCGTCCGCAGCGACCGATAGGCTTCCAGGGCGGGCATGTCCGTGCGCACCTGTACTCTGCGGGAGAGCACTCCCTGCAGAAGATTGCCTTTCACGATCTCAGCGCGCACCGTCTCCACCCCGCTCAGGAACCGTGCTTTTTCGTCGTCCCGGGGTATTCTTTCGACGGACCAGTCCTTTCGGGCAGGCGCCATGAAGTTGAAGTCCAGGTCCTCGATCCTCCGCTCCGCCTCGTCGAGCGCTTTCGGAATGTCGATCTCTTTTTCACGGTAGTCCACCCCCACCAGGAAGATGGTGTCCGAATAGTGATCGAAGACGAGGAAGACGCTCCCGAAAAGAAAGAGGGCATCGGGAATGGCGAGCGGGTCGGGCTTTTCGCGAAGCCGGATGTCGTCGAAGCGCCGGCAATACTCGTAGGAAAGGTATCCCAATCCGCCGGTAGGCAGCGGGAATGGCGTGGCCGATCCATCGTGCTGCCGGCTGAAATGCGCGGTCACGTCGAGGATGTCCCTGGCGCGCGTCTTCAAGGCGAGGGTCGATCCGTCCCTGCTCATGTAGAACGAGTCGCCTTTCTGGAATACTCGAAATGCCTCCTTCACGAGCAGGAAGGAGTACCTTTCCCTTCCTCTCTGGAACGAGGCGGATTCCAGCAGCGCTTTCGCGCCGAGTTTTTTTGCAAGGGAGAGCGGCGTGAACCGTTCTCCGTTGATCTTTCTTATCGTCACACCCGTTTTTGTCGCCGCCACCGGCATTTCTGAACCTCCCTCTGACCCTCGGATAATAAAAAAGCCGCGGGACCTGCCCAACAGGCTCCACGGCTTTTCCAATAAAAAAGCGCGGGCCTGGCCTTCATCGCCAGAACCTGCGCTCCTGTATGTTCTATCCAGGCATGGTTCTGGCTATGTCCAGAACCACCACCAGCTTATTGTACTCTTTGACATGGGGCGGAAATCTCCGCTTCGCATCATGACGGGAACATATCGAAAGAGGGCCGACATGTCAAGAGGGTCAACTTGCGGTGTCAACTTGCGGGAGTCACCGATCCCTCCGCCTTCTGCCGTGCTTCCGCGAGGGAGCGGTCCATCGAAGCGACAAGGTTCCGCGCGCTTTCCGTCCGCAACAGGCCGGTGAGGCTGAAGAGGCCCTCCCGGGAATGGAGGACGCCCGGCCAGGTGCTTCGCGCGCTCGTGAACCCCGCTTCTTTCACTATCGCCGCTACTCGTTCGTTGTACTGGCCGAAAGGATACGCGAAGGTGGTCACGGGAACACCGACACGATCCTCGATGAACCGCCGGGCGCCGAGGATCTCGCGCCTGAGAGACTCGTCATTTTTCACCCGTGTGAGGTAGGGATGCGTGATCGTGTGACAGCCTATCTGCATGCCCGCCTTGCTCAGAGTCCTGATCTCGTCCCAGGTCATGTGGTGCTCCCTGCCAACGACTGCAACCCAGATGTAGAAAGTGGCGGTGAAGCCGTACTTTTCCAGGAGGGGAAAGGCGTACGTGTACTGGCTCTCCCAATCGTCGTCGAACGAAATGATGACTGGTCTCGGCGGCAGGGGGCTGTTCTTCGTGATGTGATCGACCAGGTCGTCGAATGTGACCGAGACGTAGCCGCTGTCGCGCAGGTACGCGAGCTCCTGCTCCAGAGTCTCCGGAGTGGCGATGTAGCGCCGCACCGCCGTCGTGTCGCTCTGGATGTAGGGCCGGACCGAATGGAATACGAGTATGGGAGCAATGGTGGCCCCGGTTCCCTTCCCGTCCCGCGGAGAAGGGGGAACAAGCCGGCCGTACTTCGCGATTGGCTGAACTGTCAGGCCGAACGCAAGCGCACTCGTGAAAAGAGCGGCGCAGACGATGGCCCGAGTCTTCATCGTGCACGCCATGATGTCCATCAACCTCCGATGAAAAATGTACGCACGGGATGTTCAGGGACTGTTATGGGTATTTTAAATTTTCTTAATTTGAGCGAGACTGTACCAAGGATCGCAGGAGGGGACGATGAGGAAGATCGCGGACTTGAGAATGGGTCATCCCAGGGTATGTCGGAGAGTCGTCGTGGCGGCACTTGTGCGGGGCACGGTCGCGCTCCTTATTACTGGTTGTGCATCTGTAGGGGGCGCGACAACGCCTGCGCCCGGCACCGAGCGCTCCGTCGCGCTCCCTCCCGGAACGATCCGGTATTATGTCTACGTTGCAAATATCAACAGCAACAGCGTTTCTGCTTATGCGATCGACACGAGCACCGGGGCGCTCACCCCGGTAAATGGTTCGCCCTTCACCACCGGGACGGGCCCAAGAGGCATCGCGGCAGACCCGAAGGGGAAGTTTGTCTACGTCGCGAATTACGGGAGCAATGACGTCTCTGCGTACACCATCAATACGGGCAGCGGGGCGCTTGCAGAGGCAAACGGCTCGCCTTTTGCCGCAGAAACGGGCCCCTGGCATGTCGCTGTGGATCCGGCGGGGAAATTGATCTACGTCACAAACTATGGAAGCAACAACCTGTCCGCGTACGCCATCACCGCAAGCGATGGCACGCTCACAGCGGCAAAAGGCTCGCCGTTCGCCGCCGGGTCTTCCCCCGCGGGTGTCGCCGCGGACCCGCTGGGAAAGTATGTCTATGTCGCAAACAATGGGAGCAGGGACGTCTCCACCTACGCCATCGGCCCGAGCACCGGGGCGCGCGCAGCGGTAAGAGGTTCGGCCGTCGCCGCCGGAGTGTACCCCGTGGGTGTCTCGGTAGACCCGACGGGGAAGTTTGTCTACGTCACGAACAACGGCAGCGCCACTGTCTCCGCTTTCACGATCAGCGCGAGCAGCGGGGCGCTGTCAGAGGTGCGCGGCTCGCCGTTCTCCGCCGGTTCCAGCCCCTGGGATCTCGCGGTAGACCCGACGGGGAAGTTTGTCTACGTTGCAAACGCAACCAGCGCCACCGTCTCCGCCTACACGATCAGCCCGAGCACCGGGGCGCTCAAAGAGGTGCGCGGCTCGCCTGTCCTCGCCGGGTCGAGCCCCAGAGGCATCGCGATAGACCCTACGGGGAGCTATGTCTACGTGGCAAATTACGGCAGCAACAACATCTCTGCTTACGCGATCAACGCCACGAGCGGTGCGCTCACCGAGGTGCGCGGCTCGCCTTTTCCTGCCGGGGCCCGGCCCGGAGCTCTTGCAATTGCGGCGGTCACCGGCCCGTGAAGGGCTTCCGGGCCGCTATTTCCTTACTTGCACCGCCAGAGACAAGCGGCTGACCCCGCATGAACGGGCAACTTCCAGGACCCTGATCACAAGGTCGTAGCGCACGTCCCTGTCTCCCATGATGATGACCGGCGCGCCGGGGCGTTTCGCAAGGGCCGCGGTGAGAGCCGGTCTGAGGTCCGCCAGCGCCGTAGGCACGCCCTCCACGTACACGCCTCCCGCGGTATCGATGGTGATCACAAGGGTCTTCTGCGGCGCCGCTTCGGCGCTGGACGTGCGGGGCAGGTTCACCTTGATCTCCGAGCGGATCAGAAGCGGGGTGGCGATCATGAAGATGATCAACAGCACGAGCACCACGTCCGTGAAGGGGGTGATGTTGATGCCCTCGAAGAGCTCGCGACGACGATGCCGATAGGTACGCATATTACCTGGCCACCAGGTCGATGACCTCCGAGGCGGCGAGCTGCATGTCGCT
>Ga0187870_1000510_pt1 | contig 43917 bp, 31 predicted proteins | sample June2016WEW_13_1_3_FD_132974 | JGI IMG/M metagenome (GOLD analysis project Ga0187870, IMG submission 132974) | Peatland microbial communities from SPRUCE experiment site at the Marcell Experimental Forest, Minnesota, USA - June2016WEW_13_150 | ecosystem: Environmental > Terrestrial > Soil >... | reverse complement strand
GAATCAGCGTGAGCACCATAGGCAGGTTTCTTACCAGGACGAATTCCGGGCGTTTTTGCGCCGTTATGAAATCCAGTACGACGAACAATATGTATGGGATTGAGGTCTGTAGCGCCCTTACAGGGCGCGGGGCGGGCGGTGGGAACGAGGCCCCAGGGCATCGGCCTGCCGGCCTCAGCCCTGGGCTGGGTTGTGGCGGCCCGTTGGGCCGCGACGGGGACCGCGAACGGCGACGCATTCCATCGCTTTTCATTGCAGTCTGACACTAGCAGCGACGACGGGAATCTGGTTCGACCTGCTCACCCGTAGCGCGGTGGTGTCGATCTTGACTTCGATGAGGCGGACCACTCGGCACCTGCCGGTTGGGCTCACTCGTAGTGGCCGTTCCAGGTTTTCACATCCAATTCCAGGCCCTTGGGCGTGAGTTGCCAGATGCCGTGTCCGACCTTTTCCGGCGGCTCACCGTATCCCCGGCTCTTGGCGCGATCCCAGGCGAATTGGAACTGTTTTTTCCATGCGGGGATACCTTCTCCAACAGGGTGTTGGTAGTGTTGGTCGAAGAGGGTCTTCTTTCTTCGATAGGCCTCAGCTTCGGCTTCTGGCTTGCGAACCCTGCCTCCAAAGGCTTGGAGGATTTGCACCAGAAGAACGTTCCAATCCCTTGTGCGAAGCTGGCCGCTTGACTCCTGGTCTGGACCGGCCACATCCGGTGCCCAATGCTCGATCGACCTCTCCTCCGCCTCTGAAACGGCGAGGCCGAGCTTGCGCTTCAGATACGCCTTGGTAGCGACGCGGGCTTGCCGGTTTGCGACAACCGAGTTGGCGACCATGCAAACGTTCTCCCACTCGCGGTTTCTCTTGCTCCAGTTCACCGCCTCGAGGCCTGCCAGGCGGTCTTTCCAGTCCGACGGGTGGTGCTTCATAAGTTCGGCGCCCACCCCGCCGAGCGCGCGGAGCACAACCGCATGCGTCGAGATGTTCTCCTGCCGAAGCTCGATCGGCCGGATTTCCCGGTTTTTCACTTTCTTCCACTCCGGCATGAAACTCGACACAGCGGTCCAGTAGTCAGCGGCCGCCTCAACCATTTTATCGAAGCCAATCTCCGCATCCTCTGTCTGGTCCGCCAGGAGTTCCTTTGTCGCATCGTAAAGGGAGTAAAGGGTGAAGGCCTTTTCCGAGCGGATAGGCAGCGATTGATTCTCCTTGTCCACCATGCCCTGAAAGACAGGAACTCGTTCGCAGACCTCCTTGATCACTTGGGCGAGGACATCACGGTGGTCCATCAGGATGTTAGTCGGGTTGTTCGTTTTGACCACCCATTTGTTCAGGTCGCTGAACATCTGCTGCACTCGCTCCTTGCTTTCGTAGGGAAAAAGGAGCACGGATATGGATTCCTCCCCGAGGGCCGGGTTCTCCTTTATCGCCTGTGCAATTGCGGCGCAGCGGTGCTGCCCGTCATTGATGACGAAATTGGCGTCCTCAAAGTCCATTTCCAGAAAACCAAGCCCGTCGGAGTTGACCGGCTCAAACCGGACCTTGCATTTGTATGAGGCGGTAATTGAGGAAAAGAGGTAGCCGTCCTCGTTGTCCAGCATATATCTCGCGATGTCCGGTATGCGCTTCCTGTTCAGTACCCGTTGCTCTCGCTCGTCGGGCGTGAATTCGATCCAGTCCCTGAATGTGAACATCTTGGGGATCGCGGAGAGTTTCATTATGCAGGCGTAGTAGGTACGCTGCCCAATAGCGGCCTCCATGGCCGGGAATCTTACTTTCATTTTGCCTTTCTGGAGCTCTGGTTTGTTTGACGCCGTTTCAGAGCGAACATCGCTCACGCGGCCTTTGGCCAAGCTCGACGACCATAGCTTCGGCTATTCCCCCGGGAATGTCAAGCCTGCGGAGGGAGAAAGAGCAACGGCCAGAAGGAAAAATTGGGGGGCGCTGTCGGCCCGGCGCCTCTCCATGCGAGGAATTCGGCGCCCAAAACGTCCCGGTTTGGGCCTGCAAACCGTCCGGATTGTAATACGCTTGCGGTATGCCAACCGATTTGAAAGTGGTGACGGTAAAGTTGCCAAAGTCAGATTTGCGGCGTATCCCCCCGGGGGAAACGCGCAGTGAGTTCATCCGGGCTGCGGTGTCCGAGAAACTGGCCAGACTGGGTTGTCCACCGTGGAAGCCAAAGACGCCGCTGGGAAGGAAGCTCTTGGCGTTGAGCGACCGCTTTGACGGTGAGCGCTTGGACGCGGAGGCGATAGCTCAGGAACTGCGTGAGCGTCGCGGGGGACTGGCTTGAAAACGTTCACGCAGCGAGCTGACGTTCGCAGCGAGCCCAAAACGGCCATCCCACGCCGCCGCCAGGAACTCAACAGCTATAGCGGAAAATAATACCAAGCGCTACACAATTAAGCCCCAAACGATGCGCTGTATTGGCCACATTGGCTGCATTGGCCACATTGGCCATTTTCTCGAAAAATAACCGCCTCATCCGTTAGCCGATTTGTGAAATGGCCCGCTACGCCGCCAGCGCCGTCTCGGTGGAGGGCGCCGGCTCCTTCTTTGCGGGCGGGCGGAAGAACAGGGCCAGCGCGATACCGGCCAGCGTGGCGATGGCCAGCGGCACCAGGAACAGGCCGTGGAAGTCCACCACGCCGTTCTGCTTGAAGACGCGCTGGATGAGCGGCGGACAGACGAAATTGGCAACCAAATTGCCGAGGCCCAGGATCACCACGTTGAACAGGCCCTGGGCGCTGGCGCGCACGTCTTTGGGGAAATACTCGTCCACGAAAATATAGACCGTGCTGAAGAAGAACGCATAGCAGAAGCCGTGCAGCAGTTGGACCAGGATGATCGGAGCCGGGGCCGGCCAAAAGGCATAGACGGCGAAACGCCCAATGTGTGCGAGAATCCCAACTAGCATCGTCGTGCGCCAGCCGAGCCGCTTGAGCGCGAGACCCAGGATCAGGTTGGCAAATATCTCGGCCACCTGGCCGATGCTCATAATCGGCATGGCCCAGTTGCCGGCAATGCCCACACCCCCCGCGGCGGCCGGCGTGACCAGGAAAATGTTGGTCCACTGGAAGTAGGCGTAAAGCACGAAGGCGACCGTGGCGCTTACGAGCCAGAGCACCAGGACAAAAGGCTGCCGGAGCAGCTTGATCGCCTCCAGCCAGGCGAAGCGGTCCACTCCCTGCTCCGCTTTCTTGGGAGGCGTGTGCGGCAGCGCCAGACTGTAAGCCGCCAGCACCAGCGACGCCAGGCCAGCCACGAGGAAAATCCAACGGCTCCCGTGCTGCAGCGCTTCACCGGTCAGCCCGGAGCCCAGCACCGTGGAAAGCCAGTTCACCACCCCCGCCGGGTTCGCAGCGTGGACTTTGTTCCAGTCCACGAGGATGAAGGCAAAGGGCCAACTGGCCAGGACCCAGCCCACTGAACTGCCCACCCGCACCAGACCATACTCCTTCTGCGGGTCTTTCAGGTGCGCGAAGGCGATGGAATTGACGATGGACAGCGTCGGTACGTAAAGCAGGCAGTGCACAAACATCAGGCCAAGAAAGGGCCAGAACGATTTCGTGAACGTGAGCAGAAGCAGCGCCAGGCCGCCCACCAGGTGACTGAAGGCCAGGAACTTCTCGGCGGCAAAATTACGGTCGGCGAACTGGTTGCTGAAAAACATGCCGATCACCGCAGCAATAGGAAAAGCATTGAGAACCCAGGCTTGCTGCCCCGGCGAAAAGCCCAAGGCGGGCAGATAGTTGTAAATCAGCGGCAGCCAGCAGCCCCAGATGGCGAATTCCAGCGCCATCATGAGGAACAGTTTGGAGCGGATCGTAATATTCATGGCTCAATTGCCCGCGAGCATAAGCGAGACCGGACGGAGAGGCAAGGGGAGATCCAAGTGGAAAATCCGAAGGCCGTAGCGGCACTTTGGGGAGTGCCGCTGTTTGACAGGAGCGCGGATGCCTTCATGCGGGCGGCAGCGGCAGTGGGGCCGGCGTCCCGCCTGCCGGCGCGGGCGTCTCGCCCGCGTTGGTTTCAAGCGCGAGACGCCCTCATGGCAGGCGGGACGCCGGCCACACTACAGGCGGGACGCCGGCCCCACTACCCCGCGATTCATGGGCCGGGAGGCGGGCGCTCCGGTGCTCGACGTGGGGCCCGTGGGTGTGTATGTTCTGGGCATGCGCTTCGGAATGAGGGATTTGCCGCCGCTCATCCTGGCTTCCGGCTCGGCGCGCCGGGCGGAGCTGCTGCGACAGTTGGGGCTTGATTTCAAGGTCGTGCCCAGCCGGGTCCCTGAGATTCATCGGGAGCAACTGACGGCGCTGGAGGTTTCGCAGCTCAACGCGTATCGCAAGGCCCGTTTTGTGGCCAAGAAGCACCCCGATGCCCTGGTGTTGGGGGCCGACACGCTCGTGTGCCTGGAGACTGCGCTGCTGGGCAAGCCGGCGGACCTGGCGGCGGCGTATCGGATGTTGGCACAACTGCAAGGCCGCACGCACCAGGTGGTCACGGCGATCTGCCTGCTGCATTTGCGGGAGCGCCGCCAGCGGGTTTTCGCCGAAACGACGGCGGTGACCTTCCGCCAGTTGGACGCCGTCCAGATGCGGCGTTACCTGGCGAGAGTGAATCCGCTCGACAAGGCCGGGGCGTACGCCATTCAGGAGGAGGGTGACCTGATCGTCGAAGCGATAGCCGGTTCCTACTCGAATGTGGTGGGTCTGCCGATGGAACGACTGGAGAAGGAACTCAAGCTGTGGGCGGCGGGGGTGTGACGGGCGGCTTCGGCCGCGAGGACGCTTCAACGTTTCAACGCTTCCAGGCCAGCCAACTCCTGCCACAACAAGGCGCTGGTCAACTGGCCTTTGGCGAAACAGTCGAGGTCGAATTTCTCGTTGGGGGAATGGGCGTTGTCGTCGGGCAGCGCCAAGCCGAGCATGAGGGAGTCGGCGCGGAGGCAGCGTTTGAAGTCGTTGACTATGGGGATGGAGCCGCCTTCGCGGAGGAGGACCGGTTCGGCGCCGAAGGCGGCCTTGAGGGCGCGCAAGGCGGCCTGGGGTTGGGGGCTGGCGGGGGAGAGCAGGTAAGGCTCGGCGCCGCGGGTGAATTGGACCTCGAGCGTCACGGTTGGTGGGCAGAGTTGCTTGAGGTGGCGGTGGATGAGCCTGGCGATGCGGCGGGAGTCCTGGTTGGGGACGAGGCGGGCAGTGATCTTGGCGCGCGCCCAGGCGGGGATGATGGTTTTGCTGCCTTCGCCCTGGTAGCCGCTGGTCAGGCCGTTGAGTTCCAGGGTGGGGCGGGCGGAGCGTTGTTCGATGGGGGTGTAGCCGCGCTCGCCAAATAGTCGCCGCACGCCCAGGAGTTTCCGGTAGTCGCGCTCATTAAAGGGCAGACGCGCCAGTTGCCTGCGTTCGTAGGCCGAGAGGGGCTGGACATCGCCATAAAAGCCCGGGATGGTGACCCGTCCGTTTTTGTCGCGCAGTTTAGCCAGCAGTTGGCACAGGGCCAGGGCGGGGTTATCGACCGTACCGCCGAAGATGCCGGAGTGCAGGTCGCGGGCGGGACCGGAGAGGAGGATTTCGAAGGCGGCAATGCCGCGCAGGGCGTAGGTGAGCGCCGGGTGTTTGGGCGAAGGCATGCCGGTGTCCGAGATGACGACCGCATCACAGGCCAGCTCGGCGCGGCGTTCTTGCAGGAAAGCCGCCAGGCTGGTGCTGCCAACCTCCTCTTCGCCTTCGATGAGGAAGATGAGGTCGCAGGGCAGTTGGGTCCCGGTCTTGAGGTAGGCCTCGACGGCCTTGAGGTGGGCCAGGTGTTGGCCTTTATTGTCGCTGGCGCCGCGGCCGAAAAGCGAGCGGCCTTCCAAGCGCGGCTCGAAGGGCGGAGATTTCCAGAGGTCAAACGGCTCGGGCGGTTGCACGTCGTAATGGCCATAGACGACGAAGCGTGGGCGGCGAGGGGTTTTGGCCTTTGCGGGCGGAGTTTTGGCGACCACGATGGGGTGGCCCTGGGTCTGGCAGAGGCGGGCCTGGAGGCCGAGCTGCCGGCAATGCCCGACCACCCACTGGGCACAGGCCCGGAGGTCCTGGCGGTGCTCAGCCTGGGCGGAAACACTGGGAAACCGGACGTAGTCGCACAGCTCGCGGATGAACCGAGCCTGGTTTTGTTTCAGGTAATCAATGACGGCTTGCATGAACGTCGTACCAGGAGCTATTTCTTTCTGGGCCCGAGCAGGTTATTGAGGAGGTTGCCTAAAGGGGGCTGGTTGGAGGAGGTATTGGGGGCGTTGGTGGCGGAGGCAGGCTTGCCCACCATACCGCCCAGGCCCTCGAGTAAGCCGCCGAGCTTGCCGCCGGCCTGGCCGGCTTTGCCGCCCACGCCTTGGAGCACGGCGCCGGCGATGGCGAGCTTGTTAACGTCGGACTTGGGGTTGCCCAAGGTGCCTTTGATGGTGAGGAAGTCAGGCAATTGGGCGTAGGCGGCGTTGGCAGGGGTGTTGGCGGCCATGCCGAGGCGTTGGGCGATGCCGCGTTCGAGAAAAACGGAGACGGGGATTTGGATGGTGGAGTTGGTCAGGACCTCGGCGAGGGTGACCGTGCCGGTGGCCCGGGCTTCAAAGGCCGGGCTTTGAACGACGGCTTGCCGCAAATCGATGCGTCCGGAGCCGGCGGAGCCGTGGAGGATAATGGCATTGATTGGGGATTTCCTGAGGTCAGGAGCTAATCCGCCGGTGACGCCGGCGCCGGGGGCATTGCCGCCGCCCAGGCCCGTCAGCCCCTCGACGAACGAGAGGGCGGTGCCGGCGGTGTTTTTAACCAGCTCCGGGATCACTGCGATCGTGCCGACGAGGGTTATGAGCAAGCGGCCACCGATGCTGTGGGCCGTGATGTTGTCGACCGCGAGATTGAGGTTGGTGGAACTGAAATCGAATTGCCCGGTGAGGTTTTTCTGGAGGCTGGCCCCGGTTGTGCCGGCGCCGTCCACCTTGGCCTGGGCGGTCAGGGTGCCGCTGAGGATGCCTTTGCGTTGGGGTTGGAAGCTATTGACCAGGGGCGCCAAGGGGATGGCCTGCGCGTTGAGCGCGAGGTCATACTTGAATCCCGGCACGCTCAGGTCCAGCTCGACCGTGCTATTCACGGGGGCGCCATTGAGCGTTAGTTTGAGGGGATTCACGGTCAGATGGCCGCCATCGATCTTCGTGGTGGTCTGCCAATCAGCGATTTCCACTTCCCGCAAGTAGAGCCGGCGGATGTTAGCCTCGGCGGAAAAGTTCCGCAGGGGGAGCTTGAGCGCATCGGGTTCCTTGTCGGGGCCTGGACTGGCCTGGGCGGTCGCCGACGCGGTCCTGGGGGCGCTGGCGGCGGGCGCGTTGGCGGCGGCCTGGTTCTGGCCGGCGAAGAGGTCATAATAAGTGGTCAGGTCGAGCGAATCGGCGGCGAGCTTGAGGTTGCCCTGGGTGGCGTTGGTATCGGACATATCGACCCGGCCGCTGAGTTGAAGGAGGTTGGTCCCGCGGGCGGTGGGGGTCAGGGCGACCTGGCACTGGCGCAGGTCGAGCACTCGGTCGCGCAGGCCGGCGTCGAGTTGCATTTTCGCTTCGAGCGGCGTCGCCGGGAACTGTTTCTTGGGATCGCTGACGACCAGGTTCGTCACTTGCAAGGCGGCCTTGACGCTGGAATCGCCCCGGGGGTTGTATTGAGCGGAGGCGTTGGCGTTGAGGGCGACGGAGACGAGGCTCTTGTCGGCCAGCATGGGTTCGAGGAAGGGGCGGAGGCCGTTTTGGTTGAAGTCGGCGAGCCGGGCGGTGAACTGGGCAGACTGGTTGGTGAGGTCGTAGGTTCCTGAGAGGTCGAAGGCGCCGCCGGGGTTGGCGCCTTGGGCCAGCTTGCCGGCGAGCTTGTTGATTTGGACCTGTTGCGGCGTCAGGCCCAGGTCGAGGTCCGCGGTCGCGGAGAAATTGTGGAAGAGATTGCTGCCGAATTGGCCCGTGAAATCCGCCAGGGACAGGCTGCCGGTGACCGATTGGTTCTTCTGCTTTTGGGTGAGGTGGCCCTTGAGTTCGGCGGTGCCGGAGGAGACGCTCAGGTTGGGCTGGGGCATGAGCTGGGCCAGGCGCGCCAGGGCGGCCTGGAGGGTGACCTGGAGGTCGGCATCTTGGCTGGCGGTGTCGTAGGTCCCGGAAACGGCAAAACTGGCGCCCGGGTTGGCGGCGGTGGTGAGTTGGCCGGTGGCCTTGCGGATTTGGACTTGGGGCGACGCCAGGCTGAGGTCGAAATCCGCCGTGAGGCCGAGGTTGCGGAGTTGGTTTGTGCCGAACTTCGCCGAGAAGTCCCCCACCGCGAAAGTGCCGGTGACGGTCCGGGTCTGCTGTTGTTGGGTGAGGTGGCACTTGAGTTCGGCGGTGCCGGAAGAGACGCCGAGGTTGGGTTGAGGGACCGCCTGCAGCAACTGGGCCAGGAGGGCCTGCGCGGCGAGTTGAAGGTCGGCACTTTGGCCGGCGGCATCATAGACGCCCGTAGCGGTGACCGTGAGTAGGGGCTGGTTCTGCTGAGAGACTTGCAGCTTGCCTTGGCGCAGGCTGAATTGTTTCAGGTTGGAAGCCTGGCCGTTGAGTTGGAGCGTGATGCCGGCTTGCGTGATTTGATTGCTGCCGAGGGCGGCGGTCAGGTTTTCGATTGCCGAATTCACGTCGAAGGTGAGTTGCTGGCCGCCCTGCTGGGAGAGGAGTTTGACCTGGCCATTGACGAGGCCGGCCGGGGCGAGGCTGCCGAGGAAGGGTTGCCAATCGGCCAGATTCAGGCCGGACAGGGTCAGGCTGAGGGCGGAGTCACCGAGGGCATTGGTGACGTTGCCCCAAGCCAGGCTCATGGGGCTGGTGAGTTCGGCCCGGAGGAGGGGATTGCCTTGCTGGGTGCCGGTCATGGTGAAGCCGCGGAGCAGGGCGGTGTTTTGGGAGCGGTCCACCGTCGCATCATAATCAGCGCGGAACTCAAGTATGGGCGTGGTTTGGCCCGCGCGGGTCACCTGGAGTTTGTCCAGCTTGAGTTGGCCGCCGGCGGTGATGAGTGAACCGGACTTGGCCAATTGGACTTGATTGGTGGCGTTCACGGCGGTGGCGCCGAAATCGAGGCCGCTGAGGGCGCCGACCCCGCTGAGCGGGCCGGCGAGGTTCAGCAACTGCTTATCGATCCCTGCAATTTCCACGTTCAAACGGCCCTCGGTCTTTCCGAGGTCAAAGGGGCCGCTGACGCGGAGTTGGCCGAGGGCAATGCCGCCTTTGTGGAAACGCAAGGCCACCTGCTTAATGTCGGTGGGCGTGATGTCGCAATCCAGGTCGCTGCCCAGCGTGGCCAGTTGGGCCAGGGCGCCTTCGGCGCGGGCGACCTCGAGGCGGGTGTTGCCTTTGAGCGAGGCGGGCTTCAAGTCGGCGGTGAGGGCGAAATCATAACTGCCGCTGAGTTTGGCTTCGAGCAAGGCGCTCGTGCCGGGCGGCGGCGGATTGTTACGGACGCTGATGTCGGCTTGGAGCGTGAGCTTGCCGGTCTGGCCGTTCTTCGCCCCGGTGACGGCCAGGTTGACGTTCGACAGTTCGTCCACATCGCGGTTGCCGTTCTTGTAGAGTTTGACATAGCGAAGGGTGGCGCCGGTCAGGCTGAGTTGCTTCAAATCAACCTGGAGGGGCTTGGCAGGCTTCGCGGCCGGGGCGGGCTTCGCCTCTTTGGGCGCGGGCTTCTGGCTCAGGGCTTTGAGGATCGGATCAAGGTTCATGCTCCCGTCCGGGTTTTGCGTCAGCACGACTGTCGGGGAGGACAAAGTGGCTTCCTCGACACGGAGATTGCCGCCGAGTATGTCCAGCAGGCTGTAGCGGAGGCGGATTTCGGCCGCGCTCACGAGCGGCTCGGTCCCGGTGGTCTGAAGCTTCAAGTTGCGAAGGACCACTTGCCGGAAAGGGCTGATCGAGGCGTCGCTAACGGTTATGTTCGCGCCGAGCGCCTTGCCGGCGCGGGGGAGAATCACGCCCTTGAAGAAGGCGGAACTGGTGGCGACGAAATAAACCACGAGGACAAGGGCGATCAGAATCCCGAGGGTGCAGGCCAGCAGGCGGAGCCAGCGGCGCCGTTTCCCGGGGGCCGGAGAAGAGACGGTTGCATCAGCCATAGCAAATTAGCGCATCAAGTTTATTTAAGTGGCCGCCGCTGGCGTGGGGGTGCCCTCCCGCTCCGAGGCGTGCCATTTACTCAGTCAACTATAGTTCTTAGCGCGGCACAGCCGCAAGCAAGATCAGGAGGAGCCTTTGTCACGGAAGCAACGAGAGCCCTCTCCCGCCGCGCGAAGCGCCCGTGCAAAAACAAATTCCGATTCTCGCCAACCCGGAGAAGCTGTGAAAAAATTGGCCGACAGCGTGAAAACAGAAAGTGCGCCCATTGGTAATCAACAACTTACAACAGCGAGTTTTGGCGATTTCCAATTTTCTCACACCTTCGGAGGGTTGGTAGAAAGTGGCCGGTGGTCGTTCAGGGTAAAGGGAGGAACGACCACCGGGCTCCCGATTCCGAATCGGGACTGGCGGTCGCGCCTCGGAGATGCGACCCCTGCTCTGCTGCCACCGCCCCTAACGGGAGGGTGCATCCAGCAATTGTGCCGCGCGTTCAGGAAGGCTCAGGGACATCTCTAGCCCCCGATATATGTTGTCGCGCAAAGCCGCTTCACTGCCAGATGCGGACCCGATGCACCTCTGCGAGAAAGAGTTTGCCGTGATAGAATTCCTGCGCGGGGTGGGCGTCCAGAAACGCCAGCAACCGCTCCATGAGTAGCGGGATTATCTCGGGGTGGTTGCGCAGTTGAATGCCAACGATGCCCCGGTAGTTGCCGGGCGGATAGGTCACGATGTCGGTGAAATCGCCGTTGAGGGAGAGAAGAACCGCGCCCAGTGCTCGCGCCTCGGCGATGACCACCGCGTCCGGCGAGCGGATGGGCAGCACTTCGCGCAGCAAGGTAACCTGATGCCCGTGACGCCGAAGCGCGTCCGTGATCTGCGCCGGCACGCACTGGTCGCTGAAGAAGCGCAGGCTCATGCCCCCACGGCTTCGAATTCCGCCAAATCACGGGCATAGTCCAGGCAGGCTGTCACATCCTCGACCGTAAGGTCGGGGAACTCCCTGAGGATCTCCTCCGTTCCACGCCTTGCCGCCAGATAGCCCAGAACGAGGGCGACCGGGATCCGCGTGCCTTTGATGCACGGTTTGCCGCGCAGAACTTGCGGATCGCTTAGAATCCTGTCTCTCCAATTCATAGATTAACGGCATCTTACCCTACCGCGGATTACGGGGCAATGCGTGTTTTCGGGCCGGCCCTCGCAGCGGAAAAACCATTTGACGGGCGCGGGCACGGCTAGCCCTGCCGTGATTTCTATGACAAGGTTACTTATGAGTCCGTTGCCCGCGCCAGAAGGTGCTGGGGGGCGCGTCGGCTTGGCATCTCCCACCTGTCAGCAGGTGGCGGACACTTCCACCAAGACATCGCCACTTGCAACGGTGAGGCGCTTGCGCACTGCTGCGATGAGCTGGAAGTCCGCGCGCCCATCAGCGTTGCGGGTTGGCGTGCGCGTCGAATTGGAGGCCGGCGAGACGAGAGCCGTCGGGTTTGACGAGGCGGGCGCAGAATTCCCAGGCCAGGTTGTTCTGGGTGATCTTGAGCAGCAGTGGGTTCCAGCCGGGCTTGAGGGTGACGTTGAGCTGGTCGGAGCCTGGTTGGAGTGGGCGGGCGGTGTTGTTGGCATGGACCTGTTTGTAGTTGAGCCAGACCTTGACGCCGTCATCGCTGCCGAGTTCCAGCCGGGTGGGTTGTTCGTGTTCGGAAAAAATCCAGGTGCGGGCGTAGGCGACGCACTGTTCGCCGCCCAGGGCCTTGAGTAAATCCATGGACCACGGGCGCTTGGGGTCGGCGCCGGGAGGCAGGGTTTGCCAGTTCACAGGCTCAGTTGGCAGGGCGTCGGCACCGGGCTCGGCGGCAGCCGCTTCCGGGGGGAAGGCAATGTCAAACAAGGCGGCGTAGTTCTTGCCCGCTTGGCGATAAGGGCCGGCGACTTGCCAGGCGGTGATGAAGTCGGCCCGGGCCTCGAGCTCTTTGAGGGCGGCTTCCGCAGCCTGCCGGGTGGCGGCGTCCCGGGTTGCGGCGAGGACCTTCTTCAGGGCCGCGGCGGCCGTGGCGGCGTCGGACAGGGCGGGGGCTATTTTGATGATGGCCCGGCCGGCTTCATTCTGAACGGCGGCCTCCGCCAGGAGCGGTTCGGCCAGGGCGAGGGCCTGCGGGTCGGGGATTTCGCCAAGGCCGGCGAGGACCCGGCGCTTTTGGTCGGGGGTCAGCCTGGCGGCCAGGATCGTCTTGAGGGCCCCGAGGCGCTGGGAATCGGGGAGCTTGATGGTCTCCTCCTGGGTCGTCAAGCGCACGCAAGCGCCAATGGCCAATGAGCGGAGGGGCGCTTCGGGCGTTTGGGAGGCGGCCTTAACCAGGTCGGGCAACAGTTCTGCATCCAGGGTATCGCACAGGGCCCGGAGGGCGGCGGTGCGGACCTGCGGGTTGGAGTCGTCCAGGGCGGCGCGCAAGGCCGCGCGGACCTGCGGGTCGGCCAGCGCGCTGCAAACCGGCAGCAGGGCGATGCGCGCCGCGGCCGAGCCGGCGGCCAGTCCATTAACCAGGGGCGCGGCGTCGAGCCGCCCGCGTTTTGATTGGAGGCGCTGGCAAGCAGAGCGGAGGGCTTCGGCGGCTTGAGCGCGGGGGGCGTCGGCATTGGCTTCGAGCACGAGAGCGACCAGGGAATCCAGTTGGGGCTGGTCGGCGAGCAGCGCCAGGGCGCGCAGGGCGGCCTGGCGGGCGGACTCGGAACCCTGTCGGGCCAGTTCGAGCAACTTGGGAAGGGCAGCGGTTTCGCCGCGCTCGCCCAGGGCGCGGGCCAGTTCCGCCTGGACGGCGGGTCTGGCGGACGCCAACTGAGCGAGCAAGGCGGCGGCGGGGTTGCCCCGTTGGAGTTGAAGGAGAGACTGGCGGGCGGCCTCTTGCTCGGCGCCGGTGGCCGAGGCGGCGGCTTCGGCCAGCGGCGCTACGGAGGAGGCGTCGCCTAAAATGCCCAGGGCGTTGATGGCCGCCAGGCGCACTCCGGGGCTGGCATGACGTGCCAGGGGAGTAATGGCCGGCACGGCGGCAGGGTCCTGGCGCTGGCTCAATCCTTCCAGCAAAGCGACCTGGGTCGGAGGCGCGAGCTTGGGCAGGAGTTGGGCAAAGGCCGCGGTCGCGCCTGGGGCGTCGAGGTCGCGCACGAGCTGGAGCGCGGCGGTCCGGCGCGGGCCAGGCTGGTCTGCGAGGGCCTCGAGTATCAAGGGCAGGGCACCTTGGCCCGAGGCCAGGAGCAGGCCGCGATACGCGGCGAGGCGGAAATGGTCCTTTTTCTCGGTCTCGCAGAGGCGCTGGAAAACCGGCAAGGCTTTCGCCGGGTCGCCGGCGCGCAACAAACCATGCGCGCAGCGCAAGAGGGCATCGACGGCGGCCTCATGGATTTGGGCCTGGCCGGCTGAGTTACGCGCGGCGGCCTCCAGGGCCTGGAGCGCCTCGGGTCCGCCGATTTGTCCCAGGGCCGTGGCGGCGGCCGAGGCCACGGCGGGATCGGGCGCGTTGAGCAACGGGGCCAGCGGCGGCACGGCTTGGGGTTCGCCACGGAAGGCGAGCGAGTTGATGATGCCGACTTTGGTCAAGCCGGCGGTTTTGTCCAGGGCCTCGACCAGGGCGCGCTCAGCCTCCGGCGCGGGCACGGATTCGAGGGCATAGCGGGCGGAATGAGACAGTTGTTCGTCGGCGAGGAGCGCCGCCAGCGCCGGCACCGCCTGGGCCGTGGCGAGGCGTTTGAGCTTGGCGCAGGCAGCATCTTTCTCTGCCGGCGCGCGGTCGGACTGCAGAACCAGGATGAGTTGGCGCTCCTCGTCGGCCTGGGCGGCGCGGAGGAGGCAGAAAGGGGCCGAACCCATGAGCCATGCGGCCAGGAGGAAAACCAGCAAGCTTTTCATAGCAGAGTCACTGTTAAGACTGTGGACTGTGGGGCCCAATCAGAGGCGCCAGGGGGGGCGCTTGGCGATGGAGAGCAAGCGGTTGGCCTCGTCGTCGTTGGGGAACTGCTCGGTTTTGGGGTCCCACTTGAGGGTGCGCTGCAACTGCTTGGCGACCCCGCCCAGGAGGAGGGCGCTGGCGGCGCGGTGGGCAATGTCGGCGTCGCAGATCGGGCGTTTCCGGGTCCGCACGCATTCGAGGAAATTGCCCGAATGGCTGGTGCTGCGATAGAGATGCACCTCGTTAGGCCGCAGGGGTTCGCGCACGATGTCCGGCGGCTCGGAGACCAGCGCGTCCCGGTCCACGGCCAGGCGGCCGGCGGTGCCGACGAAGCAGGCGCCGCCGTCGCCGCCGATGGGCTGGCCGGGATAGTCCCGGCCATAAACCACCACGCCAGTGGCGTACTTGTAGCAGGAGCGGTCCGCCTCCATGAAGAATTCCACCGGGCCGGTTTCGTCTGCGCCGGCGGCCCACTGGACAAGGTCGTAATGGTGCTGGCCCCAGTTGAGTTCGCCGATGTCGAAGCGGTGGGCGCCGGTGTTGCCGTCGTACGGGAGCCAGGGGGCGGGGCCGAGATAGAGGTCCCAGTCCAGGGTCTCGGGCAGCGGTTGGGCCGGGCCGAAGCGGGCGGGCCAGAAGATGGCGCCGCCGTCGCGGTAGGCATAAATGGCCTGGAGCTGGCCGAGCCGGCCGCTGCGCACGAATTCGCAGGCCTGGCGGAACTTGCCGCCGTATTCGCTGCGCTGCTGGGTGCCGGCCTGGTAAACCCGGCCGTAACGCCGCACCGCCGCCAGCATCGCCTGGCTCTCGCGGACGGTGACGGCGGTGGGCTTTTCGCAATAGATGTCCTTGCCGGCGGCGGCGGCCATGGCGGCCATGGTGGCATGCCAGTGGGCCGGGGTGGCAATCAGGACCGCATCGATATCAGGGCGGTCCAGCACCTGGCGGAAGTCGGTGTAGGCGGAGCAGGCCTTGTAGTTGCCCTTGCCATAAGCCTGGGCGTAATGGTCGTTGACCTTCTGGCAGGCCCGCTCGCGGCGGTCACGCCAGACATCGCAGACGGCCAGGACCTGGACGTCCTTGCGGCCGGCATAGCCGCCGGCGACATAGGTCCAGGCCCCGCCCAGGAGGTGGCCGCTGCCCTGGCCGCCGACGCCGATGAATCCCATGGCGATGCGCTCGCTGGGCGGCAGGGCGCCGTTCCGGCCCAGGACCGGGGCCGGAACGATGACCGGGGCGGCGAGGGCGGCCCCGAGAGCGGTTGCGGTTTGGGCCAGGAAACGGCGGCGGGAGACTGGAGGGGCTTGGTTCATAGCTGTATGCAATGTGCTGAAAGTTGGGCGGCAGCATAGTGGTTTGGGGCGGGGATGTCGAGGGGATCGCTGGGGTGCGGAGTGCGGAGGACGGAGGGCGGAGCCGAGGTGACGAGAAATGAGACCGGCCGTGAGATTTACTCGGTTGGCCTTGCGGGAGAAAGCTTGATTATCCTGGGGGAGGGTTTATCATGCCGCTCGAACAACAGGAAAGGAGCCATGCTATGCCAGTGAAAAAACTGAAGGCCTTCCTCGACCAGGAAGGCATCAAATACGTGAGCATCATTCATTCAGCCGCTTATACGGCGCAAGAGGTGGCCGCCTCGGCGCACATCACGGGCCGGGAACTGGCCAAGACGGTGATCGTGAAACTTGACGGCCAGATGGCGATGGCGGTCTTGCCGGCCAATCGCAAAATCGTCCTCCAGGACCTGCGGGAGGTGAGCGGGGCCGGGGAGGTGAAATTCGCCTCGGAAGAGGAGTTCAAGGAGAAATTCCCCGATTGCGAGACCGGGGCGATGCCGCCGTTCGGCAATCTCTATGGCATGGGTGTGTATGTGGCCAAATCCCTGGCGGAGAACGAGGAGATCACCTTCAACGCGGGGTCGCACACGGAGGTCATCAAACTGGCCTATCGCGACTTCCAACGGCTGGTGCAACCGAAAGAAATGAGTTTCACGACTTAGTGCTATCTTGAACGCGAATTGGAATTAGCCGGCTGGATTTGGCGCAACGCTTCCTGTGCGGCTTCCGGCTGCTGGGCCTTGACGGCTTCGGCGATTTTCTTGACGGCCACTTCGGCTTCAGGGCGGACGCCAGGTTTGGCGAGCAGGCCGACGGCCAGGCGCAGGGCGTCCGGGTGCGCGGCGCCGCCGAGGGCGCTGAGGATCAATTTGAAGTCGGCGTCGTTGCGGGCGCCCGCGAGCAACAGGAGATAGCGGCTAAGCAGGGTGGCATCGGGGTGGGCATTTTCCTCGCCGACAAGGCGCACCAGGCCGCGCAAGGCGAGTCCGCGCAGCGCCTCGTTGGCGGGCTGGCCGTAGATGGCGGCCAAGGTGTCCCAGGCGGCAGCGTCCGGCCAGTCGGCCAAGGCATGGATTGCCGCGTCGCGGACGGTGGGATCGGAATCAGCGGCGGCCGCTTTGAGCGCGTCCAGGGCAGGGGCATCGGCGCAGCCGGGCAAGAGGCCCAGCAGCGGGGCGCGACTATCCGCAGTCTTGGCCTGGCTGAGGGTGCGGCGAACCATCGCGGAGCGGGCCTGGGCGCTCTGGACCTTGGCCAGGGCCTGGGCGGCGGCACTTTCGGCGTCGGGACGGACTTCCTTGTCATGGACTTTGGCGAGGGCCTCGAGCAGGGCCGGGACCTCGTCTTGGGCGGCGGTTTTGCCCAGGGCGCGGAAGGCGGCCCTGGCGACCGCCGGGTCGGAATTCTCGACGTCGCCAAAGAAGGTTGGGTTCGCCGCCGGGCCCACCCGCCTGGCGAGGGCGGAGATGAAGCCAACGCGGGCGTTGCCGGTGCATCGCTTGGCTTCTGAAGTGATCGCTTTGTCGGTGGCCGCGCCGCCGCGGAGGTTGACGAGAGCGGACTCGATCGCGCGGGATTCCGCGGGGCTTTTCGAGGCGCCCAAAGCGCGGGCGAACATGGGGACCAGCGAGGCATCGCCGACCCGGCTCAAGGCGTCAATGGCGGCGAGCCGCACGGCGGCCTGGGGCGAAAAAACGCTCATGCTGATGGCCAGGCGAGCGTGCACATCAGCGCGGGCGGCCAGGCTCTCAATCATCCAGACCTGTTCGGCGGGCGACAGGTTGTGCAGTTCGGCGGCGAAGGGCTCGGAAGAGACGCCTGGGGGCAAGGTCCGAACGGCGGCGATGGCCACCGGCTTGAGGGCCGAATCCAGGCCGTGCAAGGCCGCAAGGATTCGCTGCCGGCGGTGGTTGGCATCCAACCGCAGCAGCGCCTCCAGGGCACTCCGGCGGACGTAAGCCGCCGGCGCAGAGGCCAGCAGTTGCTCGTAAGCGGCGAGGGCGCCTTTGCGCTCGCCCGCAGCCGCGAGGTCTTCGGCGCCCCGGAGCGTGGCCTCGGTCAGGGCGGGCGCCAGGGCCGGGTCGGCGCCACGGCGCAACGCGGCGATGGCCCTGCGCGCGGCGGGGTCCCCGATCTTGCCGAGCGCCCCGATGGCCGCCTCGGCGACGGCCCGGTCGGGGTCGCGGGCGGATTGGGCGAGGAGTTTGACCGACCGGAAATCGCGGCGGTCGCCGAGGGCGGTGAAGATTTGGATGCGGGTGGTCCCGCTGGCGAAGGCCAGGGCGTCGCGCAGAATCTCATCGGCTTTGCCTGGCGGGTAAGTCGTCAGGGCGAGGCACGCGATGCTGGCGGTCTGGTCGTTGCCCAGGAGTGCGGCGAGGGCAGGCAGGGCGGTTTGACTGCCGATGATGCCGAGTTGCTGGCAGGCGAAACGGCGCGCCTCGAAAGAGGAGGCGGGACCGAGGAGTTTCACCAAGCCGGCTTCCAGTTGTTTGCGGACGGCGGGCTGGGAGACCGATTCGCGGACCAGGGCCTCGAGGCCGCGGAACGGTTCGAGGCTTTGCCCGGCGCGGCAAGCGGCCGCCTCATTCAGGAGCCGGGGAAGGTCGCCTGGGGGAGGAGGGGCGGGCGCCCCAAAAGCAGAGACCGAACACGAGACTAGAAAAAGGTTAAAAAGGTTGAATAAGTTAACTAAGTTACCTCGCGTGCGTGAGCCGGGTTGAGGAGCGGAGGCGGATGGCACAACTGGCGGAGCGAGGTTTTGCGAAAAGCCGGGACGCCCGCAGCGCGGCATTTCGGAGAGTGTTTTCATTTCTTTGCCCTCTTTGTGTTTCGTTTTGCTGCATGACTGCGGCCGGCGAGGCGAGCCATCAGAGGCGCCAGGGGGCGCGGGGTTCGCGGTAGAGCATGCGATTGGCGGCCGGGAGGTCGAAGCGTTCCTGGGCCGGGTCCCATTTGAGTTTGTGGCCGAGGCGCAGGCTGATGTTCCAGGCCTGGCAGATGGTTTGGGCGCGGTGAGCGACCTCCGGGTGGCAGAGGGTGGGAGCGCGGCTGCGAATCGAGTTGAGCAAGTTGCGGACATGGTCCGAGGCATCGCCCCAGCCGGCGCCGCCCGCGGTCTTCAAACTCAAGATGGACTTCGGCTCCGCCGTGACCAGGTCCGTTTCGTCATCCACCTGGACCCACCCTTCGTCGCCGATGTAGCGCAGGTAGCGGTCCTTGAATTCGCGGCGTTGGTAGAGGACGGCTTGGAGGCCGTTGGCGTATTGGCAGCGGGCGACCGCGGTGATGGGGGTGTCGCTGCAGAACTTCGCCGGGTCGGGCAGTTCGCCCTGGGCCTCGAACTGGACCGGGCCCGTGTCGTCAGTGCCGAGCGCCCATTGCATTTGGTCGGTGTAATGGCAGCCCATGTCGGTCAGGATGCCCTCGGCGGTGTCCCAGAAGTATTGCCAGGCATCGACGCGGGCGGGCACGAAGGGGTGCCACGGGGCTTGGCCCAGCCACATATCGTAATTCCAGCCCTTGGGGACAGGCACCGCCTGGTCGTGCGGGATGCCAGGGCCGGACCAGACCTGCATTTCCACGGAGCGGAGGCGGCCCAGCTTGCCCTGGCTGACCATTTCCCTGGCGAAGCGGTAGGAGCCGGTGGAGCGGCGCTGGGTGCCCGCCTGGTAGATGGCGCCGAAGCGGCGGCAGGTATCCACCAGCGCCCGCCCTTCGGCGATGGTCAGGGTGACCGGTTTTTCACAATAGATGTCCTTGCCGGCGCGAGCGGCGTAAATCGAGGCCAGTCCGTGCCAGCGGTTGCCCGTGGCAATGGAAACCGCATCGATGTCTTTCTGCGCCAGCAACTCGCGGAAATCAGGGTAGGCGCGGCAATCCGGGTTGCCGTAATGATTGTCCACGAGGCCCTTGGCGGACTGGAGCCGGTCTGCGCGGCAATCGCTCACGGCCAGGAACTGGATTTCGCCGAAGGACAGGAAAGTCGGCAGGGTATCGCGCGCGCGGTTGCCGACGCCGATGGCGCCCCAGCCGATGCGGTTGCTCGGGGCCACGGCGCCATTGAGTCCGAGGACGGCGCCGGGGACCACCAAAGGCATCGCCGCGGCGGCCGTGGCGCGCCGCAGGAACTGACGGCGACTCAAATGAGCCGGAGAATGTGGTTTCATAAAAGCTGGGCGGTGCATCTGTCGCCTTCGCGTTATCAGATCGGCGGGGGTTTGCCAAGAGGATAATCGGCTCCGGTCCTGCACCGTTTCGTCGTGACACGGGCGCCCGGCCGGCTTAGTCTGCCCGCATGTCTCACCAAATACTGACGCTTGGCCACTCGCCCGACCCGGACGATGCCTTCATGTTTTACGGGCTGGCCCGCGGCCTGATCCCGACGGACGGTTATAAATTCGAGCATATCGTGCAGGACATCCAGACGCTCAACGAACTGGCCACGCGGGGCGAGCTCGACCTGACGGCCATCAGCATACACGCCTATGCTTACGCGAGCGGCCAGTATGCGTTGCTGCCCAGCGGGGCGAGCATGGGCGACGGCTATGGGCCGGTGCTCGTGGCCGCGCAGAAGTTCTCAAAAGCCGAGATCGGCCGGAAGCGCATCGCCGTGCCGGGCACGATGACCAGCGCCTTTCTGGCGCTCGAGCTCTGGCTGGGCAAACCCGCCACCGACTTTGAGTATGTCGTCGTGCCCTTCGACCGCATCTTCCAGACCGTCCGTTCGGGCGGAGCGGAGGTCGGGCTGATTATCCATGAAGGCCAGTTGACCTATCAGAATGAGGGCCTGCAGGTTTGTGAGGACCTGGGGGTCTGGTGGGGCCGCGAAAACGATGGCCTGCCCCTGCCCCTCGGCGGCAACGTGATTCACAAACGCCTCGAGCCGTCGGTTCGCAAAGCGGTCGCCGACCTCCTCACGGCGAGCATCCGCTACAGCCTCTACCATCGGGCCGAAGCGATGCAATACGCCCTGCAATACGCCCGCGACCTGGGGTGCGACCTGGCGGACAAGTTCGTCGGGATGTACGTCAACCATTGGACCCTGGATTATGGCGAGCGGGGCCGGGAGTCGATTCGCCGCTTTCTGGGCCAGGGTTTCGAGCGCGGCCTGCTCCCGCGCCGGCAGGAGTTGGAGTTTGTTATCTGAAGCCAGGAAGGGAGCATTTCACTTTTTTGGGTGGTCCCTCCCAACCTTAATCCTAATCCTAATCCTAATCCTAATCTCCTAATCCTAATCTCCGTCGCGCAACCGCCAATCAGAATTGGCTTTGATTAACCCCACGAGCATGGAAACAATTCTGCGTGCCAGAAAGGCTACAAAAAAAGAGATGCGCCGCCAGGAAGCTCTGGCGTAAATCAGGTTGCAAACAAGTTGGACTGTGTTATTACAGAACGTCCTGCCCGCGCGAGGAGAAACGATGACGACTGCATTCAAACTTAATGGCAAGCCCGTGAGCCTGGAAGTGGACGGGGAGCGACCGCTCCTCTGGGTCCTGCGCACCGACCTGGGGCTGACGGGGACCAAATACGGTTGCGGGGAAGGGCACTGCGGCTCGTGCACGGTGCTGCTCGATAAGGTGGCGGTCCGTTCCTGCCTGCTCAAGGTCAAAGAGGCCAGCCAGAAGGAGGTGCTCACCATCGAGGGCCTGGCCACGGACGGCAAACTGCACCCCCTGCAGAAGGCCTTCATCGCCCACGACGCCCTCCAGTGCGGCTATTGCACCCCGGGCATGATTCTGACCGCCTATGCCCTGCTGGCCGCCAATCCGGCGCCGAGCCGGGAACAGATCATCCGCGGCCTCAACGAGAACCTCTGCCGTTGCGGCGCTCACACGCGCATCATTGAAGCTGTTCAAACCGCCGCCGCCGAACTCAAAGGGGGCCAATAACCATGAAAAACGAAGCTTACCTGGCGCTGGATTTCCAGGACCCCAGCCACGTTGTGTCAACTGGCAGCCGGCGCGACTTTCTTAAACAACTGGGCACGGGCATCATCATCTTTGTTTCCCTCGGCGACCTTGGCACGGCCGCTGAGGCCGCCCGCCAGCGGGGCGGGCGCGGCGGATTGCCGGCCGATTTCAACGCCTTTCTGAGAATCGGCGAAGACGGCCGGGTGACCTGCTTTACCGGCAAGATCGAAATGGGCCAGGGACCGATCACTTCCCTGCCGCAAGTGGTGGCCGAAGAACTGGAAACGCCCCTCGAGACGGTGGACATCGTCATGGGGGACACCGAGCGGTGTCCGTGGGACATGGGCACGTTCGGCTCGATGACGACCCCGGTTTTCGGCCCGGCCTTGCAGCGAGCGGCCGCCGAGGCCAAGGCGGTGCTGCTGGAGCTGGCGGCGGAATCCCTCAAAGTGCCCCAGGGGCAATTGGCGGTGAAGGACGGCGCTATCTTTGACCAGCAAAACCGGGAGCATCGGGTCACCTACGGCCAGTTGGCCAAAGGCCAAAGAATCGAGCGGCGCCTGGAAGGCCAGGCCGTGTTGAAGGCCGTTGCGGAGTATAAGGTCATCGGCCAGCCCCTGTTGCGGCGAGACGCCCAGGCCAAAGTCACCGGCCAGGCCCAATACGCCGGGGACGTCCGGCTGCCGGGCATGCTTTATGCCAAGCTCCTGCGACCGCCGGCCCACGGCGCCAAACTCAAGAGCGCCGATGCCACTGCCTGCAAACAGGTCCCTGGTGTGCGCGTCGTCCAGGAGGGCGACCTGGTGGCCGTCCTGCATGAGTTGCCGGACGTGGCCGAGGCCGCGCTGGAAAAAATCAAGGCTGAATTTGACCTGCCGGAAGTCAAGGTGGACGACCAGACCATCTTTGACCATCTCCTCAAAGTAGCCGCGGGCCCGACTGTGGTGGCGCAGGGCGGGGACCTCGAGGAAGGCAGGAAGCTGGCCGGCAAGACCTTCCAGCGGACTTACCTGGACAGCTACATGGCCCACGCGGCCATCGAGACCCATACTGCCCTGGCCAGAGTCCAGGGCGAGCGGGCAACCGTTTGGGCCTCGACCCAGAACCCGTTTGGCGCGCAACGGGAGATCGCCGAGGCGCTCGGTTTCCCGCCGCAAAACGTGCGCGTCATCACCCCGTTTGTCGGCGGGGGCTTCGGCGGCAAGACGCAGAATTCACAAGCGGTGGAGGCCGCCCGGCTCGCCAAAATCGTCGGCCAGCCCGTCCAGGTCTGCCGCACCCGCCAGGAGGAGTTCTTCTACGATACCTTCCGGCCGGCGGCCATCGTCAAGATCGACTCCGGCCTCGATGCCGCCGGGAAGATCGTTTTCTGGGACTACGCGGTCTATTATGCGGGCAACAGAGGCGCGGCGCAGTTCTATGCCGTGCCCCATCATCGCACCGTCGCCCATGGCAGCGGCTGGACCGGGCCGGCGGGGTCGCATCCTTTTGCCACCGGCCCCTGGCGCGCCCCCGGCAACAACACCAACACCTTCGCCCGCGAATCCCAGATTGACCTCATGGCGGCGGCGGCGGGGCTTGACCCGGTTGAGTTCCGGCTCCAGAACCTGGCGGACGAGAGAATGATCCGCGTCCTCAAGGCCGCCGCCCAAAGCTTCGGCTGGACGCCGGCCAAAGCCCCCAGCCAACGCGGCTACGGGGTCGCCTGCGGAACCGACGCCGGCTCTTGCGTCGCCGCCATCGCTGAGGCCGCGGTGGATGCGAACAAAGGGACCGTCCAGGTCAAGCGTGTCGTCCTGGCCCAGGAGATGGGCCTGGTGGTCAACCCCGAGGGCGCCAGGCTCCAGATGGAAGGCGGCATCACCATGGGCCTCGGCTATAGCCTCTCCGAGGAGGTCCATTTCAAAGGCGGAAAGATCCTGGACACCAATTTCGACACCTACCAACTGCCCCGGTTTTCGTGGGTGCCAAAGATCGAAACCGTGCTCGTCGAGGCCAAGGACCGTCCGCCCCAAGGCGGGGGCGAACCGCCCATCATCCTCGTCGGGGCGCTGGTCGCCAACGCCATCCACGACGCCACCGGCGCCCGCCTGCTCCGCTTGCCCATGACCCCCGCACGGGTCAAGGAAGCCTTGAAGGCGTGAAACACGACGAGAACCAGTTGGCAAGCGCCTGGCTGACCAACGCCTGGCGTAGCGGCGGGCCAGGCCGTGAGCCGGTTCGGCCATCGCCTGGAGCAGCAAGACCAACTCCGGCGCAGCCTGGCTGACATCAAAACCCAATTGTCAAACGTTGATTCTGCTGAAAAACCCCCTCTGATCAAAAAGCGACAGTGAAAAACACCATCTCGGATGTATCCCCGGCCCATAAAAGCCGCGTATAACCGAAATTAGCGAGTAAGAATTTCTGACACTTTTCCCCAATTCGATGCTTGGGCAAAAAAGTGGGGGTTTTTCAGCGCAATCAAACGTTGAGACGCGACCCTACTGCTTCGGAGTCTATGGATACCGCCGACACGTCAATTCTCAGAGCCACTCGCGCAGCGTTCTCAGAAGCAAAGTCGAATGCGACTATACTGGACCTGGCCGACTGCAGAATTAAAGACCTGCAGCCACAGCTCCAGGACCTCCAGACGAAACAAGATCTTCCGGACGAGATCCCATGCACACTGGTTCAGGGCCAGTTAATACTCGTTGCGTTTTCCGAAGGCACAATCCCCCTCAGATTACCTGATGCGTTTCTCAGCTATGAGTGGGGCCAACCATTCAAACCCCTGAAGACGGCTTCGTTTTTCTGGCGTGGGCCACATCCAACCGTCACCTACCGAGCATACCTGTTCTGCGACGAATCCCACTTGGGATTTCTTGAGAACACACCCGTGATTGTTGCCATCGCGAGAGGCGCTCATGTTCAATTTGCCTTCGAGATCGACCTTAGGCACTCGTTGAGCATCGGGACCCACGAAAATGAAAGTCGGCGTCAGCAGCACTATCTCGACGATCCTCTCGCTGCCAAGTTGTTTGGTCACGTCTACGCCCGGGGCTTAGGGGCCGCCCCAAGGGAAAGGCTCTTGAAAAGTTACATTGACCGTCTGGCGTTGGAGGCCCGGGAGGCTATGCTTTGCATTGAGGAAAACCTGGATCAACGGAACATCCTTCAGGAGAAGCAGGCCGCGAAGCACACCTTCCTCGGCGAGTTCTACGAACACCCCGATTATTACCGCCGCATATACCGTTTCTTCAAAGAGCGACTGGCGCAGACAAATCCGACGATTCTTGAGTGGGTTTTCAAAATCCACCAGGAACTAAAGGGCATAGGTCTCGGCTGCCTCGCGTACCAAGCTCACCATCTCTTTACCTGCGCACTATACTGTCCAGAGATTACCAACCGGGGCCTTAGCTTCCCATCTCACGATCTGGAGAACAATTTCGAGCTTGTGGCATTGGACCCGGAGGCAATGGGCCCCAAAGCCGAAGAATTTTGGCCGCGCATTCCCTGGGATTTTCTCTCCTTTTACAGGGAGGTAGTCGGCGCAACAAACTGTCCGGTCGACCCAGCTAAGTTCTTTTCGGAAGCCCCGCTCTTTGAGGGCAACATGCAGGAAGCTCAGAAACTAGTTGACAATCTGCTCAGTGAAGCCGTCGAACTCAAGCAAGCCACAATTCCATCTGGTGCCTACCACCCAATTGACCAGGGCTCAAATATTAAGGCAGTTAAAATGTTCGAGCTGGGTCCCGAGGTAGCCGCCGTGTTCGCCGACTCGCGCGGCGATTTTTTTCTGGCGACCTGTAACCCTCGTGACCGCGCCATTCGAGTTGCCCACCCCGACTCTCACTACCTCTATCAGGCTGAGGCAGCAAGAGCCCGGTCGCGGGGCGAAATAAGCGACGACACACCCAGCGCTGAGAAAGTAGACCTCCTGCAGAGTCGCGTCAGGGAGACCCTCGACCGCTTCAACATGGGGATCAAGGTGTTTCTGGCCACCCTGATCAGGGACTTTTGGGTTTTAGAGGAGCGGGAGAGCGTTTTCGGAAGTGCACGCTTAGTCAGAAAGCTGCCCAAGCTTTTTGCGGACCGCCGCACTCCCGTGCTCGTTTACCTACCCCGAGTTAGATACGTCAGGAAATTCAAAGCAGGTGACGAGACAAAACTGAACTACTCAATCCGGGCACCGCATTGGGTTCGGGAGCACATCAGAAAAGCAGCGAATCCCAGTCAGGAGCGCCTGTCCGTAGCCCGAAGCTTGGGCATCTTCGTGCCCGAAGGCTTTACCTTCGTCAGTCGGCATCGTCGAGGAGATAGAGCGGCAGAAGTGGTCTATCGTAGCGTCTCTGCGCTGAGGTGCTTCGGCATGGTTCACAAGGTGGGCGAAAAGGCCCAAGACAGCTGGTTTCAGTTCGAGAGACAGACCGCCGCCTGGCTGAGGGCCAACGGGTATGATATCGAACAGATCGCCGGGAACAGGCGCGGTGATGGGGGTGTCGACGTCCAGGCCCGAAAGGGGCTGCAATGGCTTTTGGTACAATGTAAGTTCTGGTCAGAACACCGGACCGTCGGCCCATCCGTTATACGCGAGCTCCTCGGCACCCTCACGACTTTCCCCAAAGGGGCGACCGGCGTTATTGCGACATCATCGCGTATAACGGAATCAGCAAAGAGCCTTTGTCTAGAGCACGGAGTCCATTACTACGAGCTCATTGACTTCTCACGAGAGATTACGGCCTCACTCCCCCGATAGGCCCATAGGCAAACAAGTCCCCCCGACCTGCCCCCGTATCCGCTAGATCCAGCGGAGGCTTCTGACCTGACGTCGGAATCGCGATTTCCCCTCGTCTGCTGACAAGGCGAGTCAACGAGGACGCATGAGTAATGAAATGTCGATTATCTTACTCAAGATAATCGGGATTACCATCTTGCCCTAACTTACGGCTTAGCCGCCTTGTCGGCTTGAGCCGCACCTGCGACCAGGGCCTTTCCGGTGAGTTTCTTGAACTGCTCGGCAAAAGCAGGCAGCGAACGCAAGGCCTCCCGAAACGCTTCTGACTCGACAAACTCATGCCAAGGGCTGCCTGGCGTTTGTGCTTCGACTAGTCGGAGGGGCGCTTCTTCGAGACGTGTCAATGCCGCGCTGAAAAGTCGGGCCTCGAATTGTTTGTCGATCCGCACAGCTTCTTTTCGATATCCCTCATACGCCTTCGCAACGGACGCTTTGAACCCGTAATCTTCAGCCAGCCGAAACCGTTGGCCAATTTGCTTCGTAGCCAACCAGGCGAACCAGACAGGGGCGGCCAGACTGACAAAAGCCAGGATTGCATTGGGCCAAATCGTCGCTTTCTGTGCTGCGGTTGAATTCAGGACGTCCGCGAGCGCCTTCAGACGCTGGGCTCCTAGTAGGTAGCCAGCCGTTAAAGCAAGTATCAAGCCGAAAACCCAAACCCACATAGAAGTGCCGAGCGCGTGGGCGCGCTGCTCGAATGCCGCCGCCAAGCCCCTCGTAGTAGTGATTCTATAGGCTTCCTCACACCTTGACACCAGCACGTCAGCCTCCTTTGCACGTTCGGAAATGGTCTTCAGTGCAACTTCTGACTCGGCCGATAGAAGGTCGATTTTCTGATGCAACGACGCCGCACTACTCTCAAATTTTTCGACCTTAGTCCGCGCGTCACTCAGCGCCGCAAGGTCGGTAGGCAGAGACTCGGCTGCTCCAGTCGCTTCAGAAATAAGTTCGATCTGTCGCTTTAGCTCAGCTGCATTCGGAGCAATTTCATCGAGCTGCGCTTGATAGGATCGTAACCGGCGGGCCAGCTTGGGTGGGAGTAAATTAGTGTCCCGAATTCCCTGCCAGCCAAGGATTTGCTGAAGATCTTCGCGTATCCGCAGAAGGGTTTCTAGATAAACGGGGACTGCCTGCTGGCCGTTTCCATTAAAGAGGTGTTGAACGAAGCCACCTGCCAACCTCTGAACGCTGGCGTTTGCACGCTTCACCACCGTAACTGTTGACTCGTCTAATACTTCTGACCCGCGGCATCGAATACCTCGAGCCAAATCACTCGCTGCACGGCCTAGGCTTTGGCGGTCAACCGCGATGAAATTCCACCCAAAAGCATCGCTAAGCAATCGATTTTCGCTCGATGCCCCTGTAACCTTCTGAGCCAGTGCGTCCAGTGAATCACACAGCAGCGTTAATTCTGGATGTAAAATATTATTCTCCATAAAAACCCGGCTTGCGCGAGTGAACCGCCTTTCGACGCAGATGTCAAGAAATAACCGCCGATCGTTTGGGGTCCTCTGAGGACCCCTAACCCCAATGCCGTATAGGAATTGCCTCGCAAAACGCTCGAAGACCGGCCGTTTTCGCCAGGGGCTTTGCTCAGTCCGACTGGCGGTTTTCTCGATTTCCGGCCATTTACGCGGGGTTTTGCTCGTTTTCGGTGACCGGCAGCAGAGTGAAGACCGCGTGGGCCGGAAAAGTACGTTGCGGAGCCGGGCGGCATGGATCGAGAAAACTCGCCACAAAGCTTTCGTTGCAACATATTGACATGCAGGCAATTACGGTGATGGCAGGCATTGATTCCTATACGGCATTGCCCCTAACCCGTTGTCCCCAACGACCCCCACGCGAAGGGGTGGCCGCCGGGGGCATTTAGGCTGGCCTGGCGGGGAATTGTCGAACCATATCAGGCGCTGCCACTTGCTGTCCCTGAGAGCGCCGGGCAGCCGACAAGGCTGCGATAACGTGAACATCCTAGAGTTGCACCCGACGTAGACCAAAACAGTTTTCAATACCGCGTAACCTCCCAAATAGGTCAAGTCCGAACTTGCCTGTAAAAACGTCGTGAGGGCATAGGCAGATTGGCATTAGAAAGCCAAAGGGGCGGCGCCTCAACATTTGACAAGTGCGGACTGACTTTTTGGTCTGGCGGCGGTCGAATTGCCGCCACGGCACGCGCACTGCGCATCCAGCGCCCGGCTGGGCGCTACCACGTCACCGCTCGCGGCAACGAGCGAAGGGCGATTTACCGGCAAGAGTCCGACCGCGCGCACTTTCTCGAGTTCTTGGGGGAGCTGAGCGAGCGGTTCGGGCTCCGGGTTCATGCCTATGTGCTGATGGACAACCACTTTCACCTGCTGGTGGAAACGCCGGAGGCCAACCTGAGCCGCCCGATGCAATGGTCGAACGTGAGCTACAGCATGTGCTTCAATCGGCGGCACGAGCGCCTCGGCCGTATGTTTCAAGGTCGCTTCAAGTCCGTCCTGGGGAAGGATGAGGCCGGCTGGTTTTACCAGGGCTGAAAGCCCGAAATGTGACAGCCTGGGCTGACGCGAGCCCCGCGAGCGGAGGCCCAGGTTGCCGGCCCCCACAAGCATTCCAAGCCCTGTGAGGGCGTCACCCATCTCCCAATCCCCCGCCAGCATTTCCGAACCCAATAGCGGCGGTTTTGTGGGAGCAACGGCGAACCGCTGGATGAACGTTTTGCGTGGGACTGAATGGGCGTGTGTTTGACCGCCGCCAGCGTAGCTGAGGGAAAGCGAGGCGATTTCCCTCACGGTTCGTGAGAGACGGCCGCCCCGGTAAAGTGGAAAAACGGCTCACCCCCTCCCATGCGCTCCCAGCGCATGGGTGGGGGTCGGCTATTGGCTATTGGCTATTGGCTATCGGCTATTAGCCCATGCGCCCCGAACGCACTGGAGGGCTTCCACCCGCGCTCGGGGGCAGTGTCATGATGCGCCCAAATGCCGCCTGGCGCAACACTGCATTGGCCACATTGGCTGCATTGGCCACATTGGCTATTTTTTCCAAAAAACTGGCCCGGCCGCGGCCCTTGAATGGGGGCGAATCAGCAGCGCTGCTTTGGCAGAAGGCTGGGAGGTAAAGGCCCGCGATGCCGTTATCGCCGCAAGGGCCTCGGCACACGGTTGGACGGTGGCGACCCGGAACACAAGCGACTTCACAGTGCTGGGGTCAAGGTCTTCAATGCCTGGAACGAACGGCACTGAGAGCCTCCTGGCTGGACGGGGTGCGACGCCCAGCCGGCTTGGCGGATGTGACCGAGAGGTTCCGAGAGGGCTTTAATCGCTGACAACCGTGGTTCAGGGTTTCAGTGTTTCAACGCTTTCAAGCCAATATCACGTCGAAACTGCGCCCCTTCGAAGTGGATGGTTTCGACCGCCGCGTAGGCTGCGGCACGGGCGCCGCGCAGGTCTTTGGCCCAGGCGGTGACGCCGAGCACGCGTCCGCCGCTGGTGACAATTTGCTGGCCGGCGCGGGCGGTGCCGGCATGGAAGACCTTGGTGTTTGGCAACTGCGCCGCTTGTTCCAGGCCGCCAATAGGCTTGCCTATGGCACAACTGGCGGGGTAGCCGCTGGAGGCGAGGACCACGCAGACGGCGACTGTGGGACTCCATTTGAGTTCCGTGTGGTCCAGTGTTCCGTTCACGCTGGCCTGGAGCAGTTCGAGGAGATCGCTTTCCAGCCGGGTCAAGTAAACCTGGGTTTCCGGGTCGCCGAAGCGGGCATTAAACTCGAGCACCTTCGGCCCCGCCGGCGTCAGCATCAGGCCGGGATAGAGAATGCCGTGGTAGTCAATGGCCTCGGCCGCGCAACCGCGCAGCCAGGGTTCGAGAATGCTCCGGCGCGCCTGGGCCAGGCCGGCTTGGCTCAAAAAGGGTGTGGGCGAAAAGGCGCCCATCCCGCCGGTGTTCGGGCCCCGGTCGCCGTCCAAGGCGCGCTTGTGGTCCTGGGCAGTGGGAAAGAGTCTGGCAGTCTTGCCGTCGCAAAGGGCATGGAGGGAGAGTTCCAGGCCGTCGAGCAATTCCTGGATGACGATCTGGGCCCCGGCAGCGCCGAAGGCGTTGCGCACCAGGATGTCGTCGATGGCATTTTCGGCCTCGGCCAGGCTGGCGCAGACCAAGACGCCTTTGCCGAGGGCCAGGCCGTCGGCCTTGACGGCGCAACGTCCGCCGAGGGAGGCGGCAAAAGCTTTGGCGGGTTCGGGCTGGGCGAAAGTGCCGGCACGCGCAGTGGGGATGGCGTGGCGCTCCATGAAGCCCTGGGAAAAGACTTTGGAGGCCTCGAACCTGGCGGCCTTGCGGTTCGGCCCCCAGATGCGCAAGCCGTGCTGCTGGAAGAGATCGACGATGCCCAGTGCCAGCGGGTTATCCGGGCCGACCACGGTGAGGTCGGGTCGCCGCTCGCGGGCCAACGCCAGCAGCCGGGGCAGGTCTGCGGCGCCCAGTTGCAGGCACTCGACCAGCCCTCCGTTGCTGGCCAGCCGTTCGGCGGCGATGCCGGCGTTGCCCGGGGCGCACCACATCTGCGAGGCCAGCGGGGACTGGGCCAGCTTCCAGACCAGCGCGTGCTCGCGGCCGCCCGAGCCGATCACCAGCACTTTCACGGGCATGATTCAAGCAGGAAATTCCCGGAGGGGCAAAAGGTTTTTGCGATCTTCCTGCTGGACATCGGCGCGTTTTTGTGTACACAGGACGAGCGATTAAACATACAATGTTTACATTAGACAGAACTATGAAGAATGAATTAAGACTGATGTTGGTCATCGGTATGGCAAGCGGGCTTTTGGAGCTTGGCGGGGCGGCGGAAAACAAGCCCGCGGCGGCGGAGAACAAGCCCGCGCCGCCGGCGCCGCCGGCGTCCCAAGTGCAGCCGGCGCCGGCGGTGCCCCCAGTGCGGCCGGCGCCAGCGGCACCCGAGTTGGTGGCGGGATTCAAGGACCAGAAGGAGCAGATGAGCTACAGCCTGGGCATGAACATCGGCCGGGGCATCAAGCAGAGCGGGGTCGAACTGGACCTGGACGTGCTGACGGCGGCGATAAGGGATATGGCGGCCGGCCACGCGATGAGACTGACGGAGGTCCAGATGGGGGAGGGGGTGCGGGCTTTCTCGATGGCGGCCAACGCCAAGCGGGAAGAGGAGCGGCTCAAGCTGGCGGACAAGAACCACAAACTGGGCGAAGCGTTCCTGGCTGAGAACAAGAAAAAGGAGGGAGTCAAGACCCACGCGGTGACACTGCCGGATGGCAAGACGGTGGAAATGCAGTATAAAGTCATCACCGAAGGGACTGGGGCCGTCCCCAAGAGCAACGACATGGTGAACGTTACCTATCGCGGCACCCTCATCACCGGCAAGGAATTCGACAACTCGGCCAAGCGTGGACCGGGCCCGGTGAAGCAGATGGCCGGTCGCGCTATGTTCCGCGGCTGGAGTGAAGCCTGGCAGATGATGAAGGTCGGCTCGAAATGGGAGCTTTACCTGCCCTCGGCCCTGGCCCGGGGCGATTATCCACTGCCCCCGGATGTCGAGCCCGGGTCGACGTTGATTTACGAGATGGAATTGACCGGCATCGAGGCGCTGCCGGCGGCCCCGGGCAATCCCCAGCCGCTGACCAGCGACATTATGAAAGTGCCGTCGGCCGAAGAACTCAAGAAAGGCGTCCAGCCCAAGATCATGACGCCCGAAGATATCGAAAAGGAGATGCAAAGCGAGAAGAACAAGAAGAAGCAGTAGCGGCCGAAATCCTCAGGGCCGGCTTGAATGAGTCCTGAGTTGGAGCGGCTGCCGGCGGCCTTGTACGAGTGCGACCCCCGGGGGCGGGCCGACTTGCCGTGTGGAGGGGGGAGCTAATTATGAATGTTACCGGGTTCGCCGACTGGGGCAGGATCGGCGGGGCCTGGAGAGCCGCTATTTCGCCTTTTCTGGTTATCGCCAGGGACGTCACCGGAACTTGCTTGGGCCGGGTTGCCCGTCGGCGGGTGCAAGGCCTCCGCGAGGGACCCGGCGAACTTCCAATCCTTCGTCTCCGGGCGAAGGGCGCACTCCCGGCGCACGGCCTCGGAAGCGATCAGGCAGTGAGGCAGGTCAAACTCGGCGCAAAGCCGGATGGTTTCAAGCCCCAGCTTGATCAGAGTCATGTCTATGGCCTGGAGTTGGTTCAGGTCGAGGACGACCAGGTTGAGGCCGGCATCTACGGCGGCGGCGGCCTTTTGGCGCAAATGGTCTAGAATTTCGCCGGCGAGGACTTGGTTGAAATTGGCCGGCAGGCGGAGCACCAGGGCGTTGTTCCGCTGCTGAAGGTAGTTATGGGAGGTGTCCAAGCCCAACGCGCGGATGATGTTGAGCCGGAGGCTGGCCAGTTCGATGGGCTTGGTCACAAGCCCGTTGAAACCGAGCAGTTGGGCCAGCTCCTGTTCCTGGGTCGCCGCCTTCACGCTGAGGGCGAGCACAGGGACACCCTTGGTCCGGGTGGAGGCGCGCAGGGTTTCAAAGAGGCTGAAGCCCGAGCTGTCCGGCAGCGACAGGCTGACCAAGAGGAGGTCCGGCAACGCCCGGTTGCAGGCCTCGACCGCCTGGTCTGCCTGCGTCACCCCCCGCACCTGCCAGGGTGTGGCGGCGAAGGCTTTCTGGATTAGCTCGATGATGGCCGGCTTGTCGTCCACGACCAGGATTGCCAACGGTTCGTCCGAGCGCTTGGGCCGCGGGGCACTGGCGTGGCGGCTCTTGAGGTCGATGATCCGTCTGACGCGCTCGATGATCTGCTCCTTGGTAAAGGGTTTGACCAGGAAATCCCGCACGCCCAGTTTCAGGATCCGCACCACGCAGTCGCGCTGCGAATAGGCTGTGAGCATGAGCACCGGGATGGTGCGCAAGCGCGGATTGGCCTTGAGCCGGGTCAGCATCTGCGCCCCGTCCATGACCGGCATGTCGTAGTCCAGCACGATGATGTCCGGGTGCTCGCGGTCGGCCAACGCCAGGCCTTCCACGCCGTCGGCGGCCTCGACGACCTTGCAGGCGAAGGGCCGAAAGGCGGTGCTGACAAGGAGCCGCGTTACCTTGTCGTCATCTACCGTCAGGATCTTTTGTTCCATCATAGCTGCGGACTGACTGAAAAATGGCCTTGGCCGGGCGGAGGTTCTGGTCGGGCGGCTGGCGGGTGTGCCGGCCTGGCCCACGCGAGAACTCGCCCTGCGCCAGTGGTTGTCAGGGCAACCGCCTGAAGCGCCTCCGCCGGCCACGCGCAGCCCGGCCCGAGGGGCGCGCCCGGTTTGGGGCCGCGGGAGCGATTGTGGAGGCGGCTGATCGGTCCGTGCTTACATCGGCCATTTTGGCGGGCACTTGAGGCCAAAGAGGGGGAAAAATCGGGTTGAGGCTTAACTTCCCGCCGGGCGCACCGATAAGCAATGCGGACCAATTATGGTGGCCTACGTAATGCCGGCGTCATCTCTGGCCTGGCGCTTTGGAACATGAACAACTCAAGCAGCCCCGGCAACGGTCTGGACTCGCGCGACGCGGCCCTGCAGGCCGAACTGGCTGCTATTTACGAACACGCCCCCGTCATCCTGGTCCTGGTGGACGGCCAACGCCGCATCGTGCGGGCCAACTGCGCGGCGGCGGCCTTGGCAGGCTGCCAGGCGGAGGCCCTGGTGGGCAAACCGGTGGAGGCAATCCTCGGCTGGGCCCAAAGCCACCAAGACTCGCCCGCGTGCAGTCTGGGGCCGGATTGCAGCGCCTGCGCGCTGCACCGCGCGGTCGAACGTGCGCTGGGCCAGCACTCCCCTCACCCCCGGTTCTGTGTGCGGTCGCGCCTGCTGGGCAACGGCGCAGCGTGCGCCGCGACCCTCTTGGCCTCGGTGGCCAGGGTCGTGGTCGCTGGTCAGGCCATGGTCCTGTTGTGCCTTGAGGACCTGACGGAACGGCAGCGCGCCGAAGAGCGCGTGCGCGAACAAGCGGCCTTGCTCGATATTGCCCACGACGCGATCACGGTCCTGGACCTCGGCGGGCGCGTGCTTTACTGGAACCATGCCGCCGAAAGGCTTTACGGCTGGCCGGTCGAAGAGGCCCTCGGGCACGACGTTAGCCGCCTTTTCTTCGAGGAAGTGCCCCCCGAGTTCATCCAGGCGCTGGAGGCGGCCCTCAAGTACGGCGAGTGGAACGGCGAATTCCGTCAGGTCCACCGCGAGGGCCGGGCGGTGACGGTCGATAGCCGCGCCACGCTGGTGCGCGACGGCGCCGGCAAGCCCAAGTCCATCCTGTTCGTGAGCACGGATGTGACCGAGAAGAAGTCCCTGGAGGCGAGGTTCCTGCGGGTGCAGCGCCTGGAAACCATCGGCGCGCTGGCCAGCGGGATTGCCCACGACCTGAACAATATCCTGGCGCCGGTCTCCATGGCGGTGGATGTCTTGCGCCTCCGTTCGCGGGACGAGCAGGAACAAATGCTCTTGCAGATGCTCGGCACCAGCGCGCAGCGGGGCGCCGGCATCGTGCGTCAGTTGCTCAGCTTCAGCCGGGGGGTCGAGGGCGCCCCCGTCCGCCTTCAGCCGAAAATCCTGATCAAGGAAATCAGCAAGATCATCCAGGAAACGTTTCCCAAGTCGATCCAACTGCGGGTGGATATCCCTGAGGAGGTCTGGGAACTGCTGGGCGACCCCACGCAAATCCACCAGGTGCTGCTGAACCTGTGCGTCAACGCTCGCGACGCCATGCCCGAGGGGGGAAGGCTCACGCTGGCGGTGCGCAATGTGCGCCTGGAGCAGCCCGGCCAGGCTGACAATGGCGAACGACGCTGCGGCCCGCACGTCGCCCTCGAGGTGGCCGACACCGGCAGCGGGATGACGCCGGAAGTCCTCGGGAAGATCTTCACCCCCTTTTTCACCACCAAACCGGTGGGGCAGGGGACCGGCCTGGGCCTGTGCACCGTCCACGATATCGCGCGCAACCATGGCGGCTACGTGGAGGTCCACAGTGAGATCGGGCAAGGCTCCCGGTTCACCGTCTATTTTCCGGCCCCCGAAGACCAGACGGCCGTGATCACCGCGGCCGGCTCGCCGCTGCTCCCACTCGGGGGCGGCGAAGTGGTTTTGGTCGCCGATGACGAGCAGTCTATTCTGAAGCTGATCAAACACATCCTGGAGACCCACGGCTATCGGGTGCTGGCCGCCAACGATGGCCGCGAGGCCCTGGAGATGTTCGCGCGCCACCGCGCCGCCATTCGCGCCGTCATCCTCGACCTCATGATGCCCAATCTGGATGGCCCCGCGGCCATTAGGATTCTCCATGCCTATGACTCGCGCCTGCCCATCCTGGCGGTGAGCGGGACGCCCCCGCATGACAACGGGATGTGCGACAACTGCTGGGGCGAGGTCTCGTTTCTCCCCAAGCCATTCACTGTTCAGAGCCTGCTCGAGGCCATCAACTCGGCCCTCCGCCACCCCATTGCCGCCGGCTCCGGCGTCCGCGCCAATTGAGGCCGGACGGGGCAGCCTTGAGGCTGCCGCAGCCAGGAAGCAACGGAGCGCGAAGGCAAATTCCCTTGGTTGGCAGAACGCTCGGGCCGCAGCCGCCTGAGGGCTGCGCTCCCAGGCGGGCAAGCTTCCTCGCGGCCTGCGAGCATGTTCGACGAGGCCTGCTTAGCGCGGCTTGGCGGCAAACCACAATTCGGATTTCGGGCCAAGGGGCTACAACTCTTGCCTACCGTGAAATCGGAGCCGGGACGTTTTTTCCCTTTCGAGGGGAGCGCCGGCGGCGGAGGCGGTAAAAACTCCCGCTAGCGGCCGCTGGCACCGCTGTTGCTTCACCGAGGCCAGGTATTTGTTGCATGATCGAAGCTTTGTTCAATCAACCGGGGTATCTGGGAGCCAAACGACTGCTCGACGCCACGGTGGCGAGGCACGACGCCATCGCGGCCAATATCGCCAACGCCGAAACGCCCCACTACCAACGGGTGGACCTTGCCCCGTCCTTCCGCGCCGAACTCCAAAACGCGATCGCCCACCACGACACGGCCCGGTTGCGCGCCCTGCAGCCCCGCCTGGCTGTGGATAGCAAGGCCCTGCCCCGCAACCGGGACGGCAACAGCGTGAACCTTGAGGGCGAACTGGTTGAACTTGGCCAGAACTCGCTGCAACACGCCGCCGAAATCCAAATGGTCAGCGCCGCCCTGGCCAAGCTGCGCCTGGCCATCACCGGCAAAGCTGCCTGAGCCCGCTTATGATCCAGTTCATCCCCAGCCTCCCAAGCACCACGGCCGCCCTGGACGCCGAGCGCACGCGCCTCGAGGTCATCGCGCAGAACATCGCCAATGCCAACACGACCCGCGGACTCGACGGGCACCCTTATCAGCGCCAGCAGGCCGTTTTCCAAAGCGTACTCCAACGGGCCCAGGCCGGGGACGGCAGCGCCCCGGCCCTCCTGGCGCCGCAGGTCACGCGCATCCAAAAAGACCCGCGGCCCGGCCGCGCCCTTTACCAACCCGGGCACCCGGATGCGGACGCCAATGGCATGGTCCAGTTCCCAAACGTCAACCTCTACGAGGAAATGGCCGACATGATCGTCGCCTCTCGCACCTACGAGGCCAACCTCGCCGTCTTGAAAAACGGTCGGACTATGGCCCTGCAGGCCCTCTCCATCGGCAAACATTAGGCCGCCTTTGACCCATGAACGCCCTCGCCTCAATCCGCCAATTGTGGTCGGGCGCCGGAGCGAGCTCGCTGGGTCCGGCGGAGCGGGCATCCTCCCCGGCCACTTCCATCCCCGCCGCCGAACTGCGCGAGTTGAACGCGGCGCTGCCCGGGGCGTCCGCCGCCGCCATCCAGCCCTCCGGGAGCTCCTTTGGCGGGCTGCTCAGCCAGATGGTGCGCGACGTCAACGCCAAACAGAGCGTCGCTGCCCAGGCACTCCAGGATCTGCAGAGCGGCCACAACGTCTCCCTGCACCAGGCCATGATCGCCATGGAAGAGGCCGGCGTGTCCTTTCAGTTAATGGTCGAGGTTCGGAACCGATTGCTTGATTCATACCAGGAACTCATGCGCCTGCAAATATAAGACCCCGACCCTTTTCCAGCCCCATGCAAAAGTACTCAGATGTACGCCCTGAAGTCCGAAGTCGGATTTCGGATTTCAAGCCGAGGCGATGTCGGGGTAGTTTTGACCGGCGGTTCGGCTCATTTAACTTGTTTAACCCACCGACCTCACCGCGGTCCTTCGCTCCCCGGCGGTGAGCGCGCTCGCCGGCGATTGACCGTTGCAGCCCCATGAATCCCAACGTTGCCAAAATCGGACGCCAGTTGCAGGAGATCTGGAGACAACTGGGCACCAACCAGCGGGTGAGCGTGGTCCTGGCCAGCGGTGTGTTGTTCCTGGGAGTGGTGGGCGTGGCCTGGTGGTCCGGCCGCACCGAGTATAGTCTGCTCTACGGCAAGCTATCCGATGGCGAGGCCTCGAAGGTGATCGCCGCCCTGGACGATGCCAAGGTTCCGTACAAGATCGGCACGGGCGGCAGCTCCATCCTGGTGCCCGGCGAAAAAGTCCACGTGGTGCGCATGCAACTGGCCGGCAAGGGCATCCCCCGCAGCGACGGCGTCGGGTTCGAGATCTTCGACAAGCCGAACTTCGGCATCTCCGACTTCGTGCAGCGCGCCAATTACATCCGCGCCCTCCAGGGCGAGCTGGCCCGCACCATCGCGCAGATTGATGAGGTGGAAAGCGCGCGGGTGATGGTCGTGCTCCCGGAAAACCGCCTGCTCCTGGACAAAGACAAACATGCCACCGCCTCGGTGTTCATCCGCCTTCGCGGCAACGGCCAGCTCTCACCCCAGGCCATCAATTCCATCCGCTTCCTGGTCGCCAATTCCGTCGAAGGACTCAAACCCAACTTTGTCAGCGTGGTAGATAACCAGGGCAATGTGCTGTCGGAAAATGTCGAAAACGATTCGCTGGTGGGCCTCACCGCCAGCCAGCTCGACGCCCGGCGCAACCTGGAGCAATACCTGGCCAAAAAGGCCGAAGGCCTGCTCGAAAAGGTCCTTGGCCCTGGCCAGGCCATCGTCCGCGTCGCCGCCGAGATCAACTTCGATACCATCCAACGGACCGAGGAGAAGTTTGACCCGGATGGCCAGGTCATCCGCAGCCAGACCAAGGACGAATCCAGTGAGGATTCCACTACGGCTAACAACAACGAGGCGGTCGGCGTCAGCGCCAATACCCCGGGCAATGCAACGACCAACAACCTCGCCGGGCCCCTGACCAACACCCGCAACAAAAAAACCACTGGTCAGACCGAATACGAAGTCAGCAAGACTACCAGCAACGTCACGCAGGTCGCCGGCGGCCTCAAGCGCCTGTCCGCCGCCGTGACCGTGGCGGCCAAGGTTGAAGGCGCCGGGTCCTCGCGGAAAGTCGTCAGTCGGCCGCCGGAGGAGATCGAGAAACTGCGGGGGATAGTGAGCAGCGCCCTGGGCATCGTCACCACCCGTGGGGATGAGCTCAAAGTCGAGGAACTGCCCTTCAACGACCAGTTCGCCACCGAAATCGCCCATCACCTTGAAACCCAGGAGCGCCGCGATTTCTGGTGGACGGTCGCCCGCAACCTGGTCTATCCGGCGCTGGCGGCGGGCATCCTGTTCCTGTTTGTCCGGCTCTTCAAACGGACCTCGGCGGAGGACATTCCGGTTGCGGTGGGGGTGGGTCGCCTGGGCTGGCACCCGCGCAGCGGCCAGGGCAATGGCCACGGCAACGGCCATGGCAACGGCCATGGCCTGGGCCTGGATGCCCGCGCCGAAGCGGGCAGCGGCGTGGTCACCGTCGAAGTGCTCAATCAACTGATCAAGGAGAACCCGCAAAACATGACCCAAGCCATTCGCGGGTGGCTTAACCGGGGCGAGAGCCCGCCCCCAAAATGACGGCTATGGCAATGCCTGACCTGGCCAGCAAACCTCCCGGGGCCGCCGCCGAGGCCCACCGGCTTACGCGCGTCCAGAAACTGGCCGCCCTCCTGGTGATCCTGGGACCTGAGGCCGCCGGGCAGGTCCTGCGCGGGTTCAACCCTCCCGAGGTTGAGGCCATCTCCGGCGAGATGTCCAAGGTCACCATGATCAGCCAGGAACTCCAGAGCGAAATCCTGGCCGAATTCTCCGAAGTCGCGGTCGAGGCCGGCACCGCCATCCACGGCGGGCCGGAGGTCACGCGGGCCACGCTGGAAAAGGCCATCGGGGTGTTCAAAGCCGCCGAAATCCTGGGTCGTGTGGCCCCCACCCGCTCCGCCGTCGCCGCCATCCATGAAATTCTCGATATGGAGCCGCGCCAAGTCTATAGCCTGCTGCGCCAGGAACAGCCGCAAACGGTAGCCCTGGTCCTTTCCTATGCCGGCCCGGATAAAGCGGCCGAGGCCCTCTCCTATTTCGAGCCCGACCAGCGCGACAAGATCCTCGAACGCATCGCCACGCTCGCCCCCACCCCGGTAGAGGTGGTCGAAAAAGTCGTGGAAATCCTCGTCGCCAAGCGCGGGGTCAGCCGGACCCGCGCGCTCAGCCAGACGGGCGGCGTGGAGACCGCGGCCGACCTGCTCAACGCCATGGACAACATGCAGAGCAAGACCGTGCTTGGGTCGCTGGAGGAGCGCAACCCCGAGCTGGGCCAGGCGATCCGCCAGAAGATGTTCACCTTCGAGGACCTCGTCGGTCTGGATGCGGTCACGCTCCAGCGGATCCTGCGCGAGGTCGATTTGCGGGAGCTGGCCCTGGCGCTCAGGAGCGCCAGCGAAAAGCTCAAGACCACGCTCCTGGCTTGCATCACTAAACGCGCCGCCGAGGCCGTGCTGGAAGAAATGAGCTTCATGGGGCCCGCGCGTCAGCGCGACATCGAAAGCGCCCAAATGCGCGTCATCGATGCCGTCCGCCGCCTCGAGGCGGAAGGCACTGTCGACCTGGTCCAAATCCGCAAGGAGGCCCGCCATGAAATGGCATAAGTCCATTCTTTTCAGCCAACCGCTCGTGGAGGCGGGCCTCCTTTTCCCCGAGGCCTCCGAAAGCCGCCAGGCGCTCGAGGCCCTCCACAGCCAACGCGAGGAGGCCGCCTACCAACGCGGCCTGGTGGAGGGCGAGAGACGCCTCGGCGAACAGCTTCTGCGCCAGCGCGCCCAACTCATCGAACTCCAGAACGGCGTCCTCGCCTCGCTTCGCCAGGCCGTGCCCCAGGTTGTGAGTCAATGGGAGTCCGGCTTGATCGAACTGGCCCTCGAGGTGGCCGGCAAGCTCGTTTGCGGCCTGCCCATCTCCGCCGAAATGGTTGAGGGCGCCGTCCGCTCCGCCGTCGCGCAGGCCCAGGAAAGCACCGAATTTGACGTCTTTTTGCACGCGGACGACCTGGCTCTGCTCCAAGAGTGCAGCTCGCCGGTGCTGGTGCCTGGACCGGGCAACGAAAACATGCGTTTCCATACCTCGAGCGAGGTCAGCCGCGGCGGCTGCCTCGTCGAGACCCGATTCGGGCTGATCGATGCCCGGCGGGAAACGAAGTTGGCCTTAATCCGCCAATGCCTCGCGCCATGAACGCTCAGGTCCTGGAACCTCCGCCTCCCCTGGCTGCGGGGCCGCCCAGCGGCGCGCCCCGGCCTACGGCCTGTCCCGGGCCTCTGCCGGCGTCGCTGGCGTCGGCCCTGGCTTGCGTCAGGAAGGCCCGCCCCGCTGAAGCGCGCGGGCGAGTCGTCCAATTGATCGGTCTGGTGGTCGAGTCCCAAGGCCCCCTGGCGGGGGTGGGGGAGGTCTGCCGCATCGAGTCGGCCCGGCACGATAGCACGACGCTGGCGGAAGTCGTCGGCTTTCGGGACCACCACCTCCTGCTCATGCCGCTGGGGGAGGTGCGTGGTGTTCACCCGGGCAGCGAAGTCCTGGCCACGGGCGCTCCGTTCTCGATGAGCGTTGGGGACGACCTCAAAGGCCGGGTCATTGACGGGCTGGGCCAGCCGCTCGATGGGCGGGGCCCGATTCGCGGCCCGCACAATATCGGGCTGCATTTGCTGCCGCCGCACCCGCTCAAACGCCAGCGCATCCACACCGTCTTTCGCACCGGCATCAAGGCGGTGGATGCCTTCGTGCCCTGCGGGCGCGGCCAGCGCCTGGGCATCTTCGCCGGCAGCGGGGTCGGCAAATCCATCCTGCTCGGGATGATGGCCAGCCATGCGGAAGCCGACGTTAACGTGATTGCCCTGATCGGCGAACGGGGCCGCGAGGTGCGCGACTTCCTGGAAAAGGACCTCGACGAAGCCGGTCGGCGCAAGTCGGTCCTGGTCGTCGCCACCTCCAATGAGCCGGCCCTGGCTCGCGTGAAAGGGGCCTTTCTGGCCATGGCCATCGCCGAACATTTCCGTGACCAGGGCCAGAACGTGCTGCTCATGATGGATTCGGTGACCCGCTTCGCCATGGCGCAGCGCGAGATCGGCCTGGCGATCGGCGAACCCGCCACCACCCGCGGCTATACGCCGTCGGTCTTCTCGGTGCTGCCGCGCTTGCTCGAGCGCGCCGGCGCCGGCGAGCAGGGCACGATCACCGGCCTGTTTACGGTCCTGGTCGAAGCTGACGACATGAACGACCCGGTCGCCGACGCCGTGCGCTCCATCCTCGACGGGCACATCGTCCTGTCTCGGGAGCTGGCCACCCAAAACCAGTATCCTGCCGTCGAGGTGCTGGAGAGCGTGAGCCGCCTGGCCCGGGAATTGCAAACCCCGGCGCAACTCGACCTCACCGGCCGCGCCCGCGAGCAGATGGCCGTCTATCGGAGAAACCAGGACCTGATCAACATCGGCGCTTACCCGGCCGGCAGCAACCCCGCCATCGATGAGGCCCTGGCGCGGCACGAACCGTTGCGCCAATTCCTCCGCCAGGGTGTCGCCGAGGGCTTCGCCCTGGAGCAGACTTGGTCGCTGCTCGACAGAACTCTGGCCCCCTTGGCCAAAGCTAAAACGGCTTCGGCCGTCAAAGCGGCATGAAAGCCTTCCGCTTCAGACTCCAAGCCGTGTTGACCTTGCGCGAGCAGGCCGAGCAGACCGCCCAGCAGGTTTGCGCCGGAGCCTGTGTCGCGCTCGACCAAGCCGCCGCCCGCTTGCGGTCTGCCGAGGCCGAGATTGCCGCCAACGACCAACTGTGGCGCGCCCGCCTGGCTGCGGGCCTGCGGGCCGAGGAACTCGAGCAGTGGCGCCTCTATGCCGGCCTGTTGTATGACCGGCGCACCCGGATGGCCCGCGAACTGGCCCAGGCGCGGGAGCAACTCGAAGAGGCCCGGCGCCAACTCCTCCTGGCCACCCGGCGGCGGGAAACGCTGGAGCGCCTGCGCCACCGCCAGCGCCGAATGCACGATTATGAAGCGGCCCGCGCCGAGCAGAAACTGCTCGACGAACTCTCCAAGCGCGTTCCCCTCCTGGCCAGTTCGGGCCGTGAAGAACCCTCCCTAATGTCATGATCCGCCTGCTCCAAAGCAAATGGATGGCCCTTGCGCTCGGCACCGTGGCCTACTGCCTGACCACCTGGCTGTGCCTTGGGCCGCAGAAACAGCTTAACCGCATTGCCGAGGAGTTTCGCGCCCCGGCGAAGGCGCGCTCCGGCTCCGGCCCCTCCTGGGACTTCGACAACCCGGAAATGGGCCAGTTGATCGCCGAACTCAAAGACCAGCGCGAGGCCCTGCGCGCTCGCGCGCTGCAACTCGATGAACTGGAGGCGCGCCTCAATGCCGAACGCCAGGAGATCTACGCCGTCACCCAGGCCGTCAGTCAGCTCAAGACCAACATCGAAGCCACCGTCACCTGGGTCGGCGAAGAAGAAATCGTTAACCTCAAAAAGCTCGCCAAGGTCTATGGCACCATGAGCCCCGAAGGGGCCACCCGCATTCTTCGGGAGATGGAGGATGAGCAGGTCATAAAAGTCCTTGCGTTGATGAAAGAATCCGAGTCGGCCCCGATTCTTGAGGGCCTGAGCCAGGGCAGCAAGGGGGAAAGCAAACGCGCGGCCTTGCTCTCCAATCGCCTGCGCCTGACGATCGCCTCCAAGAATCCGAAAAAGACCGCGGCCCCATGACCTCAGCCACATCCACGCCCGCCCTCCTCCCCGGCTCCCCGGCCCCGGAGGGCCTGCCCGGCCAATCCGACCCCGCCGTCGGATGCCGCCTCTTTGCCTCGCTCCTGAGCCAAGCCGTCCTCAGGCCCGGGGTCGAGTCGCCCCGGATTGCGCCGGTGGAGACGGCGTCCGATGAAACTCCCGGCCCGGAAACGCAAAGAGCCCCCGGAAAAGGCCGGCGCCGCCAGGACCAGGATTCAGAGGCGAGCCAAATTCCCTGCTGGCTCCCTGATTTGCTCACCGCTTCCTGCCGGCAGCCGGCGCCCAGCGCCGGAGGGTGCGTCCCGTCCGCCCCGGTTTCAACCGCTGCGCCTGCGGGTGGGGACAAGCCGCTGGAGGGAAAAGGCCCCGATCCCAGTCCTGAGCGGCAGCCAGGTGAATCAGCCACCGCCGCTGGCGGGCTGCTCCTGGTCTCGGGGTCATTCTGCGCCGAAGCCGGTTCGCGGGCAGAGGTGGTGGAGCAATTGCGCCCTGCTGCGGCGAAGGACTCGACGGCCGAGCCAGCCGCCAGTGCCGCGGCGCCAAAAACCTCGCCCGCAACGCGGCTGGAGCCGGGCAGCGCGCCGGAAACTCGGGCAGAGGCCTTGCTGCCTGCAGGTCTGGCAGCCGTTGAGAACGAGGCCATTCCGGCTGAGCCACTTACAGGGTCGATTCCTCCAGGACCGACCACCGGGACCGGTCCAACTGCCCCCG
>Ga0187870_1000509_pt1 | contig 43949 bp, 41 predicted proteins | sample June2016WEW_13_1_3_FD_132974 | JGI IMG/M metagenome (GOLD analysis project Ga0187870, IMG submission 132974) | Peatland microbial communities from SPRUCE experiment site at the Marcell Experimental Forest, Minnesota, USA - June2016WEW_13_150 | ecosystem: Environmental > Terrestrial > Soil >... | reverse complement strand
CAGGCCTTCCCAGGCGCCGAAATTGATCTCCCGCAACTGCGGCAGCGCTTGCACGGCCAGATCGTGGGGTTCGGCGATGATGCGGGCGGTGTCCAGGGCGCGCCTGAGATCGCTGGCGTAGACCGCCTGCAGGGATACACCGGCCAGCCGCATAGACAACAGCTTCGCCTGGGTGCGACCGGTATCGCTGAGGTCTATGTCCGTGTGGCCCTGGTAGCGGGCGACGTGATTCCAGAGCGTCTGTCCGTGCCGCACTAACAGTAGTTTCGTCAACAACCCCACCTCCTTATCATACCTTCTGCGCCACGTATACGATCCTGGGAGTCCGGTCGTGGGGCTGCTCGAAGGTAAAGGCCTGGAAACTGTTAAGGCCGGTAAAGCCCTGTGCTGTCAATAGCGACCAGATCTCATAGGGTTCGTAGATCCGCTCCAGGTGTTTTTCCAGGTAGTCATGCCGGTTGCCGTCCCCGTCCTCTATGGTCCCCCTCGCCTCAATCTCCCACAGCATTTCCTCATCTTTATATTCAGCGCTCCAACTCAAGGTAAAGCCGTCTTCTTGGACCAGGGATACGGACTGGTCGGGAGGGACGATCCGCGGCAGATAGTTGAGATCGAATATGAAAAAACCTCCTGCCGCGAGATTCTTGTAAACAGACTGAAACGCCCGGCGCAGGTCCCCGATGTCTATTATATAATTGAAACCGTCCTGGAAACAGACCGCCAGATCGACCGGAGCCTCAAGCCTCAGGCTGCAGAGATCCTGCCTGAGAAAGGTTATATCCAGCCCCCTGGCAGCAGCCTTGATCCTGGCGATCTCCAGCATCTCCCCCGACAGGTCGACTCCATAAGTGCGATAGCCCCGATCCGACCAGGGGAAACTGGAGTTTCCCGTCCCGCAGGCCAGATCGGCGACGACGCCGACACGTCCACCGTACCTGCTGACAATCCCCTCGATATAGCCGACCCACGCCGCGTAATCGATCCCCTGCATGAGCCGGTCATAGAATAGCGACAGGCGCTCGTAATTGCGGTCAACCGGTGATTCGCCATCCGTCGGTGATACGCCCCCTCGTTTTGAGATGTGCGAGGCGCCTGCAAAACAGGTTTGAGGCGAGAGTTTCGCGTCCACCCGGGCTGGTACCCGCTTGCTTCTCATATGCAGGGTATGCATCCACCGGGCGGACACCCTGCAGCCTTAAGTGAAACTTAGAGTCCGAATTCATGTTCCCTAATGGAGGAACTGTCTCCTGAGAACCTTCTCGAGATGCGCCAGGGTGTAGCACTCATACACCTGAGCGTATTTTTGAAATATGTTCACTGAACGCAGGTCTTTCCATTCATCGTGGGGGAGGGTGTTCAATAGCAAGACTTCCTTGACCGATCTTCTCGTGGTGGCAAGCTCCTGTTCGGCCCGCTCCAGGTCCAGGGTTTTCGTATCGCTGACCACGATGATCACGGTGTGGGAGGTCAACAATAATGGGAAGTGCGCCCGCAGCGTGGCCAGCGAGGCGCCAAAATTGGTGCCCTTGCCCCAGATGCGGCTCTTCCCGATCAACTCCACCATCGTTTCTTCAAATGGTCTGATTTTCTTAAAGTACGGTGTTACATGTTCCAGTTCTTCCGCAAAGATGAAGCTTTCAATATGGCTGATCACGGCGCTCAAGCCGTAGATAAACTGGATCACAAAGGCGGCGTAGCGGGCCATTGATCCGGACACATCGCAAACCAGCAGGATGTTCGGCTTCTGGATCCGTTTCTGCTTGTATTTGAGATTAAAAATAATGCCTCCGTAACGGATATTGGACTTGATGCTGCGCCTGAGGTCAACCCTGACCACCTTCTTGCTCATCCGGTAGCGCCGGGAAATCTTTGTGGCCAGCTTGCGGGACAGCTTTTTCAAGATATTGGTCACTTTCGGGAGTTGCCGGTCGCCGATCCTCTTCATGTCTTCATAGAGCAGGCTGCTGTCCTCACTGACCGAGTCCTGGCCGATTGCCGCCAGAACCTCGTCATCCACGTCTGCTCCAGGTATGATGGGCAGGTCGCCCTCCTCCGCCAGCCTCTGCTTCCAGTAGCGCAACGAGCCACGCACCTGGAACTCCAGCATCGGTTTGAAGGCGTGGTGGCGGTCCTCCGGAAGAAAGCTCGACTCCAGGTAGTCCCTGATCCTTTTCTTCTCATCCTCCGCCAACTGTGAATAGAGGAGCTTCTCCTCATCGCTGAGGTCAAGCTTTTCTCCCAGGTAGGTCAGGTCCTGCTCCGCCTCGTCAATGAGGCGTCCCCTCTCCTCCCTGGCCTCCTGCCACTCCTCTTGCTGCTGCCGCTTTATTTCCGGTGCCGTGAAGAAGCTGCTGAAAGCCCGGTTGAAGATCGGCTCATCTTCGTGATTTTTGACCAGGGTTGCCTGGAGAGCATACCTTACGTGCTCCCTGTCCATGATGTTGACCAGTTCAAGCGCCTTTAAAGCGGTGACGGTTTCCCTAATGCTGACGGTGATCCCCAGGTGCCGCAGGATGTGAATAAAACGAGCCAGGTTGTTCTCCAGGTAGTTCTCCATTGCAGTCCCTCCGACCCCGGGTGCCTTTTGTTCGGGTCTATTCTTCTAGTGGCGTTTTGATTGCTGACTGCGCACGATCTCCACCAGTCCCGCCGGTCCCACCTGGCTGTTGAACAGATCGATATCATCCTTGTCCTTCAGCAAGAGGTTGACAGTCCTTTTCACGAGCTCGGGTTCAAGCCTGCTGGCTTCATAGAGGACCAGCGCCCGGGTCAGGTCCAGGGTTTCAGAGATCGATGGCTTCTTTTTAAGCTCCAGGTTGTGCCTCATATAGTTCATCGCCAGAGCCACCTCTTCGGCCAGCCGCTCCCCCGCCTCCGGCACCTTGACCCTGATAATCCTGATCTCCTTTTCCACGCTCGGAAAGTCGATGAACAGAAAGACGCACCTGCGCTTCAGCCCGTCGGAAAGCTCCCGCTCGCCGTTGTTGGTCAACACCACCACGGGGATATGCCGCGACTTCAAGGTGCCCAGTTCCGGGATGGAAACCTGGAAATCGGATAGCACCTCGAACAGAAAGGCTTCGAACTCCTCGTCGGTCTTATCGATCTCGTCGATCAGCAGGACTGCTTTCTTTGGAGCCTGGATCGCCTTTAAGAGCGGGCGCTCCAGCAGGTATTCCGGAGAGAAGAGATCCCGTTCCATGCTCTCCCCGGAGCCGCTGTCCCGGATCAACTGGATCTTGATCAACTGGCGCTGGTAGTTCCATTCGTAAAGGGCCTTGCTTTCATCGAGCCCCTCATAGCATTGGAGCCGGATCAGGTCAGTCTCGAACACCCCGGCCAGCACCTTGGCGATCTCGGTCTTGCCCACGCCCGGGGCGCCGGTGATCAGGACCGGTTTTTCCAGCCGGAGAGCCAGGTACACCGGTACGGTGATCTCGTCCTCTGCAATGTAACCGTTGCTTTCGAAGCCTGAACGAAGCTGCTCGATAGTGATTTTATCCGGTTGCATCTCTTTCTCTCCTTATTTAAACGTCAATGATGCTGGAACAAGCTAAATTGGCCGACTCCGGGCGCCCCGTCGTTGGAATTTGCATTCATGTTTTTCTAACGACTAACCACCAACCACTAACCACTATATGTTCTCCGTCCGCCCGGAGATTCCTGCCTGCTGTTCGATGCTGCGCCGGTTATGCAGATACTTTAGCCGCCGGGCAGTCTCGTCCGGGACCGTAACCGTCCCCAAAGGAGGATAGTTGAATCCGGGTCCGTGGCAGTCGGTTCCGCCGGTCATGACCAAGCCCTGCTCCAGGCAGATCTTCTCATACCTGGCCACATCGCCAGGCGTATGAAAGGGATAGAAAACCTCGATCCCCTGCAGACCTCTGGCGACAAATTCCGGTATCAACTCATCCTTTTTAGCAAGGCCGGGATGCGCCAGCACCGGGATTCCCCCTGCCTTCAGGACGGTCTCGATGGCCATGAACGGATCCAGCCTGTGGTGGGCCACGTAGGCCGGCTTTCCCTTGGCAAGGTAACGCTCGAAGGCCTCCTCCGTCGAGGAGGCATACCCTGCCTCATACAACGCCCGGGCGATGTGCGGTCTGCCCATGGTGGCCCGGCCAGCCACCCGTTTCAAGTGTTCATAGTCGATCCGGATCCGTAGCTGCTCCAGCTTGGCGATGATCATCTTTGCCCTGTTTTCCCGCGCCGTTCTCAGGATGGCCAGGGTCCCGGTCAGATCATCGCCCAGGTTCAGATAGTAGCCTAAAATGTGTATTTCTGCGCCGTCAAGATCAGTGTTCAACTCGATGCCCGGGATTATCTCCGGCCCGGATGACCCTGCGGCCTCAAGGGCAGCCTGTATGCCATCAACCGTGTCATGATCTGTGAGGGCAATTGCGCTGAGGCTAACATTCCGCGCCTGTTTCACGATCTCTTCGGGAGTCAATCTGCCGTCGGAGGCTATGCTGTGTATATGTAGATCCGCTGGCATACCACTATTCCTCCAATTCCGGCAGCACCACTTCGAGCACTCTCAGGCAATTCCGGCCGCAGATCCTGGCGACTGCCTCCTGACTGTATCCCCTGCCCCTCAGGCCGTCCACCAGAGCGGGAAAATCGGTGACATCGTTGACTCCGCAGATTAGGTCTTTCAATCCATCGAAGTCAGAGCCAAAACCCACGTATTCATCGCCTACCAGGCTGCAAATGTGGTCGATATGCTCGATCAGGGCACTGAGACCGGCGCCTTGAGGACCCACGAACTGGGGTACCAGGCTGATACCCACCACGCCCCGCTGTTCTGCAATGGCTTTAATCTGACGGTCTGTCAGGTTTCGCGGATGATCCCAGACGGCGCTGCAGTTGGAATGGGAGGCGATCACCGGAGCGCTGCTGAGTTCCAGGACATCCCAGAATCCTGGTTCTGACAGGTGGGAAACGTCAATGATCATGCCCAGCCTGTTCATCTCCTGCACCACCTGCCGGCCAAGCCTGGTCAATCCGCCTCCGGTCTGGCCTTCGGCAACGCCATCCGCCAGCTCGTTCCGGTTGTTCCAGGTCAGGCCAAGGCCGCGTACCCCCAGGCGGTACAACGCCCTGAGGATCCGGATCTCCCCTTCCAGGGGTTCTCCTCCCTCCAACGTCATGACCGCCCCCAACGTTTCCGTGGCCAAACAATGCTGCAGGTCCTGCCGGGTCCTGATCACCGTTATCCCGGCATCCTCCCGAAATGATTCCGTCGCATAATCCAGCAGGCGCAAGACCTGCTGGAGGGTGCGACCGGGATAGTAGATACGATCAGGGAACAGGGCAAAAAATTGCACCTTGATTCCCGCTTGCCGCAGCCTGGGCAGGTCTACATGGCCTTGCCCACAGGGCTTGGCCAGTGAGCGCCCGGTTTTATACGCCTCAGAAACCGAGTCGCAGTGCATATCGACGCAGATCACACCCTGTGACCCCCTGTATCTAACACAAAAGCCTGTTTATCCCATTTGAAATAAACAGGCAATCAGAGGCAATAAATCCACCGTTCCTATCTTGGCCCTACGATCAACTTGATGGCAGTTCTTTCTTCTCCATCGATGATAATATCAGTAAAGGCAGGAATACAAACAAGGTCAACACCGCTAGGAGCTACAAAGCCTCTGGCAATTGCTACTGCCTTGACGGCCTGGTTGATAGCGCCTGCTCCGATCGCCTGCAACTCTGCACATCCTTTTTCCCGCAGAACGCCGGCCAGGGCACCAGCTACTGAATTGGGACTGGATTTTGCTGATACCTTCAATACATCCAAGTTTGCAACCTCCCCCGTTTAATTATCTATCTATTACCAGTCTTTTTAGCAATTATGATTCTCTTCAGAAAACCCCCCTTTTGGAAACAGCTATCTGGTGGTTACTACCAATGGATGCCCTACATGAAGTTGCTAGCCAAAGGAAAATTAAAACAAATAATTGTAATTAATGATAACACTTCCAGGTTCATATTGCAACCCAAAAATGCCTATTCCTCTTTAAATACTTGAATTCTCTGTATTTCTTGCGCTTTTCCGCTAATCTCCACCTCTATGAAGACAGCGTTCTACATCAACGGTCCTCCCGCCACTTCAAAGCGCACCGGTCTGAGGGCGATCAACTTGTCCAAAACCTGGTCGACTTTCACGCCCAGGACCGAATCCCTGGGGCCGGTCATGCCCACATCGGTAATGAAAGCCGTTCCCTTCGGGAGCACTTTTTCGTCGGCGGTCTGGATATGGGTATGGGTGCCGACGACTGCGGTAACCCGGCCATCTACGTACCATCCCAGGGCATTTTTCTCCGAGGTTGCCTCAGCGTGGAAGTCGATGATAATAACCGGGGTTTTCTTTTTAAGAGTGGGGATAATCTGGTCGGCTACCCTAAAAGGACAATCCAGGGGCGGCATGAAAACGCGTCCCGAAAGATTGATAATTCCGATGGCGCGCTCTGCCTTACGTGCTATGGTAAAACCACTTCCCGGGGTGTCTGGCGGGTAGTTTGCCGGCCTGACGATCCGATCGTCGCCGTCAATAAAATTATAAACATCCTTGTTGTCCCACACGTGATTGCCCATGGTCAATACATCTATTCCGGCGCCAAACAGGTCGTCGGCTACATCCCTGGTGATGCCGTTGCCACCTGCGGCATTCTCACCGTTGGCAACAGTAAACCGGGGTTCATATTTTTTTTTCAGGGAGGGAAGCAGTTCATGAACGGCACGGCGTCCGGGACGGCCGACAATGTCCCCCAGAAACAATATTCTCAAGCAGGTACCTCCCCGGAGCCGGTGATCACTTGTTGAAAACGAGGACTCTTCCTTCGTCGCGCAGAGCGATCAGCCTGCTGTTAGCGCTCGTTTCTATAGTATGTTCCAGCATGTGCCCGATCAATTCCTCATGCAGGGATAGATCGTCAACCAGCAGATCGTCGTCTTCATCGGTGATCAGATTTTCGCCGAACTGTTCCTGGAGCAAGGCGATGATCAGGGCTATCTCTTTCTGGGTCAGGGTGAGCACGTCTCTCTGGAACTCTAGAATGGTAAAGCATTCCTGGGTTTGAAATGAGAAAGAGCTGACTTCGACGTCCTTGTTCACTAAAAAATAATACGCGTTCAGCGACTGCTGCAGGCGCTCCTTGAACACGTCAACGACATCGCCTGCCAACGAAGTGGACAGATAAAAAATGAATCTGACCAGGTTGGTCTTGGGATCGAGATTGATAGTGGCGATCTCCGGGTAGCAGAGCAATATGGAGGTGAGCAGATTGGCGGTATGGGATACGCTGCTGTCTTTTCTCTTCACTGGCGCCATTATTCATTTCCTTCCTGGAGAGCAATTTGATCTATCGTCTGATTGTGGTAACTATTCGTCAATGCCTCAATAAATCCTGCTCTGTTTCAATTACCTTTTCCTAGCACGAACATGAGATAAAACACAAAATTGGCATAAGAAAGCCCGCCTGTAAGGGCGGGCTCCATGTTCGCGCCCGCAAGCGGGCACCCGTTATTTGGCGTAGTCTATGTTGCGTGTTTCCCTGATCACGATCACCTTGATCTGCCCCGGGTATTCCAACTCGCTTTCAATCTTTTTGACGATCTCACGGGTCAGCCCCGCTGCATGCAGGTCGTCGATCAGTTCCGGTTTGACCAGGATCCGGATCTCTCTGCCTGCTTGGATGGCGTAGGATTTTTCCACGCCTTCAAAAGACTCTGCGATTGTCTCCAGCTTTTCCAACCGCTTCAGGTATGTTTCCAGCGTCTCACGCCTGGCGCCCGGCCTGGCCGCCGAGATGGCGTCCGCCGCCTGCACCAACACCGCTTCGATCGTCTCCGGCGCCTGATCACCGTGGTGGGAAGCAATGCAATGGATCACTTCGGCATTCTCCCGGTATTTGCGGGCCAGGTCTACACCGATGGCAACGTGTGTTCCTTCCACTTCATGATCTGCAGACTTTCCGATATCGTGCAGCAGGCCGGCCCTTTTCGCCAACATGACATCGGCGCCCAACTCCGCTGCCATGGAGCTGGCCAGAAAGGCCACTTCCAAGGAATGCTTCAAGACGTTCTGCCCGTAACTGGTTCTGAACTTCAACCGTCCCAGCAGTTTGATCAGTTCGGGGTGAATGTTCGGCACCCCTACTTCAAATACTGCCTGCTCCCCTTCCTCCCGGATCTTCTGTTCAATCTCCTTCTGGGATTTCTCCACCATCTCTTCGATGCGAGCCGGATGGATCCGCCCGTCGGCGATCAGTTTCTCCAGGGCGATCCGGGCCGTCTCCCGGCGGATGGGGTCAAATCCGGACAGGATCACCGCCTCCGGTGTATCGTCGATAATCAGATCGATGCCGGTCAGGGTCTCGATGGTCCGGATATTCCGGCCTTCTCTTCCAATGATGCGCCCCTTCATCTCATCATTAGGAAGGGGCACCACAGAAACGGTTGTCTCGGCAACAATATCGGCGGAACCCCTCTGAATCGCTATGGTAACGATCTCCCGCGCCCTCTTTTCGGCCTCTTCCTTGGCCTGGTTTTCCGCCTCTTTGATGATCAGCGCCGCCTCGTGCTTGACCTCGTCCCTGACGTTGTTCAGCAGCAGTTCCCTGGCCGCTTCGCTGGACAGTCCGGAGATCCGCTCCAGTTCTGAAGTCTGCTTTTGGGTCAACGTGTCCAACTCGGCCCTGATCTGCGACAGTTCCTGTTCCTTCTTGATCAGGGAATCCTCTTTCTTTTCGAGGCTTTCTATCTTGCGGTCAATTGATTCTTCCTTCTGCTGGATGCGCCGTTCGAGGCGCTGCACCTCGTTGCGCCGCTCGCGGTTCTCGCGTTCCGCCTCGGACCTCAACTGGTGCACCTCTTCCTTAGCCTCCAGAATGGCCTCCCGTTTCTTGCCAGCCACCTCTTTATTGGCTTCCTCGATGATCTTGTTGGCCGCCTCTTCTGCAGAGGCAATCTTGGCCTCAGCCAGGTACCTCCTTAAAAAATATCCGGACAAGACCCCCAACAGGAGGGCAATCACAGCCAGTGTTACCAGAATTAAAGGATAATTGATACCGGTCACCTCCCTTCTTTTGCATCTAAAAAATAAAACCGAGTAGAAACTCGGTTTTGGTCGATAGAAACTTCTCCACAAGAGCAATATTCACATGTACCCAAAATAATTAACTTTTATTTATATTAAAAAGTTAATTTATGGCAAACAAGTGGCAGAAGTTCTATTCAGTGTTTCCACAAATAGATTTTATGATCATTTATACTGCATGTCAAGGTTTTTGCCCACGTTGCGCCCACCGTCAGTAGGCGCCCGCCGGAGTGCGGCTTCAATCTTCCATGACGTCCCCGGCATCAACAGCAGCTTTCGCCATGGGAAACTGGTTCTCCTGGATCATCGCCCTGATCTTGGACTCGATCTCCAGGGTGGTCTCCGGGTGCTCCCTCAAGAACTCCTTGGCGTTCTCCCGGCCCTGTCCAAGCCGTTCCTCGCCATATGACAGCCAGGCCCCGGACTTGTTGATCAGGTTCAGGCTGAGGCCGATGTCGATCAGTCCGCCCTCACGGGATATCCCCCGCCCGTACATGATATCGAACTCCGCCTGTTTGAAGGGAGGCGCCACCTTGTTCTTCACCACCTTGACCCGGCAATGGTTGCCAACCACCTCGGTACCCTGCTTGATCACGTCGATCTTTTTGATTTCCAACCGTACCGAGGCATAAAACTTCAGGGCGCGACCGCCGGTCGTTACCTCGGGGTTGCCGAATATGACGCCGATCTTCTCACGGATCTGGTTGATAAAGATCGATGTAGTGCGAGATTTGCTGATCACACCGGTGAGCTTGCGCAACGCCTGGGACATCAGGCGGGCCTGCAGGCCGACGTGGGCGTCCCCCATCTCCCCCTCCAATTCGGCCCGGGGTACCAGGGCGGCCACTGAATCCACCACCACCACATCCAGGGCGCAGCTTTTGACCAGGGTCTCCACGATCTCCAGGGCCTGCTCGCCGGTATCCGGTTGCGATACCAGCAGGTTGTCGATGTCGACGCCCAGGTTTCTGGCGTAGAGCGGGTCCAGGGCGTGTTCCGCGTCGATAAAAGCCGCCATGCCCCCGGCTTTCTGGGCCTCGGCGATGATATGGAGAGCGATCGTGGTCTTTCCGGAAGATTCCGGCCCGTAGATCTCGATCACCCGGCCGCGGGGCACTCCGCCAACCCCAAGCGCCAGGTCCAGGGCCAGGCTGCCGGTCGGAATAACATCGATGCCCACGCTGGCCGACCTTTCTCCCAGGCGCATGATCGAACCCTTGCCGAATGACCTCTCAATCTGCGTCATGGCTAATTCCAGGGCCTTGATTTTCTCGTCGCTCAATTTTTCTCCCCCTTAACTTTGAACACTAATTTCAGGATAGTTTACATGGATATGGTTTGTCAATCTAATATCTGACATCTAATATCTGAGAATCTCCCTATTTATTAACTTTTTACTTTGAATTCATGAGTGGACAGCGGGTGATAACTGGGGCCTGCCGGACTCAGCCGGCTCTCCATCAGGGAAATGCCGGACGCCGTAAAGCTGCCGATGTGGACGTAGGATGGTGTTTGCTGTAGCCTGGTGATCAGGTTGTCCATAGGGGACATTTCTCCGGAGGAGATGTGTCCCCACACCTTATTATCCGGGGAGCGAAACCGCCCCAGGGTGATGTGCGGGTGCCACCGGGAGTCGCGGGTATAACCTCCGGCCGACAGGCGGTCCTCCATATCCTTCCACAACTGCCGCAGGGCATCCAACTCCCCGTCCAGGCCCACCCAGAGCACACTGGGGCGCTTGGGGCTGGGGAACATGCCCCAGCCTCCGAGAGACAGGGTGAAGCTGTCCCTATCAGCCAGTATTTGCAACTGGGCGTCGAGGCTGTGGATATCACCCGGAGCGATGTCCCCAAGGAACTTGAGGGTGAGGTGATAGTTGTTTTCCGGCACCCACTTGACATTCAGCGACAGTCCCTGTAGGGGCAGGGCCAGTTCATGGAGCGCCGACCGCAACTCCCGGGGCAATTGAATGGCTATAAAAGAACGGATCCTGCGCTCTGCGATGCTGATCATCCCCACCCCGGCACTAATGAAAAACAATATCGTTGTGCTCCTAATGTCTCCATCGGGGACATTCCTCGAAGAGGTGTGTCTCCATTCCTTAGTCGGTGCATCCCCACACATTAATGTTCGATCAGGTATCTCCGCAACAGGTCGATAGCCTTTTTGGAAGCCATGATCTTGATCAGCCCACGGCCCATCCGGGGTAGAAGGATCTTGGAGGCGGACTGCCCGTCCGGTGTGGCCAGGCCTAAGAAAACCGTTCCCACGGGAAGCTCGGGAGTGCCTCCGGCAGGTCCGGCGATGCCGGTGGTGGCGATCCCGAAATCCGCCTCGAGCGCCGAGCGGGCGCCAATCGCCATGGCCATGGCAGTCTGTTCGCTGACAACGCCAAACTTGTCGACGGTCTCCTTGCTGATACATAACAGTTTTTCCTTGATATCGCTATGATAAGCAATGATGCCGCCGCGGAAATATTCGGAACTGCCAGGCACGCCGGTCAAATAGTGGGCGACCAGGCCACCGGTGCATGACTCCGCGGTCGCCACCGTATGGCGCCGCTCCTTCAGCAGGGCGCCGGTCCTGGCAGGCAACGTGTCCTCACCGGTCCCGTAGAGATCGGTTCCCAGCAGGTTCTTCAGGCTGACTGACAGGTGGTCCAGCAGCGCCTCGGTCTCGTGTTCGGCGCCGGCAGCCTTGATGACGATGTGCACCTCGCCGGCCCTGGGGTAAAAGCCAAACCCGACACCTGTCTCCCTTGTTGCATCCAGGAAATGGCGCAGCCTTTCCATGACCTCCGATTCTCCGATGCCATATACCTTGAAAACGCGGCTCTGCTGCCCGTCCAGGGAACTGGCCGGATAGCGCCGCTCCAGGTATGGACGCACCGAATCAAGCCACATCCGGCGCAGTTCATGAGGCGGGCCGGGTAAGACAATGATCGCCGCCTCATGGTGCTCGACAATAATACCACAGGCAGTCCCCACTGAGTTGGGAACCGCCTGTGCATGGTAGGGCAGATATGCCTGATTGATGTTGGCGGGCGGTGTCGACTTTCCCCTCTGCTCAAACAGCCGCTGAATTTCCTGCCATAGCTCCGGCCTGAATTCCAGCGGACGGTCGATCGCCTTGGACAGGGCCTCCCTGGTGACGTCATCGGGTGTTGGGCCAAGGCCGCCTGTCAGGACAACGATCTCCGCAGCGCCCAGGGCGCCCTGAACCGCCCTGGCGATCCGGCCGGTCTCGTCGCCGACGGTGGTGGTTCTGATCAGGTTGTACCCCAACGACCGGATCTCTTCGATAATAAAGGGAGTGGTGGTGTTCTCGACATCACCACTCAGCAATTCATCGCCGATGGCGATAATCTCTGCCTTATACATGATCCCTGTCCCTTTTCGAGGTTCGATATTCGAGATTCGGGTGCCTGCTGTTCAAGTTTAGCCTGTTCGATATGATCCTGTAAAGTGTTCCCAGAAATATATTCCTGCTCGACCAACAGTGCCGAGATCTCCTTCAGGTTGTCCAGGTAGCCGCTCAGCATGCCGGCCACCTCTTTCTCCTGCTGCTGGACGATCTCCTGGATGGCCTGGTGGAGTGTATCCTTGGACAGGATCTCCTCACAGATAATCCCCAGCGGCGACAGGCCGGCGGTGACGATCTGCCGGGCTACCTGCACGGCCTGGTTGAAGTCGCTGCTCGAACCCGTGCTCCGGGCGCCCAGGATGATGCTCTCCGATACCGCTCCCGCCAGGTACACCTGGATCTGCTTTTCCAAGTATTCCTTGGTATACAGATACAGGTCGTCTTCGGGGATCTGGCGCATGTATCCCAGGGCGCGCCCCCTGTTGGTGACCGTCAGGTGGGATACCGACCCCGGCCTCAGCAGCTCGCTGATCACCGCATGGCCGCTCTCGTGCACCGCTATCCGGTAAAGCTCATCCTGGTTGGGTTTGCGGTCAAGCTTCTCGCCCATCATCACCTTGTCAACGGCTTCCTTGAAGTGCCGGTTGGAAATAGCGGGCTGTTCCTCACGCAGCGCCAGGATCGCCGCCTCGTTGGTGACGCTCTCCAGGTGGGCGCCGGAGAAGCCGAAACTCTCCTTGGCGACCTGATCGAGGTCGACGTCTTTTCCCAAGGGTTTGTTCCGGCAGTGGAGCTTCAGGATGCTGCAGCGGGCAGCCTTATCCGGCAGATCGACGCTGACGACCCGGTCGAACCGCCCGGGGCGGAGCAGGGCCGAGTCCAGCATGTCCTCCCGGTTGGTCGCCCCGATGACCAGCACCCTGGCCCGCTCGTCGCTGCGCAGGCCGTCCATCTCCACCAGCAACTGGTTCAGCGTCTGGTCGTACTCCATGTGACCGCTATGGGTGCCCCGCTTGGTGCCGAGGACCTCGATCTCGTCGATGAAGATGATCGCCCCGCCCTTCTTCTCCCTGACAGCGCGTTCCCGCGCCGTCTTGAACAACTGCCTGACCCGTTGGGCGCCGACACCGGCATAGACTTCGATAAATTCAGAGCCGGAGGCGGCCAGAAACACGGAATTTGTGTATGCTGCAGCCGCTTTCGCAAGCAGCGTCTTTCCCGTGCCGGGAGGCCCTGTCAGCAGAATCCCCTTGAGCGGTCGAATCCCCATCTCGATGATCTTGGGCGCATGCAGCACGAAATCCAGGGCCTCTTTCAGTTCCTGTTTCGCCGGGGCCTGTCCCCCGATGTCGTCGAAGGTGAAGTTAGCCGGCTGCACATAGCCGGTGTTGCCCGACGATGCGCCCAGGCCCTTGCGGTCCAACATCATGAACAGGAAGACCCCCAGGCCTCCCAGCAACAGCAGCGGGACGACATTATAACCCAGTATGGTAAGAAAGATCAACACCGCCAGCGATGTTCCCAAGCAGACTTCCTTGATCATGTTCCCTCACCACCCGGATTGTTCGCCTGCTCCCCTATAGCCACCTGTGACGTGCGGGGAATGACCTCGTAGAGGTAGCCCGAACCCTGTTCATCCCTCAGTTCCAGGTAAACATTGTAGGAGTCGACGGAAATATTGGACTGTACCTTATTGGCCGCGGCAAGCCGTGACACTGATTTCTGCATCGCCTGAAAGTTGCCGGTGGCGATCGCCTCCTGAATGGCAAAGGAGGCCTGTTCATACAGAGACTGCAGCTTTGGAGTGCGATTGTCCAAAAGGACCACTTTGTATTGTGGCCCCAACTGCTTCCGGATGACATCCGTCAGCCCCTGGTAATCGGTTTGCAGGTCCTGTGCATTGGAAATGCGAACGTACACCGCCGGAGGTTTTTCATCCTTGGCGACCCTGAGGTCATCGACAGCCGCCACCTTGGCGACTTGCCGGTCCAGGCCATCCTGAACGAAATGTTTCTGGTAGAGGAACTGTCCCCCTAATAATAAAGCGAGCGTAATCATCATTGCCGCTACAATAGTTGGGATGCGCCACTGTTGTAAAGGCATACCTCTCCCCCCTGGTGGTTGGTGGTTGGTGGTTGGTGGTTAGAAAACCAAAAAACAACGACCAAAAACCAACGGTAGTGTTGTTGGCGGTGTTGTACCGGGAGGTTCCATGTCCAGTGCGCAATGCGCGGGCCAGTACCTCTTCATCGGATACGACCAAGATTATAGCATATTTACCGCCCCAATCCGCTATGAAAGCATTGGAAAACCGCAATTCTTGGCATTATTTGACTGTTTTGCCACAATTCCGGCGAGATCGAAGGCATAGGCACGGGTTATCTTCACTTTGGTAAAATCGCCCGGGCTGAGGCCGTCTCCCCTGACGATGATCTTCGGGTCGACGTCCGGGGCCTCCCGGTAACTGCGGCCCAGGTAAACGCCGGCGCCCACCCGTCTTTCGATCAGCACCGGCAGGTCCTGATCGATGATGGTGTCATTGATCTTCCTGGAGATCTGCCTTTGCAAACGATATAGTTGCCGGCGGCGGCGCTGTTTCAGGGTGAAAGAGACGGTCTCCCGGAGCCGGTAGCTGGCGGCACCCTCTTCATGGCAATAGGCAAAGACCCCGAGCCTCTCAAACTTTGCCTGCTGCGCGAAGCTGAGCAACTCCCTGAAGGCGCCTCTGTCCTCGCCGGGGAACCCGGTCATCAGGGTTGTGCGCAGGACAATGCCGGGCAGCAGGCGCCGCAAGTCCGCCACTATCCGCAGGTTGGCCGCCAGGCTCCCCGGTCTGTTCATCAGGCGCAGCACCCTGGCGCTGGCATGCTGAAAGGGCAGGTCGAGATAGCGGCAGACTTTATCCTCCTCCTGGATGGCCGCCACCAGATCGGGTGTCAGCGAGTACGGATTGAGGTACATGATCCGCAGCCACCGGAGATCGGGTAGGGCCGCCAGGCGTCTGATCACCAGGTCTAGCGAGGGCTTGCCGTACAGGTCCCTGCCATAGGCGCCGGTGTCCTGGGCGACCAGGTTGATCTCCCTGACCCCATGAGCCACCAGCCCGGCGGCTTCCTGGCAGATAGCCTCCAGCGGCCTGCTGGCCAGGCCTCCCCGGATCCGGGGTATCAGGCAGTAGGAGCAGCCGTGAGAGCATCCCTCGGCGATTTTAAGGTAGGCAGTAGCGGGAGGCGTCGTCAACAGGCGCGGTGGGATTTCGTCGCCAGCGGCGCCGGTCTCTTTCAGGAAGGAGGCGCTGTAAGCGCTATCGGGCGCCGGCGCCCCGGCCTCCAGCCCGCGCAAGGCATCGAGCAGGTATGGCCTGGCGTTGACGCCCAGCCAGAGGTCCACTTCCGGAATCAGCTTGTCAAGCCCGTGCCCGTACCGCTGGGGCAGGCAGCCGATGACTACCAGGCACCGGCAGGCGCCGCTTTTTTTGAAGCGGGCGTAATTAAAAATGGCATCCAGTGATTCCCTCACTGCCGCCCTGATGAAGCTGCAGGTATTGATCAGGATGATCTCCGCCTCCTGCAGCGAGGGAGTCACCACATACCCGGCGCTGGTCAGGATGCCGAGCAAGGTCTCGCTTTCGGTGAGGTTTTTAGGGCAGCCCAGGCTGACCACGCCGATAGTTGTCAATTCAATTATGCTCCCATGTTCCTGTTCAACTGGGTCTTGGCTTCAGAGGGGGATTGCTTTTCCCCCACTGAAGCTTAGAGCCAGTTAATTAGGGGCGTAGCCGCTCTTTGTCGGCTCGAGGCTACGCCTCGGTTGAAAACCCGCCGACACACCGGTCCCACCGCTTCAGAAGCGGGGGCATTAGAGCGGGTAGCCATCGGTAAATGTTCGTGTTACAGGAGTCGTCGTGCCCAGGGGTGGCAGCTCGGCGCCGTTGTAGAAAACATCCACGCTCTTGGGATATCCGAGATCCACCCAGACCGATGACTGGGCGGTAAATGTTTTCACGTCACCAGGTTTGATGGTGCCCTCATAGGCATCTGCGCCGTCAACCTTCACCTCGGCCCAGCAGTGTCCTATCCCCACCAGCCTGATTTCCAGCGTTTGTGGCTGGGAGTAAACCGCTGACGGGACTGTCGGCGGCTTTGAAGGCTGGGGTGGCGGTTGGTTTGCAGCAAGGAGGGTATACCGGAACAGATCGACCCCCGCCACTATCAAAATTAGGACAACAACCGCGGCTGCGGCTCCCAGCAGCAGCCTCCTGTTCTTGAAAATTGACCCGGCCTGGGCGAGCTTGCCCACCCAGTCCATGACAGGGCGCCAGGCTACGGCGCCTGCCTGCTGCCCATCTGCCCGATCCACATTCCGAACGGAGCGCCGGGCATTGGCAACAGCCTGCCGCGCTCCTTCCCGGTCTTCATCGTGAGATGCGTCTTTATAGGCTGATTTATACCGGACGATCATGGCTTCCGGATCCAGGTCCAGCAGCCTGGCATAGTTCTTCAGAAAACCCAGCCGGTAGACCTCGCCGGGAATGATCTCGAATCTTTCCGTTTCCATGGCCTGGATGTACTTGGTCCTGATTTTGGTGGCGTTTTCCACGTCACTCAGGGAAAGCCCCTTCTTCTCGCGCTCTGACCGCAGCAACTCGCCGATTCCCATAACACTCGCCTCCTCACTTCCAACCTCTCACTTCTCGCCTCTCATTTAGCCGGTTGCGGCGCTCCCCATCGCCCTCCGGACCGCCATGCGAATCATGTAGCCCGAGGCCAGCCCCTCTGCAAGACCGGCGGCAATACAGAGGACAGTGCCCGGCGCCTGGAGCGGCGACGCCGGCAGGTACACTGTCTCTTCGGCAGTGGCCAGGATCAGCCCCTGGTCGCCAAAGACCACCACCAGCGCCTGACACCCCTCACCGACGATCTGTCTGCAGGCCGGGAACAACTCCTCGGGCTCAGCAGGCAGGGTGACAGGCGACTGCGCGGCCAAGTCTCTGACAGAACAGACCAGGAAAAACTGCGGGTAGGCCAGCAGTCCCTGCGCCCTGAGCAGGTTCAGCGGCCAACCGAGCACAGAGACCATGATATTGTTTTTGACAGCCGCAGAGGCCAGGTAAGCCACTGTTTTCAGGGGCAAATCGCCATCGATCAGCAGCATCCTGGTGTTCTTGATCAGGTCTTCTTTTGAGGAGACCGCCTCCTGTCCCAGGGGCAGTTCGCCTTCATCATCCTTGACCAGAAAAGCGGCATCATTCGGGACAGAGAAGACCAGGCGTTTTCCAGTGGGGATACCCTGGCCGCGGATGATATTTTGAACGTTGACGCCTTTATTCAACAGGTGGTTAAACATCTGGTCGCCGATCTCATCCCGGCCCAGAAAGGTGAGCAGGGTCGGCTCCAAGTTGCGCCGCGCCAGTTCCAGGGCTAACAGATAGCCGTTCCCGGCGCCGGCAAGCTTGATGGCTCCCTTCCTGACACCGTCCCTAACATCCGTGTCGCCGCGGCCGGCACTGACGCAGACCTCCAGCCACGTCTTTCCGGCCACCAGGATCTCGCTGCGCTCATCGAAGATGTAACCTCTGCCCGCTATATAGCCCTTGCGCATCAGGTTGGAGATGTGTACCGCCGCCGCAGAGCGCGAGATCATCAGTCCCTCAGCCAGGTCATCCTGAGCGATCATCGGGTCTTTCTTCAGTATTTCGAGGATTTCCCTTTCCCGTGTCGTTAAATGATCGTTCATAGCAACTATATGTTAACATATGTTTATATATGTTGAATAGATGTTTACAAGATTACTCATTCAGATGCTTTTTCCGTAATATCTCCTGAACTGTTCGCTCGTCATCAGCACATCCCGGGGTTTGGCCCCGCCATAGGGGCCGACGATCCCTTTCTCCTCAAGAATGTCCATCAATCTTCCCGCTCTGGCATAGCCGATCCGGAACCGCCTCTGCAGCATCGATACGGAGGCATGACCCTGGTCCAGCACCAGCTTGGCCGCATCCTGAAACAGCGGGTCCTCAAATTTTTCGACTTTGAACTCTGTTTCGGATTGCTCCAGGAAACCGGCGATATAGAGAGGTTTGCCCTGTTTGAGGATATAGCCCACGATATCCTCCACCTCGGTGTCGGTTACCAGCGCCCCCTGGATCCGGATCGGCTTGCTGGCCCCCACCGGCACAAACAGCATATCCCCCTTGCCAAGCAGTTTTTCGGCCCCGCCCATGTCGAGGATGGTGCGGGAGTCAATCTGGGATGAAACTGCAAAGGCGATCCGGGCCGGAATGTTCGCCTTGATGAGGCCGGTGATCACATCCACCGACGGCCGCTGCGTGGCTACCACCAGGTGGATACCCGCTGCCCTGGCCATCTGGGACAGGCGGCAGATGATGTCCTCAACCTCGATCGGGGCGATCATCATCAGGTCCGCCAGCTCATCGATCACCACCACGATGTAGGGCAGCGGCTCGCACTGCCTATGATTCTCGCTCTGGGAGTTATAGCGGATGATGTCGCGGATACCCATGGATGAAAACAACTCATAGCGGGTCTCCATCTCGCTGACCACCCATTTGAGGGCGGTGGCCGCTTTCCGGGGATCGGTCACCACCGGCGAGAGCAGGTGCGGGATGCCGTTGTAGCCGATCAGTTCCACCATCTTGGGGTCGATCATCACAAACTTGACCTCATTGGGAGTGGCCTTGTAGAGGATGCTGGTGATGATGGAGTTCAGGCAGACGCTTTTCCCGGATCCGGTCGCCCCGGCAATCAACAGATGCGGCATCTTCATCAGATCGGCGACAATCGGGTTGCCGGCGATATCCTTTCCCAGGGCAATGGATATCTTGGATGCCGCATCCATAAACTCCGGGCACTCCAGGATCTCCCGCAGGTAAACCGTGGAGACGTCCTTGTTGGGAACCTCAATACCGAGGGCGGACTTGCCTGGAATTGGCGCTTCGATGCGCACATCTAGGTCAGCAAGATCGTCCGCCAGCCGGACGATCTTGCTGACCTTGACGCCCGGCCCCGGCTGAATCTCGTAGCGGGTGATCGCCGGCCCCCGGTGCACCTGGCTGACGCAGACCTTCACCCCAAAACTTTCCAGAGTCTCCTCCAGGATGCGTACGTTTTCCAGGATCTCCTTGTTGATGCGGCTGCTCTTCACTTTCAAAGACCGTGACAGCAGGCTCAATGATGGGAGCTTATAATTTTCGTAGTTCCCGGGCAGGTTCTTATCTGCATCATTGCCGGGGGCGATTTTTACCGCATCATGGCGCTGGTCCTGGCTGACACCCGGGGCCAGCGGCATTTTCCCGTCCTCTTTGGGAGAAGAATTGGTGGCCCCGTAGTCGATAATGACGGGCAGGCTCTGACCGGGGATCTCATCCCTGCCGGCCAGTTTCACATCCCTGGTGTTTTCGCCGCCGGCTTCTGGATCATCTTCGACATACATGAAGTTGACCAGGTTGTGCTTGAGGCTGCGCCATCCGGAGGCTAGACATGAGCCGGCGCCGGACAGCAGCCTGCTCAGAGGTATGCCCGTAAGCAGGATGATCGCTATGCCCGCCAGGCAGAACAACACGATCATCGTGCCGATCCTGGCAAAGAAATAGACGCTCACCATACTCAGGATGGCGCCCAGGATGCCGCCTCCCTCACCCCCCAGACCGGCGCTCCAGAACAGGGAGATCATGCCGTTCCTGGCTATGTTGGCGGGCGCCAGCAGAAAATGGCAGATAGTCAGTACCACGACCAGGCTGACCAGAACTCCGGCGGTCCGGGGTATCTTGCTCAGCGGGCGGCGGTAGATGCAGAGACAGACCCCAAAATAGGCGGTGGCCAGAATGACTCCGAACTTTCCCTGATCGCCGGCCAAGTGTCTCAAGACATAAGCGATCAGGCTGCCGACAATCCCGGTCTGAGCGTGAACGCCCACCAACATCAGCACCGCCAGGGCCAACAGGACGATGCCGACGATCTCGTGTGTCATCCTGTCACCGGTGGGTTGCTTGATTCTCTTAACCTTGGATACCTTGGCTGGCATCATGTCACCTCTGACGGTCGATCATCAATACCAAATTATAGCACTTTTACAGCGCCACGAAAATGTATTTGCTGCAGTTCGGTGCATTATTTGGGTCACAGCGAACATACTAGACACAGTATATAACAACAGATTCTCGGTTAGAAGGGGAATGCTAGATGACGTCCTTTGACGTTGGCGCAGAACAGCCGCCAACAACCACCGGCCCTGACGTGCCGGCAACCAAAAAAACGAAGCAGGGAGTAAGAAAAATAGACACAGTCAAAGAATACGGCCAGAACAATGAAGTGCCAAGCGTTCAATCAAACATCCACTGTGTCCCCATCGTCGGTCAGATAGAGGGCCACATTGTGCTCCCGCCCAATAACAAGACTACCAAGTATGAGCATGTGATCCCCCAATTGGTAGCCGTAGAACAAAATCCCAAGATCGAAGGCTTGCTGATCATCCTCAATACTGTCGGTGGTGACGTGGAAGCGGGGCTGGCCATCGCCGAGATGATCGTCAGCATGTCCAAACCTACGGTATCGCTGGTTTTAGGCGGCGGCCATTCCATCGGGGTTCCGGTCGCTGTCAGTTCACAATACTCGTTCATCACCGAGACGGCCACCATGACCATCCACCCGATCAGGCTGTCGGGACTGGTGATCGGTGTCCCCCAGACCTGGGAGTACCTGGACAAGATGCAGGACCGGGTGATCAGGTTCGTGGCCAAGCACAGTAAGATCACGGAACCGAAGTTCCGGGAGCTGATGTTTGCCACCGGCGACCTCGCCCGGGACGTTGGCTCGGTGCTGCTGGGCAACGAGGCGGTGGAGACAGGCCTGATCGACGCCGTCGGCGGCCTGGGACAGTCGGTCAACAAGCTGCAGGAGATGATCCGGGAGGGAAAGAAGAAGGACAAGAATAAGCAAAAGCTGCATTAGTTGAGCCAAACATGATATGGCGTCACAGGTCAATGCCCATATCCTTGAACATTTTATCGATGTCGTCGTAAATCTTTGTCTTACCCTCTTTGTGCTCATCCTCCGCTTCCTTGACGAGCCTGGCGATCCGTGCCATCTCCGACTTTGGATAGACGACGACCGGACAAAGGAAAATACCCCCGTCCTTCTCGATCACGTCGAACTTGTCCCCTTCGACTACTCCGAGCTTTTTGACGATCTCGTTGGGAATCGTAATCTGCGACCGGCCTCTCATTTCGACCAGCATGAAACTCTCCCCTTTAAAAACTAATCTCATATTCTGATTATCTAACATTCTGATTATATTATACGAGGTCGAACCCCTGCAAGCACGTTGCCGCCGTCTATTACATTCTGGGAGAAGCGTTAGACCAGGACCCGTTCCTCATCTTCAAGCTGCGCGGCCGAGACCGCCAGGAACTGTTCGAGATGCTGGGCAGCTCTCCGGCAAGCGACACTGATTCGGCAGCGGCAAGCAGCCTCCCGGGCTCGGGCGCATGCAAGACAGGAGCAGCCGGCAAAAGAGGCAAGAGAACGGGACGGAATGAGCAGACAATACCGACCGAGCCGCCCGAACAGGACGAACAGTCTGAACGCATCGAACGAGGTGAACAAACTGAACATTTCCAACCGGCTGAACAGGTAGCCCTACCCGCCGATCTGACCGCTTTCTGGAAAGGTAATCCGGAACCGGGCGAGGCTCCTGAGGCGTTGCCTGTTCCAGAGATGTTGCCTGCTTCCACTCTTCGGGATGCGGCGGCAACACTGCCCAGGCAGTTGGGCAACTTCCCTTTCTGGCAGGGGGGCGAGCCCCTGCTCGCCGTGCTGGAACCGCTCTATAGGCAGGTGGTGGAGGCTGGGCTGGCTTTGATACTGGGTGGCGAGAAAGAACAATCCTCATCAAACACGGTGCAGCATCCGCTGCGCTAGAAGGCGCCAGTGACATCAACCGCTCTGCCCGGGCATCGCTTGGGAAAAAGTGCTTGCAGGCCGGGGTTTTTATGGCGGTCCTGCGGGACGGATTCTTGAACCAATCCATAAATAGTGTTAATGTTCAGATTAAGGATATGGAAAACGGAGATGAGGAGCCTGTACCGTAAGCACTTCCAAACCATCCTGAGGGCACTCGGCAAGGCTGTGCGAAACGTCTATCAGGACCGGCTGGTGACGCTGGCCGTGTTCGGCTCGGTAGGACGGGGCACGCCGCGGCCGGATTCAGATATCGACCTGTTGATTATTGCCAAGGACCTGCCTCACGGCCGGATGCAGCGGATGGACGAGTTTATGGCGGTAGAACGCCAGCTCGCCCCCATCCTCGAGATGATGCGCAATCACGGCATCAGCACCTCTTTGTCGCCCGTCTTCAAGATGCGCAGTGAGGTGCTGCAGGGAAGCCTGCTGTTTCTGGATATGATTGATGACGCCCTGCTGCTCTATGATCGTGACCGCTTCTTCAGCCACTACCTGGAAACATTCAGGGAGCGGCTTGCACAGTTGGGGGCGCGCAAGCTCCGTCGCGGGGGCGCCTGGTACTGGGTGTTGAAAGAGGATTACGCCGTGGGGGAGGAATTCGAACTGTGATCAACCGGACACTGGCCCAAAGCTATCTGCTCAAGGCGGTCAAGCGGCTGAAGGTGTTGACACTGCTGCTTGACGAAGAAGCATATTCTGATGTGGTGCGCGAGGCGCAGGAGTTGGTGGAACTGGCGCTCAAGGGAGTGCTGCGGCAGATCGGAGTCGAGCCCCCCAAGCAGCACGACGTCGGCAGCCTGGTTGTGGAGTTCAATACCCGGCTGCCCCGGGAGGTGGCTCGGGAAGCCAAGAAGCTGGCCGAGATTTCCAAATGGCTGCGCAAGGAGCGGGAGTTCTCCTTTTACGGCGATGTGGACTTCATCCCCACCGAGGAATACCGTCGTGAGGATGCCGAGCGAGCGCTCCGGGACGCCGAGTTCGTAGTCCGGATGGCCACCAGGGTGATCGAATCCGGACCGTCTCTTCAGTCATAGTAAATCCCGGTACACCACAAGCAATACGCCTCCCGTTGTTCCTCCAACTACGGTAATTCGAGTGTCCTTCCATTGGTATCGATCTCTTGTACGCATGGGCTGGTGCGCCTTAACCAGGCGTCTAAAAAGCGAAGGGGTTCACGCGTCAATCATAACATCTTCGGGCAAGGGTTGGGAAAAACCGGCCATGCCTTGACCAGGAATGGAGAATAAAAAAAGAGGCCAACCGTCGAAGGCCTCCAGCATAACTCACGACAAATGTTCAATACTAACAGCAGACATTACCCTAGCCGCAATCTTGGTGATCACGAGGAGGTTTTAACCCTGGTTCTCTATACACCTATGCCGCCCGAACTGATCTGGGCGACGGAGTCCAACGAGACCATGAACCTGCAGGAGGTCGAACATCAGGGGGTCACCCTGATCGTCCAGCCGACGGGGATGAACACCGGCCGGATCGTGCAGATCAAGAGCACCGACCCCTATGTCTTTTTAAAACAGGAGTATCAGCCCGGCCGAACGATCTCCTTTGGTCCAAAACTGGATCTCAAAGAGGACGCGACAGGAGCACTCGGCACTACGCCGTTTTAATCCTTCCCGGCCTCTCCCCCGTCATCGCCGGTCAGGTATTTCCTTTTAGACTTCCATGATGATCGGCAGGATCATCGGCCTTCTCCTTGTCCGCTCATACAGGAACTTGCCGACCACTTCCCGGACGCTGGATTTGATCCCGGCCCATTCCGTAATCTGTTCGCACTCGCACTGTTTTAAGATGGAGCGCAGCCTCTCCTTGGTCTCTTCCAGCAGTTCCTCGGATTCCTTCATGTAGACAAAGCCCCGCGACACAATGTCCGGGCCGGCGATGACGGTCCCGGTTTCCTTGCTCACGGTGATCACGATGATGAAGATCCCGTCCTGGGATAGGTGCTTCCGGTAGCGCAGCACGATGCTCCCCACGTCTCCCACTCCCAGGCCGTCAACCAGCACCCTGCCGGCCTTGACCCGGCCGGAAATAGCCCCGCGCTTGTCACTGAACTCCAGCACATGCCCGTTTTCCGCCACGAAGATGTTGTCGGGGCTGATCCCCACGCTCTCGGCCAGTTGGGCGTGCCTGATCAGGTGGCGATACTCACCGTGGATGGGAATAAAAAACTTTGGTTTGACCAGGTTCAGCATCAGCTTGAGCTCTTCCTGGCTGGCGTGGCCGGAAACGTGAACACCCGAGAAGGATTCATAGATCACCTCGGCGCCCTGGCGGAACAACTGGTCGATCGTCCGGTGCACCAGCCTCTCGTTGCCGGGGATCGGGCTGGCCGAAATGATAATGGTATCGCCGGGAATGATCTCCACCCGGTTGTGGTCACTCGCCGCCATCCTCGAAAGGGCCGACATCGGCTCACCCTGGCTCCCGGTGGTCAGGATCACCGTCTCATTCTTGGGCAGGAGCTGGATCTCGTCAATGTCCACCAGCACGCCCGGCGGTATATCGAGATACCCCAGGTCAATGGCGATGCTGACGACGTTGACCATGCTCCTCCCTACCACCGTCACCTTCCGGCCATACCTGTAGGCGCAGGTGATCGCCTGCTGGATACGGGAGATATTGGAGGCGAAGCTGGCGATGATGATGCGCTCACCGGCCATTCTGAAAGTTTCGTCGAACTTCTCCCCGACTGATCGCTCGGATAGTGTATAGCCGGGCCTGTCAGCGTTGGTGCTGTCCGACATCAGGACGAGCACACCCTCGTTGCCCAGTTCGGCAATTTTATGATAGTCGATGACCTGGTTGTTGGCAGGAGTCTGGTCCAGCTTGAAATCCCCGGTGTGCAGGATGGTTCCCACAGGCGTCCTGATGCCAAGGGCCACCGCGTCCGCAATGCTGTGGCTGACCCGGATGAAATTCACCTGGAAGGGGCCTATGTTCACCATCTCGCCGGCCTTGACACACCTGGTTTTGACGTGCTCCGAAGGGTCGCTCTCCTTGAGCTTGGCCTCCAACAGGCCCAGGGTCAGCTTCGTGCCGTACACCGGAACCTGGAGTTCCCTGAGAATGTAAGGCAGCGCCCCGATGTGGTCCTCGTGTCCATGGGTGAGCACGATCCCCCGCACTATCTCCCTGTTTTCAATCAGGTAGGAGATATCCGGGATCACCAGGTCGATGCCGAGCATCGCATCATCCGGAAACATCAGCCCGGCGTCGATCACCATGATGTTCTGCTTGTATTTGATGGCCATTATGTTCTTGCCGATCTCCCCCAGGCCACCCAGGGGAATGATGCTTACTGTGTCTTCTTTCATGTGCAGTCCTCACTTGTTATAAGAGAAAACCTACCTCCACAATGCCCGAAAGGTAGGTTACCCGGTATCATGCCTTCATCATTATAAATTAAGCTGCGCAACATTACAACAGGTCGATCTCCGCCATCACTTTGCGCACCGCCTCCGCCTCCTGGGGCGTGGCCGCTACCAGGGGCAGCCGGGGAATTCCCGACTCGATGCCGATCATGTTCACGGCGGCCTTGACCGGAACCGGATTGGTAGTGATGAACAGCACCTTGAAGAGCGGGAACAGCTTCAGGTGCAGTTCCTTGGCCCGGTCTACCCGGCCTGAGAAATAGGAGTAGATCATCTCTTTGATCAGCAGTCCGGCTACGTGGGAAGCCACACTGATCACACCATGGCCGCCCAGGGCCAGTATCGGCAAGGTCAGGGAATCATCTCCGCTGTAGATGAGAAATTCGTCCGGCGTGGAGAGGCGGATCTCCGCCACCTGATCCATACTGCCGCTGGCCTCCTTCACCGCAACGATATTCTCGACTTCTGACAGCCTGCTCACCGTCGGCGGCAGCATGTTGACCGAGGTGCGCCCGGGGACGTTGTACAGGATAACCGGGAGAGATGTCGCCCCGGCAATGGTTTTGAAGTGCTGGTATAGACCCTCCTGGCTGGGTTTATTGTAGTAGGGTGTCACCAGCATGATCCCGTCAACGCCGGCCTTCTCCGCTATTTTGGTCAGGGCGAGGCTTTCTGCCGTGTTGTACGAACCCGTGCCGGCTACTACCGCCGCCTGGCCGGCAACCGCCTCTTTGACGGCCACGAACAGTCTTTCCTTTTCATCATTGGTGAGCACCGGCGATTCGCCGGTCGTTCCCGAAACCACAATACCGTCGGAGCCGGTCTTTAACAGGTGACGCGCCAGTTCTGCGGCTTTATCGTAGGCCACCTCGCCGCTCTCCGTAAAAGGAGTGATCATCGCCGTCAAGACCCGACCGAAATCCCTCTTCACATCGCCACCTCCATCTGTTTGTTTTTTGATTCAACCGCACCACGCCGCACCTGTGGCGGGCACCCGCCTTTGGTGGGGCAACTATGACGGTATTGCATCACTTCTCATCCGCGCCGCGACCATGCTGGCGTCCGATTACGCTGGGCTTCCATTAACCAGCAACTCGGCAATCTGTACCGCATTGGTTGCGGCCCCCTTGCGCAACTGGTCGCCGCAAAGCCAAAAATTCAATCCCTGATCGCTCGACAGGTCCTCCCGAATCCGCCCGACGAATACCTCGTCGTGGTTTGAAGCAAACAGAGGCATCGGATACTTCAATCCCGCCGGGTCGTCTTCGACCACCACGCCCGGCGCCCCGGCCAGGATGGCCCGGGCGGCGCCGGGCGTCAGCTTGCGCTCTGTTTCGATGTTCACAGACTCCGAATGGCTCCTGAACACCGGCACCCGCACCGTTGTGGCGGAAATCTTCAGGTCCGGTTCGTGGAGTATCTTCCTCGTCTCCAGGAGCAACTTCATCTCCTCGCGGGAATAGCCGTTATCGCCGAATACATCGATGTGCGGGATCAGGTTGAAGGCGATCTGGTAGTCAAATACCCCGGGCTGAATGGCCACACCTTCCAGCGCCTGGCGCGTCTCAATCAACAGTTCGTCGATCCCTGCCGTGCCGGCGCCCGAAACTGCCTGGTACGTGGAAACCACCGCTCTCCTGATGCGGGCGGCATCATGCAACGGTTTAATCGGCACCACGAAAAGGATCGTCGCACAGTTAGGGTTGGCGATGATGCCTTTATGCCAGCCTACATCCTGAGGGTTGACCTCGGGCACGACCAGTGGGACCTCCGGGTCCAACCGGAAGGCGCTGCTGTTATCGATCGCCACGGCATCTCGCTTGACCGCTTCGGGAATTAACGCCTCGCTGACGGGGCCGGCGGTGGCAAAGAAAGCGATCTCTATCCCCCGGAAAGACTCGGGCACTGCTGTGTGCACTGTCAGTTGCTCGTTGCCAAAACTGATCTGCTTCCCATCCCACGACTCATCCGCCAGTACTGTCAGCTCGGCTATGGGAAAGCCTCGCTCTTTGAGGATCAATAGGATCTCCCGTCCTACCGCTCCCGTAGCTCCGACAACCGCAACCCGGTATCCTGCCGCCATCTTTTAGTATCCTCCCGTGCTCGTCTGTATACCTGATCGTGCTGCATAATTAGATTTGACACGAAGATGCGGTGTCCTGCTTGAAGATCGATCATTTATAAGTATTCGGCCGCGTCGAACCACTACCGCCTGCCGCGGCCGCATCTTTCCCCCTTAATTATAACCTACCTTGGTTTGGCGACACATCCCCTGTCGTGATAAATTACTGATTAAAGTGTTGCATTATATTTCTTGAAATGAAACGCCGCAGGCAGGAGATTATCGGGGAAATGTCCCCTATTCGGCAGTCTGTATCAACAACGGCTGAATCTGTTTTCCTTCCAGGGCGCAGCAAATGGTGTCAAGAATCTTATCAAACCTGGCGACCAGTGAGTTGGGCTTGGCGGCAGGATTGTCCTGCCCGAACGGTACCATGTAGATGTTTTTGGTATTGATCAGGGTGGCGATGTTCTTGGCATTCAGTCCCAGACCGTCATTGGTGGAAACGGCAATCACCACCGGACGCTGATTTCTCAAGTGGGCCTTGATTGCCATCAGGGCCGGCGTATCGATGATCCCGTTTGCCAGCTTCGCCAGAGTGTTACCCGTACAGGGGGCGACCGCCAAAATATCGAACAATTTGCCCGGCCCAATCGGCTCCGCGGCATCTATGGTTTTAATCGGCTCCCGGTCCGTGATTTCATGGAGCCTGGAGCACCAGTCCGTTGCCTTGCCAAACCTGGTGTCCAGAGTGCTGACCGCATAGGAAACCACCGGCGTGACCTCCGCTCCTTCTGCGACCAGCTTTTCTGCCTCGGTAAGCACCTCTTTCAAGCAGCAATGAGAGCCGGTAACGACAAATCCCAGACGTATCCCTTTCAGTCGCACTGCAAACGCCTCCCTCTGCCTTATCCTCGCAAATAGCATTGCGGCAATTCACGGAGAATAAGCGGGGGAATTACCCGGGCCAGGATTCTGCCGCTAGTCGTCGGCGCCACCTTTCCCGGCAGCCCGGGCGCCATCAGCGCGACGATCCCCAGTTTTTGAGCGGCTTTAAAGTCCGTACCGCCGGGGATGGCCGCCAGATCGACGATCAGGGCGTCTTTCCTGATCAGGGACAGTATCTTCTCATCCAACACCATTTGTGGCGCCGTGTTGAAAATTATCTCTGCTTCCTGTATGTAGTCCTGCAATTGGTTGAACTGAACAGGGCGATAACCCATCTCGTAGATCCGGGCCAGGTCCGCGCTCTTTCTGGCAGCTACTGTGGTTATGGCGCCAATCGCAGCCAGCATCCGCGCCAAAGTCTTGCCCAGCCTTCCGAAACCCAGGACGAAGGACTGACTGCCGTGGATGGTGATCGGCAGTTGCTCCATGGCGATCTGAATCGCCCCTTCTGCCGAAGGGATGGCATTCAGAATGGCAACATCATCCATCTCGGCGATCTCCAGCAGCTTCCAACCATATGTTGCTGCCCAGTGGCGCAAAAAATCCCTGGCGGCGCCGATAATGAAGATGGTGCCGTTGGGAATAATATTGGCAATCGGCTGTGTCAACTGGAGAAAGACGCTGTTGTCCAGGGTTTTGATATTGCCCTCCGGGTCAGTACCCTGCATCGGCAGGATCAACACCTGGGCGCCGGTCACGGCAGCTTCAAGATCCGCCACCAGTTCAACCTGTTTCAATTCTTCACAGGCGGCGAACCCCGCTGCCTTGACTCTGGCGCCAAGGCTCACGAGTTCCTGCATCAATACCAGGTCGCGCCTGTCTCCCCCAATGACGGCCATCACTATTCCGGTCAGATCTATGCCCAAATGATCCCCCTCCTTTCCCTGATATTGTCGATAACAGTATATGTGCCGGGAAAGGAGTAGGTGATTAAGACAGGACTGTTTCCAGGCCTACGTTAACCCCCTGTAGTTGGCGCACTTTCTTGATGGCCAAGATCACACCGGGCATGAATGATTCCCTGCTGATGGAGTCGTGGCGAATTGTCAATATCTGTCCGGCCCCCCCGAAGATAACCTCCTGGTGCGCTACCAGGCCCGGCAGCCGAACGCTGTGCAGCCTGATGCCGTTCCAGTCCCCGCCCCTTACTCCGGCCAGTTTCTCATATTCTTGCGGATGGCCTTGATGAAACGGTTTTCTTTCTGCTCCGATGCTCTGCGCCGTGAGCAGGGCCGTGCCGGAAGGAGCGTCGATCTTCTGGTCGTGGTGCAGTTCGATGATCTCTACATGCGGAAAATAGCGGGCGGCCTGACGGGCAAAACTCATCATCAGTACGGCGCCAAGGGTAAAGTTGGGAACGAGCAGCACACCAGTCTTGGCCTTCTTTGCAGCTTTGCGCAACTCCTCGATCTCCGCTTCATCCAGGCCGGTGGTGCCGATAATCGGCGCCACCCCTGCTTTTAAAGCGGCTTTGGCGTTTCTTGCAGCCGCCTGGGCGTTGGTGAAGTCTACCAGCACAGTCGCCCCTCTGCCCTGGAGCACTGCATTCAAGTCATCGCTGATGATGATCCCGCAATCCGGCAAGCCCACCAGCTTACCCGCGTCGCATCCGGTCTGCTTGATGTCGATGGCGCCGACCAGGGCCAGATCAGGGTCCTTCAAAACTGTCTTGACGACTTCCTGCCCCATCCTTCCTGCTGCTCCGGCTACAATCACGCTGATGATCTCATTCATCCCGGCCTCATCCCTTCGACAAACCGTTTTGAAGCTTGCATAAAGTAAATAAACAAATTGTCCGCGATATGCCTATATTTTCATATAAACACCCCTCTATGTCAATAAAAAACCCGGTTTTCACCGGGTCTGTTTTTTTCCTTTGCTTTTTGGTTGACAAAATCCTCCACCGGAATGCCTCCTGTTTCCGTAGAGGGGTGCATGGAGTACCCCCCTGATTCAACGAGTTCTTGGCTTCAGTGGGGGATTGCCTTCCCCCACTGAAGCCAAGAACTCGTTGAATCAGTGACGTAGCCGCTCTTATCCCAACGCTTCAGAAACGGGGGTATTAGAGCGGGCAGTCATCTGTGATAATTCAGGGGGTGTGATGTCACGTGTAATTTTTATAGATGGAATAGGTTTGGTCCAGGTCGACTATAATCACCTCACCGCCGATCTTCTTTACGGTGCTCCAGGGAACCACCATCTCCTGCCGCTCTGACCAGAGGTTAAAAAAGTTCGAGCGGCGGGGGATGATGATGGACTCGATCTCTCCGCACTCGGGGTCGATGATCAGGTCCGATTCCCCGATGGTTCCCAGGCGTCCGCCATCGTAAAGATTGATCATCTCTTTTCCTTCAAGCTCGCTCAGCCTCATATCCTGGAGCCTCCCTCCATTTGTGAGACGAGAGGCATGAGGTGAGAGGCGAGATCCCGTAGGCAGGATATGAGGCTTCGCCTCATCCGGTGGACATGGCGCCGACCCGGCACCGCTTCTGGGCGCGGTACCCGGAAGCTCAGGGCCTGCCAACGCCTTCGCGCCCGCCGGTTACCCACGTTGCGGGTGGGGTGCCCGCCACATCTCACGTCTCACTTCTCAATGGCCTGTCTTACGCAATTTTATGCCTGCAGGAAGCCAATTATGCCTCTTACCGGTCCCAGGGCAGGCGATCCGGCTCCCCCTTGAGGGCGCCGATCATGGTGATCGAGAGGCGCTCCGGCGCCAGCAGCTCCCGCGTCAGGGACAGCACATCCTCCCTGGTGACACCTGATATCTTCTGCAGCACCTCTTCGGGGGTGATCAGCCGGTTGTAGATGATTTCCGACTTGCCCAGCCGGTGCATTCTATGGGTGACGCTTTCCGAGGCCAGGAGCAGGCTTCCCTTGATCTGCTCCTTGGTTCTGGCCAGTTCATCCGGGGTGATGCCGCTATCCATCAACTGCTCGATCTCCTGCCAGGTAAGTTCCAGCACATCTCTCAGGTTGTCCGCGTTGGTTCCGGCGTAAACGGTGAACAGCCCGGCGTCGTTGAACGACGTAAAATAGCTGTAAATAGCGTAGACGAGGCCCCGCTCCTCGCGGATCTTTTGGAACAGCCGGGAGCTCGCACCCCCTCCGAGGATGGTGTTGATGATCTGTAGGGTGTAGATCCGGTCATCGTGCTGGGACAGGCCGGGCACACCCATGCAGAAGTGCACCTGCTCCAGGGGCTTGGCGATGCCTTTCACGGCCACCCTGGTTTCCGGAATCCGGGTCTGGTTATCCGGGGACACCGCCCTCGCGCCCTCGAAAAGCGGTCGCAGAGCAGACACCACAGCATCGGCGGTCAGATTGCCGGCCAGCGACAGGACCAGGTTCCCGGGGCAATATTGCTTCTGGTAGTAACCCTGTACTGCCTCCCGGGAAAGTCCGGCCACCGAATCCATAGTCCCGATCACCGGACGCCCCAGCGGATGGCCTGACCAGACCATCTGTGCAAAAAGGTCGTGGATGATCTCATCCGGGGCATCCTCGTACATCCGGATCTCCTCCTGGATGACCTTTTTTTCCCGCTCAATGTCATCGGCTTTGTAAAGGGAGGAGAAGAACATGTCCGACAGGACATCGATAGCGATGGGGAGGTGCTCGTCGATCACCCTGGCGTAGAAGCAGGTACATTCCTTGCTGGTGAAGGCGTTCATCTGACCCCCCACCGATTCGATCGCCTCGGCGATCTGCCTGGCGCTTCTCCTGGCAGTCCCCTTGAAGGCCATGTGTTCGATCAGGTGGGAGATCCCCGCTTCATCAGGGTCCTCATATCGTGAACCTGTTCCCACCCAGATCCCGACGGACACCGAGCGCACGCCGGGCATCTCCTCCACGACGATGCGGGTACCGTTTTCAAGCACCACTTTTTGATACATCCTGTTCCTCCCGTTCTGATCTTTGGCAATTGGTCGTGGGTCGTTTCTTTGGCAATTGGTCGTGGGTCGTTATTTTTTAAGGATGGACTTTTTTGCTACCGGTGTCAAGGCTCTGAGGCCGGTTCCGAATAGAAAACGGTCGCCCAGGTAAAAATCCACCTTGCCGACCAGGTTACCTGAAGGGAGTGGCGACTTGAGCGCGCCCGGTCCGCCGGACCCGGCACCGCTGACCTCCACCCGTTTTTCCAGCAGAGGGTCCTCCTGGGGGTTAACCGCGAAGCAGATGTCCTCGTCGGGAGCGACCAGCACCGAAGGGCGGTCGCCACCCGCTAGCGGCAGCGCAAACAGGCCCTTACCCTTGGGAAGCTTGTACCACCGGCATTCTTCGTAGCCGTATTGCAACAGTTGCCGCGTGTCTGCATAGCGGTCGGCGCTGTCCAGCACAACGGTGATCAACACCTGGCCGTCCTTTTCGGCGGCAGCCACCAGGCACTGCCCGGCATTGCTGGTGGTGCCCGTTTTCACACCGATAACCCTGATTCCGCTGTTCTTATTGCTCCAGAGCAGCTGGTTGGTATTGCGCAAGTTTACGGGGGTATGAGTTTTTTGCTCATAGATCACGTCGTCCCTGGTCTGGACAAACTGTCTGAAAAACTGCTCGCTCAAGGCGTAGCGGGTGATCAGCGCCAGATCGTAAGCCGTACAATAATGCCTGGGGTTGTCGAGACCGTGGGGGTTCATGAAATTGCTCTGCAAGGCGCCGATAGTCTTGGCCTTGTAAGTCATCAGGGATGCAAAGGCGCTCTCCGTCCCGGCGATGTGCTCACCGATGGCTACCGCGGCGTCGTTGCCCGAATTGACCAGCGCCCCCTTGATCAAGTCCCGCAGGTCGAAGCTCTCTCCCGGGCGCAGGTACAGGCTGGTGCCTTCGGTCCCCGATGCATACGGACTGACGGTCACGACCTCGCCCGCCCGGCCCATGTCCAGCCCCAGCAATGCGGTAATCACCTTGGTGGTGCTGGCCGGCGCCAATCTTTTGGATGCCATGTAACTGTAGAGCACGTGCCCGGTCTGGTAGTCCATCAACACAGCAGCCCTGGCCGAAACACCGGGCAGTTCCGGTTGCTGAGCCAACGCCGGGCGCACGCCGGCGCCGGCGCCGGCCAATACCACGAACACTGCCAACAAGAGACGGCAGATCAGGCACGCCCTCCGCCTCCCGCCGGGTTTGACTGTCACAAAGCTCAATGGCGCCACTCTCCTACTCAGAGAGTAGTTTCTCCAAAGGCACGATTTCATACCCCTGTCCTGCCAGGGTCACGAGGATTTCGGGCAGCGCCTTAACGGCCACCGGAGTGGGATGTATCAGGATGATCGCCCCGTTCTGAGACATGTTTTGGACGCGGGTGATGATCCACTGAGGGGTGGGATTTTGCCAGTCAACAGTGTCAATGCTCCACAGCACCGTGCGCAGGTTTGACCTGGCGGCGGCGGCGAGCACCATATCGTTATGCTCCCCGTAGGGAGGGGCAAAGAACTTGCTGTGGCGTCCGGTGAACTGATAGAGTACATCCTCGGTCTGCCGTATCTCATCCATGTTTTCATCCAGCGACAGTTCGTTGACATGCGGATGCGAGAATCCGTGATTGCCTATATCTTGCCCCTCATCGGCAATCTTCCGCACCAGCGGCCCGTTTATCTGGGCCCAGCGCCCGGTGATGAAGAACATTGCCTGAACATGATGCTGCCGAAGGATCTCCAGCAGGTCCGGGAGGTACTGCTCCCCCCAGTCCACGTTGACCGTGATGGATACACATTTTTTGGCCGCATTGCCGTGCGTGATGGGCGCCTCCGGCTTGAATACCTGCCTGCTTTGATGGGAAATGAGACCAATTCCAAGGGCGCCAAGGACGAGGATGGAACTCAGAAAGACGATGATCGGCAGTTTTCGGGTATAAAAAACAAACACTTCCTTACCCCCTACTGATTCAAGTCTTCTTAAATTAATATTCTCGGGGGAAGGAAGATATTTGGTTTCAGTCCGGTTTCAGTTTATTGCTCGTTTTTCTTCTGCATGCTGCGCAATGCCTCTTTGCGGGACAGGTTGACACGCCCCTGCTTGTCGATCTCGGTGACCTTGACGATGATCTCGTCTCCTTCTTTGAGCACGTCCCGGACACGGCCCACCCGGCGCTCGTCCAACTGGGAGATATGCACCAGGCCTTCCTTGCCCGGTAGACCCAACACGCCGGGAATGATCTCCACGAAGGCCCCGAAATCCATCAGCCGGGTAACCTTGCCCATATAGATCTTGCCAACTTCCACGTCCTGAGTCAGGCACTCGATGATGTGCAGCGCCCTCTGGCCCGCCTCGGCGTCGGTGGCCGCAATAAACGCCCTGCCGTCGTCCTCGATGTCGATCTGGACACCGGTATCTTCGATGATCTTCCGGATAATCTTGCCGCCGGGCCCGATAACGTCCCGGATCTTCTCCTGGTCGATGGTGATGGTGATGATCCTGGGCGCATACCGGGAGAGTTCCGGGCGCGGCCCGGGGAGCGTCTCCAGGATCTTGGACAGGATAAACATCCGGCCCTCTCTCGCCTGCTCCAGCGCTTTTTTCAGGACTTCCGCCGATACTCCCTTGACCTTAATGTCCATCTGGAGGGCGGTGACCCCCTTGGCGGTCCCGGCCACCTTGAAATCCATATCTCCCAGAGCGTCCTCGATCCCCTGGATGTCGCTCAGCACCGCGAACTTGTCGACGCCGGTCACCAACCCCATGGCGATTCCGGCCACCGGAGCCGAGATCGGCACCCCTGCATCCATCAAGGCCAGGGTACTCCCGCAGACGCTGGCCATCGAGCTGGAGCCATTGGATTCAAGGATCTCTGACACCAGGCGGATGGTATAGGGGAAAGCATCCTCCTTGGGCAGCACGTACGACAGGGCGCGCTCCACCAGGGCGCCGTGCCCGATCTCCCGCCGCCCGGGGCCTCGCATCGGCCTGGTCTCACCGACGCTGTAAGGGGGGAAATTGTACTGGTGCATATACCTCTTGGATTCCTCGACGCCGAGGCCATCCAGGATCTGTTCGTCGCTGACCGCCCCCAGGGTGGCCACGGTCAACGCCTGAGTCTGACCCCTGGTGAACAATCCGCTGCCGTGGGCACGCGGCAAGATCCCCGCCTCGCAGGTAATCGGCCTGATCTCGTTCAGTATTCTGCCGTCCGGTCGCTCCTGCTCCTCCAGGATCATCTGCCTGACAGTCTCTTTCAAGACGCTGTGGAAGATCTCCTTAACGTCCTTCCCTTGCTCCGGGTAGGCCTCCAGGAAATGCTCCCCGGCTTCTCTTTCCAACTGGTCGAAAGCGTCCTGCCTGGCCAGTTTGTCCGGGTTGCGCACCGCACCGGCCACCCTCTCGCCGACATAGTCACGGGCCAATCGCTCCAACTCCGGATCGATCTGATAAACCGGAATCTCCAGCTTCGGCTTGCCCAGTTGACCGATGATCTCATCCTGGAACTTGATGATATCCTGAATCACCCGGTGGCCGAAGACAATGCCCTCCAGCATGATCTCCTCGGGCACTTCCCTGGCCCCAGCCTCCACCATCATCACTGCATCCCTGGTTCCGGCAACTACCAGGTGCATCTCGCTCTGCCCGGCCTGTTCCAGAGTCGGATTGACGACAAACTCCCCGTTTATCCGGGCCACAATCAGACCGGCTATAGGGCCCGAGAAGGGAATGTCCGATATCGAGAGGGCGATGGAAGCGCCGATCATGGCCGTCACGTCAGGGGAGCAATCCTGGTCCACCGACATCACGGTAGCTACCACCTGGACGTCGTTTCTGAATCCATAAGGGAACAACGGCCGGACCGCCCTGTCGGTCAACCTCATCGATAGAATTGCCTTTTCACTGGGTCTGCCCTCACGTTTGATAAAACCGCCGGGAATTTTTCCAACTGAGTAGAGGCGCTCCTCATAGTCAACCAACAGCGGGAAGAAATCGATCCCCTGGCGCGGCTCCTTGGAGACCGTTGCCGTCACCAGGACGACAGTATCACCGTAGCGAACCATGACCGAGCCATTGGCCTGTTTGGCCACTTTTCCAATTTCTGCAGTCAGGGTTCTGCCGCCCAAAGTCGTGCGAAATTCTTGCATAATCAACCTCCTATTTTAGTTGTTGGCCTTTGGTTGCCTGTTGTTTCCGGTGTTCATATAATTGGAAAGAGCGGTAAACCGCTCTCCCTGCGCAAACAATCTACCCGTTCAGACTCCTCGTTCAGATCCCTCTATGGTCGATGGCGCCACCACAATCCAAAAACTTAACTCACGTCTACCTGGATAAACACTAGCGCCGCAATCCAAGCCTATCGAGGATCACCCTGTATCTCAGGGGGTCGTTTGCTTTCAGGTAATTCAAAAGCGCCCGCCTCTGGCCGACCATCTTCAGCAGGCCCCTTCTGGAGTGGTGATCCTTCCGGTGTATCTTCAGGTGTTCATTGAGATAGTTGATCCTTTCCGTGAGGAGCGCAATCTGAACCTCGGGAGAGCCTGTGTCCCGCTCATGGATTTTAAATTTTTCGATGATCTCCTTTTTTGCGGTGGCGCTGAAGGCCATGATAAATTCCTCCTACCGGTCGCTTTAAAGTTGTTGGCCGCCTGAACAGGTCCGCCAGCCTCTTCCTTCTGCCAAAGTCAATTATTACATATTATCTTATCAAAAATCAACCGTTATGTAAATCTTGCGAATTCCTCCGCATCCAGGCCTTCGGCCTGGCCTGAAAGAATGCGGAGTACATGAACCGGTATTTTTCTCCTGCTTTGATCGATGCTAACAGGAAACACCAGCCTGGCTGCTGATGGCAACAGCCTCCTGGATATCCTTCTCGATCTGCAGCACCAGGGCCTCTGCAGATTCAAAGCGCCGCTCCCCACGCAATCTTTTAAAAAGCTCTATTTCAATGCTCTCCCCATATACATACCCCATGAATTGCAGCAGGTGGGCCTCGATCACTATCTCCCGGCTGTCTACAAAAGTAGGGCGGTAACCGATGTTCACCACCGTGGTGTGGCGTCTGCCGGCAATCCGGGCCGAACCCGCATAAACACCGGCAAGGGGGATGATCACATCCCGGGCGGTGGCAATGTTGGCGGTGGGAAATCCGAGCAACCTGCCGCGGCTATCCCCCGGCGCCACCACTCCCCTGATCACAGGCCAGTAACCCAATAGTTGCTGAGCCCGTTCAACGTCGCCCGACTCCAGGGCAGTCCTTACAACTGTGCTGCTTACCAATACGCCGGCTACGAATACCGGCGGGATGACGGCGACTGCAAAACCGTACCGTTCTCCGTAAGACCTCAGTTGTTCCGGTGTTCCCGAAGCCTGATGCCCGAACCTGTAATTGAAACCCACAAAGACCCCGCCCACCTTGAGCTTGTCCACCAGGATTGTCTTTACGAATTCCTCGGCGTCGAGTGACGCCATGCTGCCGTCAAAGGCGATCACAAAAGCCGCTTCAATTCCCAACCGGTCCAGGAGTTCCAGTTTCTTTTCCAGGTCTAGCAGCATTTTCGGGCTGCTGGCAGGGTTCAAAAACTGCTGGGGGTGGGGATAAAAAAGAAAGGCCCCCGGGATCTTCCCTTCCTGCCGGGAATACCTCACCATTTTGTCTAAAAGGCACCGGTGCCCGCGGTGTAGTCCGTCAAAATTACCCAGACCCAAAACCAACTGCTTTTCGGGATAGGGAACAGAATCCAGGTTATGCCATACTTCCATCTCGCAACCTCATTTGAACAGATGTCGGATGCCGGATGTCAGATGTCGAGGTTTTTATCACGCTTCTGACTTCTTGCTTCTGACCTCTTTTTTCAGTGGTGGGTAGCTGGCAGGTTGAACACTTTGGTCAGCTTATATGTCCATGCTCCGTTCAGTTGCTCCTGAAACTGACCCAAGGCCAGGAGCGTGCCATCCGGTCCGTAGAAACGGACAAAGGGCGGCAGATTGCTAGCGCCGATCCCTCCGCAGATGCCCGAGGGCGATAGTGGGAGGCCGTTCCTGATCGTAGCCACAGCTTTTTCTTTGACGGTCAGGGACGGGATCTCCGACAGCCCGTAATCAATCGGAAGCAGGAATGAGCGGTCACCTTTGTCCCACATGTCCCTGATTTGCTCCAAGGTATAGGCGTCTTCAATGGTGAAACGCCCGCTGGCGGTCCTGATCAGAAACGACAGGTAAGCGCCACAGCCCAGTTTGCTCCCCATATCCGCGCCCAGGCTCCGGACATAGGTCCCCTTGGAACAGGTCACGTCAAGCAGCAAGCGCGGATAAGACCCGGTATCGTTGAAACGCACGGGTTTCAGATCATAAATAGTGACGCGCCGCGGCTTGCGCTCCACGGCTCTCCCCTGCCTGGCCAACTGGTACAGTCGTTTTCCCCCGACTTGTACGGCAGAAACCATGGGCGGAACCTGTTTGATCTCACCGACAAAGCTACCCAGTACATCGATGATCCGGTCATATGACAGGGATACGGATGCCTGCCTGACGACGACCTTGCCGCCGGCATCATGGGAATCGGTGGCTATGCCAAAGGCGATCTCCGCCCGATAGGTTTTTTTCTTGTCGATCAGGTATTCGGCCACCCTGGTGCCCTGTCCGGTACAAACCGGCAGCACTCCTGCAGCCCCTGGATCCAGGGTGCCCGTGTGGCCGATCTTCTGAGTAGCAAATAACCTGCGCAAAGTTTTAACAACATCGTGGGACGTTAGTCCCGGCGGTTTCAAGACGTTTATCAGCCCGTTCATGAACCCTCACTTTGGGGTGTGAGAGGTATGAGGTTAGAGGCAACTTCTCGCTTCTCACTTCTCAAATCATTGGCTCTGCCAATGCCTTCGCGCCCGCTAAAGCGGGCACCCGCCTCTTCCGCGCCCGCTAAAGCGGCGGTGCCGGGTCCGGTGCCACCTTGATTGTGAGCGTAGCGAACCGGGTGCCCTCTGGGCGCGGCTCCGTGCCCTGAGGGCACGGAGGACCGGGCGCACCCGCATCCGGACTTCCCATTCAGATATTCTCTGGCAACGCCGACTACAAGCGCCTCCACTTCAGGCAAGGTACCCCTTACGGTGCATCCTGCAGCCCTCTCGTGCCCTCCCCCTCCAAAGCTACCGGCTAAGAAATTGACATCAGCAAAGTTTTTGGAGCGAAACCCGACGCGGACCTCGCCATCGTCGATCTCCTTGAAGAGAATGGCCACCTCCACACCGGCGACAGACTTCGGGTAATTAATGAAATCCTCGCTTTCCTCCAGCCGGCAGCCAGTCTCCTCAAAAAAATGCCGCGGCAGCGACATCCAGGCGATCCGGCCATCCTGTTCCAGGGTCAGGGTGGATAGTCCTTTTTCCAGCAGGCGGATACTGGATAGGTCTTTCTGCTCGTTGAGGCATTGCTGCACCTTGCGCTGATTGGCGCCGAGATCGAGCAGCAGCGAGGCCACCAAGTGGCACCGGGAAGTAGCGTTCTGATACTGAAAGGAACCGGTGTCGGTAACTATGGCCGCATAGAGATTGGTAGCCACATCGGGAGAGATCTTGATGTCCAGGCTGGTCATGATCCGGTACATAATTTCTCCGGTGGCGGAGGCCCCGGCGTCTACGATATTTACAGCGCCGAAGCCGGTATTGCTGATATGATGGTCGATGTTGATCAGGGACTCGCAGTTTTCAAGGATGGCTGCCATCTCTTTACCGGCTCGCTCCAAACTGGTACAGTCAAGCACGACGCCACAAGCAAAGCGCTTTCCCTGCAACTGAGCCGCTCCGGGCCGCGCCATGTCCACTGGACATGGCGCGGCGCCGCCGGCAGCGGCTAACACCAGGCCAGACCCGGGCAAAAAGCGGTACGATGACGGCAAGGGCTGCGCCAAGGCGATTGCGGCATCCTTGCCCATATCCCTCAGGGCAAGACACAAGCCGATCACCGAACCGACGGCGTCACCATCGGGGTGAATGTGGGTGGTGATGACAAAGCTGCCGGCTGTTTTGAAAATTTCCGCCCCTGGATAACCGATCTGCTTCAATCTCCAATCCTCTTGTCGTCTGTGACCTGTCGAATGAGGTTGGCCAGCCTGACACCCCGTTGAATTGACGAGTCGAGATAGAAAGTGAGTTCGGGGAGAAACCTCAACCGGATCCTCTTCCCTAGCTCCGAGCGTATGAACCCGCCGGCGCTCTGTAGTCCCGCAAGCGTCTGGGACTGTTCCTCTTCCGAACCGTAAACGCTGACAAACAGCTTGGCATAGCGCAGGTCCCCGGACACCTCGACATCGGTTATACTGGAGAGCCTGCATATCCGTGGGTCCTTCAATTCTGTCTGGAGCATGCCGGTGACTTCGCGCTTGATCTCTTCTGCAAGCCTGTGAGACCGGAAACCCATAGCGATCACCCTTTACGGGTTTAACACCCGTTTGATCTCCTCAATTGTATACCCTTCCAGGATATCGCCCTGTTTGACGTCCTGGAACTTGTCAAGGCCAATGCCGCATTCGTACCCCTGTGATACTTCCTTCGCGTCGTCCTTGAAGCGCCTTAGGGAGGCAATGCTCCCCTCATAGATCACGACACCGTCCCTGATCACGCGCACCTTGCCGTTCCTGACCATCTTGCCTTCAGTGATGTAGCATCCGGAAATAACCCCGATCTTGGGAATGCTGAAGGTGTCCCTTACCTCGGCCCTGCCGCTCACAATCTCGCGCAGTTCCGGTTCCAGGAGGCCCTCCAGGGCGGCCTTGACGTCATCGATGATCTCATAAATAACACGGTACAGACGGATCTCCACCTGTTGCATATCCGCCGTCATTTTGGCGTTGACCTCCGGGCGCACGTTGAAGCCGATGATCAGGCCTTTGGAAGCGCTGGCCAGCATCACGTCGTTCTCTGTTACCGCCCCCACTCCGGAATGGATGATGTTCAGGCGCACCTCGTCAGTACCCAGCTTCGACAGGGCCTGAAGCAGGGCCTCTACGGAACCCTGGACGTCAGCCTTGACGACCAGGTTCAGTTCTTTGATCTTGCCCTGCCGTATCTGCTTGAAGAGGTCCTCCAGGGTCACCTTTTCGGGATTGACGTTATCCTGCTGCCGTCGTTGCTTCACCCGCTCTTCAACGATCTGGCGGGCCAGCTTTTCATCCGGCAACACATAGAAGGGGTCGCCTGCATTGGGCACCTCGGACAGGCCCAGGATTTCCACCGGGGTGGCGGGGAATGCCTTCTTCACCCGGCGTCCCTTGAAGTCCAGCATCGCCCTGACCCTGCCGTAGGCTGTGCCTGCCAGGGTATAATCACCCACGTGCAAGGCGCCCTTCTGGATCAGCACCGTGGCCACGGGGCCTCTTCCCTTGTCTAGTCTGGCGTCGATCACGGTACCCCGGGCCGCCCGGTTGGGGTTGGACTTGAGTTCCTCCATCTCGGCCACCAGCAGCAACATCTCCAGCAGGTGCTCCAGCCCCTCCCTGGTATGCGCCGAAACCGGCACGCATATAGTATCCCCGCCCCACTCCTCAGCAACCAGGCTGTACTCTGTCAACTGCTGTTTGACCCGCTCCGGGTTGGCCTGGGGCTTGTCGATCTTGTTGATGGCCACCACGATCGGAACTCCGGCCGCCTTGGCATGGTTGATCGCCTCGATAGTCTGAGGCATCACCCCATCATCCGCCGCCACCACCAGGACGGCAATATCCGTTACCTGCGCCCCCCGGGCGCGCATTGATGTGAATGCCTCATGGCCAGGGGTGTCCAAGAAGGTGATCCTCTTGCCCCTTAGCTCAACCTGGTAAGCGCCGATGTGCTGCGTGATCCCGCCCGCCTCGGTGGCGATGACGTTAGTCTGCCGGATGGCGTCGAGCAGTGATGTTTTTCCGTGGTCGACGTGTCCCATCACGGTGATTACCGGCGGTTTCATTTCCAGCGCCGCTTCATCATCCTCTGTTTCCCCTAGGGCCGCCTCCAGCGTTGCCTTGCTCTTCTCGATCTCCACGTTGGCGCCGAACTTCTGGGCGATCAGGGCGGCTGTGTCGGCGTCAACCACCTGGTTCAAGGTGGCCATGACTCCCAGTTCGATCAACTTCTTGATCACGACGGCGGGGTCGACCTGCAACCTGTTGGCCAGGCCCTGTATCGTGACCTTCTCTTCAATGACGATCGCTTTCGTCATAACGCCGCTTGCGGGATGGTGCTGCTGTTGCTGATGATGGCCTGGTGGCCTGCGCTTTCTCTTACCGCGGGCTGACAGGGACACTACCTTGGAGAGCAGCTTCCGCTGGCTCTGTTCCTGGGTGCGCCGCTGTTCTTCCCTTCTCTCCAAGGCCTTTTTCCGGTAGTCCTCCCGGTCGATCACCACTTTTTGGTCCTGGTTTGATGCGTTTGTTTTGGCCGTCGCCTGGGCGCCGGCCCTGGCAGGTTTTGCTGCCTGGACAGGCCTGGCCGCGCCCGCGCCAGGTCCAGTGGACCTGGCGCCTCTGGACCCGGCACCGCCGCTTGCAGGTCCGCCGGTCTGGGCCGGTCTGGCTCCTGGCTTGTTCACAGGCGCCGCGCCCGCGCCATGTCCACCGGACACAGCACCGCCGGACCCGGCGCCGCCTCTAGCCTGCGGAGGCCTGGCTGCTGTCTGCGCAGCTTTCGCGAAGGCGTTATTCTGAGCAGTCCTGACCGTACCAGAGGCGCCCGGAGCGCCCGATGGGCGTCCGCTCGCGGGCGATGTTCCGGTACCGCCGCCGGGCGTCCGTTCTGGCGGGCGCGGGGCGCCGGTCTGGACCGGTTTCGTTCCTGACGGCGCGGCGCCTCTTGCCGGGCCAGGGGCCTGGGTGGGCGCTTTCGGTATTGGTTGGGACTGCTTCTCTTTTTTCACAAAAGCTTCTTTCAACCGGCTGATCTCCTCATCCTCCAGAGTGCTCATATAGCTTTTTACAGGCAAACCCATCTGCTGCATTCTGTCAAGCAGAACCTTGCTGTTCACTCCGAGGTCTTTAGCCAGCTCGTAGACGCGAATTTTTCCCATCAAATCACCCCCAAATAACAACATATATGCATGTCTGTCTGTTTGCCCGGGTTTTAGCCCGCTGGCGCCAGATCAGGCCGGGGAACCCGGAGCCAGTTGAACCTTCAAGTTTTCTACGACCTCCGGGGGGAGGTCCACATGCAATGCCCGCTGCAGTT
>Ga0187870_1000505_pt1 | contig 44303 bp, 37 predicted proteins | sample June2016WEW_13_1_3_FD_132974 | JGI IMG/M metagenome (GOLD analysis project Ga0187870, IMG submission 132974) | Peatland microbial communities from SPRUCE experiment site at the Marcell Experimental Forest, Minnesota, USA - June2016WEW_13_150 | ecosystem: Environmental > Terrestrial > Soil >... | reverse complement strand
GCCTATTGCGAAGTAGCCTTCTTCGTTTATTTGCCACCCAGCATACTGTGAGCCTAAAGTTGCGATGACCGGATGGTCTGAGTAGACTTGTATTGACGGAAGGTCTAGGTCTCCATACCCTCGGCAGGTTATTTCAGCATTTCCGCATCCTCCCATGCATATTTCGGTGACAATCTTTCCTGCCTGAAAACCTCCCCGTGCATTCACTCCTGCGTCGATTATGGTGGTTCCCGATTCTGTTTCTTCGACCTTGACTCCGTAGAGATCTGCGTTTTCAACGAGTTCATCCAGCAGTTTCCACGCTAGGCGATTTACGCTCAAGGGTTTTTTCATCAAGGCTTTCTCCTCAGAGGAATTTTTCGTAAGAGTTTAGATGTGGATTCTTCTGTTTGGAGACATAAAGTTTGCCTTTTCCGTTTTCCACAAGGTCTCCGAGAAAAACGTAAAGGGGCCCTTCGGCCACTTCGTTTTCTTCAATCTTGACCTTCGGTCTGATGCCGTCTATGGTGAATGAGGGGAGAACAGATTCTAGGTGGCCTCCAACTACGATTTTGCCGTTTACCATGCATGCTCCTGCTCTTCCTTCACAGTCTCCTTGAACGTAGATTGTCCCGTCATGCATGCTGAAGCCTACGAATTGACCTGCACTGCCATAGATTTTGATGATGCCCTTCTTCATGTTGGCTCCTGCTTCGGTTCCAACATTTCCATGGACAATCATTCTTCCTCCGTGCATGCCCTCGGTGCTTCCCCGGTACGGAGCGCCCAGGTAGTCGCCGGCGCTTCCGTGAATCTCTATTGTGCCTGCTTTCATCATCGAACCGGTCCATCCTCCAGTGTTTCCGTGAACGGTGATGTTGCCACCCTTCATCTCTTCGCCCAAATGCATTCCGGCGTCGCCGTTGATTGTTATCTCTCCGCTCTTCATTCCTAACCCGATTCTTCGAACCTTGCTGACGTCGCCGTAGACGGCTATAGCCGGATTGTCAGGTTGGTTTTCCGTTTTGACTTCGTCAATCTTGAAGAGTTCACCGAGTTTTTTCTGTTTGTTTCCTTCCCAAACCTGCAAGGTCTCTATTTCATTCAGTGTCTTTCCTTGAAAAACATCGGGGTTTATGCACTCGGCTAGAACTGGAAACCTGAAATCCTTTAGAGGGCGCAGGCTTATCATTTAGACACGAGCCTTCACGGTTATTGGGTCCAAGCCTTTGAGGTGATCCTCGTTTACAGGATAGTTTTCATATTCAACTGTCCAGTACTCTTTGAACCTTCTCTTCATGTCGCCCGTTATTTTTGCCGGTTCAGAGACTTTTACGTCAAGCCACATCGTACGACCGTCAACGTGCTTGAGGATTGCGCCGTCCTTGACAACCAGTTCTCCACCCTTAACAGTGTAGGCTGCCCTTCTGAACGCTCTTCTGACGGTTCTGTACTTCCTTGAAATATCGGTAGTTTCCGGATTCACATTGTAAACTGCTATGTCAGCGTCCGCTCCGACGCCCAGGTGTCCCTTGTTCTTCAGACCCAAGGCTCTGGCCTGCCCGGCCCTGGTCACCGTTGCAATCTCGTAGAGGCTCAGCTCACGATTTATTGACGGTAGAAGGCTTCGGCTGCGCGCTCGCGCGTTGATTCTCTTCAAGCTTGCCTCTCTCGCTTTTTTGCTGATGAGCCAAGCGATAATCTTTGGATAAGCCGTGAAAGGCCCTCCGTTAGGATGGTCTGTCGTCATGAAGATTCTCCAGGGGTCTTTGATGAGTAGAGCCAGCTCTAGGCCGATGGACCATTGGACCGCGTGAACGTAGCTCTTGCGATGATAGCGGAAAGGCACGATGCCCCCGCTTGTCTCGGTTTCCACATCATGGTTTACCCACTTGTTCCCCGTGAGTCCGTACAGCGCGTATTGGAACGGGCCGTCAGCAGTCATCGTTGTCGTGTCCGTGAATATTACTTGACCCATGTCCATGGTCGCGTGAGAGTGACCGTTCATGTAGTTTGCAATCTCTTCTGCTCCTGACTCCAATGTTCTCCAGTCGTCGCCCTTGAATGCGCTGAATTGGCAGTGTGTTAAGTGAATAACTGGCTTGTCTTCAGTTGCCAGGTCCTCGACGCACTTCAAAGTTTCTAGGGCGGTCGTGTAGTTTCCCGGCTTTCCGAGGTTGTTTGCATGGACATGAATCGTGTGAGGCAGATTCAGAAGCTTATTCGCCTTGCACAGCCCACGGATGATTTCCCGTGGTGTCGTACAGAAGTAGGGAACCTGATCGTCCAGACCCTTCACGTTGTGGCCGAAGCCCCAAGCTTCCAATCCGCCGGGATTGACGATTTTTATGGCGTATCCTTTCGTTGAACTCATAATCCATGCGATGTGTCTTGCGCATTCCTTGATTTTTCCTTGAGCTAGGTATTCGAGCACGAACCACCAGTTGCCAAGAAGCGGGTAAGAGGCCTTGTCAAGCATCGGAGTGTCGTTCAACTCTTCGTGTGTGTGCTTCGCTTCTAGAGGGGGCATTGAGGGATTCATTATCGTCGTGTATCCCATTCTGGCGTAGCGGTAGCCCGTGGTAAACGTCGAAGGAATGGAACGGCCGACTCCTGCTCTCGTCACCGATGTTTTGGATTCAAAATCTTTGAAGTGGTCTTCAGGTCTCAGGAGCCTCCCAGTGTTGACTTCCGAGCCGGCGATGTGGGTGTGAATGTCTACGCCGCCAGGCATAACCGCCATTCCAGAAGCATTGATCTTTCTTGCCCTTTGCTCATTTACGCTTTCAACGATTTTTCCATCTCTAACGGCGATGTCCATCTTTTCGCCGTTAACACCGTTGAGGGGGTCGTAGACGAAGCCGTTTTTCACCAGAAGCTCCATTCACTTCACCTCTGCTCGGGCTTTCTTTCTCTTTTTCACTTTCCTGACCTCCAACAGCAGTCTTCTCAGGATTTCCTCGTCCGGCAGCACTCCTCTGGGAGGTTCCACGACTTTTTTGAGCGGAAGAGGCACGTGATCCATGCGGTAGGCTGTTCCACTCGTTTCTATTCCAACGAAAGCCGAGGGAAAAACGATGTCAGCCATCTGGCTTGTTGCGTTCATGTGTGGATCTATGGCTATCAGCGGGTTGTTCACCAGGTGTTCAGCTGCTTTTCTTGGAAAGTTTGAAACCGGGTCTGAACCGATTACCAATGCTGCGTCTGACTCTTTCCGCAGGAGAACATCGATGGCGGAGGTTTCTCCTGGATTGTACCTCGGATAACCCGAAGAAAAGTCAACGGCGTACGGATAGCCCGTCTGCCACAAGAAAACGGTGTCTGCGCCTGAGACGTTGAAGTGCCCGCGCATTGGCATTATGACGAACTTGGTTCGAGCATTCAGGTCGCGAGCCAAGTGGAGGGCGGCGTCAACATTCCGCGACTTCCCCTTGCTCATCGTTAGCCCAAGGCCGAAAAAGATTACTCCGAAATTGCAGCCGATCATCGCGTCAGAGACATCTTCCAAGTATTCAACTGGCACGCCCGCGACCTTGTCGGTCTCTATTTCTTGATCCCGAATCAGAGCTCTGAAGGCTTGCAGAAGCTCATAATCCTTGTTGGGTTCAACCTGAATGAAGTAGTCCGCGATTTCTGCCGTTCTAGTCTTTCTAACATCTATCACTATGAGTTTTCTGCCAGCTTTCAGAATTGCAGGACAAGGTCCGCGTTCAACTGGGGTTGATGGGATGGAAAATTTCTTCTTTGGCGAAACTTGTCTCAGAGCGCTTTCAACTTTTTTCCTTGCGGTTGCAGCCTTGGTTTTTGTAACGTAGGATCTCCATTCGCTTCTCTCAAACTTTCCTTCAGACAGCGTCGTGTACCTCTCTATGTGTCGGGGATGAGCACTCCACGGGTTGCTTCCCCAGTAGATAACGAGATCCGCCCTGTGCCTTATCTGCCCCAACGTGCACGACGAGATACCAACGTCCTGAATGCCCAAGACCGAAGGGCCGTGGCACACGGTTGAAGTGTTGTCAATGACTCCTCCAACTTCCTCGGCCAGTTCGATTCCCACGCGTGTGGCTTCGCAACTCGTGGAACTCCAACCGTAAAGGAGCGGATAGTCTGCTTCAGCAAGAACTTCGGCAGCCTTGACGAGGGCTTCCTTGAAAGGCACTTCAACGAGTGTTCCGTTCTTTCGGATGAGTGGTTTCAAGAGCCTGTGTCCACTGTAACCCAAGAATTTAGATTCGCACATCGAACAGCCGTTCTTGACCTTAACAATCCTTCTGTTTTTGATTCTTAGCTCTATGTCATCGCAGAGACTCCCACAGACCGGACAAGTTACAGCCCTTGCAATCGGCACATTATCCCTTCCCAAACTGCTCCCTGAGAAACTCACTCAGGCCAAGAACAACCTTATCAGGTGCGGGTTGGATTTCCGCCGGAATCCCCTTAAGAGAAGGCATCCCGATGCTGTCCGTCTCCGTGCTAACAACTGCGTTTGCCCACACACCGTAAGGAATGAAAACAACGCCCACGTGCGGTCCCCTTGGAGATTTCAAGGCCTTAAGAATCACAGAGCCATAATCTGTTGAAACGCGAACATTGGTTCCTTCTTTTATCGCAAGCCTCTTCAGATCCTCAGAATCAAAATAACAAACCGCAACACTCGCAAAATAGTTTTCCGAAGCTTTTCCACATTCTTTACCCACACCCTGCTCTATCGTCCGCCCCGTGAGCAAGGTAACCTTCAGCTTCGAACTCGCATCCATCCCTCGACCACAGCTTAACCATCTATTCTAAAGTTTGGAAACTCCTTTAAAGTTGATTCTGATTGCTCAATCCAACTGGTTGCCAACTTTGAGTGGAGATTTTAATGCTATACGTTCCAAGAAATTAAACTTGCCGTAGGATGATGAGAGAAACAATCATTGAAGTTGAAACGTTGCAAGCAGTTGTTTCGGAAGTCTTATTAGTGCTAGGTAAAAGGATACACCCCAACCTGAGCGCGTGCGCTTGAGTAAGGCGGAATTGGTGGATGAAGGCTCGAGAAGGCGATCTGATAGAGACTGGTGCTAACCTGATTTTCGACGTTAAAGGCCTAATTCACCCTGCTGATCGCGTAGTAGCATTCATTCGCTATTTTCCTGATGAGAAAGGTGAGAGAACGAGGGAGGGAAGGTCTTTTGGCAAGGTCTATTCTCTTCCGAAAAGATACGCATTGTTGAAGGAGAGGTTTCCAGAGTACCTTGCCTATGACCCTGTTTTTGACGAAACTTTATGCGAAGTCCCAGTTGATAGTGTGAAAAAACATTTCAAACCTGTTGAAAAGCTTCAGGAACTGCGCATGTCCAAATGTCTAGATACGCTTCAGGACAAGGCCATTCAGCTTGCGGAACTGTTGAAAGAAAGTGCAAACGTCCAGTGGAATGCAGTGGGGATTTCGGGCTCCATCTTGGTTGGGCTTCACACTTCAGGGTCGGATATTGATCCTATCGTTTATGGTTCGGAAAACTGCAAGAGAGTTTATTCTGCACTGAGGAGTATGTTCGAGAACGAACACGAATACGTGAAGCCTTACACACGGCGGGAGATGAGAGTGCTGTTCGACTTCCGTTCGAAGGACACTGCAATAGGGTTCGAAGACTTCCTACGAGCTGAATCGAGGAAGGTTATGGAAGGCAAATTCAATGGAACCGACTATTTTGTCCGCTTCGTGAAAGACTGGAATGAAATTGACGAGAACTACGGCGACGTTCAATACAAGAATGTCGGCAACGCGAAAGTTGAAGCCACAGTCGTCAACGATTCAGAATCAACGTTTACCCCATGCACCTACAAAGTCGAAAACGTCAAACCACTCGAAGGCTCAACCGAACGCATCGAGGAAATCACGTCTTTTCGAGGCAGATTCTGTGAACAAGCCAGAAAAGGCGAGACCGTCATCGCACAGGGAAAAATCGAACGTGTCACAGACCGGAGGCAAAACAAAGAGCATTTTAGGCTACTAGTCGGAGGCAGGCATTCAGACTATATCGTTCTAGAGCACCGAGTCCTTTCGAGCTAGTGAACCCTATCTTCAACTGCAATCTCGAAGTCTGCACCACATCTGGGAATATCATTTAGCGCGCGCCAAGAGTTTACAGAACCCGCGTGCATGTGTGTTCTAAATTGGCCAAAAATGGTTTTTATTCTGTTCTTGAGTCTTGGGAACACTGCTGAACTTCGGCCGGCTCCGTGTTCTCTCTACGGGAACTAGACCTGTCTGGAATTTGCTAGCCAGAATTAAAACCATTAGCGCGCGCAATGCGGATTTGACAAAACTAAAGAGTTACGAGAAGTATGCGTTTTTCCGTTTTGTAATCCTCACGCACTGTTTGCCGTTCCTAGTTACTCATGTTTGAGTAGCTGTATCACATTTCGATGGAGAAAGTGATGTTACGCTTCTTTCTAGCGCGCGCTTGAGAATCTGATCTTGCATCGTAGTCCTATGAATGCAATGCTATTCCTAATTTCATAAAGACTTAAGAATCAAAGTTCTAGCAGATTGTTCTAGGATGCATGCCGCTAATTCGTCTTTTCTCTGAGCAATGTGCTGGGTCTTAATAAGTTGATGGATTGGTTGATTAGTGTGTGGCGCCTCCCCGAAACTGTGTGTCAAAACACTTGCAGGGAGTAGAGGAGAGTTTGATTTGACAGAGGCATTAACTAGAAGAGTGTTCGCTGGAGTTATGAATGATGTTCGGAATTCCCGGTCTTCCCCCACCTCCCAAGCCCCCTAACGGACATTGGGGCGGGTCAGGCGGCTGGGAAGAAGCAAATTCTATCGCGAGAGTTCCATCGCCATATATCACCATCTCTCCGCTGGAGCCATCGGGAAAAGTGAAGCCCAGACGGTAAGGACATGAGGCAAAAGTGCATTGCCAAACTCGCAGTGCGGCATAGTCAAGAGCTTGATCCAACGTTTTACCAATTGTAAATGCACACTGGTAGAAGTATGCTGCGAAATAGTAGCCTTGACCGTAATCGTAATCGAGCGCTGGACCTGCACCGATGAAGCCTATGAAAGCAAATCCCGTTGGAGTTGCATTCGTGTAGCCGTCTAAACTCAGCTGGCTGGCATTTCTACGGGTCCATGCGTAGGGCATTCCAACTGGGACTCCATTATACGTTTGACCGATCACGTCTCCCTGATCGCATGACCATAGGAAGGCAAAATGGCTTCTTCCAAACATATTATACGCGTATATGTCTTTGTCCCAAACTTGTCCGCCGCTATCATTCACGATGCAATATTGCGTTTGTCCATTCAAAGTGTCGTAGCCGCCATGTCCCTCGTAGAACGTTATCGCGTACGTAGCATCATGGCCAAAGGCTGCTTGATAGATGCTGTTTGAGTCCGTTGACCCGTACGCGTCATAAGTCGCGTAACCGCTTGCGATGGAGCAGCTGTTTATGTAGGAGCACAGCGCTGCCTTAACATTGTTTTGCTCCCACGTCTAACCATATGTTGAACTCAATACTGAAGATGCACTTGAACCGTGTGCGCTCGGCGCGATGAAAGTCATGAACAGCACTGCCAGCACCATCATAGGCATGACGACGCAAACTTGAACCCGTAACATCATTCTAAACCCTCCCGCCTTCGCCTGCCGTTTTTACGGTAGACCACAAAAGACATAGCGATGAACGATGCTGCGGCGGCAGCACCCAAAAGCACCGGCAGGTAGTCGATACTGCTAGTCTGCGTCGGCGAGGAACTGGGGGAAGAGCTTGAAGAGCTTGAGGAACCTTCCTTGGCGGCTGCGTCGGCGGCGGCTACTTGCCCGTTGTCTGCCCACACTCGGACTTGAAACCCGAAAACGCCGTAGTCCTGTTTACCGGCGGGCAACTTGGTGAAAAGTATGTCTACGTCCCAGGCAGGATATAGGCTGTAAGGGTCACGGGTTCCATTTCCGTACGCGTCGAACATGGGTCCACCCGGAACGTATGAAAGTGTTGCGTTCGCAGATTCCACCGTGCGCCCGTACGTCTTAGAATAATTCAACGCGTATGGCATGGCGATGTTTATGGCTTGCTCCTTGGAAACGTTGACGTTTTTGACGTTGAGTGAACTCAAGTTCAATTCGCCGATGCTGTCACCAAACTCTTCCAAGTGCCCGTCCGGGTTGAATTTCATCCAAAGTGAATATGTACTATTTGTTGCGGCGCTGTAATCGAATTCAGAGGATTTGTATGTGGGGCAAGCGAATTGGGAGAGTGTGATTGTGGAGTTGCCTGCGTTCAAGGTTAAACTGCCCTTGGACAAAGCTTGGTCGGTGAGGGTTGTGAGCAGAGTGCAGTAGGAGCGGTTCACGCAGGATTCATAAGAGCTGAGTATGTCTCTCGTGAGTCTCAGTGTGTCGTTGGACTGCACGGTCATGTTGGTGCCTGAAACCTGAGTCGGCGAGCCGTCTGCTCCGATTACTGTGTGTGGGCTGGGTGCACAGAACCAACTGATGACTCCATTCGAGACGGATACGTCCATCAATTCGGTATAGTTTCCTCGGCTTAATTGAAATCCGATATCCCAGCTTGGATAGTAGGCGTAGGCAGTCCATTGGATGGACGTGACGTTTACGTTGTAGTTGCTGAAATTCGCCACTGCTACGTGTTGAAGGAAGTTAAAGGCCACCGCTTCGGCTTCTGAACTCGATTCGTCAGCGCGGGTCAATCCTGCCCAAGGTAAGAGAAACGCAAACAGCGCCAAGAGCAGAATTGCCAAAATGACACGCTCCTGTGAATTCAACTGTCGCATCGCCTATTAGGAATACTGTTTCAACGCTTAAAACTCTTGCGGCTAGACATTAGTTATGATATAAAAACAAGTCATTTAGGTTAAATATGAGTTTCAATTATGCCTTCCATGACAAAACGCTGGCTTGCTTTCACGCTGACATCGCTAAACTTAACCAACACCGTCGAGCAGGATTCTGCCTCGTCTGTCACCATAACGGCGTCGCAGGGATAATCTCCCTCTTTCTTGGTCAATGAGGATGCCTAAATACGCGGTTGACGTATCGTCATTGGTATATTCCGAAACTAATTCGGAACATATTTGGATCGTAGAGTAGACCTGAGGTAGGGCGCGTGAGAGCAAGCAAGCAGAGAGGTCTTTCAGATCCCTGCTTTCTTCAGAACCTGTTCATAATATCTTGGACAATAGGTCAAAGCTATTTGGAGGAAGTCGTCCTTTTCACCAGTGACCTCTTCTAGGTTTCCTTCAACGCAGATGGTTTCGTCTCTGAAGGCTTGCATTCGGAACTCTTCCATGTAAGAGATAATTCGCTTGACCCCTTGAGCCTGCCTTTCGCCCTCGAGGATTTTCAACGGTTCGATGTGATAAACCGACGGTATAAACGGAGCGTCACTGTCATCTCTTATTCGAGCTAACATCTTGACCCAGCCTCGCTGCAGGATCCTCTTCGCAGAGTTGTACTCGCTGCATATCTCTTTCCAATCTTTCACTGGTTCAAACTCGGTCTTTATTGTCCTTCCGCTTTCCTTGCTGTCGAACAGTGAATAGACCAGTTTCCTTCGCTGATGCCATAGGAATTCTTTTGGAGTGAAGTTTCGAAATCTCCACACTTTACCGCTTATGGACTCGTCGGTTTCAAATTCGTTCCGTAGGATAGAAGACTTGGCCTCGTACAATTCCTGCAGTGCTTTGCGCAACCCCGCAACGTTTTCTTTACCATAAACGATAAGATCGATGTCCGAGAATCTGGGGTGATAGAAACCGTGGAGCATGGACCCGAACACGCCGAAGCTCTCAATTGGCAAACCGGATTGATCTGCTGCAATGTCCAAGACGTTCCGCGTTGCCGTAAGAAGGCTGTCCTTGGGTTCGGTTTGAATCAGTTTTCTGAGTTCTTTTTCGGGCTTTCGAACTTTGCTGATGTCACGATGATTGACGCCGATGACTTTCTTCTGGAGCATTGTGTGTGGAATCATGTACTGGGGATAACTCTTTTCCACGAACTTCCAGCCTTCATCTTCATAGAACTTGTAGAAAACATGTTGCGCTTGGTTTCTGAATGCCCTGGGATTATCGGATTTGAATATTGTTGCAGGCGCATATTCAGCGTCACATACGTAGGCGTCTGGCGGGTGTGAGTATCCAAACACTCTGAATATTAGGCCTTCTTCAGTGACGATGGCGTCGCGGTCTCTCAGTTTCGGAGTGGCCAAATGTGTTCTTCCTCGCTGGTCGCTGTTCCCACCACGACTTGATAGAAAACCTGTCCCGTTTCAACGTTTTCTGCACGCTCCAGCATTCCTGAAACGCTAATCTTCTCGCCTCGTCGGGCAACGTTGCGGTAGCAGCCAATCATTGAAACAACAGTCTCCGGAACCTTACCTTCGCTAAGTGCCTCTGCGTGTATTGGTTCGTAGTCCCTGATTTTGTAAATGGCTGGCCGAAACATGGCTTCGCTGTCGTCTTGAACCTTGCAGGCGAAGTTGACAGGAGTTACGGTGTTGCATTGTAGCTCTCCGTATTTTTGTTTGATTTCTTCAGATTTGCGAATTGCGTTGAACATGAAAATCTTGTTCAGGTATTTTCCTTTGTATCGGCGAGCCGCATCTAACCGGTTGCTGAACTTGTAGCTCAGCCTGCCAGCTTCAACGAGCCTGTTTATAGTTGCTTCTAACACGCGAAAGTTTTGCGCTCCGTAGACGACCAGGTCTAAATCTGATTTTGACGTGTGCATGTTTAGGGCCACAGAGCCGTGTACACCCAAATCCTCCAGCCCAATGCCTGATTCGGTTGAGAGCAAATCAACCAGGCTTAGTGTCATCCTTTGCAAGTCATCTTTGGTTTCAAGCCAGGTCAGATGATGCAGACAGTCTCTCGGAACGAATATGTTCTTGATGGAATCTAACGGTGCGCTGATAATCTCCTTTCTTCTGAAAGGACAATAGTACACGTAGTCTGGGAAGTTCTTTCGAAAGGTCTCCAGAAAGGTCTGATAGTTCTGTGCAGTGTATAGGTTTTCAGCTCGAAAGAGTTTCTGTTCTTCAAGGTTCCATGTGTTCTGTAAATATTCGACATTGAACAGCTTCTGGAACTGGGCTGGGATGTATTTGAGAAAGGCGAAAACCCGGTTGGCGGGATGTTCATACCCGAAAACGTTGAATATGAACCCCTCTTTTGTTGTGAAGGTATCTCCGTCTGCGGGAATCCAACGTTTCAGGTCCATCTGAAGCACCTCGACATGATGAGATTGGAGTGCCAAAAAAACCTATCGCAGAGGCCATAACGCTTAAAGCAGAAGGAGGCTTACAGCAACCTGACGTGAGCAATGTTGAGCAGCAACTTACATCCGTATGTAGTTTTTCTTCCGTCTGAACATAAGATCAAGGTTCTGAGCGCCATCTTCGGTTCAAAAGCGGCTGTTGACATACTGAAATTCTCGCTCAGCCAGGGCATTTCGAACAAGATTTACCAGGGCGACCTCGTGAAGAAGTCAACATTTTCAAACAAGACCGTTATCAAAAACCTGAAGTCGCTGACCAAGCTGAGGATATTGACGGAGAAAATGGAGAAAACCGAAAGGAATGGCCGTATCACATGGGTCAAGGCCTATCAACTTTCGAGCGCTGGCAAGTGGTTTGCACTTTTGCTCGCTGAAGAAAAAGAATTGTCCGACAAGGAGAAGGCGGAGATATTTCAAAGCCTCTTCAGAGCCTACCTGCGATGGGCGAAGGATCTCTCACAGAAGCTGAACATGGACAAGAAAATGTTGGAAAGAGTCTTCACAGAGGAAATGCAGCGAACACGGGTGCATAAGACTTGAAGGCAACAGTCATCGGTGTGGTAGGCGGAAAAAAATCTGGAAAAACCACTACCATAGAGATTTTGACGAGAGAACTCACCAAGAGGGGTTACAAGATTGCGGTGGCCAAACACATTCCAGAGCCTAATTTTACGCTGGATACGGAAGGAAAAGATACATGGCGTTTCGTCCAATCAGGTGCTAAAACGGTGGTTGCCGCATCAGCAGGTGAGATAGCCACTATAGAGAAGACTCGCGCAGACCTCTCCCTGAAAGAGATTCTGCAGAGATGCAGAGGGAGCGACATTGTCTTCCTAGAAGGCTTCAGAAAACTCGTGGCTGAAGACAAAAGCATACACAAGATTGTGGTTGCAGAATCTGCCCAAGACATCGAAGAAGCAGTTGAGATGTTCATGCCTATACTGGCCTTCACAGGACCATACTCGCCCGAGAAACCCCACCTTAAAATCCCGTACATAGACGTACTAAAGCATGGCAAAGAAATAGCGGATCTTGTGGAAAAAGTAGTCAGAAAAAAGGTGTAACATGAGTCATGTTGCCGCTAGGCTGTGGGGCTTGGAGATATTATCTGAGGGGGAGATGGGAGAAAGGAGATATTCCTAAAATGTAAGGTAATTCTCCAAACCTTTCCACCCTGCGTTTCAACATGCTCCTGTTACGTGACTTGTAATCATCTCCTCCTAGAGCGCTTTGAAGGTTTCAAACCATCTGTTGTACAATGCTAGCATGTCGAGAGACACGCTGGGTTTCCTGTCTTCCAGTGTCTGTCTGAAGTCGTCCATCGTCACAGGTCTCGGTTTTGCCTGTTTGTCGTCTGCTTTTCCGGACTCGAAGAATTCACCTATGAGTTTCAGTTGTGCCGATTGGTTGACGTCTCTGATGTCGCTTCCTGAAAATCCTTCTGAAAGCCTTGCCAGCTCGTGCAAGTCGACGTCAGGCGCCAGCTGCAAGTTGGTCGTGTAGAGTTTGAACATCATCAAGCGTGTGTGGTGGTCTGGAAGAGGCACCAGAATCCGTTTCTGGAACCTTCTTATGAATGCCCAGTCCAAGTCCCAAGGCTTGTTCGTCGCACCGATAACGTAGACGTGTAGGTTCTTGCCCTTGTCCACGATTCCGTCCATCTCTTTCAGAAACTGGTTCCTAACTCTGATTTCGCCGCCGACCTCGTTCGCGTGTTTACCCATCATGGAGTCCAGTTCGTCGATGAACACTATGGACGGCTTGCCTTCCAAAGCTGATTTCCTGACTGAACCGAAGAGTTTGGCCACGTTCTGCTCAGCCTCACCAAGCCACTTGGACATTACTGAAGCAGCATCGATAGAAACGAAGTTGGCATCAATTTCCGTGGCAACCGCGGCGGCCAGCAGCGTCTTGCCGCAGCCTGGCGGTCCGAACAGCAGGATGCCTCTCGGCCAGCCCAGCGGGAACAGGTCTGGCCTCTGAACCGGGTAGACTATAGCCTCTTTCACGGCTTTCTTGGCGGGGTCAAGCCCGACGACTCCGTCCCATTTCACGTTTGGCTTCTCTATCACTATGAGTTCTTCGTACGTTGATTTTCCGCCTTCAGTCCTTGTTTCCCCTTCAACACCGTTGCATCTGGCTTCGGGCCGCGGTTCTAAGGATGTCACGGCGCCCTGTATTGCTTTGATTCGTTCCTGGTAGGCGATTGCTCTCTGTATGTAAACCTTGTTCAGGCTGTATTCTGGGTAGAGTTGGACGAGTTGCAGGAGGCTTTCTATGGCTTTTTGGTACGTGGTTATGGCCATGCCCTTTGCTCCCTGCTTGTCCAGGCGAACTGCTTCTAAGGCAAAGGTGGTTGCAGACTTCTCAAGCTCTTGAGATGCGCTCATAACTTTCATTCTCCAGCTTTCAATTCAATTTTTATTTTTCCTTTCGACCCCAGACTCTCTAGGGCCTTCTCGATATCCTCGTTTGAGGTTTCCAAGTCAACCGAGCAACGTTCCATATCGATTTGGCCGTTGCTCTTCCTGACGTAATCGAGAAGAACATCCTCTAACTGAGAATTTTCAACTTTCAAGGAGATTTCCTTGATTTCGGATTTTTTATAAGAAATGAGGGTTTGAGAAGAGTCTCTTCCAGATTCTTCGGAGACTTTGCTGGTCTTCTTTTCCGAAAAGTTGGTCGCTAACGCAAGCATCTCTTCCAACGTTGCCTTTTCGCTTTCTGGGATTTTCTGAGTAACGGGCGGTTCGGGCAGGTTTTGGGAGATTCTTTGTTCGAGAAAGCTTGAGACTTGGCTTAGCACTTCTTCGCCGCCAGGTGTCTTCCGGTCTACGGGAATCACTGATTCGTCAGCCGTTAGCTTTGTTGAGTAGAGTGTCTCGCTTATCGTGTCGTTGACTTTGCTCAGTTCAGATGAGACGTCAGGCAAGAATTGAAACAGCTCTTGTGAGACGTTCTGGAGAAGCTTCAGTGCAGGTTTGAGATCGATAACTATGTCACTCAGTTCTCTTATGGTCTCAAGTCTGAGGATTACCCGTTCGATCGCCAGCTCTACGTTGTAGAGGAAACTAATAATCTTCCGCACTTCCGCGATTTCGTTGGCGCAGATTGCCGCACGATCTTTGTTCTTCGCTTTGAGAGCCCCAACGCACGTTTGAAAAAGGATTTTGTCTCTCTCTTTAAGCCTGTAACTCGCCTGTTCAAGCCTGCCGTGCTGGACTCTCAGCACCTGCATTGACTTGACAGCTGTTTCACGGAGAGGTGGAGGGCTCGAATGGATAAATCCTTTGATGAGTCTTCCCTCCGCCCGCTACTCTCTTGTTCCAGCCTATATTCCGGTTTTTCCGATTTCCTTCACGTAAACGACTACTGGCGGTTCTGGAAGCTCTGATGCAAACGGTTTAGGCGGTTCGGGGATCTTGCCTTTCGTCTGTTCAAAGGGTTTGGAAGTGTCACCCAACAGGATGCTGGAAAGCTTGCTGGTCGTCAGTTCCAAGTCGGTTTTCTTCATGTGGACTCGTTTGATGTTTTCTTGAATCATCGAAAAGGCGGTTTCGTAGTATTGGTTGTCGACTTTTCCTATTTCGTGTTCGATTTCGAGGTTGACCAAGGCATAGTTTAGATCCTTTGTTTGTTCGTTGCATTCTGCGATTTCGTCTTCTATTTCTTCTCTCAGAGTCTGTGCTTCACTCTTGAGCTGAGTTAGAACGCCATCGAAGCTGCTGTGCAGCTCTGCGTAGAGTTCCTTTGATATCTTCTTCTTCTCAGAGAGGTCCTTGAGGGCTTGGTCCTTGCGCCAAATGAGGGGTATCTGATCGTTGAGTATGCCTGCCTGAGCTTTTATGTTGGAGACGAGGGTTACTTCAGAACCGTCGAACTTCACGTTATCCACACAGCGCTTTAGAAATCTTCCATCGCCCAGCGCGATAAAGACACTGTCGAATTTTCCACTCGGGGTCACTGCAAAAGAGGCTATCTTGCCTATCGCACGTCCGTACTCGTCGTTGATCTGTTTTCCTACAGAAAGAAAAAGGTTGGGGTTTTGTGACATCCTTTTCATCCCCTATGTTTACGAAGTTTCCGTTGAGGATTTTTCGCCTACTGGAGTCGTTGGTAGTCCGGGCATTCCTGGTGGCAAGTCTGGGAACTTCTCTTTAACTCTCTGTTCTGCGACCGTTGCTGCCTCTGTGAGAATTTTGCCTGCATCTTCGTTCACGTTGTCAAAGTTCAACGTCATTCCTGAACCTGTTCCTGCTTCCATCATTATTCCGCTCAGCATGTTGCCGATTTCGCCAAGTTCGCTCTCTGCTTCAGGGAAAACGCTTACGAGTCCAGCTTTGACTGATCTCAAGACTCCGACTGCGGGGCCTAATGTTGACACTACGTCTCCGAGTTCTGATACGGTGCGTAATCTTAACACGATCTGTTCGAGTGCAAGCCTTGCGTTAATGATGAGTTTTTCCATCTTGCGTATCTCAGCCAGCTCGTTGGCAAAAACGTTTGCTCGCGCGGTGTCATGCTTGGTGTATGCATCTACTATTCTCGCGAATATCGTCTTGTCCCTTTGGCCGAATCTGTCCGTGGCTTGATCCAATTTCTGAACCTGCAGTTCAATGCGTCGAACAGCGAAGTCTAGGCGGGGCTTCAATGGGCCAGGTGGCCTAACTGCCTCTATCACACGGTTTGTGAGGGGTTGCTCTTCTCTTCTTGTTTCCCATTTTTTGCTAAACCTTTCTGACAAGTTAATTACCTCCAAAGACCAAAGGTCGCGGGGAAGAGTCTTATACATTGTTAACATGGTGAAAACATGCCTGTATATATGTGGAGCTATATGTCCCAGCCGAAACAGTTTTGGGCTTTAATTTTCCAACTAAAAGACTATGTTCGCGGTTTTCCGAGAATAGACATAAAGGTGTAAGTTAGACTAAAAAGAGGCTTGAATTAATTCCTATCCAAAAAGGTGAATCAAATGGGCGAAAGGTTAAAAATTTTCGTCTTTGTGGCTATCTTGGGATTCTTTGCTGGAATGATTGCAGACTTGGCAGGAACGTACGCGATTCCTTGGCTAGTATCTGTCTTGCCAGCGTTTCTAAGCGCAAGATACCTACTGTCAGGGGTCGCCGGAGCCTGTCTAACACTGGTACTGGTAAGCGTTTGGGCCTACATCAGCGGACCGCCAGAACGTTAACCTTCTCTCCTTCTCCCTTTTCTTTGTTCGCACAGCACCAAAGTTTTGGCACTCTTTCCTTCTCTTAATATACGGTTTCAGCTAACAGCGATTTTTATGTATTTTTGGACTCAGCAGCGGAAAAAGCGATCATTCGCCAACAGCGTCTCCGTACCTCGATGACCTCATCGTCCAAGCAATGTTACCCACGAGACGATTTCAAGGTTTTGGTCCGACTGGTTCTTTCTTACACTCGCGCGCACAGGAGAAGTGGTCAAAGAAGCCATGAAGCATCTCATGAACTAGAAGACGTCTCACGTTTAAGGTGCTCTGTATCGTGTTCAACATTGGATTGCTATGAGAAATGGAAAATAGGTGTTCACCGAAAGATTTAGTTTTGACTGACTGAGAAGAGTCCTTGAGAGAGGCAAAAACTCGGGTGGAAAACAGAAATGTGCGGCATATTTGGATTTTGCCTAAAGAAGCCCTTGCGCATGGCCAGAGTCTTCAGAGTTCTTGAGAAACTAGAGGTTCATCAGTACCCTCAGGAACCGCTTCCCCTTGGAGGCTACGGGGCGGGCGTGGCTTTGCTTCTAGAGGACGGTAATGTTCTGGTTGAAAAGGTCGGAAAGGTCGAGGACTCTCCTGCCAGAAAATTGGCTGAGATGGTGAAGGTTGACAAGGCTTCTGTGTTGATTAGCCATGTGCGGATGCCCAGCCCAGAGTTTATGAAAACGGCGAAGTACAAGGAGACCGCACAACCATACGTTGTCGAAAGGGAACCGAACTTGACTGTTGTCTCAGTTCACAACGGGAAGGTTGAGAACTACAAGGAGATTAGAAAGGCGTTGGGCAGCGCGCACGTTTTTGAATCGGAAAAGTTTGAACTCGTCGACTCAGAGGTGATTCCACACTTTTTCGAGGAGACGCTGAGCGAGAAAGAAGAGGTTACGGAAGCATTGTACTCCTTCTTCTGTGCCTTGAAGGGTTCAGGCGCGATAGCATTGCTGCAGCTGGGCGAAGAAGACTCGTTCCTTCACTTGCTTCACAAGGGAAAAACAAGAGGGTTGACCGTGTGGGCAAACGACATGAACGAGGTCATCTTCTGTACCAGAAAAGAGGTTTTGACAGAAGAGCTCGGCAACCTACTTTCAAAAGGCAGGTTCAAGGAGAAAGCTTCAATCGCGTATCGGGAAGAAGCAGGGCTGGTACGTTCGTATCCGCTCTCATCAACATGAAGAAAAAGGTTTAGCAAAACGTCCTTGTGGCTTGTAAGAAATGCGTGAAGAATCTTCGAATTCCGGGGTTTTCGGTTTATTCGCAAAACCAGTGCGCTCCGCTCTAGCCGAACTGGGCTTCTCAGAAGCGACTCTGCCCCAGAAAATGGCAGCCTCACCCATCCTGGCCGGGGAGAACGTGCTTCTGCTTGCGCCCACAGGGAGTGGAAAAACCGAGGCGGTTCTTCTTCCCATCTTCTCCAAGCTTGTTCAGCAGGCGCCGAGAAAGGGGATAGCCGTGATCTACGTTACGCCTTTGAGGGCTTTGAACCGTGACCTTTTGAAGCGATTGTCATTCTGGTCTTCTAGGCTCAGTATTTCAATCGAGGTCAGGCATGGAGACACTGAGTTGAAGCTTAGGAGGAGGCAGGCGATATTCCCTCCCGACATGCTTGTCACGACGCCTGAGACTCTTCAAGCAATTCTTCCAGGTTCGCGCATGAGGCAACACTTGCGAGGTGTACAGTGTGTAGTAGTGGACGAAGTGCACGAACTCGCTTCCAGCAAACGTGGGGTTCAGCTTGCAGTTGCACTAGAGAGGTTGCGCGAGGTTGTCGGTAGGGAGTTTCAGAGAATCGGCTTGTCAGCCACGGTAGGGAATCCGGATAAAGTTGCGCAGTTTCTCGCTGGAGCTGAGAGAAGCGTCAGGATAGTAGAAGCCGTTTTGCCCAAGGGCTACCGCTATCACGTCGAGAACCCCGTTCCTGTTGAGGCAGATTATGACTTAGCAAGGACGCTCAACACGTCACCGGAAGCGGCTGCAAGGATTAGACGCGTGAAGGAGCTCGTCGACAGTCACGAGTCAACCCTGATTTTTGTCAACAGCAGAACAGTTGCCGAGATGCTGGGCTACAGATTCAATCAACTCGGACGAAAGGACATTGCCGTGCACCACGGTTCTCTGTCAAAGGAAGAACGCTCACAGATTGAGGATGAGTTTAAAGCCGGCGGCCTGAAAGCAATCGTCTGCACGAGCACTTTGGAGCTTGGAATCGACATAGGCCACGTTGACCTCGTCATACAGTATCTCTCGCCAAGGCAGGTTAGCAGCCTAATCCAAAGAGTGGGACGCAGCGGCCATCGTTTAGACATGGTTTCCGAAGGCGTCATCATCACAGCCTTTCCAGACGACACTCTTGAATCTGTCGCAGCAACGAGAAACGCTCAAGCGGGCAGGCTTGAACATGTTCTCATCCAGGAAAACGCGTTGGACGTCCTGGCGCACCAAATCGTCGGAATCCTAATGGACAAGGCAACGGTGAACTCGAAGGAGCTTCTAGCTTTGCTGCGGCGGGCCTACCCCTACCGAAAGCTTACGCAGACCCTTCTTTGGGACGTAATATGCTTTTTAGAACGTCTGGGAGAAGTAAGGATTGACCAAGAAGGCAAGGGTTTGACGAAAGGCCGCAACAGCCGAAAGTACTACTACGAGAACCTGTCGATGATTCCTGACGAAAGACGCTACCCGATTGTCAACGTGATTTCGGACAGGAAAATCGGCAGCTTAGGCGACGAGTTCATGGCACTAAAAGCCCGTGTGGGCTTGAATTTCATCATTAAAGGCCAAGTCTGGCGAATAGTCCAGATTGAAGAGGAAACCGGAACGGTCTACGTCGTGCCTTCGGAAGATCCTTTAGCGGCTGTTCCGGGCTGGGACGGTGAGATGTTGCCCGTTCCATTCGAGCTTGCCAAGGAAACTGGACAGCTTCGAGAAAGAATCGCGAAAGCATTGAAGGAAACTGGAAAAGCTGAGGCCACGGCAGAGGAGCTCGCGGAAAAGTTTTCAACCGACAAGTCTACGCTGTTTAGCGCTGTTCAGGAAGTTGAAGAGCACCTGAAACAGGGGGCCCCATTGCCAACCGACAAGCACATCGTCGTTGAAGGTTTTGAAAAGTTTCTGATCGTTCACGCATGCTTCGGCGAAATGGTGAATCGCACCTTGGGCTGTATCTTCGACTCCGTCCTTTCTGACAGGGAAATCATCGTGGGCTGGTGGAATGATGGTTATCACATACTGATTGAGACGCCCAGGAAGCTAACCCGACAAGAATTGGAGAATACTTGTGCACGTCTGTTCAGCCTTACAAGTCAAGAGACCGAACAGGCTTTTGAAGCATACTTGGAGTCGAAGTTTCCGTTTTCGTACAAAATGAAGTTCGTCGCCGAACGGTTCGGCGCCCTCCCACGCGGGAAGACCATGAGCTACGAACGGCTAAGTCAGCTACCCAAACGATTCATGAACACACCCATCCTCGATGAAACGTTACGCGAAGCCATGATTGAAAAAGTAGACATCAAAAAAGCCAAAGAGATCATGCGCGCCGTGGGCAACGGTAGAATCAAAGTCAGCACAACGTTTAGCCAAGAGAAACCCACACCATTGGCCTATCACATGCTTGCAAAGTTCTCTGACATGTCAGAGCTGATGGCTCCTGAAAGATTGTTGCTGAGCAACATAGACAGAATGAAAAAGGCAATAGACGCTAGAACAGCGTCGCTGCTGTGCATGTCTTGCGGTCAATGGGCTGAGGAAGAGAGAATAAGAGACATGCAAGAGCAGCCCGTGTGCCGAAAATGCGGTTCAAAACTCTTGGCACCTCTATACCCAAGCCAAGACGCCGAACACGTGTACGAAGTGTTGAAGAAAAGGCGCGAAGGAAAAGAGGTTTCCGAGGAAGAACTCAAGGAACTGACTCAGGCAAGACGCACAGCAGACCTGGTACTGAGCTACGGGAAGAAAGCAGTCGTAGCATTGGAAGTGAAAGGTGTAGGGCCGGAAACAGCTTCCAGAATTCTTGGAAAAATGCATCCCAGAGACGACGATTTTTTCATGGATCTGCTGAAAGCGAAAATCCAGTACCTGCGAACGAGAGAATACTGGAAAGACAGACAAGAGCGAAGAGTAAGCTGATCTGATAATGCAAGCATGGCGCTTGGTCGACGAGAGACTATTTTTGTTCCTTCCTTTTCAGCATGTTCTCTAACAACGGCCGCATCTTGGCGTTTTCTGCTTGTATCTTATCCTTGCCTAGCACCTGCATCTGCCCGGCTATTTCCTTCACGACTTCTGCGAATTTGATGCCTTCAGCCGCTGAGACATATTCTACACGTAGTCTCTCCGGACTCATGCCGAGTTTCTGCAGCATCGGCGCCAATGCATCCATTCGGGCCTTCATCTTGTAGTTCCCGCTGATGTAGTGACAGTCGTACGGAAGATGGCAAGCACCAACCATGACCATGCCAGCGCCAAGCCTGAAAGCTTCAAGGACGAAATCTCGATCGACTCTTCCTGAACACATGACCCTGATAGGCCTTATTATAGAGGGATATTCAAATCTACTCGTACCCGCGAGGTCTGCGCCAGCGTAGCTGCACCAGTTGCACAGGAACGCCAATATCTTGCCCTCCGGGTTCGTTTCCAGCGCGGCTCTTATTTGGGACACTATTTGCGCGTCCGTGAAGTGCTTTTGAGTTATCGCGTCGGCTGGGCATTCGGCGACACATGTGCCACAGCCGTGACACATTGCGCTCATCGTCTGTGCAACTTGGCCTTCGGGTGCTATAATAGCACTGTAGGGGCAGGCCTTAGCGCAGAGGCCGCATTTCACTTTGGTGTTGCGGCATCTTGCAGGGTCAACCAACGCCACGATAGGCTGGATTTTATAAGTCGGTTTGGAAAGGATTGTTGCTGCCCTTGCCGCCGTCCCCATGCCTTGAGAAACGCTGTAGGGAACATCCTTTGGTCCTTGGCATCCTCCTGCGACGAAGACACCGTCTGACGGCGTATCTATGGGCTTCAGTTTTGGATGACTTTCCATGAAGAACCCGTCACTCCCGCGGCTGATATTGAAAACCCTAGCAACTTCTTCTGAGCCTTGACTCGGCATTGCGGCCGTTGCTAAAACGACCATATCGCTTTCGACTTCGACAGGTGTGCCGTCTTCTTTTTCAGCACAGACTACGAGTTTTTTTGTTTCCGGATTTTCACTTACGTTCCTGTTTGTTAGTTTGACACGAACGAAGTTGATGCCTAGCTGCTGAGCTTTCCTGAACAGTTCCTCGTACCCTTTTCTGTTGGCACGCATGTCCGTGTACAACACGTTGATTTTCAGTTTGTCGTCGTATTTTTCTTTGAGGAAGACGGCGCTCTTGAGTGTGAGCATGCAACAGAAGCCTGAGCAATACTCGAACTTGTTCACGTCTCTGGAACCGACGCATTGTATGTATGTGATGCTCTCAGGCATTTTGCCGTCTGAAGGTTTCCGAAGCTCTCCAATAATCTGGGTGTTTGTGTCTATAATTCTCTCAAGCTGCAAGGCTGTTATGACGTCCTTGTGTTTGCCGAAGGCATAGTTTGGCAGATCGTATGGCTCATAGATATCGTACCCTGTTGCTACCACCATGCAGCCGACTTCAAGTTTCTCTTCGGAGGGCTCTTGTTTAAAATCCACAGCATCTACGGGACAGATTTCTTGACATTTCTTGCAGCTCCCGTCTTTGAAGTACAAGCACGTTTCTTTGTCAATCGTGTAAGTGTTGGGCGTGGCATAAGGGAATGGCAGGTAGATAGCTTTGCGTTTCCTCATTCCGGCGTCAAACTTGTTCGGCGTTTCAACCGGACATACCTCGGAACATTTGCCGCAGCTTATGCACTTGTCTTCGTCAACGAACCTCGGCCTTCTTGCAATGGTCGCTTTGTAGCTTCCTATGACACCTTCAACGTGTTTAACATCTGTGTACGCAAGCAGTTTGATTCTTGGATGAACGGCCACAGCACCGATTCTTGTGGCAACACACGAGAACCTCGGACAGTGAATCTGCTGCGGACAGTTTGAACATTCGAAGACTGGAAAGCTCTTGCCGAGCTGAGCCATGTGACCGCCTATAATTTCAGCTCGGTCAACTAGGTAGACCTGATAACCAATCTCTGCAAGGTCAAGGGCAGCACTTGCGCCGGCAACGCCTGCACCTACGACTAGTGCCTTATTGGTCACTGGAACCTCGATCACGTCCAGTGGTTCAAGAAGCCTTACTTTCGCAACCGCCATCTTGACGAGTTCTTTGGCTTTTTCGGTCGCCTCTATGGGCGCATTCTGATGGCACCACGAAGAAAACTCGCGGATGTTGGCCATTTCATAGACGAAAGGGTTTAGCCCGGCTTCGGACACAGTTCTGCGAAAGGTGGGTTCATGCATCCTAGGCGAACATGCGGCAACCACAACACGGTTCAATTTGTGTTCTCTTATGCCCTTTCGGATTTCTTCCTGACCTGGATCGGCACAGGTGTAACGGTTTGTCTTAACGTAGACCACGTTTGGGAGTTTGCGGGCGTACTCGGCCACGTCCTCAACATCTACGGTGCCAGCAATGTTGAGACCACAGTAACACACGAAAACGCCGATGCGAGGTTCCTCTGCTTTTGTCAAGAGAGTTGGACTAGACTGCTCAGTCATGCTTTTTCAACTCCCTTTTCATGACTGCCTGAATTTGGGCCACAATCTGGCAATCCGAATAGTTCGGCATCGTTATAGCGTCCATTGGACAGGCAGAACTGCAGATTCCACAGCCCCGGCACAAGCCCTCAGTGACTTTGGCTGTGGATTTGTCCCCGGCTTTTTCAACGTTAATCGCGTGGTAGCTACAAGCTGATTCGCATACTCTGCAGCCACTGCACAGCTCGTCATTCACTTTTGCAACCAGTGGCTCAACCGTCCATGAGCCCTTGCTCAGGGCAGAGGCGGCTTGAGCCGCTGCAGCGCTTCCTTGAGCAACGCTGTAAGGAATGTCTTTTAGGCCTTGACATGCACCTGCCAAGAATATACCTGGCACCTCAGTGTCAGTTGGCCTGATTTTGGGCTGACATTCAGCGAAGAATCCGTCCTTGCCTAAGGGTATCTTGAGGATTTTTGCCAGTTCGGACGCTGCCTGTGATGGAATGGCCGCGTTTGCAAGCACAACCATTTCTGCCTCTACAGAGACGGGCTTGCCGTCTTCATTTTCACCGCAGACTGTGAGGTTTTTGGTTTGCGGGTCCTCAGTTATCCTTCGGTTCTCAAGCTTGACTCTGATGAATTTGACCCCGGATTTCTGGGCCCTGTTGAAGAACTCCTCGTAGCCCTTGAAGTTGCTTCTCATGTCGTTGTAGAACACGTAAACCTCGATGGCATCCCTGTACTTCTCCTTAAGCATGACTGAATGTTTCAGAGTGTACATGCAGCAGAAGCTTGAGCAGTACTCGTATCTGTTGATGTCACGAGAGCCTACGCATTGCATGAACGCAACGGAATGAGGCTTCTGTCCATCTGAAGCCCGAATTACTTTCCCTCCTGTTGGACCAGCTGCAAGTATAAGCCTCTCGAACTCCATTGCCGTGAAAACGTTCGAGAACCTGCCGTAGCCAGTCCACGCCAAATCCTTGGGATCATACATGCCGTAGCCAATTGTTACAACTATCGCCCCCACGTTAACCTCGATCTCTTCAGGCTTCTGGTCAAAGTTTATTGCCTCACGAGCCCCGCAGGCGTCAACACACTTGTAACATTCAATACAATAGTCGCGGTTAATGGTGTGCGTAAGCGGGACAGCTTGGCCAAACGGGATGGATATCGCCTTTCTCGCGCCAAGATACATGTCTGCATAGTTGGGATATTCTATGGGGCAGGCGTCTCTGCATTCACCGCAGCCGGTGCAGTTTGCAGCTATGACGTAGCGGGGGTTTTTCCGGATTTTCACCTTGAAGTTGCCAACGTACCCTTCGACTTTCAACACGTCAGCATAGGAGATTATTTCAATGTTGGGATGCCTGCCAACGTCAACCATTTTGGGACCTTCGATACATATGCTGCAGTCAAGTGTTGGAAACGTCTTGTCCAGCAGCGCCATGTAGCCGCCTATGGTTTCGGTCTTTTCAACCAGGTAGACCTTGAAACCCATGTCGGCCAGGTCTAGGGCAGCGTTGATTCCAGCGATTCCTCCGCCGATGACCATGACCTTCTTTGTCACAGGCAATTCTATTGGCTTTAATGGTTCGAGAAGTCTTGCTTTGGCAACAGCCATTCTGACCGTGTCTTTTGCTTTTTCATTTGCCTCTCCAGGCGTGGTTTGGTGACAGTAGGATGCAAACTCCCGGATGTTCGCCATCTCAAAAAGCCATGGATTAAGCTCTGCTCTAGACACGCAGCTTTGAAAGGTCGGTTCGTAAAGCCTCGGTGAACAACCAGCGACAACGACACGTTCTAGCTTGTTGTTCTTTATGGCGGCGATGATCTCGTCCTGACCTTGACGGCTGCAAGGATAATTCATGTTCTCTGCATGCACCACGTTGGGCAGAGTCTGGACATACTTTGTTAAAGCATCCACATCTATTATCGAGGCTATGTTTGAACCGCATTGACAGACAAAGACCCCGATTCTGGGGCTTTCAGCCTCGGGTCTAGCTTTCTTCTGTCTGGGTTTTGTTTTTTTCCTGGCAGTGTCAACGCTCTTCCTGATTTCTTTAGACACGTTGTTCCTCCTTCAAGCCCATTCTCTTTTTCACGGATTCTCTTGCCCTCAGAGAACGCTTGGCTTTCAGTTCTTTAGTCATGTCGGTTGGCGAAGTCAGTCGTTCCAGAGCCTTGTTCCAAGCTCCTGAACGGACGGGGGTATGGTTGATGCGCGTTCGCTTAAAATCAAGGGCTTCATCAACCGGACAAACGATCTTGCAGGCTCCACAGTAGACGCAGAACATTTCGTTTTCGTGTACCTTCTTGTCACCATCAGAAAGGTAAAGTGCACCTGTAATCGGACAGACATCTAGACAATCTGTACACCCTTCGGGACAATTTTCACGTTTGATGGCAAGCTTCCCTGAAAGTATCCTTCGCACGTGCATTGCGCCCTGTGGAAGCTTTGCTTCGCATATCCCGCAGCATGGACAATGTTCTTTGTCAACTTCAACCTTCATCCTGAGCGCATGCTGTTCAGATTCGTTCAGAGAACAGGAATCTTCCACCGGTTTTCCTTCGGCGGTCGAATAGTGGACTTTAATCAGGTTGATCGGACAGACATCTTCGCTCTTGTCACGATCCATGGGAAACTTGCTTGCATCAGCTTTGATGTCGCGGATCAATTGAGGAAAGCTTTCCTTGTCCAGAACTGAGAGGAGGTGTTTTCCGTCTACAGTTACAGTGATCGCCCCGTATGGGCACAAAATGTCGCATATTCCGCAGAAGTTGCATTTGGATAGGTCAATATCTACTTTGGCCTTTTGGGTTTTTTCTCCGACGGTTTTGGATTGTTTTTCTATTCTGATTGCTTCTTTCGGGCAGGCTAGACTGCAGATTTGGCAACCGACGCACCTATTTTTGTCAAGGTTGAGCTTGTAATTCTTAACGTGCATTATCCACTCTAATGAAAGTTCTTCCGCCGTGTCTTTCTTTAGCGTTTGAAACGGCATCAGTCAACACGCCCTCCAATCTCCATGTCACAGGAATCATGACGGAGCGTTCCGAATACAGAATCGGCGGGCATCATTAACAAGCGATCCTTCCTTATAGAATGGTTTGTGAGGTCAAACTCTTAATATAAACATTACTTGCCTCTTCCGAAGGATTCTACATATGGTTCACAGGGTCTTAACTTGGATCCTAACGTTGGAATTCTGCGTAAAAAAGCGCAGAAGAATCAAGACTTGGGCAGGATTAAAACTCGCTGTTAGAAATTATAGCATATTATGCTTTGGTGCACACTGCCACGTAACACTTTAAGCCTTCATTCCTCATTGCTATGATGTTCAAGCCTGCGTTCTTCAGTAGCTGTTCAAGTTTGCTTCTTGTGAAGACTTTCTTCAAGCCTGTGACAACTATCAAGGCGTCGTCTTTGACCACACGTCTGATTTCGTTCAACGTTTCAGTCTGACGGGGCATGTTCTGAATGAGGGTAATTGCAAAAACTCTGTCGAAAACCTTGTCTCTCAGGGGCATGTTGTCAGCATCAGCCCAAACCAAATGCACACTTGCATGATTCTTAGCCCGTTCTTTTGCCTTAAGCAGAGTTTTTATGGAAACATCTACACCGACAGTCATCCGTGCTTCGTCGGCGACGTAACTGAACAAGATGCCTGTTCCGCAACCAACGTCCAAAACCACGCCAGCCTTGACTACCACGTGTCTGAGAGCCGCCTCAATCTTTGCAGCTTGTTCCTCAGCGTATCGCATATCGTAAATTCGCGCGGTCACGTCATAGCGTCGCATGATGTCTCGTTTCTTGTCCCAAACACTCATCGCAAGCCTTCAGAAATCTTATGTGTGGACAAGTCTTCTAAGGCTATTGGCGAAGACGCATTGTCAAGTTTCAGACCTTTAACCGTCTTGGTCGAACCGAACGCTTCAGAAGCTGAATACGTCGCAAGAATGGCGATTTCCCACCACAGAACACTGCTTATTGTCGGCAAATGCTCCGTCGACTACGTTGGCAGAGCAAAATCAAAACTCGAGCCTGGCGAACGCATCCTGATAGTGAAAACCGACGGGTCCCTCCTTGTTCACCGTTCAACAGGTTACGAACCGGTCAACTGGATGCCCGGAGGCAACGTCATCTTCCACGTTCAAAGCAGAGAACAGGCGCTAGAAATACGTGCTGTAAGGCAAAAACCCCCAGAATCCGTCAGGGTCTCTTTTGACAACATTCGGCTGGTCACAGAGCTAAGTCTCGTGGACGCTGCAGAATTCTCATTATATTCGAGCGAAGAGGACATGCAGAAAGCTGTGCTGCTTAAGCCTGAGCTCTTGGAAGAAGGATTCAAAATCATAAGCTGGGAAAAAAAGGTTGAACCAGGCTTCATTGACGTTTACGGCACCGACAAAGATGGAAGGCTTGTTGTCGTGGAGATCAAGCGGAAAACGGCTGGAAAAGACGCAGTGCTTCAGCTCGCCAAATACATCGAAGCAATCAAGAGCAAAGCTGATCGCGAAGTGAGAGGAATACTCGCGTCCCCTGACATCGCAAAAGACGTTCAAAGATTGCTGGCGACGTTCGGCATGGAATTCAAACACTTGGACCCGCGAAAATGCGCAGAGACACTCCGTCGAGCCGAAAACAGAAAATTAGCGGAGTACTTCAAGTAAAACACAAACTAGTCGCTAGGTTTCTCGCACCCGTCCTCCCTTTTCTCCATTTCGCGGCTTTAGGAACAAAAAGATTTAGCCTGATTAGGGCATGCATCATGGTTCTTGCTTGAATTTGCGAGCGTTCGAGCAAATTGTTTATAAGGATGAATGCCAACGATACATGCAGCGTGTAAGAATCAATTTTCTGCACAGCCAATGTAAGGAGTTGAAAGAGTTAATGTATGAAAAAGAGACACATAAGGCAGTCTGCGCTGATTGCGGAAAGGAATGCGAAGTTCCCTTCAAACCCGACGGAAGCAGGCCAGTATACTGCCGAGAATGTTATGCTAAACGAAGACCACCGCGAAGATATTAGGTTGTAAGCTAACATCTTTACAGATTTTTAAAAACCTTTTTTCTTTTTTTATTACTAGCACATCGTGGAATTAGGCATTTTCTTTGTCCTTCGCTATTCTCTTCGTATCTATTGTATCACTCTGGCGCAAGTTGACGGCTGAAGCCAGCGAGGCAGCCTGAGGGGAGACGGAAAACTCGAAAGAGAAGCCAAAGAATTACGTCTATTTATTTAGCGCGCAAACCTATCGAAAGAGAATAGTCGCCAGCGCGTAATCTGCTCGGATGTGCCAGAATTGCTTTACACGTCACTTATTTGATGTGACCAGGTGTGGACAACTGGTGCTGAAAAGCCAGAAGGTCGCACAAAACTTGTTGGGCTTGGATCTTTTGCAGGCTATTTTGCCCCTCTTTCTCAACGGAAGTTTGCAATCATAGTGTTTGGTTTTTTGTTTTTTCCTCTTGGACATATGGATCGATAGCGAATTGCACCTTTTTCGTTTTTAAAGTCTCAGAATCATGAATTCTTAGTCCAGATATTGATTACATCTTCAGTTTTGAGTAACCCTCTATTTTCATCGGGGAGTTGAGCAATTTCAAATATCGACTCTATCTGCTGACATAAGTCGACGATTTGTATTACTTTCTCTTCTCTTGACAGTCCCTACCGCTATTCATAAAAGGCAGAACGAGCATTCTAACATGAGGTTAAGAAAAGTAAGATGCCCAAAGATCCTGTTTGCGGCGCAATCATGGATGACAAGACAGCCAAATTCAAGATCACCCACGATGGGGAGACCTATCACTTTTGCAGTTTAGCCTGCAAGAAGAGATTCAAAAGACACCCAGCAAAGTTCATAAAGTAGAGAACGCGTGCTATCAAAAAGACAACTATTTTTGGCCAGACAAGTTTATGAGAAAGTGGCTTGCGTTTCCCGTGCAGGGCACGAGCTGTTGAGCAAATATAAATTAGCCAGTTCAGCTTTTGCCTCTGATTGTTGATGAGTATGAATTTGTGGAAGGATATTCCTGTAGGCGACAAGCCGCCCGTGTTGCTGAACATGGTCATTGAGATCAGGAGCGGTTCAAGGGACAAGTATGAGTATCGCTCCGAGTGGGAAGCTTTTGTCTTAGACCGTGTAGTACCATCATCAGTTGTTTTTCCTGTTGAGTATGGTTTTGTCCCCCAGACATGGGCTGCAGACGGTGACCCGTTGGACGTTATGGTGTTAAGCTATCAACCGCTCGAAGTGGGTTGCATAGTCAAGGTCAGGATGATAGGAGCCTTGGTTGTCGAAGATGAAAAAGGCGAAGATGCTAAAGTGCTCTCAGTACCGGTGAGTGACGCAAGATATGACGGTTACCACGATATCACGGACGTGCATCCGCACATGCTCAGGGAGATTCAGGAGTTTTTTGATACGTACAAAAGGTTGGAGCCGCACAAGTGGGTGAAGTTCAAAGAATGGAAAAACGCCAAAGAGACAGCCGAAATTGTAACTCGGACTATGGAAACATACAGAAAAATGGTGGAACTCCACAAGTGACAACTGACAACCTTTAAAGCTAGTATCCACGATGACGGACCTCTGATTGGGGAAAAGCCAACTTCCCTTTCAAGTTCTTCCATGTCCATTCGGGTGCTTAGCAGAAAATTTAATATTTGAGCTTTCACAGGGGAAAAGTCATGAAGTGGCGAATCTGCATATCATTTGCAAGTTTGCCTCTAACATATCCAATCTTACTTGCTAGCTATTATGTTGGAAAATACCTGCGCGAAGTAAATGTCAAAGAGGTAGTAAAGAGAAACAAAGAACTCTTCTAGCGCTTCATCAATGTGTGCTTCACTTTACGTTCACTTGGCAAACAGAAAATCAGTGATTCGCTTCTGGAATAGTGAGTTGCGTATGAGGTTGCTTTCTCTTATCCAGCTTTGAAGTGGAATGCTGAATTGATTTGCGATTCTGCCCAACGTTTCGTTCAACGTGTTGTAGATTAGGGGTTTTTGCCGCATGGCATTCCTAACGTTCTCTCGCACCTGCCAAACGCCTACAGGCATGATGTAGCCGGGATGAGCCTCGCGCAGGACTATCACTGTTGCCTGCCTTCTTTCCTTAACAAGTTGTTCACACACGGCAAGACGGGCAGCATAGTAGCATCCGCCGATTTGGGCGTAGGTTGTTCGTCGGTCATTGCCTTCCCAATCGGAAAACATAACAGCTTGTTTGCCGTCCGGGTTCCAGACCGTGCCAGGATACCACGCCTCTATGGCTTCATAGCTCCACTCTCTCGGCAGCATCAGAACTTCGAACAGGTTGTCCAAGTATTTGGATTCGTAAATGCGGTACTCGTTTATTTCGGGGAACTGTTTGACTTGTTCCATGAGGTTTTTCGAGATTATGTCGTCTACGGCTGTGATGCTCCATCGGGTTGGCACTAGGCGTCGGTTTTCTTCCAGCCCGAAGGCGCCGACGCTGAAGGCCTTCTGAATTCTCGTTCCAAGCACGCCTTTCTTATAGAGTTCGAGTACAGCAGGGACAGCCTTCAAGTCAGTGTCGCTGTAGGCCTTTTCAATCTGGTGATCCCAGCTCGTGTTCGCTACGTTTAGGTCGCGAATTGGTGCAGACGGCCCGAAAGGCTGGATTTCATCGCTCAGGAATATGGAACCGTGAGGCTTCTTGGTCAGCAATAGTTCGACGTCAACGGGCTTAACGGCCAGGGCTAGTTCGCGAGTTTTCTCGATTATTTTTCCCGCCTGTTCAAATTCGCGTACGTGAACTCGATGTTTGCCGCGGATTAGCATTGAACGGAAAGCTACAATTTCGTCTATCGACTTTCCGAACCAGAATTCAGGCAGGTCAAAGAGGCTCGTGTCCTCCTTCACCGGAGGAACAAGCGGCCCAGCATAGACGTTCGGATAACCCATTCTGCCAATAAAAACGCTCGGAGGTGAAGACCCAACAATATCCTCACTGCTCATCAAAGGAACGCTTTTCAAGTAATAGTTGACTTTAACGATGATTGGACAACGTGTTTTGCCGCAGAGAAGCCTAGAGCCTTTGCAGACCACGCACAAACCGCTCTTGGAAGCCCTAGCAGTCACGGTCGGACCCTCATCCGGCTTGACGCCCGTATCTCTTAGGATTTCATGCAGCCACGTGTCGGAGAAAGCATGTCGCGTTGAGGTCAGGGTCAACTCTTGTCACGTAGAATGATGATTAGAAGAAGCTCTTATGTTTTCTGCAATCGGTTTCAAGTTGATGTGGCGCACCCTGTTGCGTGTATTTTATATTGATTCCGCATGAACATATTTGTGGGACTGATTATGAGCGATGAAGTTCGATACTATAAAGGAAAGCACAAAGTCAGAGTTCTAACGGAAAGTCGAGGAAACTGGATCGTGGAAGCCTTAGAAGCGTTCGAGGACGTCGTTGATGGTGAAAAGATCAAGGTTAAAAAGAGAGAAAGACGCATCGTAGCTCCAAATCTCCTTTTTCAAAGGGAGGCCTTACCTCCACCCGTGAAAGAGCACGTTTACGAGTTGAAAATGGAGAAAAAACTGAAACGTCTCGTCGACAAAGAAGACAAAGACAAAACCGCCTAGTCAATGGGAGATGGCGCCCTGGCCGGGATTCGGACCCGGTACAGGTCAGAGATTTCAATTCTGATGTCCTGCGGGCGACAGCCGCATATACTAGACCGGACTATACTACCAGGGCTATCTATTTGGCCTAGGCGCCGTGCTGAGTAAAGAAGAATTTTGATTAATTAAGCTTATTGTCACCTAACTGCCGACTAATTCTTCATGGGAAAATTGGGTAAAGATACATTAAGCAGATGCAACAAATATATGATATAAGGAAGGTTTTAAGCAGTGGTTAGAAACGATAGCGGAGACCTTAAACCTGGTAGAAAAGAACGACTAGCCAAACTGCCCACTGAAATGAGAAAACGGCTGGGTGAATTTGGATTTGGGCTTCATGGTGTAAGGGACAACACCAAGGAAGATAACGGTTGCCAAGGTTGAGACTAGGGCTCAAGCCCAGACTCGCCCCCGTAAAAGTGTGGCCCGATTTCAGCCTTCTTGATTAGCATTTGCATCCAGAAAAACAGTTTTGTAAACAATCAATTCAAGGTCATAAACAGCCGTTTCATGGAGTTTCAATATCCATGAATCAGGAAACGAGGTTTAAATACTATGCGAATGAAATGTATGGGAGCATGGTCCTAAAACTCCCATCACTTGAAACTCCCACAAGAAAGGGTTCTTTGGTTGGGTAAATCGACTTTAAGCTCCAAGCTTTCCATAAGTCCACAAGACCCAATCAACTACAGCGGGCTTTTCATTTACGGCTTTAGCCATGTCTTTTCCAATCTGTACTATCTCTTCTGGAGTTGCCTTTTCATTAATCAATCCTAACTTCAAGAATACTTTACGAATTTGTCTGTCAGGCTTTATGAATGGCTTTCCAATCTGAGTTAGGAACTCATAGACATTAACTTCACCGATATAATCAAATTGTTCCTGTAAGTCAGATACTAAGTCATCTGACTTCTGAAATGAGTCTACGTAATTGAGGAATGAACCATACTGCTTTGCTATATCCTCCATTTTTCTAGCATTAGATATTGTAGCCCTTATCCTTCCTTCGTGCTTAATTACTTCCTGATTCTTCATAAGCCTCTGTACATCTTTTTCCGTGTATTTTACTACTTTGTTAACATTGAATTTTGAGAAGACTTCAGTTATTGCAGGCCACCTTTTTTCTATGGTTTTGTCTCTGATACCAGTAAATACCGCTCTCGCCATAACATCAAAAAAGTCATTATTACTCCAATCCTTACAGTCAAGTTCTCGATAGTATTTCATTTTTTCCTCCATGTTTGGTTCAGAAGCTCTTAACCTCTCGACTGCTTTCGTGTAAATCTTCTTCAATGACTCTTTTGATTTTGGCATGAAGTTTAGTGTGTTGCAGGTGCTTAATTAAACTTTATAGTACAATGTACTGTTTAAAGTGTATTCTCCTTTTCCAAAACTCGCTTCATTGTAGTTTTGTGAATTCAGTTGCGAACTAAGAGTCGGTTCCTATTCAAGAAAGGCGCGATAGAAGTCATTTTTCATCTGAACAAGGTCGGGAAAGCTGGGTACTATGAGCTTTACAAACAGAACTTCGTGATTAGTAGGCAGAGTTTTGCAAACTTGCTTAAGGAGTTAGAGAGTAAAGGAATTGTGACCAGAGAAGTGATTATTGGTCGTCCACCTAGAGTAGATTACAGTTTGACTGAGAAAGGAAGGAGAATAGCGGTGATTCTCCGTGAACTCGACAGCATTTAGCGCGTAGGCAGACACGTATTTTTGCATCTTACGTTATAGAATGTTAATCATATACAAACAGAATGTTAATCATACAAACCACAAGGTTTTTATGTAACTGTCCTGAATAGATATTCAACTGTTGCCAATCAGTTTATGATGGGATGATTAATAACGTCTGAAGAGTCCAAGAAAGAGCGTAGACCTTTCCCAAAACATTCTCTCGAAGAAGCACTCCGAGTCGCGCAAGCTATCCACGAAAAGAACAACGATAAACCTATGAAACCCATGTTCATTGCGGAAGCTATCGGACGAAAACCAGAAAGCAGTGAATTTAGAATGCTGTTGAGCTCATCAAACAGGTACGGATTGATTAAAGGCTCCTATGCTTCTGAAGTCATAGAACTGACCCCACTGGGGACCTCTATCGTTAAGCCTGTTAGCCCTGAAAAAAAGGTTCTTGACCTACAAGATTCTGCTCAAAAACCAGATGTTTTCAAGAGAGTATATGAATACTATCGAGATGGAAAGTTCCCGATAGCAGATGAATTCTTCAAGAACAAGCTAGAGATGGAATTTGGAGTCCCAAAAGAGTTCGTTGATGAGTGTATCCAACTTTTGAACGACAATGGAAGGTTTGTTGGGATAATCCGCGATGTTGCAGGGGCTCCGCGTGTCGTGTTCGAATCTGCGCCTGAGCCTGCTATTTCTCCTGAAACGCCCGCTGTTTCCAAACCAACCGAATTTCCATCCTCCTCCACTCCTTCAAAACAGCCTGAAATTGCTGCAAGGCCAATATTCATAGCGCATGGGAAAGACAAAACTCCTGTGGAGCAACTAAAAAATATCCTTAGCAGATTCAATATTCCTTCCATAGTAGCTGAAGAAGAAGCCCACATGGGTAGACTCATCTCAACAAAAGTGAAGGAAACGATGCAGAAGTGTGGTTCAGCAATATTCATCTTTACCCCTGATGAGGAAATACAGGACTCGGCTGGAAACAAAATATGTAGACCCAGCGACAACGTTGTTTATGAACTGGGCGCTGCAACTTACCTTTACGGGAACAAAATAGTCATTCTTAAAGAGAAAAGCGTGACTCTCGCCAGTGATTTTAGTGACTTCGGATATATTCCGTTTGAAAGTGGCAAAGTGGATGCTAAGGCCACTGAATTAATCCTGGAGCTTGTAAAGCTGGGATTTCTAAAACTAACGACTTCAGGATAGCTTCAAAATCGGTAAAGTGATGGAGAGAATGAACAGTTTGCGTGCAAGCAGGTCAATGTCGGTGGTATCCAACCTGCACATGTAAATCTAATCTCTCCATCACGCCGACAACTAGCCTAATTCTTATGCGTTCGGTCTAGTAAACCTTTCTAGCCAACTAGGGACGTAGATACGACACGGCGTTAGAATTAATCGGCAGTTCCATCAGAAAATTAAGCTTTCTTGGTGGGTAGAGAAGCCTAAGTGCAAAAGGTGGAAGCTGAAGTAGCTGCAGGGTGTGCTGGTGCTTCAGGTTTGCGGTTCGTCTTTGTGGAGATGTTTTTTTGCGTATTCTTCTTGGATTTTTTTGGACATTTTGCCATCTTCCACTATGAATGCCCCGTGATAGCCGCAGTTTCTACACTCCCAGATAGACCACAGCTGCGGTAACCCACGAGCCCAATAGATTTCAGTGGACCCGCATTTTGGACAGAACCTGACTCCTCGCTTCTTGACCTCAACTTTGGTCTTGGCTTTCCCAGGTTTTTCCATGCCAGGTCAACTGTCATTCTCTTAATAAACTCACCAGCGCTCGCCAGTTGGACATGCCTACTTTTTTTCTTTCATTTGCAGTTCTTTCATTTGCAGTATGTGGTTGGCTAGTGTTGAGAAGGTCAGTGGGCGGTAGCGAACCTTGTCCTCTAGGTTTATCAGAAAACTTGCGGTTTCTTCGAGTTCTAGGAAGTCAAACTGTTTGAGCCACTTTGTGAACTTCACGTGAGATGAATAGTCTTCATGATAAGTGATAAAGACTCCGTCATAAGCTAAACCCAACCCTCTTTCAAGCATGACGACTTCAAAAGGTCCTGTCTCCAGACTTTTCCTGATGATTTCTCTAGTTCTTTCTATCTGTTCTTGGGTGAATGCTTTTTTGACTTTGACGAAAGTCAACGCAAGAATCTTGTACCCAAGTCTATTGAAGTCAGGAATCATCGTGTACTCCTTGATGATGCCCTCTTCCTCCATTTTTCTGATCGCTCTGCTGACTGTGGGCTGAGAGATGCCAAGCACTTTTGCCAGTTCTCTGTCGCTTCTTCGACTGTTCTTCATAAGCTCAGAAACAAGCCTCATCTCAACGTCCTTCAACAACTCCTCTCCTGCTTTTGAGCATCACTGCGTAATACACTAATCTGACGCTAAAAAGCTTTCATGCTCGTTCCGCGCGTGCTAGACAAGAAAGATGTAGCGTGCAAAGGTGAGAATGTGCAAACGTGAAAATGCTAGAATCGTGCACTCTTTGAACAGGGGCCGTTTCTAACTCGCGATTCTCTATTGAAATGCCGCGTCTAGCTTCTTTTGTTTTTGAGCTTCTTTTCTCATCAAGTCTTGAAGCGCTTCGCTTATTCCGCCGGGGTATGACGGGATCACGACCGTTCGCATAAACTCTCTGAGCAGGCTTTCAGGAACGTTACATATTGTGACGTTCACGAACATGTCATCTTTGAACTTACCGTTTTCCACGATGTAGTTTATGAGCGGTCTGCTCTTCATCTGATCGCCTTCGCCTACTCTTGTTGAGGTTGACGAACTTGCTGTCACTAAACGAAACCCGAAAGTGCTTTCGGCGGGTTCCAGGGACTAGGCGCTTGGAGGGGCTTGTCCACATGAAACCTTTGTATTTCGCCCAGTGAAAGCAAGATTCGCCACGATGGCTGATGAGAGTCTCGAAGTTAAAAAGCCGTTTGCCAAAACGACACTTCCGAAAAATGGAGAGAGTAGGGTTTAAGTGAAACTAAGTTTCATTTCGTATTCATGATTTCGATTGTGGGTGCTGGGAAAGTTGGAAGCTCCGCGGCTTTCAGTATTCTAGGGTTCAGGACTAGCGACGTTGTTTTAGTTGACATTGCTGAGAATCTGGCGCGAGGTGAAGCCTTGGACATGATGCAGGCCGCCCCAGCGATCGAGTTTGACGGGAAGATCAAGGGAACGAACGATTATGGTGAAATGAAAGGTTCGGAGCTTGTCATCGTCACAGCGGGTCTGGGAAGACAGCCTGGGATGAGCCGGTCTGATCTTGCTGGAAAGAACGCGAAGATAGTCAAGTCCGTCGTGAGGGAGGTCGTGAAGTATTGTCCGGGCTGCAAACTCATGATTGTAACCAATCCGGTTGACGTCATGACGTACGTGGCCTACAAGGAGAGCGGGTTTGAGAGAAACCGGGTCTTTGGGATGGGTAACATCTTGGACACTCTCCGTTTCAGGTCGTACATCGCGCAAGAACTGGGGGTTTCAAGAGAGGACATTCGCGGCCTGGTCATCGGAGAGCACGGAGATTCCATGGTGCCTCTCGTGAGACACGCTTCCGTTTCAGGCATACCCATAACAGAGCTACTGAACAGCCAGCAGATTGAAAAAATAGTGAGCCTGACGAGAAGTTCAGGATCAGACGTGATAAAACTCAAAGGAGCCACAACCTATGCTCCGAGCGCCGTCATCGCCATAATGGCGGACGCTGTCCTAAAGGGCAGAAACAGGGTTATGGGCGTCTCCACCTACCTGCTGGGCGAGTACGGTTTCTCCGACGTCTCAATCGGTGTGCCATGCGTTCTTGGAAAAAATGGTGTCGAAAGGATTCTGGAACTCAAACTCGATCCCGAAACGAAGGCAGAATTTGAAAAATCAGTCGCCTCAGTAACTGATGTGATAAGGAAAACGAACGAAATAGCACAGACAGAACCTGCATCTGAAGCATGAAGAAAATGCGACGCTGAGCCTAGCTTGCTTGTTTTTTTTCGTGTTTTCTGAGGAACTCGTGTGCTTTTGCCAGCACTTTCTTGGCGTTTGCGAAAGTCAGTCTTGCCATTGCTTTCTCGTAGTTGAGCCATTCATATCCCACGTGTTCGTAGGACAATCTCACGTTGCTTTCTTTGCTTTCGATTAGAAAAAAAATGACTTCCTTGTATACTGTCCTAGCTTCCCTTCTGTAGAAATAGCTTATTTCTTCTCTGAAACCCTCGATAAAACGTGCGTTGGTGATGCCTGTTTCTTCATGCAGTTCGCGGACTACCGTTTCCCTTTCAGTTTCATGTGGTTCAACCTGGCCTTTTACGTAGTCCCAGTGGCCTGCCTCGTAGTACAAGAGAAGGTATTGAACTTCTCCGTCACGTTTGAACACGACTGCTCCACAGGATTTTTCATGCAAAGACATTGGTCTTCCCCGATTTACGTTTAGGAGCGCAGTGGCGCCAGGGGTGGGATTTGAACCCACGCGGCCCCGAGAGGCCACAAGCTCTTAGGCGTTTCATGTGGAAACGTCTCCAGGCTTGCTCCCTACCTGGCTAGGATACCCCGGCGCAAATGCAACAACTCATATTCAAGCAGAGTAGTTTATTATAGGTTTTCCAGCACAGACTTGCACGCAAGCGAGTGAGTCCAGCCTATTGCCTTCTGGACAGTAGTACGCGGTAGCCGCTTTCCCTTGCCAGGACCTCAACATTTCCGAAAGCTTCCTCAAAAATCGTGCGCAACCTTTTGCCTCCAATCTTGGATTTTACTACCATCTGGAAAACGCCTCCGCAGGCCATGTGCCTCGGTGCTTCAACTATCATCGCTTTAACGGTCTCCATGCCCGCGCTTACCGGAGGGTTTGAGAGTACGCAGTCGAAAATCAGGTCTTTCACTGGTGCGTATAGGCAACCGCGCCTGACCTCCGCGTTGCTGACGATGTTCTTCTCAACGTTCTGTCTGGCAAGCCAAACCGCACGCGCGTTCACGTCGACCAAAATCACGTACAAGCGCGGGTTAAAGGCCGCTGCTCCTATCCCAACGGCGCCGTAGCCGCAACCGATGTCCAACGCGCAGCCTTTCTTGGGCAACAGCATGGATTCTATCAGCAGCCGAGTGCCCAGGTCAACCCGCTGTTTTGAAAACACCCCCGAGGCTGTCAGAAACTCGAAAGGTTTTCCGCGGAGGTAAGTGCGTATCAGACCATATCTTGGCCTCGATTTTGGATTCGCCACAAAGTAGTGTTCAATGTTTTTGGCGTCTTTAGCCATTCTTTTCTCCGCCGCTCTTCCAACACTTTGGATAGGTGCCTCTGGGCATGAGCACTCGCATCGTCTTGGCGACCATCCCGTGTTCCATGTTCAGAGCTTCCTCTGAGTTGGCTACGGCCTTGGCCAACGCAACAGCCTCGCCTTTCAAGGACAAAACGGCAACCATCGAGTCCCTCTGTATTCCCGTTTCAAGCGACAAAATGCCTGGCGCCGTCAGGCTTGCGCCGTGGCAAACGGCGTCAACGGCGGAGTCTCTTATGCATATTTTGGGAACCAATCCGAGAGCGTGTTCCATCGGCTGAATGAACTGCTTCAAGAACTTTTCATCCTTCTTTTCTTGCCACTCCATAAACCAGTATGCTGCGTCATGCAGGATTACGCTGTTGTCTTCAACGAAAGGTCCGGCTCTCGTTCTGCGCAGTTCTTGCATGTGTGCTCCACATCCCAGAACCTCTCCCACGTCGAAACACAGTTTCCGTATGTATGTTCCTCCTTCGCATCCTACCTTGAAAAGTACGTTGCGACCCTCCAGTTCAAGAAAATCCAAATAGTAAACGCGCCTCGTCCGCAGCTGTCGCTTGACCGAAGATCGCAGAGGCGGACGCTGATAAATCAAGTCTTCAAATTCGCCTAGAACCTTCTTAACTTGTTCTATCCCGACTTCTGCGTGGAGCTTCATCACGCACACGTATTCTTTCCCGCTGTAAAGCAGTGCCTGAACGACTCTCGTACCCTCTTCTAGCGTGATTGGCAGAACGCCGGTCACTTTGGGATTTCTCTGGCCTTCTCTTAAGCCTCTAGAGTCCCGCCGTGACCAACATGCTGAAGCTTAAGAATGCGTTTAACCCAAGCAGCCACCTCGTGACTCGTCGGACCAGCAGTCTTGTCCAGGTTGATTACTCCGTGCTTTAAGTAATCTTCCGCCGGCCTGTCCTCAGGTTTGCATCCGAACCTTGGGTCGGTCTTGTCTTCAGCCTTCACCAACAGCTGGCGTTCATTTTCCCATGGAGCAGCAGTTCTAGGCATGACAACACATCACTTCCCATAGAATAGACAGAACCAAGTATAAGAGTTTAAACACCCAATCCTGCGTTTATGCCACCAAAACCTCTAAACCTCTTAGGTCGCCTGAACAGCATGATACCATTCTTTTCAGTGATGTAGTCGAACCCTGTACTCAGGACCTGCTTAGCTTCTTCAACCGTTGTTGCGGTCGTAACCTCAAACTCGTCGTCCTTGAAGTGTATCATGCTGAAGTACTTCATGGTGTTTTCTACTCGCTTATGTCGCAACAGTTTCTTGACGGTTAGCACGTTGCCATTGGTATAGTGAGCTATCATGCTTCCCCCCAATGTCTGAAGCTTTTGAATGATATTTTGAGCAACCTAGGGTTTTGCAACGTCCTTGTTGCTCTATGTTTTACATTGTCGAAAGACTTGTAGATGTTCATATAGGTAGTTGGGAATATTCTCTCTGAGTTCTTCGGAAGACAATTCAGCATGGTTAAGGGAACTCGGGAGACGAGAATAGCAGAAAACGCGAAGTTTACTAAAAAAAAGAGTTTAGGGGTATCGTTGTCCGTAGTGTTTTGCGAGCGTTATGGCGTAACCGATTTGCCGTAGTTCTTTGCCAATATCGAGAGATCTGAGAGGCTAACTTTGCCGTCGTTGTTTATGTCTGCGTTGGCGTTCCACTTCGGCTGGCCCGGTGTGGTGCCGTAGGCCTTTGCCAGTAAGGATAGGTCGGACAGGCTGACTTTGAAGTCGCCGTTGATGTCGCCTGAAATCGTAACTTTCACCGTTCCCAAGGTGAAGTCGTTGCCTGACATGTCAGTTTGGCCGGCAACTGGCTGTGCATAGGCACTTACGGTGTAGTTTCCGTAGGCGAGGCCAACCGTGTTCCATGCAAACCTGAGAACCATCAGACACGATGCGTTCAGACCGCTGACCTGTTGAGTGCCTACGCCCGTGGCGTTTGCATACGCGGTAACGCTGAACGTTTCATTATACTCGCCGGTGTCTGCCGCGCAGACCGTTAGGTTGCAATTGAAGCCCTGCCCGATCACGGTCTTTGCAGCCACGACACTGATGACCGCGACGCAGTGTCCAGACGCCGCTGTATACGGCTTCATGAGCGGGTAATGATCCGTGTTGCTACCGATAGTGTAGGGTGTGTCGCCTATGCCGTCGCTTCCGGGCAGGTTCTGGTACGGACCGCTGTACAAGTCTGCCCCGTTGTAGTTGCTCCAGTAGTTTCCGCCGCTGGGATAGGCGTTGTCCCAAGTGTTGCTTCCCGTGACGAGGACGGTCAGCTGGACAGCAGCCATGAAGTTGTTGTGGTAGAAAACGTTGGCGTTCGAGTTTGTCATGTTCAAGAGGATTTGGCTTCCTGATATGGAGTTTCCGTAGACGACGTTTCCGTTGGCTGCAATGTTGAGGGTAACACCGGTTTGCGAAGTGATCATATTGCCATAGATGGTGTTGCCGCTTGCTGAAGCTGTCAGGTTGATTGGGGTCGGCGTATCCTGGAAAATGTTGTCGAACACCACGTTGCCCGCAGCGTTGCTTCCCTCAAGCACCACACCGCTACCGCCCATAGAAGCCATGATGTTACAGTAGATTCTAACGTTGCTAGCGTTAACGACGAGTATGCCCTCGGCCCAGTTGGTTATCTCGATTCCCGTGACAGTAGAACCTGAAGCCCCAGAACCCAACGTAAGATAGATTCCCGAAGCCCCTCCGCCGAAGACGGGCGGGTCCTTTTCACCTATAATCGTCAAAGTCTTGTTCAGGGCTAGAGACTCGGTGTAGAAGCCGGGAGCGATTACAACTGTCCCTCCGGGGGCTGCCGCGTTGATTGCGGCTTGAACGCTCGTGTAGTTCTGGCTGTAATAGACTGGCCCAGCTGACGTGACAAGCAGGGTGGTGCTGCCGCTGCTTGGCATGTTGTTTGAGTCTCCGCTGTAATAGGCGGCGATGGTTACAGAGCCGGTGAAGTTGTCGGTGTACGTGGTGGAACAGGTTCCGTTGGACAGGGTGCAGACGGACTGGCTGAAGCTGCCTCCGATGCTGCTCGTGCTCCAAGTGATAGTGCCCGTGGGGTTAGACCCTGAGACGGTGGCTGTGCACGTAACAGATGAACCGACATGGGCAGGGTTTGGTGAGCATGTAACAGACGTCGAGGACTGGACAGAACCAAAAGCATAGATTTTGCCATTTTCTGATCCTATGTAAACTACTCCGTTGACCACCGCAGGAGAAGAATCCACATAGCCACCTGTCGTGTAGCGCCAGACAAGCGCTCCAGTAGTGGCGTTCAGGCAGTAAACATATCCACCATAAGATCCCACGTAGACCAGACCACCAACAACAGCAGGAGAAGACCACACCTCGTTACTCTCGATCGTGTAGCTCCAGACGAACGCTCCATTAGTAGCGTTCAGGCAGTAAACATTATCATCATAAGATCCCACGTAGACCAAGCCACCAACAACGGCAGGAGAAGACAACACACTGCCACCTGTCGTGTAGTACCAAACAAGCGCTCCACTAGCAGCGTTCAGGCAGTAAACATAACATTGAGATCCCACATAAACCAGACCACCAACAACGGCAGGAGAAGAAAACACCGCGTTACCTACTGTGCCCCGAACTGTCGTGTAGTTCCAAACGAGCGCTCCAGTACCAGCGTTCAGGCAGTAAACATTCCCATCACCTGATCCAATGTAGACCATATCACCAACAACGGCAGGAGAAGATCCCACCCCACTCCCTGTCGTGTAGGTCCATAAGGTGTTGTTTGTGGTCGGAGCTGTTGAGTTTGAGGTTCCCGTGTGACTTGGGTCGTGGTGGAACATTGGCCACCAATCAACGCCGTCCGCACTTGCTGGTTGAATCTCAGACGCCACTGCTAACGTGCCAACCAGAAGTACCAACAGAACTAATCCAGAAAATACCTTCAGCATTTTCTCCTTTCCCATCATATAGGTAGTTCAACGAACAGATAAAATTTGTGGAAAGATGTTCTAGCGCAGCTCGCTCGTCTAATAGAAGAAAGGTTTGACTTAGATTTATAACGTCAAAGATGCATGACTGAAACGGATTCGCGAAAATACTACGTTGGAATCTGATGAAGGAAAGAACTGACGGTTTGAAAGAAAACGGCGGTTTTCGTTCAATGTGGTTTGGAATGGGCGAAAAGCCAAGCATTTAGGATACATATATGCAGTTGCCGGGGGGGTGAACGAAATGGGGTATCGTTTTCTTTCACATTTTTCTGTTGGGCTTCCTTTGCCAGCTTACAAGCACGGTAAGATTCAGAAGACGATTACGAGGAACATTCTTCGGCAATGGTTATGGCGTAACCGATTTGCCGTAGTTCTTTGCCAGTATCGAGAGATCTGAGAGGCTGACTCTGTTGTCGCTGTTTATGTCCGCGTTAGCATTCCATTTCTGACTGCCTGGTGTGGAGCCGTAGGCCTTTGCGAGTAGGGACAGGTCGGACAGGCTAACTCTGAAGTCGCCGTTGATGTCGCCTGGAATGGTTATGGTTATGCTGCCGTCTGTGCAGTTGTTGTTTGCAGTGTTTGTTTCGCCTGGAACGGGCCAAGCGTACGCGCTCAGAGTGTAGTTGCCATAGGCAAAGCCGGTGGTGTTCCAGGTGAATGTGGTTGTTGTTGAGTTCATGCTTGTTAGGGTCACTTGCGTCTGATTGATCGCAGTTGCGTTCGCGCTTGTTGTGACGTTGAAGGTTTCAGCGTAGTTGCCTTGGTTTGCTGCTGTAACATTCATACTTAACGTGTAGTTTTGACCGACAATGCTTTTGGCCGGTGCAACATTGGTGATGGCCACGTCATGAGTCAAATCTGAGGCGAATTTGACTAAAACATAATCAAAGTCGTTGGGGAAGGGATTGTGTGCGCCGCCTGCTACCGCGTATCCACCATCACTTGTTTGAACCAAAGAAAAAGCATAAGCCTCGGCCCCGAATGGTTGATTGTAAGTTGCGTTCCACAACATGTTGCCAGACACGTCCGTTTTGACAAGCCAAATATCGGACAAGTCGAGGCCGACAGAAAGTCTGTACCCCGCAATAGCGTATCCGCCGTCACTCGCCTGAACCAGAGAATAACATATATCATCGGTTGATCCGCCGTAGGTCTTGTTCCACAACATGCTACCAGAAGAGTCAGTCCTAACCAACCAAAAATCAGTGAGCCCCGCGCCAAAAGAGGTTGTCCACCCGGCTAACGCGAAGCCCCCGTCACCCGTCTGAACCAAAGACCATGCTTCATCGAAGCTTGTTCCCCCGTAGGTCTTGTTCCACAACATATTACCGGAAGAGTCAGTCCTAACCAACCAAAAATCGCCATTGCCAGCACCGGAAGAATCTGTCCACCCGACTAACGCGAAGCCTCCGTCACCCGTCTGAACGATAGAATGGCACTCATCGTCGGCTGATCCGCCGTAGGTCTTGTTCCACAACATGTTACCAGAAGAGTCAGTCATTACCAACCAGAAATCATTATTGGTGGAAGGAGAACCTGTAGATCCGGCTAATGCGAAGCCTCCGTCACCCG
>Ga0187870_1000499_pt1 | contig 44567 bp, 44 predicted proteins | sample June2016WEW_13_1_3_FD_132974 | JGI IMG/M metagenome (GOLD analysis project Ga0187870, IMG submission 132974) | Peatland microbial communities from SPRUCE experiment site at the Marcell Experimental Forest, Minnesota, USA - June2016WEW_13_150 | ecosystem: Environmental > Terrestrial > Soil >... | reverse complement strand
CTGCCCCCGACGCCGGCCTAAGCCCGCAGCGTTCCGAATCTGGTATGTCGGTTGCTTCTGATACTGGCGCAATGCTGGCACCGCGCGAAGTGAACGAAAATGCCTGCCAGGCCGAGCAGAATTTGCCTGTCTCGGTCGCTGGGAGCGAATTGCCCCAGGGTGCCGGCCGCGAGCGGAAAGCCGGCGAGGCGGCCTGGGAACCCGCTGCTGCGATGCCCTCCGGGGGCGGCGAGGCGGCCTTGGCCGTGCCAGGTCACTCCGCCGGACACGAATTGACGGCGCAGGCCGAGCCTCTGAGGCCTCACGCTGGCGCCGCCGACGCTGTGCGCCACGCCATCGATAGCGCAAGGGTCGGGTTGGAGAGGGCCGAAGCCGCCTCCGTCCGGCTGGTCCTGAGGCCCGACGCGAACACACAACTGGCCTTGCACATTAAATGGCAGCAAGGTCATTTCGAGGCGCTCGCCGTCGTCGAACGGGGCGATTTTGCCGCGCTCGGGGCAGGGTGGACGCAATTGCAGAGCCGGCTGGCCGAGCAGGGCGTGCGCCTGGCGCCGCTGGTCTCGAGCCTCGAATACTCGAGGTCGTTCCTCGGGGGACAGTCTTCCTCGGCCCGGCAGGAGCGCTCATCGGAGCAAGACCTGCCGGGAGTCGAAGAGTTAAAGGAGCTGCCGAGCAGCCGAAGGGGAACCTCCCAACCCGGCCGCCGAAACCGGTCGTCCGGCAGCCAACGCGAATGGTGGGCTTAACCGATTATTAGACGCTTCAACCTGGTTCAAACTTATGTCTCTCGCTTCAACCACGCCCATGGCCACGGCCACCCAGGCCGCCGGCCTCTACACCCAGACCCAATCGCCAGCAGTGCAACTGCCCCAGCAGACGCTCAACCAGGACGATTTCCTGAAATTGCTGGTGACACAATTGTCCTCCCAGGACCCAATCAACCCGGTGAGCGACGCGGAGTTCATCGGGCAGATGGCCCAGTTCAGCACCCTCCAACAGACCCAGGCCATGCAGCAGGATATGGCGGCGGTCCAAGCCAGCAACCTGCTCGGACGAACGGTCCAGGTCCAGTCCGCGCAAGGCCAGACCGATACGGGCGTCGTCAGCGCTGTCGTGTTCCAGTCCGGTATTCCGCAACTAACCGTCAACGGCCAGTCTTACAGCCTTAGCCAGGTACTCTCCATTTCCCAAACCCAACAGCAACCTTAACCCAATACGCCTATGTTTCCAGCACTCAATACCGCCGTCAGCGGCCTCCAACAATTCCAACAAGATATCAGTATCATTGGCAACAACATCGCCAATGTCAACACCAGCGGCTTTAAGACCGAACGGATGGATTTCCAGGACGCCTTGAGCCAGGCGCTGAGCACTGACCCGGAGATCCAGATCGGCTCCGGCGTCGCTACCGCCGCCACGCAAAGCAACTTCGCGACCGGCACCATCAGCAGCACCGGTGTGGCCACCGACCTGGCGATTAGCGGGAATGGCTTCTTCGTCGTTCGCAATACCACCAGTAACGCACAGTACCTCACCCGCGCCGGGGACTTCCACGTGGATGGCAACGGCTACCTGGTGACCGCCGACGGCCTGCGCGTGCAGGGTTTCAGTGACAGCGGGCTGAGCACCCTGGGCGATTTGAAGATCGACGCCACGGGCGCCCCCTCCGGCGCCACCCCTGGCGCCACGGTCGCGTCCTACAACATTGACAGCAGCGGCCGGATCAAGGTGACCCTGAGCGACGGCACCAACTTTGCCCGCGGCCAGGTCTTGCTCCAGAATTGCACCGACCCCAACGCGCTGGCCAAACAGGGGGCCAACCTCTACGCTCAGACGGCCGCCGCCGGCCTGCTCTCCCAGCCGGCCGCCCCCCAGAGCGCCGGCCTGGGCACCATCCAGTCCAATGCCCTCGAAATGTCCAACGTCGACCTGACCAGCGAGATGTCCAACCTCATTACCGCGCAGCGCGCCTTCGAGGCCAACTCGAAGATCATCACCACCAGCGACGAAATCCTCCAAACGCTGGTCAACCTTAAGCGCTAACCCACTATGCTCGGCCAACGCCCCGAACCTGGCCGCGGAGCGGAGGAGAAGCACCCCCGCGAGCCACTGCCGGAACCCGCTGCTCCCGCAGCCGCCGCGCCGCCGGCGCCCAAGGCGGGCCCAAGCGGCTCCTGGCAGGCCTGGATGCCGCTGCTGGCGGCCCTGGTGGCCATGCCTGTGCTGGCCTATGGGGTCACGACCCTGGTGCTGGTGCCGCACTTCCAAAAGTCCCTGCGAGGCGCCGGGGCGGCCGCCGCGGAGGCCGGCAAGAGCGGCCACGCGGAAACGGAGGCCTCCACCAGGAATGGCCCGGCCCACGCGGGCCAGCGGCAGAGCGTTTCCCTCAACAGGTTGCTCGTCAACGTCGCCGGCACCATGGGTTCCCGTTACCTGTTGGCGAGCGTCGTGGTCATGGGCGATGGCCCGGATTTCCAAGGCCGCATTGCCCAGAAGGAGCCTCAGCTCCGCGACCTGGCCAGCGGCCTGCTCAGCGCCAAGACCATTGCCGACCTGGAAAAACCCGGGGCCCGCAACCTCATTCGGGGCGAATTGCTGGCCGGTTTCAACACCATCGTGGACCAGCCGGGCGTCTCGGAAATCTATTTCACTGAATTTGCCATTCAATAAGCCTGCCCGGCATCGGGATTGGACCCCATGGCCAAAGAGCAATCAGCCCCCATCTCCACAGAGCCTGCTGAGGCGCCGCCGCAGGGCGGCAGCGCCCCGGCCCAAGGGGCCTGGGGCCAGGTCGGTTCGCCGCCGCCCGACACCGCCGGGGAAGTCCCCCCGCCTGCGCCAGGAGCGCAGGCAATTCCGTCGGCCCCAGAAACGCAGGCCCCGGAAGGGTCGGCGCCCGCGCCGGCCAGCCCCGGCGGCTCGTTGCTTGGACCCGGCGCCGGGCTGGGTGAAGTCGTGCCGTCCCCGGAGGCCAGGTCGAGCGGTTTTGTCCCGGAGTCCGAAGCCAGAGGCGCCGAAGCCTTGCTGCCCGCAGAAGGCAGCCTCAAGGAAGTCCTCTCGCAAAGCGAAGTCGAGCGGCTGCTCACGCAAGTGCAGGCGCAAGAGACCAGCGCGCCGGTGCTCAAGCCAGGCGGCCAGAAGACCCGCCTCAAAAGCGAGGACATTCAGCCTTGCGACTTCCGCCAGCCGGCCTTCCTGACCAGCAGCGAATTGCGGAAGATCCGGCTCCGCCACGAGGAGTTCATCCGTTCCCTGGCGGCCCACCTCTCCATCTACCTGCGGCTGGAGGTGGTCATTCACCTGTCCAAGCTCCAGACGCTCAGTTTCCAGAGATACGCCGAGGGGCTCCCTAACCCCACGCACGTGACGCTCTTCAAGGTTGAACCGCTCAAGGGCGTGTGCCTGCTCGACATGTCGCCCCGGCTGGGCCTGACGCTCGTCGACCGGCTGCTGGGCGGCCCGGCCCATTCGGTCGGTGTGAACGGCGAATTGAGCGAAATCGAAGCCGCCCTGCTGGACCAGGTCGCGCAGATTATCCTCAACGAGTGGTGCCAGTTGTGGCAGAAAATCGAAACCGCCCGCCCGGTCCTCCTCGGCCACGAAAACAGCGGCCGTTTCCTCGCCAGCTCACCGCACGACAGCGTGATGTTGATCCTCTCGATGGAAGTGCGGCTGGGAGATTGCGTGGAGCAAATGCAACTGGCCCTGCCCTTCCTGACCATCGAGCCGCTGGTGCGCCACGCCGGAGCGGCGACGGGGTCGGAAACAGGTCCCGCGGCCAACCAGCGGGGCCAGCCCCAATGGAACCCCTGGTTCGATGAAGTCCCGGTGCAACTCCACACCCAATGGCAGGGCCTGGAATTGACCGCCCGCCAACTCAGCCGCTTGAAATGCGGGGATGTGCTCGACCTGGAGGCAAACTGCTTCGACCGGGTGGAAGTTCGCCTTGAGCAACTGCCCAAATTCTACGGCCGGCTGGGCACGACCGGCGACCACTGGGCCGTGGAACTAACTGAACGTGTGAAAAGTTGAATCCTGCTATGAGCACACCCGAAACTGCATCCGCCAACCTCGACATCGTCCTCGACGTGCCGGTAAAGCTGACTGTCGAACTGGGCAGTTGCCTGCTGCCGATGCGCGAGGTCCTCCAATTGGGGGTCGGCTCAGTCGTGCAACTCGACAAGGTGGCCGACGACCCCGTCCAGCTCTCAGTCAACCGCAAGATGGTTGCGCGCGGCGAGGTGGTCATCGTCGAAAACCGGTTCGGCCTCAAGATTACCGAGTTGGTGAGCAGCGGGCCAAAGCCATGAGCCGTCCGCCCCAGAGCCTGCCTTCGGCCGTGCCTGGCGCCTCACACCCGGGGGCCGGGGCCCTGCCCGCCCCCCGACCGCATTTGACTTATTTGACTTACCTGACGCATTTAACTCTTTTAACTCGTTTGACCTGTTTAAGCCGTTCAACTCTGCTCACGTCGCACGCCCGCTTTCGCCGCCTCCTGCCGCCGTTCCTCTTGGCGCTTCCGACGGTCGTGCTGGCGGACTCGACCAACACGCTGAGGCTGCGCGCCGATTTGCCGGATGCAGGTCTTTCGGCCCTGCGCGCGCTGGCCGCCCTGGCCATTGTGCTGGCCGTCTTTTTCGGGGGCGTGTGGTTGTACCGCAACGGGCAGCGGCTGGCCTGGCGCAAAAGCGGCCGGCCCAAGCTGGCCATCCTGGAGTCGCGCCCGCTCGGCAACCGCTATGCCCTGCACGTGGTGGGTTATGAACAGCAGCGCCTCTTGATCGGCAGTTCGCCCGCGGGCCTCAGTCTGCTCAGCCAACTGCCGGCGGCAACCGAGACCCCGCAAGAGGCGCCTGCGCCGCCCCCCGAACCTGTGCCGTTCGTCCAGTATCTGCAGCGGTTGTTGAAAGGCCAGCCGGACAGTAAGCCGGGAGGCGCCAGATGACCAAGGTGACAAGGCCAAGCCGGAGGCTTGCGCCACTCCCGCGCGGGCGGTGTGTCCTGCTCATCCTGCTGGGGCTGACCCTGGGCGCGGCGACGGCCGCGGCCCAAACCAACACCGCGAGCGGTTGGCTTCCCTTCCGGCTCACGCTGCCCAGCGGCAACCAGCCCCAGGAGCTGGACATGGGCATTCGGATTCTTTTTGCCCTTACCCTGCTGACGCTGGCGCCGTCCATCCTGCTGCTGATGACCTGTTTCACCCGGATCGTCATCGTGCTCTCTTTCGTCCGGACCGCCCTCCAACTCCAAGCCGCCCCCGCCAATCAGATCATTATCGGGCTTTCGTTGTTCATGACTTTCTTCATCATGTCGCCCGTCTGGCAGAACATCAGCCGGGACGCGATCGCGCCGTATCGCTCGGCGCAGATTTCCGGGGACGAGGCCCTGGAGCGGGCGTCAGGCCACGCGCGGGCGTTCATGCTTAAACAGGCCCGGGCCAAGGATGTCGAACTTTTCGTGGCGCTGGCCAAGCTGCCGCCGACGCCGCCGGACCAACTGCCGTTGCGGGTGGTAGTGCCCGGATTCGTGATCAGCGAACTGCGGACCGCCTTCCAAATGGGCTTTTTGGTCCTGGTGCCGTTCATCTTGATCGACCTGGTGGTGAGCACGGTGTTGATGAGCATGGGGATGATGATGTTGCCGCCGGCGACGATCTCGATGCCGCTCAAGCTGCTGCTGTTCGTGCTGGTGGACGGCTGGGCCCTGATTGTGCGCTCGTTGATTTCGAGTTTCGGTTGCTGAATCACCTCTGGCGCTATGAATCCCGAATTTGCCGTGGAACTGCTCAAGACAGTCATCCTGCACGCGGTGCTGCTGGCCGCGCCCTTTCTGGGCGTGGCGCTGATCGTGGGCCTGGCGGTCAGCCTCTTTCAGGCGGTCACCTCCATCAGCGAGCAGACGCTGAGTTTTGTGCCCAAGGCCCTGTGCGTGCTGGCCCTGCTGGTGCTCCTGCTGCCCTGGATGATCCGCCAACTGGTCGAGTTCACCGCGGCGATCATCGAGAAAATCCCGCAAATGGCCATGTGAAGGCATGGACTGGGAGTTGAATAATTGGCTGTTGGTCTTCGTGCGCGCAGGGGCGTTCCTGAGCATCCTGCCGCTCTTCACCATGCTGAATATCCCCGCCCAGGTGCGCGTGGCCTTCGCGGCCTTGCTGGCGGTGCTGGTCGCGCCCACCTTGCCCCCGTTTCCCTTCGCTGGGCTTGGGCTGATCGATTGGGTGGGGTTGTTCAGCCAGGAGGCCCTCTGCGGGTTGCTGATCGGGTTTGTCACGCGGATGGTGTTCTTTATCTCCGATTTCGCGGGCCAAGTGATTGGCAACGAGATGGGCCTCAATATGGCGGCGGTTTTCGACCCCGCCAATGCCCGGCCGACCCAGGTGCCGGCGCTGGTCATGTTCCTGCTGACCTGCATCCTGATGATGTCGCTGGACATGCACCACTGGCTGCTGACTGGTTTCCAGTACACTTATACGCTGGCCCCGATTGGCGGCGCGCGGCTGGGCGAGCCGTTGTTCAGCGAACTGCTCGCCCACACCAGCCGCGTCTTCCTGGTTGGCGTCCAGATTGCCAGCCCGATCATGGCCGCCTCCTTCCTGGCTATGTTGCTGGTTGGGTTCCTCGGCCGGCTGGTGCCGCAGATGAACGTTTTCGCCGAGAGTTTCTCGGTGCGGATTGTCTGCGGGCTGGCGGTGTTCGCCCTGACGCTGGACATCTCGGCACAACACATCCTCAACGGCCTGCGCCGGCTGCCCGAGGACATGCTGCGGGTGGCGCAGTTCTTGCATGGCGGATAGAGCATGAGCGAGCAAACCGGGGAAAAGACAGAACAACCGACGCCGCGCAAGCTGGAGGAGGCGCAAAAACACGGGCAGATTGCGCGCAGCGCCGAGGTGCAGACCACCTTCGTGCTGCTGGCCGTGGTCTGCGCCCTGTGCTTTACCGGGGCAGAGACGTGGCGCACCCTGGCCAGGGCCGCCGCCGCCGTGCTCGGGCACTTGCACGACACGCCGCTCAGCGCCACCGCCCTGCAGGGCTATGGCTGGCAGGGCGTGCTGGTATTGCTCCAATGCGCCGCGCCGGTGGTGCTGGCCGCCATGCTCGGCGGCCTGCTGGCCGGGGGCATTCAGAATCGCTTCACCACCGCTTCCGAGGCGCTAGGCTTCCACTGGGAACGCCTCAACCCGGTCGATGGCTTCAAGCGGGTCTTTTCCGGGCGCTCGGCCGTCCCGGCCCTGGTGGCTCTTTTCAAATTCACGCTCATCTTCGCACTGACCTTTTCGACCGTGAAGACGGTCTTGCACGACCCGGTGTTCACCACCTCGGTGAGCCTGGCGCATTTTGTCGAGTTCCTCGCGCAATCCTGCCTCAGGCTGGCCCTGCGCGTGCTCCTGGCCCTGGGCATTATCGCCGCGGCCGATTACGCTTACCAGTTCTGGCGTACGCAGCGCGACCTGATGATGACCCGGGAGGAGCTGCAGGAGGAACTCAAAAACACCGAGGGCAACCAGCAAGTCAAGTCCGGACGCCGGCGCCTCCGGCTCCGTTCGAAGCGCAAAATGCTGGCCGACGTGCCCAAAGCGGACGTGGTCGTGACCAACCCGACCCAGATCGCCATCGCTTTGCGCTACGATCGCAAGACGATGCAGGCGCCGCGCCTGGTGGCCAAAGGCATGCGCAAGAACGCCGAGCAAATCCGCCAACTCGCCCGCCAGCACGGCGTGCCCATCGTCGAGAACAAACCCCTGGCCCGCCTCATGTGGAAGTACGGCAAGGTGGGCCGGGAAATCCCCGCCCAATTATATGCCGCCGTCGCCGAAGTGCTCGCCTACGTCTATCGCGTCAACCCCTACCGCTACTACGCCGAGGCCTTGAACGCTACAACCGGGGCGGAGCGCTCCGGCTCTGCCCGCGCCTAAGGGCGCGTGCAAAACAAATTCCGAGACCTGATTGCTCGGGTCGAGCGTGGAGCGTCAGAGCGTGGAGTCCCGATGGCCATCGGGACTTCGACGCCGCTACGCTCCACGCTTTCACGCTCCGATGCGGAGTGTGCGCCAAAATGTTTGAATTACGCCTGAACTCGCGAAATTATTTTCGCACGGGCGCTAAAGGGGGGCCGGGCTGGCTCCGGGAAGATATTTCCCACCGACTTCGTCCAAATCTTCCGCTGGAGGATGGGAGAGGGAGCTTCGAGCATGGCCAATCGAGCCTCGAGCCTAGAGTTTCCGTTTTCCTCCCTTTCCCGCAGCCTGGTCCTTTTCCTGCTTCACCCCGGATGACGTTTCTTCGCTATCGAACGCAACGACATGGCCAAGCTCAGCCAGAATTTGCGATTGCTTTTGCGGCACGGCGACCTGTGGCTCATTACCGCGCTCTTCGGCACGGTGCTGCTCTTGATCCTGCCGATTCCGCCGACCTTTCTCGACAGCCTGCTGGCCACCAGCATTGCCTTGTCGCTGCTGACCCTCTTGGTGATCCTCTATGTGCGGCAGCCCTCTGATTTCACCGGGTTTCCCACGTTGCTCCTCTTTCTGACGCTGTTCCGGCTTTCGCTCAACGTGGCGTCCACGCGCCTCATCCTGCTGGATGGCTACGCCGGCCACATCATCGAGGCCTTCGGCAATTTCGTGGTCCGCGGCAATTATGTGGTGGGCGTGGTGGTCTTTCTCATCCTGGTGCTGATCAATTTCATCGTGATCACCAAAGGCGCGGGCCGCATCGCCGAAGTGGCGGCCCGATTCACCCTGGATGCGATGCCGGGCAAACAGATGTCCATCGATGCCGAGCTGAACGCCGGGATCATTCACGAAAGCGAAGCGCGGGCGCGCCGCCGGGCGGTGGAGCAGGAGGCGGACTTCTATGGCGCGATGGATGGCGCCAGCAAGTTCGTGCGCGGCGATGCCGTGGCGGCGGTTCTCATCACGCTCATCAACATCATCGGCGGGTTTGCCATCGGCATTGCCCAAAAGGGGATGACCATCAGCGAGGCGCTCCAACGGTTCACCCTCCTTTCCATCGGCGACGGCCTGGTGTCGCAGATACCCGCCCTGATCACCTCGACGGCGGCGGGCATCCTGGTGACGCGGGCGGCCTCGAAGAACGACCTGGGACAGGAACTGACCAAGCAACTGCTCATTTATCCGCGCGCGATGACGGTATTGGCGGGCATGATGACCGTCTTCGCGGTGGTGCCGGGATTGCCCATCGTGCCGTTCATGTTGCTCGCCGGGATCACCGGTTCGCTGGCCTATACGCTCCACCGCCATGGTCCCCTGGAGCCGGCGCTGGCCGAAATCGCACCCGGCGCGGCCAGGACTCCCGCCGGCAAGGGCGCCGCGGGGGCGGCTCTGGCCGCGCCCGGCGACACCAGGCCCATCGACAAACTGGAGGAATTGCTGCACCTGGACCCCTTCCAGGTCGAGTTGGGTTATGGGCTGGTGGCCTTGGCCGACAAGCGGCGGGGCGGGGATCTGCTCGACCGCGTCACCAGTGTGCGCCGCACGTTCGCGCAGGAAATGGGCGTGATCATCCCCCCCATTCGCTTACGGGACAACTTGCAACTCGGTCCGAACGAATACCGGTTCCTGCTCAAAGGCAACCCGGTGGCCCAGGGCGAACTGAGGCCGGGCTTCTGGCTGGCCATGAACGCCGCCAAGAGCAAGGCCGTGCTCAAAGGCGTGCCCACCGTCGAGCCGGTGTTTCAACTGCCCGCCACCTGGATAGCGGACGCTGAACGCAAGACGGCCGAGGTGAGCGGCTATACGGTCGTGGACGCCCCATCGGTGCTGGTCACGCATCTCAGCGAGACCGTCCGGCGCCGCGGCCACGAAATCCTCAGCCGCCAGGACGTGCAGGTCCTGCTCGATAACCTGAAGCAAACGCATCCCACCCTGGTCAACGAACTGGTGCCGGCCCAGCTCACCGTGGGCCAGCTCCAGCATATCCTGCAGAATCTCCTGGCCGAAGGAATCTCCATCCGCAACCTGGCCGGCATCCTGGAAAAGGTGAGCGACTACGCCGCCTTCACCAAGAACCCGGATGAGCTTTCCGAATGCGCCCGGCGGGCGCTGGGCCTCCAGATCACCCGGCCGTATCAGATGCAAAACGGCGCTCTCCGGGCCATCACCCTCGATCCGCGCCTGGAGCAAACCATCGCCCAGGGCGTGCGCCAGACCCCGAGCGAAGTTTCCCTGGTGTTGGAACCCGGTCTCGCCCACCACATCACCGATGCCCTCAGCAAATTCGTCCAGCAGATGCTGGCCGCCGGCCAGCCCCCGGTCGTGCTGTGTTCGCCGCAGATCCGGCTTGGTTTCCGGCGGTTCTTTGAATCGGCTTTTGCAGACCTGGCCGTGATTGCCTACTCCGAAGTCCCGCCGCGCGTTGAAATCCAAAACGCGGCCACCATCCCGGCCGCTGCATGAACGTCGTGCGATTCCTGGCTCGTGACGCCGGCGATGCGATTGCGCAAATCGGTTCCCGCCTCGGCGCCGAGGCGGTCGTGCTGAGCGTGAGGCAGGTTCCGGCCGGCGGTCTGAGCCGGCTCTGGGGCAAACCGCTGCTCGAGGTGCGCGCCGGTTTGCCGGACGACACCTCGGCCGCTCAACTGACTGCCGCACCCTGCGGGCGAAAGGCCTCCCAGGCATTGCTCCCTTTGGCGGCGCCCGCCACCGGGGCAGGCTCCGCCGCCGCCCCGAGCAAGGCCACGGGAGCCAAGGCCCCAGACTCAGGGTTCATGCAGGAAGTATCACAGTCCAGAGCCGACACGGGTCCGCCCGGCCTTGGGGGCCGGTGGCGGAGTGGGCGGGTCCTGCGCCAGATGGGGGTGCAGCCCCTCCTGGTCGAGAAGGTGCTGGAACGAGTGCGCACCAGGCATGGCGAGGAGCCCCCCGCCTCTTTGGCGGAGGAGCTGAGGCTGGCTCGAGCGGTGCTGGCCAGTTTCTGGCGCCCGGCGCCCGAGCCGCCGGACGGCTCGCCGGCGATCCACGCCTTCATTGGACCGCCCGGCTCCGGCAAGACCACCGTGCTGTGCAAGTGGCTGGCAAAATCCGTCCTGGACGACGGACGCCCCGCCCGGGCCTGGCGGCTGGACAGCCGCGCGGCCCATTTCGCCGGCCTGCTGGATTTCTACGGCGAAATCCTGGCTGTGCGGGTGGAACGGGAATGGACGGGGGTTCAGGGATTGGCGGGCTGCGACGAGGCGTTCGTGGATTTGCCAGGGGTCAATCCCCTGGACAGCAGTGCATTCGAGCAATTGCAGGCCCGATTGGCGGGCCTGGCGGGAGCGCAGGTGCACCTGGTGCTCAACGCCGCTTACGACGTGTCGGTGCTGCTGGCGCAAGCGCGCGCTTTCGACGACTGGCCGGTGAGCGACCTCATCTTTACGCACCTGGACGAGGAGAAACGGCCCGGCAAGCTCTGGAACTTGGTTCTGGGCACAAAATTCACGGTCCGTTTCCTTTCGGGTGGGCAAAATGTTCCCGGGGATTTTTCGGTCGCCAGGCCCGAGTTGCTGAATTGCCCGTGAACCCGCTGATTGCGGTGGGAAAGGGGCTTGGCAAAGGCCTTGCTGAGAACTGGTAGCGAAAGTCCGGTGGAATGAAGACGCTGATGGTTTGTGGAGCGATGATCGGGTTCTGCCTCGGCCTGGGGCTCGGGTATGGCGGGCGGGTCGAGTGGCCCGCGATGCTTTGGCGCGCATGTGCCGGCGCGGTGGTGCTGGGGCTGCTGATGCGCTGGTGGGCCCGAGTGTGGTTGCGGGGGCTGCGGGCCTCGCTCCTGGAACGGCGCGCGGCGGAAGCCGCGGCCCGGCAGCAAACACCGGCCACATCACCCTTGAAGAAATGATTGCTTACGCTTCTGAGGACACGGCTGTCGCCCCGGTCGAAGGATTGCCTCGCCCGGCGCCACAGGAATTATGGCAACACTATCACCAAACGGGCGGGGACACCGGGGTTGAAAACGCCCTGGTGGAGCAGTATCTGCCGCTGGTCCGGACCGTCGTGGGGCGGCTGGCGATGACCTTGCCGGCGCATATCAGCACCGAAGACCTCTACAGCGCGGGCCTGGTGGGACTGCTTCAGGCGATCCGCAGTTTCAGCACGCGGGGCGGGGCGGCCTTTGAAACGTTCGCCCGGTTCCGCATACGCGGGGCGGTGTTGGATGAACTGCGGCGGATGGATTGGGTGCCGCGCCTGGTGCACGACAAGGCGCGCAAGATTCAGAACACGCTGACAGAACTGGAACCGCGCCTGGGCCGGCCGCCGACCGAGCGGCAAATGGCCAGGGCGCTGGGCCTCTCGCTGAACGAGTACCACGCCTGGCTGGACGAGGTCCGGCCGGCGGCCTTTATCTGCCTGGATGCCGTGCCGCGCCATAGCGCGCCAGAGGGCGGCGGGCCCCAGGACAGCATTGCCGATGAATCGCAGGTGGACCCCTCTGAAAGCGCCGCGCGCAACGAACTCAAGGAACTCATTGCCCAGCGCATCCGCCAGTTGCCCCCAATGCAGCAAAAGGTGCTCGCCCTTTACTACTATGAAGACTTGCGCCTGCGCGAGATCGCCGAGGCGTTCGGGCTGACCGAATCCCGCATCTCCCAAATCCATTCCCAGGCCGTGCTGGCCATCCGCTCGTTCATCGAACGGCAGGAGGCCTTGGCGCTGGGCCGTCGAGGCGAGGCCAAACCATGATTGTCTTTTTCGGGGCACTGGTTGTGATCCTCTCGGTGGGCGGCGGATTTGTCATGGGTGGCGGCAACTTCCGCACGCTGATGCACCTTTCGGAGTTGGTCATCATTGGCGGGGCCGCCTGTGGGGCGATCATCATCATGGCGCCCAGGAAGGTCCTGTTCGGGCTGATCCGCCAGACGTTCCATGTGCTCAAGGGGGCGCCCTACCGGCGCAAGTCCTACGACGACCTGTTCAAGATGCTCTACGAATTGTTCCTGCTGGGCCGGCGCAACGGCCTCATCGCTCTGGAAGAGCATCTCAACACCCCGGCCAACAGCACCATCTTCCAGCGTTACCCCAGCGTCCTCAAGAACGGCAACGCCTTGGAATTTCTCTGCGGTTCTTTGCGGCCGGTCATCGATGGCCGGGTCAAGCCGGACCAGTTGCGCCAGTTGCTGGAAACCGACCTGAACCGCATGGAGGAAGAACACCATGCGCCCATCAATGTCCTGACCCGGGCGGCCGACGCCATGCCCGGCTTCGGGATCGTCGCCGCCGTGCTGGGCATCGTCATCACGATGGCCTCCATTGCCGGCCCGATCGAGCAGATCGGCGTGAAAGTGGCGGCGGCGCTGGTCGGGACGTTTCTGGGCATCTTTCTCGGCTACGGTTTCATGAGTCCGCTGGCGGTGAACATGGAATTCAACGTGCTGGCGCGGTTGGCCTTCTTCCGGTGCATCTCGGTGGCGGTGGTCAGCTTCGCCTCCGGCATGGCCCCGGGCATGGCCGTCGAAATCGCGCGCCGGGGCTTGAGCGAGGAGTTGCGGCCAGGCGCCGAGGAACTGGAAGACATGCTCAAGCCCTTGAACGCCAACGCACCGAGGAAGTAGGACTGGTGGAAAGGCCCTGCACGTAAAAAGATTTGGAGTTAAGCAATGTCCCGGCACAAGCAACATGGCGGATCGTGGAAAGTGGCGTACGCGGATTTTGTCACGGCCATGATGGCGCTGTTCCTGGTTCTTTGGCCCACCGCCCAGGACAACAAGATCAAGGAAGCCATCGAACGGGCCTTCCGCAATCCCTTTTCGACCCTTAACAAGGAGTCGCTCGGCATCATCCCGAACAAGGACGTGCAGGCCCTGCACCAGGAAAAGGGCAAATTCGATTCGGTTACGGCGATGCATCTGGAGTTGCTGCGCCGCCTCACCGAAGACCTGGCCAAGCTCCTGCAGCAGGACCCCGACAGCCAGGAGTCGGTCAAGTATGAGGTCCTCGCCGACGGCCTGCACATCAATGTCTTCGACCGCTCCCACAAACCCATCTTCGAGCCTGACAGCGCCCGATTCACCCAGTATGGCGCCTGGGTGTTCTCCACCCTGGCCTGGGAAGTGAGCCGGTATCCCGATTTCAGCCTCGAGTTGTCCGGGCACACCGAGTCCGGCCGGGCGGGTCCCCGCGAGGATTACGGCCCTTGGGAACTGTCCGCCGACCGGGCCAACGCGGCCCGCCGCAAGCTCCTTCAGCACGGCGTCTCGCCAGGGCAAATCTTCCAGGTCTCCGGCTGCGGCGATACCCAACCCGTGGAAAAGACCGCGCCGAGCGACGAGATTAACCGGCGGGTCTCCGTGCTGCTGAGAATCAAGGAAGGCAGCCGCCTCAATGAAAGCGCGACCAACCAGGTGAGCGCCATGCTGGACTCCCGATGAACCAAGGCTTCCTACCGCTGAGTCTCTCGGCCCACGCTGCGTCGCCCGCCGCCGGCAGCCAGACCAACCTGGCGGCGGCGCCCCAAGGCACCAGGCCCTTTCGGCCGCTGGCCACAGCCGCGGCTGCCGCTCAGCCGGCGCCCCCCTGCGGCGGAGAACCCAAGCTCAGCCTCGAACGTGAAGGGGGCCGCATCACCCGCATCAAAATCCAATGCTGCTGCGGTCATGTCATTGAACTGGCCTGCGGATACTAGCTTGGGAATCTCGCATCAGCCTTTCCAATCGAAGGCCCGTTTCTTGAGGGCGTAGAGATAGCCGACGAACAGGACTGCGAGGAACGAAAGCATCGAGCCGAGGATTAAGCCGGCATCTTCTTTGAGCATGGTCCGGTAGATCACCGCCCAGGGGTAGAGAAAGACAACCTCGATATCGAAGAGGATGAACAGCATCGCCACGAGGTAAAACTTCACGGCGAGCCGCGCGCTGCCTTCGCCGACGGGCAGCATGCCGCATTCGTAGGCGATGTCCTTGCTCGGCAGGCGCCGGCCTTTCTGGCCGACGAGGACCGAAGCCAGGAGCATGCCGAAGGAAAACAACACCGCCAGCGCGCCCAGCATCAGGACCGGCAGGTACTGCCCCAGTTGCTCGGATGATTCCATGCCGCGAAGGTAAAGTGACTTCCGGCTTTGGCAAGAGAAAAGGGATGGCCATGGCCAATGGCCAGTTTCCTTCCGGCCCGCGGGTGGTCATCCGACTGCCGTTCTCCGATGGCCAATTGGCAATTGGGAATTGGCAATCCCATCTCTTGATTGTCAGCCCGCCGACAGTGGTGTATAAGCACTCACGAGTCTATGCGGCGCATTTTGTTTTGTCAGTGCTCCTACGCCCGGGTTTTGCCCTTGGACGTCAAGGCGGCCGTGCTCCGGGCCTTGCGCGCGGCGGGCGCCGGGTTCGACGAGGTGGCGGACCTGTGCGAACTCTCGGCGCGGCAGGACCCGGCCCTGAAACGGCTGGCCGGCGGCGGCGCGATCCAGATCGCCGCCTGCTATCCGCGGGCGGTGAAATGGCTGTTCGCGGCCGCCCGGGCGCCGCTGCCAGCCGACCGCACCCAGGTGCTTAACTTGCGCACTCAGAGCGCGCAAGAGATCATCGCCTCCCTCCTTGGCCGGGAGGTGAGGCCGAACCTGCCCGGCGGGCAGGGCGGGGGCAAATCCCCTGCGGCGGCGATGGCGGCGTCGCTCGCCTCCCCGCCGCCGGTCGGGGGCGCGCCTGCAGATGTGGCCCGCGCCCCCGCTCACGCCCGGGGAAGGAGCGCGCTGGGGCCGGCACTGGCGGCCGGCGCCAGAGCAGCCGTGGGGGGGGGCGTCGTGGACGGGGCCCGTGGCGGCCGCTGGGAGGCCTGGTTCCCGGTCATCGATTTCGACCGCTGCACCAACTGCCTGCAGTGCCTGAGCTTTTGTTTGTTCGGCGTCTATGGGGTGGATGGGCAGCGCCGCATCCAGGTGCGGCAGCCCGACCATTGCAAGAGCAACTGCCCCGCCTGCTCGCGCGTCTGCCCCGAGGCCGCCATCATGTTTCCCAAATACAAGAGCGGCCCGATCAACGGCGAGGCCGTGAGCGAGGCCGGCCTCCAACGCGAGAAGATGAGAATCGATGTCTCCGCCCTGCTGGGGGGCGATGTCTATGCCCGGTTGCGCGAGCGGAGCCAGCGGGCCAGGTCCCGCTTTTCGCGCGCGCGGGACCCCGAAACCGCGCTCCGGGAACGCCAAAAATGCCTTGCCCGGCTGGTCGAGGCGGGCGTTATCCCGCCGGAAGTTCTTCCGGCTGGCGATTTGAAAGTCAAGGGCCGCTGAGCGATGCTTCCCCAACTGGCACTGCGCATTCTGCGCACGACCGACCTGCGCCTGCTCTGGAAGTTCAGTTGGAACTTCGGCGTGAAAGGAATGCTGTCGGTGGAGAAGTTCAAGCGGCGCCTGCGGGCGGGGGTGTCTTTTCCGCCGTTTCTGCACCTGTCGATCATCAACCTTTGCAACTTGCGCTGCCAGGGTTGCTGGGTGGACGTGGACGCGCCGCGGGAGATGATCGAGTTGGAGACGCTGGACCGGGCCATCACGGAGGCCAAGCGGCACGGGAACGTCCTGTTCGGCATCCTGGGCGGGGAACCGTTCCTGCACCCGCAGTGGTTCGAGCTGCTGGCGGCGCACCCGGATTGCTATTTCCAGGTCTTTACCAACGGGCAGCTTGTGACCGAGGAGGTCGCCCGCCAGATGCGCCGGCTGGGCAACGTCTCGCCGCTCATCAGCATCGAGGGGCTCGCCGAGGTGAGTGACCGGCGGCGCGGGGGCAAAGACGTGTTCCGCAAGACCCTGCGCGGCCTGGAGCAGTGCCGCCGGGCCCGGCTGCTCACCGGCGTCGCCACCAGCCTCTGCCAGTCGAATATCCACGAGTTGCTCACCGAAGACTGGCTGCGTCAGTTGATTGCCTGGGGCGTGCATTACGTCTGGTATTACGCCTACCGGCCGGTCGGCCCCAGCCCGAATTACGACCTCGCCTTGGGGCCCGACCAGCTCCTGGCCTTCCGCCAGTTCATCGTCGAGATGCGCTGCCGTCTGCCCATCGGCATCATCGAGACCTACTACGATCACCAAGGCCGCTCGTTATGCCCGATGGCGACCGGCCTCAGCCACCATGTGAGCCCGCGCGGTGAGATCGAGCCGTGCCCGGTCATCCAATTTGCCAAGGAGAACATTCGCGATGCCGGCGGGGTCTTCGCGGTGCTGACGAACTCGGCCTTTTTGCGCGATTTCCGCAACACCGCCCGCCAGGCCCTGCGCGGGTGTATTGTCCTGGAGCGGCCGGACCTGATTCGCGAGCTGGTGCGCCGGCACGGCGCCCGCGATTCCACCGCCCGCGGCGCCGCGCTGGCGGAACTGGGTCCGATGGAGCCGCGGTTCAGCCAATGGCTGCCCGGCCGGGAAATCCCGGAAAAACACTGGCTCTACCGCCTGGCCAAGAAACACTGGTTCAACGATTTCGGCGCTTACTCCCAGGCCCGCCACGATGTCGAGGGCAAGACCAGGGAACTGGAAGCGCGACTGGCAAAGGGCGCCCCTTGAAAGATTTCCGGCCGCGGCGACGGTAAGCCAAGAGCAAGTGGAGGTTTTATGAGCGTGCCAGCCAAAGGAAGAAACATAGCATGAAATCAATGGGCAGCGGGGTGGCCGTTCCGGGGTTGACGAGCCGCCAGGAGCAGGCAAGATTCAGCGGAGTGTGAGCATGACGACTGCCAACAAGATCACGATTGGGCGCATTTTGCTGATTCCGTTTTTCGTGGTCGAGGTGCTTTACTACGTGCGGAGCGGCAACGAGGTGCACCGTTGGCTGGCGCTGGTGACGTTTGCGGTGGCGGCGATTTGCGACGGGGTGGACGGTTTCATCGCCCGCCGCTACCATCAGCGGAGTGAATTGGGGGCGATCCTGGATCCGCTGGCGGACAAACTCCTGCTGGTCTCGGGTATTGTGGTGCTGAGCCTGGAAAACGAGCCGTATCTGGAGAGCATCCCGCTTTGGCTCACCGGCACGATTATCGGCCGCGACATTCTGCTGCTGGTCGGTTTGTTGGTGATTCAGATGACGGTCGGCAAGGCTAAAGTGCGTCCGCGGATGCTGGGCAAGCTGGCCACGGTGCTGCAGATGATCCTCGTGCTCTGGGTCCTGTTGAAGTGGGACGAAAAGTGGCTTCCCTGCTGGACGTTCGGGGCGGGGATCAGCACCGGCATTTCGGGGCTGCTCTACGTGTGGGACGGGATGCGGCAGTTGAGCGCGCACCCGACCAGTTCCCCCGCCGCAAGACAATGAGCGTGGCGCGATTTGACAGAGAGGGGCGCGTGGATAAGAGTAAGCCCGCGTAACGCTTGATCGATAAACCGTGAACAGATAAGGAATCACAGCTATGGCTCTGCCTGTGGGCGCTAAAGCGCCTGATTTTAACCTCAAATCCAAACAAGCCACCGGCCTGGTGGACGTAAAGCTCAGCAACAATTTCGGCCGGAAGAACACGGTGCTGCTGTTCTTCCCGGCCGCCTTCACCAGCGTATGCACGCAGGAGCTGTGCGACATCAGCAATGGCCTCAAGGCCTATGCCGGCCTCAATGCCGAAGTCATTGGCATCAGTGTCGATACCCCCTTCGCCCAGGAGGCCTGGGCCCAAAAAGAAAAGATCAACCTCACCCTGGCCAGCGACCTCAACAAGGAGGTCATCAGGCACTATGGTGTGGTCTTCCCCATGCTGGCCGGGATCGGGGACACCGCGGCGCGCGCCGCCTTTGTCATCGACAAGAACGGGGTCGTGCAATACAGCGAGCAAACCCCGACCCCCAAGGACTTGCCGAACTTTGCCAAGGTCAAGGAGACCCTGGAGCGGCTCAAGTAAGGCGCGCTCGTCCAGGCGGCGGCTGGCTCTGCTGCCTGCACCTGGAAATGCGCCGGCAGCCGCCGCTAATGACAAATGACAAATACTCAATACTCAATTCTCATTTAAGCCTCGCCCCGGGCGCATCTTGACACCGCCGCCAATTCCACCCCACCCGCGCGTAGCGCGGCATTCTTCAGCCCTGTAGGGGCGAAACATACCAGCCCAGGGCAAGGCACGTCCCGCTCCGAGCGGGACGGGCCGCCGCCCTGGGTAAAGTGGAAAAACCGACCACCCCCCTCCCATGCGCTCCGAGCGCATGGGAGGGGGGAAGGGGGGAGGGCTTCCGCCCGCGCTCGGGGGCAGTGTCAGGATGCGCCCAGTTGGAGAAGGTTTCGGGCTGGATGGTTGACAAGGGGGAGGGTTGCGAGTTGACTGGCGGCTCAACGCGATGCAACTCAGTGCAGGCACCTCGGCAGACCAGCCAAGGCCCGGTTCGGGCGGCCCAGGCGGGGTGGGCCTCAAACGCGTGCTCGGCCTGCCGGCGCTGGTGCTCTACGGTCTGATCCTCATCCAGCCGACAGCGCCGATGCCGCTTTTTGGGGCGGCGGCGGTGAAGGCGCAGGGGCACGTGGTGACGACCATCCTGATCGGGATGGTGGCGATGCTCTTCACGGCCATCAGTTACGGGCGCATGGCCAACGCCTATCCCAGCGCCGGCTCGGCTTACACCTACGTGAGCCGCGAAATCCATCCCGCCCTGGGCTACCTGGTTGGGTGGGGGATGATTTTCGACTATGTGATGAACCCGATCATCTGCGTGATCTGGTGCAGCAAAGCGGCGCTGAATTTCGTCCCGGAAATTGGTTTCGCGGTGTACGCCCTGTTTTTTGCGGTCCTGTTCACGGGGATGAACCTGCGGGGCATCGAGGCCAGCGCGCGGACCAATGCCATTATCGCGGCGGGTCTGGGGGTGGTGATCGTGCTATTTCTGGGCGCGGCAGTGCGGTATCTGTGGCTGCAACCCCCGGGGGGAATGGCCGGGTGGACGAGGCCGTTCTATGACCCCAAGACTTTTTCCTTTACGACTGTTTCGGGCGGCGCGGCCCTGGCGGTGCTGACCTACATCGGGTTTGACGGCATCTCGACCCTGTCGGAAGAGGTGCACAATCCCCGGCGGAACATCCTCCTGGCCACGGTGCTGGCTTGCGTGATCACCGGCGTGTTGGCTTCCATCCAGGTCTATGCGGCGCAACTGGTCTGGCCCGGCACGAATTTCCCGGATGCGGACACGGCGTTCTGTTACGTGGCCGGGAGGGCGGGTGGGCATTGGCTGTTCGTGACGGTGAACCTGGCCCTGCTGGTAGCCACGATTGGCTCCGGGGCCGGCGCACACCTGGGGGCGGGCCGGCTGCTTTATGGGATGGGCCGCGACAACGCGATTCCGCGCCGGTTTTTTGCCGCCGTGAACCCCCGCACTCGGGTCCCGAGCAACAACATCCTGCTGGTGGGCGGCCTGACGCTGGTCGGCGCGTTCGCGCTCACCTATCCGCTCGGGGCGGAGTTGCTGAATTTCGGGGCGTTGATTGCCTTCATGGGGGTCAATGTGTCCTCCTTCGTGCGCTACTTCCTGCGCGGTGAGCGCAAAGGCCTCGGGGACTGCCTGCCCCCGCTCCTGGGTTTTGGGGTCTGCCTCTACCTGTGGCTGAGCCTGGGTCCCAAAGCCAAAGAGGCCGGCCTGGTATGGCTGTGTGCCGGTCTGCTCTATGGTGCCTGGCGGACGTCGTGGTTCCGCCGCCGGCTGGAATTTGATCGCATTGACATGGGTGAGGAAGGACCCCAAACTGGGCCCACGATGACGGCCGGCGCCGCCGCAGCTCCACAGTTGCGGCGGGACGAAACAGCGGCCGAGCGATAGTTTAACCTGTTCATTTCCAGCAACTATGTCCACCCTCGCTCTCCTGGGCGGCAAAGCGGTCCGCCGCCATGCGTTTTCACCCTGGCCCCAATTCACTCGCGCCGATGTCGAGCGCATCGTCAAGGTCGTCGAGAGCCGCCACTGGGGCGGGTTCCCGGTGCCCAGTCCGCACGCGCAAGAGTTCGCCGCGCGGTTTGCCGAATTGCACGGGGCCAAATACGGCTTGTGCGTCGCCAACGGCACACTGGCGCTGGTCGTGGCGGCGCAGGCCCTCGGCCTCAAGTTCGGCGACGAGGTCATCGTGCCGGCCTACACGTGGGACGGCACGGCCGTGGCAGTGCTCCAGGCCGGATGCGTGCCCGTATTCGCGGACGTGGACCCGGACACCTACTGTCTGGCGCCGGCGGCGGTGCAGGCGGCCCTGACGCCCCGCACGCGCGCCCTGATGCCGGTGCACCTGGCCATGCGCTTCGCGGACGTGGACGCGTTGCTGGCCATCGCCCGCGAGCACCGGCTGGTAGTCATCGAAGATTGCGCCCATGCCCACGGCGGGCGGTTCCAGGGGCGCGGCGCCGGGGCGGGCGGCGACGCCGGCTGTTTCAGCTTCCAGGAGAGCAAGCTGCTGACCTCAGGGGAAGGGGGCTTCGTGATGACCAACCGGCTTGACTGCTACGAGGCCCTGCAATCCATCATCAATTGCGGCCGGCCCAGCCTGAGCGACCAATTCGGACGCAAAGTGCTGGGCAGCAACTACCGGCTCACGGAGCTGCAGGCGGCGTTGCTGCTGGGCCAATTGGAGTTGTGGCCTGAGCTTTGCGCAAAACGGACCCGGCACGCGGCGCTGCTCAGCCAAGCCCTTGGCGCGCTGCCGCACGTCCGCCCGCTGCCGCCGCAACCGGGGCTGGGGCGCGAAACCATCTATCAGTACCTCTTCCAGTATCGTCCGCGCGGCCCGGCCCCCAGCCGCGACCTGTTTGTAGCGGCGCTCGAGGCGGAAGGAGTGCCCTGCGATGGGCGATTCTACGAACCGGTGTATCGGAGCGACCTGTTTTACGCGGCGCCCGAGGAGTGCCCGCAGTTGGTTGTGGGCCGGGACCGGCCGATGGATTACAGCCAATGCCAATGCCCGATGGCCGAGCGGGCTGCCTATGAGGAGGCGGTATGGCTGCCGCAGTTCCTGCTCATCGGCGACGAAGCCGATGTGCGGGACGTGGCGCAGGCAGTGGAGAAAGTGGTCTCGAACCTGGGCGAACTGGCCCAGGCCGATCCGAAGCTGGCCGGCCTGAAGGCCTGCGGCCGGGCCGTCCGCGCCAAGCTCGAACGCCTGAAACATTATTGAGCCGGCGCCCGCCGCTTTGGCCGTGACTTACAGGCGCGTTCGTGGTCAAATGGGGCGTGGAACACTGGGTTGAAGTCCTGAAAAGAAACCGGCTCAAGGGGCTGGGGGCGGTGGTGGTTTTGCTGCTGGGCGGCTCGCTGGTTTGGAGCCTGTGCGTGCCGCATACGGATGTCCGGGTGGAAGCGATTCGCAAAAAGGGCTACCCGGTGACGCTGGCGGAGTTGGACGCCTGGTATCCGGCCGTGCCGCCGGCCGAGAATGCGGCGCTGGTCTATACGAACGCCTTTGCCCTGCTGGCCGCGGACAGCGGCTTGAACACGGGCGCGAGCTTTATGGCCTCCACCTGGCCGCTGCGGGGCCAAGGCTTGACCGCGGAAGACAAGCGCGGACTGGCCGAACTGCTGGCCACGAACCAGGCCGCGCTTGGCCTGCTTTATGCCGCGCCCGCCTCGGGCCGGAGCCGCTACCCCATTGACCTGCGGGAATGGCCGACGGCGCAGTTGACGCAGCTTGCCGGAGTCAAGGGCGCGGTCATGCTGCTGACCACCGAGGCCCTGTTGCACGCGTCGGACGGAGACGGCCAGAAGGCCACCCAAGCCCTGCTGGCGGCCGGACGGGTTGCCGATTCGCTTTCCGAGGAACCGCTGCTGATTTCCCATTTGGTCCGCGTGGCTGCCTGGAAGATCGTTCTCACGCGCCTGGAACGGGTCCTGGGCCTGACGCAGTTGACCGACGAGCAATTGGGCCTGCTGCAAGAGTCGGTCGGGGATGCGGAGCGTCCGCAGGGACTGGTTCGCTCCCTCGTGGGGGAGCAGGCCATCGGCATCGCCATCTATTTCGACCGCGAGAATCAAGATGCAGCGTTCTCAACCGGTCAACAGTCCCCGTCCGGCAAGGGCGGCACGTTCCGTATGGGCTTGTTTTTTTTCGGCTTGTACCGGGCCACGGGTCTGTTCCAGAAGGACAAGGCTTATTACCTGGATGCCATGGGCAAGCAGATTGCCGCGGCGGAGCTACCCTATCCTGCCCGGTTTACGGCGAGCGGGCAAGCGGCGGCCGCCCTGACGAACCCGCCGAGCCGTTTCTGCATCATTTCGCGGATGATGCTGCCAGCCCTCTCGCGGGTGCACGGGCGGGACGCGGAGAGCGCCGCGCGAATTCGCGCGGCCACGGCGGCGCTGGCGGTGGAGCGGTTCCGCCGCGCGCGCGGCAACGCGTTGCCCGACAACCTCCAGGCCTTGGCGCCGACCTATCTCCCGGCCGTGCCGGCAGACCCGTTCGCCGGCAAACCGCTCCGCTTCACCCGGCATGGCGCCAGCTACGCCGTCTATTGCGGCGGGAGCGACGGCAAGGACGACGGCGGAGTGGACTGGAACTCGTTGAAGCTCAAGAACCCCAGCGCGGTGGTGTTCGTGGTGGAACATTAACTGCTATCTGCCTGGACAATGTCAAAATGGTCGCGGCTATGGCGCACATGGAACCGGTCACCATCACCTATCTGGAGATGCGCTCGCCGGAGGCCCTGAGGCCCAGGCGCTGCGAAGACGCACACTTCTGGATCAAGGAGGCCACGGTCAAGCAGTGGGAGTTCAACCGGTTTATGTACGCGCTGGTCGGGAGCGGTTGGAGCTGGACCGACAAGGGCGCCTGGACCGACGCCCAGTGGCGGGAATATGCGGAGTCGGACCGGCTGAGGACGTTTGCCGCTTACTACGATGGTTCGGTGGCGGGGTACTATGAATTGAGACGGGATGACGCGAACGAGATCGAGCTCGCCATCCTCGGCCTGGCGCCGAAGTTCATTGGCCGAGGCTATGGCGGAGCGTTGCTGACCCACGGGCTGGAAGAGGCCTGGCGCATGGGACCGGCCCGAGTCTGGCTGCACACATGCACGCTCGACCACCCCGCAGCCCTGGCGAACTACCTGGCGCGCGGGATGACCATATACAAGGTGGTGACGAAGTGAATTAGAACTGTGCCATCCGCCACCCGTCGCGGTAGGTGCGTTTGAGCAGGCGGTTGGCGTCGGGCTGGTTGTTGATTTGCACCCGGGCGGGGTCCCATTGGAGGGTTTGGCCGGGGAGGCGAATGGCCACGGTGCCGAGCAGGATGGCCTCGGTCATCGGGCCGCTCTGGGCGAAGTGGGACTCGGTTTTCTCGCCGCCCAGGCAGGCGTCGACGAAATGATGATAATGGTCGCGGGGTGGGAGTTGGGGCCGTTTGACGTCCTTGAACTTTTCCTCGGGCAGGAGGATGGACGGAGCGCCGCCTTGGATGAGCAGGGCGCCTTCGGTTCCGATGAGGATGGAGGATTCCGGCGGATATTCCTTGAGGTCGGTCGAGTAGCGCTTGCGGACCTCTTCGGGGGGATAGAACTCGCCGTCAGCCCACTCGAGGACGAGTTGTTGGCCGCCAGTCTTGGCGTTGCCGGGGAACGTCCAGGTGATGTGGTCGCCCTGGGGCCAGGTATCGGCGCGGCGTTCGGGCGAGTCTCTCCAGGACTCCTGGACTTCGGCAGAGACAGTCAGCGGGGGTTGGAGGCCGAGACCTTTCCAGACCGGGTCGAAGATGTGGCAGCCGATGTCGCCCGACCAACCGGTGCCAAAGTCCTGCCAGGCGCGCCACTTGGTCGGGTGGTAGATGTCAGGCGCGAAGGGGCGAAGGGGGGCGGTGCCGGTCCACAGTTCCCAGTTCAAGTGCTTGGGGGGTTCCTGGCCAGTAGGGGGCCGCGGCCCTTGGAGCCGGTAATCCTTGACGGCGCCGGGCCGGTTCGAGCAGAGATAAGCATGTTGAATCTCGCCCACCCGTCCTTCTTTGAGCCAGAGGACGGCGGTGCGCTCGTGGGTGGTTGAGGCCATCTGGGTGCCGAGTTGGGTGACCAGCCCCTTTTGGACGGCGAGTTCAGTGAGGGCGCGGACTTCCAAGACGTCGTGGCAAAGCGGTTTCTGGCAATAGACGTGTTTGCCCTTGGCCAGGGCGCTAGAGGCAATGGCAAAGTGCATGTGGTCCGGAACAGCGACGTTGACCGAATCAATGCGGCCGGCTTCTTTGGCGAGCAACTCGCGCCAATCCGCGTAGAGGCGGGCGCCGGGGATTTCTTTGGCGGCTGTTGCGAGAGTATTGGCATCCACGTCGCACAAGGCAACGATCTGGACTCGTTTGTGGCTCAGAAAGCTATGGAGGTCGACCCATCCCATGCCCCCGACGCCAATGCAGGCGTGGTTGAGCTTGCCATAGGGTGATACTGCGGCTTGCGCGGGGCCGATAAAAAACGGCGCCGCGACGCCCGCCAGGGCGGCGGTCTGCAAAAACTGGCGGCGGGACCAGGACCGCCCGCAGGCCGCAGCGAGGGCTGGTTGAGCACGACGGGGAGAAGCGGTGATTTTCATGACGCCAGATTGAACTAAGAGCCGCGTGACGGCAACCAAATTCAGGCCAGCGGCTCTATTGGCTGTATTGGCTGTATTGGCTGTATTGGGAATTTTGCCGGTGTTTTTGTCCCTGCCCCCCGCCCGCGGGCGGGGAGGGGCAGACCGTTAGCTGTTCGCCATTCGCCGTTCGCCGGCCCCCTGCCCGCGAGCGGGGAGGGGGAAATGCCGGCGCGCTGGAAGGGAGTTGAAAAGGGCGCCGGGTTGCCGCACTCTAGGGACGATGAAGAGAGTGCCTGCTTTGGCGCTGGTGCTGGCAGTGGCTGTCCTGGTGGTGGTGCTGGCAGGGGCGGTGTGGGTCGGCTGCAACAATTCGGCTCCGCCGCCGGCGGCCGCGCCCACGGCTGCGAGCTGGCCCACGAAGGCGCAGCCTAAGTTGCAGACGATGAAACTCTGGCTCGGGGCGGAGGAGATGGTCGCCGAGCTGGCGTTGACAGCCGCGCAGCAGCAGACCGGGATGATGTTCCGCACGAACATGGAAGAGGGCGCCGGGATGCTGTTCCCGTTGCCCTATACGCAACGGGCTTCGTTCTGGATGACGAACTGTCCGCTCCCGCTCTCAGCGGCCTACATTGATACCGAGGGTGTCATCCAGGAAATCCACGACCTCCAAGCCTTCAACGCTGTGTTGGTTGAATCCGCCACGGACAATATCCGTTTCGTGCTGGAGACGCCGCAGGGCTGGTTCCGGCGTCACAATGTGCGCGAGGGGATGGTCGTCCGCACCGAGCGCGGGCCGTTGCTGGAGACGTTTTTTCACTAGTTCAATTTGGGGGCGAGCGGTTAAGTTCTGGTCATGGTTTCGCGGAGCAAATCGGAGGAGCTTTTTGCCGAGGCAGTGAAGTACATGCCCGGGGGCGTCAATTCGCCGGTGCGGGCGTTCCGGGCGGTGGGGGGCCAGCCGTTTTTCGTCAACCGAGCCAGGGGCGCGCGGGTGTGGGACGTGGATGGGAACGAGTATGTTGATTACGTGGGGACGTGGGGGCCGGCCATTCTGGGCCATGCGCCGCCGAAGGTGATCCGGGCCGTGCAGGCGGCGGCGGAGCACGGGACGAGCTTCGGCATTCCGAATCCGTTTGAGGTGACGATGGCCAGGCTGATCTGCTCGTGGGTGCCGAGCGTGCAGAAGGTGCGGATGTGCAATTCGGGAACTGAGGCCACGATGTCCGCCATCCGCCTGGCGCGGGGGTTCACCGGGCGGGACAAGATCATCAAGTTCGCCGGCTGTTATCACGGGCATGCGGACTCGTTGCTGGTGAAGGCCGGTTCCGGGGCGCTGACCTTTGGCCAGCCGGACAGCGCGGGCGTGCCGGCGGCGTTTACCCGGCACACGATCGTGCTGCCCTACAACGACGCGGAGGCGGTCAAGGCGGCTTTTGCCGCAAACCGGGACCAAATCGCCGGCATCATTGTCGAACCGGTGCCGGGCAACGCCGGTTTGTATTTGCCCAAAGCGGGCTACCTGGAGTTGCTGCGCGAGGTCACCGCCGCCCAGGGCGCGCTGCTGATTTTCGACGAAGTGATGACCGGTTTCCGCGTGGCGAAAGGCGGGGCGCAGGAGCGCTACGGCATCCGCCCGGACCTGAGCTGCTTCGGCAAGGTGATCGGCGGGGGCTTGCCGGTGGGGGCGTTTGGCGGGCGGGCGGACATCATGGATTGCCTGGCGCCGGACGGGCCGGTGTACCAGGCCGGAACGCTGAGCGGCAACCCGGTGGCGATGGCCGCGGGGATAGCGGCGCTGGAGGAACTGGCCGCCAGCGACGCTTACAGGAAGCTGGAAGGGCTGGGCGCCGCGCTGGAAGCGGGCCTGAAGCAGGCCGCGAAGGGGGCGGGCGTGGCGGTGCAGTTCAACCGTTGCGGCTCGATGTTTTGCGGCTACTTTACGAGCGAACCGGTGCACAACCTGGCCGACGCGCTGAAGAGCGACCGCGAACGATTCAAGAAATATTTCCACGGCATGCTCGCGGAAGGGATTTATCTGGCGCCGTCGCAATTTGAAGCCGGCTTCGTCTCGACGGCCCACACTCCGGCGGACATCGAGCAGACGGCGCAGGCGGCCGCAAGAGTAATGAGGGGGCTTTGACGAACCGATATGAATTGCTGTCGGGCCAGAGGGAGCGATTCGGCGACGCCGGCGGCCGGGCCGCCCAGGCCTGCCGATGACCCGCGCCTTGATTACCGCTTACCGTCCTTGAGGCAACGGGCCGTTAAGTGGAAATAAGCGGAAATAACTGAAAAAACCGCCGGCGCGCGCGTGGAAACGGGCAGGAACCGGTTCCTGGTTCGGGGATGTACTGGACGGAGTCTCATCCTCAGGTTGACACTGCAATTTCCTTTTGGCCTATGATCCTGGGAGGACGGCAAACGCGGCACCGGTCCTCATTCCGGGATTCCCACCCACAAGCTGTCAGAACGTCCTCAAGTGTTCCTTTTTCGGCGCACTCGGAGAAAAAAATATTCATGGCCTCATCAAAATTCTTTTCCATCTCCTCGAAGGTGCTGCCGCAGGAGGATAAATCGAGTGCGGGCGAATAGGCGATGAAGGCCTCTCGCTCCCGGTAGTACAAGACCTGAATCCTTCCCTTGACCTTTAACTTGGTTGCCATAGCGCCAGCGTAGCCGAGGGCTTGTGCGCTGTCAATCGTGCTGGATCTGCGCGTGCTGTGAGTTTTGGTCTGTTCGGCGGCCCGGCATTTTGCCCCACTGGTTTGCAACCGCAAAGTCCGAGGGTGAATTGGCACCCCTGTCCGGAATTGAACCGGAATTTACGGTTTAGGAAACCGCTGCTCTATCCATTTGAGCTACAGGGGCTTACAACAATTCAAGACCCGCCAAACCCAATTCACCACCGGTGCCCGTGCTGTCCGGGTCAAAGGGTCCAGCAGACCAGCGGCAATTATTATGCCCTGGTAAAGAAAAACGGCAAACAAATTCGGAAAGCGCACACCGAAGCAGTGCGCATGGCGCAGAGTTGGCGCACCTGTTGGACGCAAGCGGGCCGCGTCAGTTGCCCCAAGGCCTGACGGACCCGCTCCAGGGGCGAAGTTTCGGCAGGTGGGGCGGCGGCCGAAGCGGCCTGGGTCACGCTCAGCGGCAGTGCGGAGCCTGATTGGGTCAACTGAAGAGGGATGTCGTCCTGGGAGGGGGCGGCCCGATGTTCGGTGGGCAAACTCAACTATTGGCAGCGGCGACGGATATAAAGGTTGGGGCCGCCGCGACGTCATGGCTGAGCGGCGCGTTTACGCGTCCGCTCCAGCCGATTGTTGGCTCAATCCTTATCGAACAGAGACCTCTGTGTAGGCTGCAAGTATTTGTCGAGACCTTGTGCATGAACAAGGGCGTCCGGCAAAGGCAACCTCTCTAACGCCCGCGGTTCAACCTTTATGGCATCGCCGCCATAGGATTTCCCAACCTTTCGCAAATTGGCAACCGTCTCTTGGGCTGAGAGCACCTTACAGAGGCGCTCGACAAAGTCAGGAGACGCGTATTTCGGGTAGACGCACAGTAGGCAGGTCAGAGGCACCACTTGAGCGCGATTTCTAATGAAACGAGCATTCCTTCGGCCAAGATACGCGAACATGATGGGAGGGATTTTGCGCGTCTCCATGCGGTACCACGGTTTGCGTGTCTTGATGAGTGTCTTAGCAGGCAGTCCGCGGGCCTCGCCTTCCTGGAGATAGCGTTGCACAGGCTCCGGGAGTTGATCAAACGGGAGCCGGTTGACGTCCAGCAATCGCGTTGGTCTTCCGTTCGATTCGAGGCGTTCTATGTCTTCCGGGCCAAAGTTCTCCCCTTGAACATCCCTCATTCTGCCCACTGCTTTTACGAGCACGGAATCGGGAATGCCCAGTTGCTTCGCGCGTGCAGGCGTCATGAAGAAGAAATCGTTGTCGCCTGTGACAATGCCACGCATGACCGTAGCAAAGTCTCCCAGTGTGCATTGGTGCGTGGCTTCCTGTGACGGGGGACGAGATAAACCTGTCACCAAGGCTTCAGAAAGCATCCTCTGGTGAACCTCAATTCGTCCGTGTGTCTTGAGCCGTCGCCCAGAAACGAGGGCGATCAATTCCTCGGAATCGCGGTCAAGGCATTTCACCCAGTCAAGCTGGGTTGCCGGTTTGTCGCTTCGGATGCAGAAGACGAGGGCATTGGTATCAACATCGGGGAAGGGGGTGGCTTCTGACGCGAACGCGATCACAGCGTCCAGCCTGTACCGAGAGCAAATCCACTGCCATAGCGCCTGGGCAAACACCCCCTCACAGATGTCGGCTGAGACAATGTAAGCGAGGCGGCCGCCGGGGGCGAGGGTCTGGAGTGCCCTGATCAGGAAGTAAACATGCAATCCGGCGCGCCCGTCAATATGCCGCCCGGTCGCCCCTCGCGCGAACTCGCGCAAGCGTTCCTTCTGTTCCGACGAAAGCCGATGATGGCGAATATAGGGGGGATTGGCGACTATGGCGGGAAATGTCTGTGAAGGGGGATCAAGAACGAAGTCCCGGATTTCGACGTTTAGCAGGTCGCTATCATTCACACCCGATTGTCTTGCCTGCCCGATTACTTTCGGGTCAACATCCCGTCCGAACAGGGCGAGATCAAAACCGTGTGATTGTGCATAGCGTCTTGCCGCACGGAAGAAAACGCCTTCGCCCAGGGCGGGATCAAGCAGTCGTTCCGGCTTGTCCCTCAACACATAGGCGACCATGAAATCGGCCACCCAGTCGGGCGTCCAGAACTGCCCTTTCGTTCGGAGGGTTTCCCGTTTGGTTCCGGAACGGGGGAGTATGTATGTTTTTGCGTCAGCCATGGTTTTCTACTTGAAGGAATCCAGGACCGACAAGGCTTCGGTGCTCAGTCGCGATTGTCCGCCTACAAAACGGACGTACAAAAGGATGTGGCCGTTCTTGTCCGTGATGGAATCGGCAATCAGCTTCGGTTCCTCCACTGTTACGGCGAGGGGGTACGCGTGCCGGTAGTAGATTTTATAGATCACCTTCTCGGTTGTTGCACCGCCCGGCGCCTGGAACACCTGTTTGGTGGGTTCAATATCGCCTCGTGAGATTAGCGTTTCTGCGTCGGCAAGTGATATGCCGTATGCCTCATCAAAGAACGCGTGCCAGATGTGAATGGGAATCTTCCGATCCGTCTGCCAGTTGCGCAGTGGTTTTCGATCTTCCTCCTTGATGATGATCGTTGGCAGGACAGCGCCCTTTTTCAGTCCGAGTCTGCCGCCCAAACGCTTCTGTGGAGTGAGTGGCGTGGCATGGTCCGGCATCTGCTTGGCCCTTCAAAGACTGTTCTCACATTCAACGGCGACGACGGCGTGCTCCAAGAGATCCTGCATCTTCGCGTCAGCCTCTGGCGTAAACGGCAACTCGCTCAAACCGCCGAGTTGTCTGACGGCGGAATCGACCTTGGCCTTATCCTGAATGCGATAGACCAGGAGGTCTGGCCGTTTGATATGACCGAGTCCGGCCTGTTCCAATCGCTCGAAGTACAATTCAAAAGCCCGCACATCCTTGTCGGGAGCGGTCCCGCTTGGACCGTACGGCAGGGCGAAGTACTTTCCTGTCGAGTTCACTGCCTGCGTCAAACGTTCTTCGCTCCATAGCCCTTGAGACCACCGCATGAGGAAATCACTACCACGAAGTCGGCGCGGATTGAGCAAGAATTCCGCCCACGGGGCCTTGCCCATCCCGCGAAGGATTATCGCAAGGTCTTCCATCGAGACTGACAAAACCCTATCGAATGCGTGTTCCGATTGTCTGTTCATGTCCTTCCGTTCTGAAGCCAACGACCAAGGTGAGCGAGAGCCGCCGACAGGGACGGTGGAGCACACGAGGCACTCGCGAGCTGCCACCCGCCGTTGAGCCCCGATTTGATCGGGGCAGGCGGGCTTGCGCGGCGGCAGTTCGCTCGACTGACCTTGATAGCCCGATTCATCTGTTTGCAAAACTCGATAGCAGGAACACCACGAGGCCAGCAACGAGTATTGCCGCAGCGACCAAGAGCGAGGTGAGCCACTTCATCCATCGAGGTCTGATGCCCCGCTCTCTGCAAAGCCGTCGTGCCGTAAGGTAATCCCGGACCACCCCGGTTGGTCCCAACATCCAGTGAGCGGCGAATCCTGCGGTCCTCGCGCCGTGCCGCTCAATGAACGGCGCAACCCAAATGCCGTGAACGATCAAGGCGGTGATCACCACGGCAAAGTAGGCTGCAACTCCAGCCATCGCCAAAATGAAAGAGAGGGGCATATCGAGCTAACGCCAAAGTGAGCGACGGCCGCCCGGCAGGCGAGGTGGGGCGTGGGCGGCCCCTCCAAGTCTCCGCTGAGCATCGGGTGGAGAAGTCCCGATCTGATCGGGATCCGCTGGACCGATTTTGTTGGACCTCATTTTGCGATAATCTCCATTATCTTCTTCTTTACCGAAGCGAAGTCGCTTTTCGATTCGACAATGCCGAGGTTTGAGTGGCGTCCTCTGGTCGTCTCGCCCATTGCAGCAGACAGCGACTCGCCATCGAGATACGCCAGTTCAAAATCCAGGTGGCATCTTGCTCGAGGTCGAACAGCACGAGCGCCGGACGAATCTTGCTGGAGGCGCCTGAGGTGAACGGGAACTGGCAGATGAAAACGTCGCCGAACATCTCAGCGCAATGACTCGTAAATGGCGTCCGCGGCCGAATCGTCCCGCAAGAACTGCTCGTAGGCCCCGGCGCGCCAATCGGGCTCGTCGGTGTCTTCGTCGGTCAGAACGATGATGCGGGCCTTGCCCGATTTTGGCAATTGCGCAGCAATCTCCCGGGGGATTGGCAACACCGCAGCGCCGCTTAGCTCGGTCGTGAATTCAACAGCGTTCATGCAAAGAGAGTATGCTGCCCAGGCAGCCAGGTCAAGCTCGATAGGAGCCCGATGGCCTATTTCCGCCTGCTCGGTTTCGGTGTGAACCCAACATCGCACTTCTCGCACTTCAGCCCGCGAGCCGCCTCCTCTGCGTCAGCGCGATTTGAAGAAATGCATTGGGATGGGAATTGTTTTGCGTTATTGGGGATGAGGCGCAATGTTTCCGAAAGACAAACTGGGTTTGTGAATTGCCATTGTGACTGTAGATGTTGATAGAGAGAAAGATGGCGGCGGAGGGTGGCTGGCAGGCTGGCGCAAGGCATCGGCCAGCGAGCCGTTGATCAGCCCTGGCGTGCGCGAGGGTTGTCGCGGCATTCTGGAGAGGTTCCTGGACTATTGCCGGCAAGAGGGCTGGCTGCCGAGTGTGGCCAGAGCAAGGGAGTATGTGGAGGTGGCGCGGTTGGAGCCATGCCCCGGGACCGGTCCAGTTGCAGGAATGGAAGGACTGCCTGAAGTGGTTTTTTCGCGAAGAGAAGGAATGGGAGAAATAGTCGGTGGATGGGGTGCCGCCTTTGAGCCGGAGGGATTTGGGCCAGGTGGACTGGGAGCGGCCACCCAGCGGGGGTCTTGACCGGGTTTCGGCCCCCGCCCGTCGGGGTTTGGCCGCAAGCGCGTTGCGGTTGAAAGGCTGAGAGCCTTTCAACCCAATTCCAAGAGGTTTTGCTGGGTCGCAAAACCAAAGGCACCATACGAAAACCATAGGCAGGCACTGGTCCAGGGTCCACCATTACGTCAAGGCGGGAAAAGGTGGCGATTGACTGGGATGGGAAGTTAGGGCATTGTTTCTTTTGATTTTGGGCGAGTTTTTGAAGGGAATGAGGGGTTGGTGCTGAAGCTTCCTGTGGCGCACGACTCAGACAGGCCCGGAGGGCCCGGGGTGGGGAGGAGTGCAAATCTTGAGGACTCTCAAGGGCGCATGGAGATTTTTGGAAATATTGGCTAAGTGTATCCGATAGCTTTTGAATTAGGCGGGGTGAGCGTCCACTGGTATGGCGTGCTGGTGGCGGCAGGCTTTATTTGCGGGCTGTGGCTGGCCAGCCGGCGCGGGCGTGTCGAGGGCGTGGGGGCCGAGGCCGTGTTCGACGTGGGGCCGTGGCTGATTGTCGGGGCGATTGTGGGGGCGCGGGCGTTGTTTGTGGCGACCAACTGGCGCGAGCAGTTTGCCGGCCAGCCGTTGATCGAGGTGTTGAGGACCTGGCATGGCGGGCTGGTGTATTACGGGGGCCTGGTGGGCGCTTCGCTGGGGTGCGTGCTCTACGCGCGGCGAAAGGGACTGCGGCTGTGGAAACTGGCGGACATCCTGGCGCCGAGCATTGCCCTGGGGCAGGTTTTTGGACGGGTGGGCTGCCTGTTGAACGGCTGCTGTTACGGGCGGCCCTGCCATTTGGCGTGGGCGATTCGGTTTCCCGAGGGCAATGGGATGGGGGCCCCGACCGTGCCGGTGCATCCGACGGAGATTTACGAAGCGGTGTTGGACCTCGGTTTGTATGCCGCCCTGGCGTGGCTGTATCGGCGGAAGAAATTCGACGGGCAAATCTTCGGCCTCTACCTGGTGGGCTATGCGGTGCTGCGTGCGTTTGTCGAGATGTTCCGCGGCGATTATCCCCAGTGGCAGTACGTGTGGGGCTGGCTCACGCCCGGCCAGATGGGGAGCGCCATCATCCTGGGTGGCGGCCTGGTCCTGCTTGGGATGCTCCCGCGGCGGGCCTTGACCAAAGGAGCGGGGAAGTGAGGGGGAAAGAGGGGACATGACGAACGAAGCGGGCATGTTGGTCCTGGCCGGGCCGACGGCGGTGGGCAAATCAGCGGTAGCCCTGGGGCTGGCGGAACGGCTTGGGGGCGAGATTGTTGCGGTCGATTCCATGCAGGTGTATCGCGGGCTGGACATCGGGACTGGGAAACCGACGGCCGAGGAACGGGCGCGGGCGCCGCATCATTTGATCGATGTGGTGGAGGTGAGCCAGGGGTTCGATGCGGGGCAATTCGCGCAGATGGCGCGGGAGGCGGTGGGGGCCATCCAGGGGCGGGGGCGGATAGCGATCCTGTGCGGGGGCACGGGGCTGTATTTCAAGGCGCTGCTGGAGGGCCTGGGGGCAGCGCCGCCGGCGGATGCAGCGTTGCGGGCGGCGCTGGGAGCGGCACCGCTGCCCGAGCTGCTGCGGGAATTGGCCGAGCGCGACCCGGCCACATACGAGCGGATCGACCGCCAGAATGCGCGTCGAGTCATCCGCGCCTTGGAAGTGATCCGGCTGACTGGCAGGCCGTTCTCCGAACAGCGGGCGCGGTGGGAGCGCGAAGGGGCGAGCGCGGAGCGGCGATGCATTTCGTTGGGTTTGGAGCGCGCGCCGGGAGAACTGCGGCGGCGCATCGATGGCCGGGTGGAGGAGATGTTCCGCCGCGGGCTGGTGGCCGAGACTGAGGGGCTGTTGCAGCAGGGTCTGGGGCAAAACCCGACCGCCCGGCAGGCGCTGGGTTATCGGCAAGTGATCGAATACCTGGGCGGGCAACGGTCGCTGCCGGAGACGATTGAACTGGTCAAAATCCGCACGCGGCAATTGGCCAAGCGGCAGATGACGTGGTTCCGGCGGCAGATGCGGTTGCGGTGGCTGCGGTTGGAGGGGGAGGCGGCGGCGCAGGCGATTGCCGAGCGGTTGGCGGGCGAATGGGGCGTGCCGGGGGCCGGGGGCGCATCGGGAAAGGCTTTACTTTAGGCGGGCGCCGGCCCATCCTGACGGCCAAGATCACAAGAGCATGAACAAGCTGGCGATCATCAAAGAGTTTTGGGAGTTCCTGCGAGTGCGCAAGAAATGGTGGCTGGCGCCGATCGTGATTTTCCTGCTGCTGCTTGGCGGGCTGCTGGTCCTGGCCAAAGGCTCGGCGCTGGCGCCGTTCATTTACAGCCTCTTTTGAGCGCGGCGGGCGAGCAAATTCGCGTGACCGTAAGCCCGGCTTTGGGTATGCTTGGCGGCCTGATGGATCGCAAGGTCTTGGATCGATGGTGCGAGCGCGGGGTACTCGGGTTGGCGCTGGGCATTCTGGTGGCCATGCCGCTGGCCTTTGGGGGCAGGCCGCAACGGCCGGTGGCGGGGGGCTGTTTTCTGGATTTTTGGCTGCTGGACCCTTTTCTGCTGGCGGAGTGGCTGATGGTGCCGTTGGTGGGGCTCTGGGTCGGGCGGCTGTGGCTGAACCCCAAGCCGCGCTTGTTGTGGCCGCCGATTTGCTGGGCGGTTATTGCGTTTGTGCTCTACGCCATCGGCCGGTATCTGACGGCGGACATCGAGTACGTGGCGCGGCAGGAATTGCTGCGCATCCTGGTGTATGGGTTGCTGTTCTTTGCCATAGTGAACAACCTGCATCGGCAGGAGGCGACGCAGGTTATAAGTTTGACGCTGATTTTCCTGGGGATGCTGATTTCGTTTTACGCCGCGTATCAGTTCCTGGCGGGTTCAGACCGGGTCTGGCACGTGGTAAAGCCCTATCCGCACCGCGGGTCGGGGACCTACATCTGTCCCAATCACCTGGCGGGCTTGCTGGAGATGCTCGTGCCGCTGGGCCTGGCCTATACGCTGATCGGGCGATTCAAACCCCTGAGCAAGGTTTTTCTGGGCTACGCATCGCTGGCGATGCTGGCGGGGATTGCGGTCACGGCGTCGCGGGGCGGATGGGCCTCGACGCTGGTGGCGTTGGTGTTGTTCTTTGGGGTGCTGGTGGTGGATCGAACCTACCGGCTGCCGTCGCTGGGGCTGCTGGTGTTGCTGGTGGGCACGGGCCTTTACCTGGTCCCCCGAAGCGAGGTGTTTCAAACGCGGGCGCGGCAACTGTTTATTGACGGGCAGTTGCAGGACGACGCGCGGTTTGCCCTGTGGCGCCCGGCGCTCCGGGTGTGGCAGGAGAATGTCTGGTGGGGGGCCGGGCCGGCGCATTACGACTACCGGTTTCGGCAGTATCGGCCATTGGAAGTGCAGGCGCGAGCCGACCGCGCGCACAATGATTTTTTGAATGCGCTGGCGGATTGGGGTGTGGCGGGGGTGGCGCTGATCGGCTGCGCCTGGGGGCTGCTGGCCCTGGGAGTCTGCAAGACCTGGCGTTATGTGCGCAAGGCGCCGCGGGATCTCGGCGGGAAACCAAGGAGCAGCAAATTCGCCTTCGTGCTGGGCGGCGCGCTGGGGCTGGTTGCGATACTGTGCCATTCGGTGGTCGATTTCAACATGCACATTCCCGCCAATGCCCTGGTGGCGGTGGCGTTGATGGCGATGCTGAGCAGCCACCTGCGCTTTGCCACGGACCAATACTGGGTGACGGCCCGCCCCTGGGCCAAAGTGCTGGGCACGCTGGTCTTGCTGGCCGGGCTGGGCTACCTGGGCCGAGAGAGCTGGCGCCACACGGCGGAAAATGTCTGGCTCGCCCGGGCCGCGCGCGTGGGAGAGTTTTCCACTGCCCAAGCGGAGTTGCTGCAAAAGGCGTTTGCCGTGGAACCGAGGAATGCCCAGACCGCGGGCGCGATTGGGGAAGTGTACCGGGTGCAAAGCGCCGAGGGGGACGCGGGCTACCAGCAATTGACGGCGAAGGCGATGGAATGGTTCGCGCGCAGCAAGCAACTGAACCCATGGGACGGGACGAGCGACTTGCGCTACGGCTGGTGCCTGGACTGGCTGGATCGGTCCGAGGAGTCCTGGCCCTACTTCGACCGGGCGGAGCAGCTCGATCCGAACAGCTATTTCACCATGGCCTGCATCGGCCTGCACTACGTGAAGGTGGGCGCTTATGCCGCGGCCAAGCCGTGGCTGGAGCGCTCGCTGGACCTCGAGAAGAAGGATAATCTGATTGCCGCCAGCTACCTCGAACTGATCAACCGCCACCTCCTGGCCGGCGCCACTAACGAACTGGGGGCAACGCTTTATCAGCCCGCCCGCGCGGCCCACCCCAGCCCGAGCGCCAAGCCTTAGCGCTCTGGGCCGGAAGTTCGGTGACGTATTCTGCGCTCAGCCAGCGAGGCGGCGGGCAATGCGGTGGGCGGCGGCAATCAGGAAGTGGCCGGAGCCGCAGGCCGCGTCGCAGACTTTGAGGTTGAGGACTGCGTCCGCCGCGAACGGCGAATAGCGAACGGCGAACGGGGTCGCGATAGGATTCGATAGACATAGGCGTTGTGAGCCGCATCTTGCCACAAAGGGCTGGCTGACTTCCATTCTCCGTTCGCTGTTCGCCGTTCGCCATTCGCAACTCGCGCCGCATCTCTGAGCCGCTCCTGGACGACTGGTTCAAGCGCCGAATACGTCAGCGCATTTAGGAAACGGCCCGCTAAGGCAGGCGAGACGCCTGCCCCACTAGTGGAAGCTACCCCCCGTCCGGGCTTGTGTCAGGTTTTGAGACACGCGGCGGTGTTAATGAGAGAGGGTTTGGACCAGGGGAAGTTCTCCGGCCTGGGGATGCATCCGAGGCGGGTCCAAGCGGGTGGCCGTGCGAGCAGAGGGCCGGTGCCGACGGAGGGCAGGCACTGTTCTTGCTGTGGCCAAGTCGTGTATCTGGATTACTATGGGCTGAGAGAATGGCCGTTCGATCTTTCACCGAACCCGCGGTTTCTGTTCTACAGCGCCAAGCACCGGGAGGCCTTCAATCACCTGCTCTACGGGATGCGGGAGCGCAAAGGCTTCGTGCAGCTCACCGGGGAAGTTGGGGCGGGCAAGACGACGCTGTGCCGGGCGTTGCTGGAGCAAATGGACGGGGAGTTTGCCACGGCGCTGATCCTGAACCCGGTGCTAAGCGCCGGGGAACTGCTCAAGGCGATAGCGACAGAATTTGGGCTGTTGGTTAGAGGCCTGGACCGGCTGGAGACGCTGGCGGTGCTGAACAAGTTCCTGCTCCAGCAGGCTGAGCGCAGGCGGGATGCGGTCCTGCTCATTGATGAGGCCCAGGACTTGACGGATGAATTGCTGGAGCAGGTGCGGCTGCTTTCCAACCTGGAGACCGACAACCGCAAGCTGCTGCAAATCGTCCTGCTCGGCCAACCGGAGCTGCGCGACCGGCTCAACCATCCGCGGCTGCGCCAACTGCGCCAGCGCATCACCGTGCGCTACCACCTGCTGCCCCTGGACCGCTGCGAGATGACGCGCTATATCCGGCATCGGCTCGAAATCTCCGGCGCCAACGGCGCGCCCTACTTCACCCGGGCGGCGTTGTGGCGCGTCTATCGCTACAGCCAGGGCGTGCCGCGGCTGGTCAACGCCGTGTGCGACAAGGCCTTGCTGGCCGGTTTTGTGGAACAACGTGAGCGGATTGATTTCCGCATGGTGGGCCGCGCGGTCCATGAACTCGAGGGACACTTCGCCGCATGAGCTTGATTAACGATGCCTTGAAACGGACCAAAGAGGCCCAACAACAGGCCGCGCCTTCCGCTTCGGCCGGCGCGCATTTACGGCCCCTGGTCGCCGCGCCCTCGCCGGCCCGCGGACCTGGCCGGGTGTGGCCGGGCGTGCTGGTGGCGGCGGGGTTGCTGGCCTTGTTTTTGATTTGGCAGGCGCTTCGGAGCCCTGGCCTGGCGCCGGTGGTTGCGGCCGCCCCAGCCCAGCCTGAACCAGGGCCGGCGGGATGCTCCTCCACAACGGGGCCAGGCCTCGAGGGCGCCAGCCCGGTCTCGCCGCCGGCCAGTCAACCCGCTCCTGGCAGCGGCGCGCCCGAGGCGGACCCGGCCGCCCCTCCGCTGGCGGAGGCCGCACCGGAAATGTCGGTTCTGGATTGGGTGCTGGGCGGAGGAGACATCGAACAGCCTCCGGCGGCGGCGGCCGCTCCGGAAACGCCGGTCCCGGGGCCCGCGCCTCTGAAATTGCAGGCGATTGTTTTTCACCCGACCCGGCCTTGGGCGATGATCAGCGGCAAGACGCTGTTCGTGGGGGACAGGTTGGGAGAGATGGAGTTGGTAGCCGTTGGCCGGGAAAGCGCCACCCTGGTTGGGGCAGGCCAAACCAATGTCCTGAACCTGCCGTATTAGATAAATAAAACGATTTGCCGCCGGCCGGTTGTTTCGCAAGATTAGGGCGTGCAAGTGCGGTTTTTGCTCGGGCCGGCTGGGAGCGGGAAGACCTTTCGTTGTCTGACCGAACTGCGTCAGGCGCTGGGGGCGTCGCCGGAGGGAGGGCCGCTCGTGCTGATTGCGCCCAAGCAGACCACGTATCAATTGGAGCGGCAGTTGCTGGCTTACCCGAGCATCGCGGGCTACACGCGGCTGCACATCCTGTCATTCGAGCGGCTGGGCCGTTTCATCTTCGAGCAGTTGGGCCGGCGGGCGCCCGAGTTGCTGGAGGAGGAAGGGCGGCTGATGGTGCTGCGCGGGTTGCTGGCCCGCAAGCGCCAGGAACTGAAGCTGTTCCGGGCCAGCGCGCGGCTGACCGGGTTTGCCCAGCAACTGAGCCTGGTCTTGCGCGAATTGCAGCAGCACCAGCTCAGCCCCGAGTCGCTGGTCCAACTGGCGGCCCAGGTGCAGGAGGTCGAGGGCCTGGCCTACAAGCTGCAAGACCTGGCCACCCTGCTGGAGGATTATCTGGGCTGGCTGAAGGCGCACCAGTTGCAGGATGCGGACTGTCTGCTGGCGGCAGCGGCGGAAGCGCTGGGCGGGAGCCAGAGGACAGGGGCCAGGAGCCAGGAGGCAGGGGAGGGAGGAGAGAGGAGAGAGGCTAGGAGGCAGGAGGCAGGAGGCGGGAGCCAGGAGGCCGGGAACAGGAGACAGGAATTCGCACTGAACATTGAGCAGCTTTGGGTCGACGGTTTTGCGGGGTGGTCGCCGCAGGAGCTGGATTTGCTGGCTGCGCTCATGCCCCACTGCCGCCAGGCAACCATCACTTTTTGCCTGGACCGGCTGCCGGCGGGGAAGCTCACCTGGCTCTCAAACTGGTCGGTGGTCCGCAAGTCGTTCGAGGAGTGCAGAAGACGACTGAGCAGCGTGCCCGAGGCGCTGCTTTCCGTCGAGACCCTATCGCGCCATCCAAACAAGGGCCGCTTTGTGAACAACGCGGTTTTGCAGCACCTCGAGCAGTTCTGGGCCCAGCCGCAGCCCTACCCGGCTGGGCCGCCGGATTCCAGGCCCGAGTCTCAGAGCGCGGATGGCCAGGGGGAGGCAGGTGAGTCTCCGGCGCCAGAGGGCAATGGCTCGCGGCTTCCCCCTCAGCCCGGCCGTCTGCCTGAGGGAGAGGGGGAACCGTCGCCCGCTGGTCGGCGAATCGGAGAGCAGGGGAACTTTTCCAAACCCGACAGGGCTGTTGCCGCTCCTTGGGGAGAGGGTCAGGGTGAGTGGGAAGCGGATGGCGCTAAGGCGAGCCGCCCGCGAGAAGGTGATTTGCGCCCCCTTCAGGCGGAGGCGCTGGCCCGGAGCCTGCGGGTGGCGCTATGCAGCAACCCGGAGGCCGAGGTGACGCTGGCGGCGCGGGAAGTCCTGCGGCACGTCCGCGCCGGCGGGCGGTATCGCGAAGTGACCGTCCTGGTCCGGAAGCTGGAAGGCTATCACGAGGCGCTGCAACGCATCTTCTCGCGCTACGAAATCCCATTCTTTCTCGACCGGCGGGAATCAGTCTCACACCACCCGCTGGCCGAGCTGAGCCGGAGCGCGTTGCGGACGGTGGCGTTTGGGTGGCAGCGCGATGACTGGTTTGCCGCGCTGAAAACCGGGCTGGTGCCGGCCGGGGAGGGGGAGGTTGACCGGCTGGAAAACGAAGCGCTGGCCCGCGGTTGGCAGGGGGCGGTTTGGCAAAAGGCGATTGTCGTCAACCAGGAGCCGGAGCTGACGGCCTGGCTGGGGGAGCTGCATGGGCGGCTGCTGCCGCCCTTTCAACGGCTGGCCCTGGCCCTGGCGGCCCGGCAAAACAAGCCGACGGGCCGGGAGCTGGCGGCGGCGCTGCGCGAATTGTGGGAGAGGCTCGGGGTGCAGGAGCGGCTGGAGCAATGGGCGGCGGCGGAAATCTCCAGGGCCGAGTTCCGCCTCCCCAGCTCGGTTCATGCCACGGTCTGGGAGCAGATGAACGCCTGGCTGGAGAACGTCGAACTGGCCTTTTCAACCGAACCGCTTTCGTTGCGGGAATGGCTGCCGATCCTTGAGGCCGGCCTGGCCAACCTCACTGTGGGCGTCATTCCGCCCGCCTTGGACCAGGTGCTGATTGGGGCGATCGATCGGTCGCGCAACCCGGACATCAAGCTAGCGCTCGTGCTCGGCCTGAACGAAAGCGTCTTCCCCGCCCCGCCCGAGGCGAGCGTGCTGCTGACCGAAGCGGACCGAGAGGAACTGGAAAGGCGCAACCTTGTGCTCGGGGCCAGCGCGCGCCAGCAACTGGGGCGGGAACGTTACCACGCCTACATTGCCTGCACCCGGGCGCGGGAACGGGTCGTCCTGACCGGGGCCCTGCACGACGCCCAGGGCGCGCCGCTCAACCCGTCGCCGTTCCTATGGCAGGTGCGGCAGCTCTTTCCGTCGCTGGCTTGGGAGGTGGGGCCGGAGGCGGGGGACTGGCGCGAAAGCGAGCACGCGAGCGAACTGGTGGTGCCGTTGCTCAAAGCCCAGGCGCAAGCGGCAGGCGGGGGCGCCGGGCCAGATGGCGGGGCAGGCCTGAGCGCGCTGGCGGCGATGCCGGGGCTGGCCTCGGTGCTGGAGGGGTTGCGGCACTTCCAGGAGCCGCAGTTAGAAGAGCGGCTTTCCGCCGCCCTGGCGGCCCGGCTCTACGGACGGATTCTGCGCACGTCCGTCAGCCGCATGGAGCAATTCGCCGCCTGCCCGTTCAAATTCTTCGTCCATTCCGGTCTGCGGGCCGAGGAACGCAAGCTGTTCGAGCTGGACGTCCGGGAGCAAGGCACGTTTCAGCACGACGTGCTGGCGCTCTTTCATGAGCAATTGTGCCGGGAGCACAAGCGCTGGCGCGACATTACGCCAACGGAGGCGCGCGAACGCGTCGCCCGGATTGCCCACAGCCTGCTGGCCAGCTATCGGGACGGCCTGCTCCAAGCCAGCGAGCAGAGCCGGTTCATGGCCCGGCTCCTGAGCGAGTCGCTGGAGGAGTTTGTGGAGACGTTGGTCGGTTGGATGCGCCAGCAGTACCAGTTCGATCCGATCGAGGTCGAACTGGCGTTCGGCGAGGACGAGAGCGCGCCGGCGTGGACGATTTTCCTGGAGCAGGGGCAGCGGCTGGAGCTCTATGGCCGGATTGACCGGGTGGATGTCTGCCCGGAGCCGCAAACGGGGGCGGCGCTTTGCGTGGTGGTGGACTACAAATCGGGTCCGAAGCAGCTCGACCCGGTGCTGCTGGCCCACGGCCTGCAATTGCAACTGCTGACCTACTTGAACGTGCTGCGCCACTGGCCCCACCCGCGCGAGCGCTTCGGGGCCGAGCGGCTCATCCCCGCCGGGGTCTTTTACGTGAGCCTGCGCGGCCAATACCAGCGGGAGCAGAACCGCCGCGACGCGCTGGCCGATGCCGAAGCGGCGCGCAAACTGGCCTACCGCCATACCGGCCGCTTCGACGCCCGGGTCCTGCCCCGCCTCGATGCCCGGCCCGGGGCCCGGCAAGGGGATCAGTTCAACTACCGCCTCACGAAAGCGGGGGCCGTCGATAAGCGCTGGCGCGAGGCCATGGACACAGGGCAATTCGAGGCGATGCTGGAGGGCGTCGAGGAGAAGCTCCAGCAGATGGGCCGGCAAATCTTGGCCGGCCGGGCCGAGGTGGCGCCCTACCGGCGAGGGGCCGCCACCGCCTGCGACCAATGCGACTACCGTTCGATTTGCCGGATCGACCCCTGGACGCACCATTTCCGCGTGCTGCGAGATGCGGACGCCGGCGCGGATGGTGGTTAGTCGCCGTCAAGAAATAACCTTTGCAACTCGACTGGTTCTTTTATAAGGATTTGGCATGGGCCGATCGTATTGGTTTGAATGTCCCCAATGCGGGTACGGCGTGAAGGTGTCCGGCGGGGCGGATGGCGGAATGGATGTTTTTGTGCAGACCATCACCTGCCGCAACTGCCGGGAGCTGTATGACGCGGTGACCCGGGTGAGAGTGCCGGAGGAGGCCGAAGGCGGCCTCCGGCGCAAGGGCTGGGGCTTGCTGCGGCCCAAGGCGCGGCGCCGGCCCCGGGGCTTTAACGGCCCGCCCAGCTTGCAGTGGGTCCTGGGCTGCCTGCCCTACAGCGGGGTCAGACGATTCAAGTGGCTGCATTTCAACCCCCAGTGCCCCGTGTCGGCGGCGCACTCCGTGCAAGGCTGGAACGAGCCGGGCAAGTGCCCCAAGTGCGGCATTGTGCTGGAGAAAAATGCCGTCCCTTACCGGATTTGGGAATGAGGCGGGGCGTGGTTATTCCAATTCGCGTTGGAATTAGAAGTGGAAATCGAAGGCGAGGCTGACGGAGTGGGTTTCGGAGCGGCCGAAGCGCAAATAGCCGGAGCCCGAGCCGTCGCTGAGGTCGGCTTGCCAGCGTGGGCTGCCGGCGGCGAAGTAGTGGTACTCCAGGCTGACGCCCATGCGGTCGTTGAGGGCGTAGCGAATGCCGGCGAAGCCTTGATAGGCAAAGACGACATCGGCGCCGGTTCCGCGGAGCCGGATGCCGTTGAGGTCAATGTGGCGGCCGTCGATAATGGCGACCGAACCGCCCAGGCCGCCGCCGATATACGGGGTGAAGCGGGTGCGATTGGCGTACTGGAGTTTCGCGTTCACCAGAAAAGGCACGTTCGCGAAGGTGGCCTGGTCAATGCGCGTGGCGCCGGTAATCGAGTTGATGCGGTTTTCGAAGTAACCCACCTGGACCTCGCCCGCGAACCAGTCGGTGAGTTGATAACCCCCCGCCACGCCGGCGCGCAGGCCGGGATCGAGGCGGACTTTACTGCCGGCGGCCACCGGCCCGAAGAATTCCTTCAATTCCAGGTCGCGGCTCCAGTTGCCGCCCAGGTCGAGCCTGCCGTAAAAGGGTCTGTCCTCGGCGCGTGCAGCGAGCGTGGAAGTGAGAACCAGGGCGCCGCAAGCGCCCAGGAGAACCGTGAGTTTAGTAGTCATTTTCATGGTCTTACCAAGAGATGAACAAGATTATCAGGTTGGCCTGCAATCTCAATCAGGAAAATGCGGAGCGCCACAGGTGAAGCTGAGCAACGCCGAGGGTGAAAGTCCCTCCGGACTGAACATGCACGACAACACGAAAACATGAACAGTGGCCCAGGACGAAAGGCCTGGGTGGGAAGGTCT